>ERZ1023696.11-NODE-11-length-51179-cov-4.560448_pt1 | contig 51179 bp, 45 predicted proteins | sample MGYA00520859_ERZ1023696 | MGnify/ENA primary metagenome ERZ1023696 (study PRJEB33180, sample SAMEA4046002) | wastewater metagenome | place: Denmark | collected 2016-03-13 | study: EMG produced TPA metagenomics assembly of the PRJEB13832 data set (Local surveillance...
AGGGAAAAGTACAAACACGAATTGGAGGCCTATTTAAACACGCCTTTGCCGGAAGATCCTGACATCAAGGACGAAGATTGAAAAAAGCAGCGGGCTCTCAGATGATGAGAGTCCACTGCTTTTTTATTTAAAATATAAGCGATTCGGTAGGCTTACAAGTTTTGTTTGCGTCTGTATTCAGACCGTGAGAGCCCGCTTGCATCCAGATTTTCTACAGGAACTGGCTGTTCCTCTGTAAAGTTAGGTTTCGTTTTTTTGGTCGACTTTACAGCAGAGCGCTTCTTGGTTTTGAGCTTACCCGATTTGAACAGGTCCAACGCCAGGAAAACTGCGGCTGCAATAAAGAGACCGAACGAGAGAGCGCCTATCCAGCCGGATACGCCCAAGAGATCATCCAAAGTTGTCCGGAGATGGATGTATCTCAATAGTACGCCCAAGCCTGCGCAAAGGATCGCCCTTTTGGTGTTGCCGCTGGCCAGTTTCAAGCGCTTGTTGCCCTCCATAAGCATACTGAAGACAGCAATCGCATAACTGATGAGTGCGGCATAAAGGAGCATATTGTGCACTCCCGTGATGTTCGCCAAAAAATCGCCGGCCATCGTTTGCGTATCGAGGAAAAGGAAAAATGTACCAAAGAAGACGCCGAGTATACCATTTCTGAAATGGGTGCCATGCTTTTTCAGCAATTTATTCAAGTTGGCCGAAAAGGAGAGGAATGCCAGTGCGTAGCAAGCGATGGCTACGTAGAGCGTCAAGTCGGAAATGCCTGTTCTGGCAACTATGAGCTGATCGCTGGCTGTTTGGGTGTGCAGATAGAGGAACCCGGTCCCCAATATCAAGCCGGATACGCCGCTACGGATTCGGGCACTTGCTTCGCGTTTTTGCTTACTTTTTCCAAACAGAACTTGTAGAGTGGCCAGGCCTAAAAATGCGAACGAAAGGTAAAAACCAAGGTCCGTAATGCCGACTATGCTGCCGATAGCAGTAGCCTGCTGCAGGTATCCAAAGAGTATACCGAGAAGCACTGACGTAAATGGAAATCTGGACTCCTTGCCGTTGCGTTGTCTCATAATATGAATGAATGTCAGGATAAGTAGAAAAACGATGATGATCGGGTAGGTCATGACTAATCCCCCTTGTATGTCTATTTGCTCTGAAAAAATTGCGGAATAACGCTTTTTTTTGCGATTCAGGAGCAGTCAAAAGATATCATAACACAGATTTATGATGCATTTGTTTCGGAATGACGATTATTTTATTAAGAAAGTATGACCTGTTCCAACATATGACAAAAAATGAGGACCGAAGCAAGCAAAAGTGAGGGTACTCGGTCAGGAGGCACCAAAAAAGCATACCGCTGCTAAATGAGCGGTACGCTGCGTAATGTAAAAGAGGAATCAGAAATTTGGCGGCGAATCTTCCGTTTCGTCAGGCAGCACATCATCCCAGCTTGTATCGAACGCATATTCTGACCCATAGTCTTCATATTCCGTGTCGAAAATATCCGAGTCCCCCAATTGAGATAATGCGAAGTTGATCAAACGAATCAAATCTTGTGAGTCCGTCAGCTTCAACTTATCCCGATTCTGCAGAATCGTGGGGCGGTCCTCCATTTCGTCAGGACTAGCATTTTTCGCGGCTACGCAAATCGGATAGCGGCAATCTTCTTGAGGAACAACCATCTCCGTGAGTTGGATATCCACTTCTATCACGGCATCTGTGAAATAGATGTAGGTCGCAGCATCATCGATATCAGTGAAAAATTTCTGCAGCGTCTGGTCCTCATTTTCCGCGCTGTCGTTTTCATCGTAATAATCGTATTCATTTTCTTCGATTTCATTCACATCTTCACGTTCTTCATCGGAATATCCCCTGAAGTCGCTGTCGTCCGTGTAATCTTCCAGAGTATCCAATGGTGTTTCTTCGATGATGATGGGAAGGAGATCGGTACCTCCGGAGCGCGTGACTTCAAAACGGTGTTCGAAAAACCCGCTCCAACTGAATGCTGCTTGGATGATGCTGTTGAAATCATAGAAAGTCTCATCGCTGTTCACTTGGATATCCCGCCATATAGGCACGCCGATATCGCGGACAGCAATCCTGAATTCATAAATCATCTTGACCACCCCTGTTCTCTGCTTTACTCAAGTATAGCGCTTTAAGAGGGTTGAGAGCAAAGAATAACGCACAGATACTTAATCGAAAGCCAATGGATAAGCGATCAGTATGTCTTCTCCAACTGTGTATGGTACACTGATAGTGTTGCTTGATTCAGCCTTTCATTACTCAAAAGGGCTGCGTATCGTTAATTCTACTTGCACGTAAAGGAGATGTTTTATTGGAGAATTTTTCCATTGCAGTGAATGCAGTAATGCCTTTATTGTTGTTCATGTTGATCGGGCAGGGATTATTGCGGGCAAAACTATTGGATGGCACTACCTATCAAAAATTGAATAATGCTATTTTTCGGTTCTTTTTGCCGATCAATCTCCTGATGAACGTTTACGAAGCGGACGTGAGAAGTACGTTCAGAGTGGATGTGCTCTTGTTTGCTGTCGGACTCACCTTGAGTGTCTTCTCCCTGTTTGCGTTATTCATTCCGAGGATCGAAAAGGACAATGCCAAACGCGGTGTGATGCTGCAAGGGACATTCCGTTCCAATTTTGTCCTTTTCGGCCTGCCGATCGCTACCTCATTGTTGTCGGAAAGCCAATTGGGGATGACATCGATACTGATTGCGGTCATCGTTCCTTTGAATAATGTTCTGTCGGTCGTGGCACTTTCCATCTATTCGGACCATAAAATCCAACCAGCGCAGATTATTCTGGACATCCTTAAGAACCCGATGTTCATCGGTACGCTTGCAGGAATTTTGATCAGTCTTACCGGCATCCGGTTCCCTGTATTCCTCGATGATACGTTGAGCGGCATCAAAGGGCTGGTTACACCGTTAGCACTGATTGTCATGGGCGGTACTTTCCGCTTTGATGCCTTGAAGAATGCGCGCATCCAACTGGCATTGACGGTATTCTTCAAGTTGGTTTTAATCCCGATAATTGGTCTGACGCTGGCTGTCCTCTACGGATTGACCCGAGAAAATCTGGTGCCGATGATGACGTTATTAGGCGGACCGACTGCTGTATCCAGCTACACGATGGCGCAACAGATGGGCGGGGACCCGGATTTGGCAAGTCAAATCGTCGTTTTCACTACTATCTTGTCGATGTTCAGTTTGGTTGTGTTCATAACGGTCCTCAAATCATTATTTTTGATTTGAATCCTATATACGGAAACAAGAGCCTGCCGCTCAAGCAGATTCTTGTTTTTTTGCCACTCGCGTTCGCCTATGCCCCGGTGAAAGCTTATAATGGATGTAGAAGAGGTAATAACCAGCCTTTACGATAGGGGAGGATACAAATGATCATCATCGGGATTACCGCAGGTTCGGGAGCCGGCAAAACAACCGTAGCAAAAACAATCGCGAAAAGACTGGGTAAGGACAATGTAGTCTATATATCGCAGGATTGGTACTACAAGGATCAGACACATCTGAGTGTGGAAGAGCGCGTAAACCTGAATCTCGATCATCCAAATGCGTTCGATAACGAACTTTTGATCTCAGATTTGGTTAAACTCCGTTCCGGACAAGACATCGAGGCGCCGATCTACGATTTCGGTGTACAAGCGCGTTCGAAGAAGACGACCCCGATCGAGTCGAAGCCGGTCGTCATACTCGAAGGCATCCTGATTTTGGCCATACCCAAGTTGGTTTCCATGATTGACATCAAAATATTTGTGGATGCTGAACCGGATATCCGCCTGATCAGAAGAATCGAACGGGACATACGGGAGCGGAACAGCACCTATGAGAGCACAATCGCCCGCTATCTGACGACCGTCAAACCGATGCACGATGCCTTCATCGAGCCCTCCAAGGTTCAAGCTGACATCATCGTTCCACGCGGAGGCCAGAACGAAATCGCCACCGATATGCTTGGTGACCTGGTGGAACACTATAGCCATCATCATGTTTGAAGAGTGGTAGGGTCACAATAGATAAATTCCAAAAAATTATTATATATGAAAAAAGCATTAGAAATAGACAAGAAAACGGAAATAGTATATAGTGTTCCTATGCAGTAATACTACTGTCAAAAAAGCAGAACACGCATTGAAACGAGAGGATTTATTCAGTGGATAACACAGAATTGTTGACGCGATTTAATTTGACCAGACACGAAGCAACCATCTACCTGACTTTGCTTGCGGACGGGGATTTGAACGGCTATGAAGTATCAAAAATAACCGGCATTTCACGCTCGAACGCCTATGCATCATTAGCTTCATTGGTTGAAAAAGGAGCGGCTTTCATCATTGAGGGGGAGACAACCCGATACACGCCAGTGCCAGTGGAGGAATTCTGCGGGAATAAGATCCGATCCCTGCAGGAATCCAAGCAGGAATTGATCAAGAATATCCCGCAAAGAAGAGAAGATGCGGAGGGGTACATAACCATCACAGGCGAACACCGCATACTGGACAAAATGCGCAATATGATTTCAGAATCCAAGTCCCGTGTCTACTTGTCCGTTTCCGGAAATATCCTGCCGGACCTTTTGACGGAAATACAGGTTGCGCATCAGCGCGGCATAAAAATGGTCGTCATAACCGATACGCCGTTCCCTCAGGAAGGCATGACTGTTCATGTTTTGGAGAAACCGAAGAAGCAAGTACGGATCATCGTGGACTCCACGACCGTTTTGACGGGTGATATCGATGAGGGCGAGTTTTCCACGTGCCTGTATTCCGGGAAGAAAAATGTAGTTGATTTATTGAAAGAATCGTTGCAGAACGAAATCAAAGTAGTCGAAATGATGAGAGGATTTGAAGCGAAATGACAAAAAAAGTATTTGTTGAAAAAGAGCAGTTGGAAGGAATCGTACAACAGTATCCGACGCCCTTCCATTTATATGATGAAAAAGGTATCCGTGAGAATGCGCGCAAATTGAATGCAGCTTTCTCCTGGAACAAAGGCTTTAAAGAATACTTCGCTGTGAAGGCAACACCGACACCGGCCATTCTGCAGATTCTGAAAGAAGAAGGTTGTGGCGTCGATTGTTCGACTTATACAGAGTTGATGATGGCTGATACACTCGGATTCAAAGGCGATGAAATCATGTTCTCTTCGAACGTGACGCCTAAAGAAGACTTTCAATTCGCCCACAAACTGAATGCGACCATCAATTTGGATGACATTACCCACATCGATTTCCTGGAAGAAGCAGCCGGATTGCCGGAAACGGTCAGCTGCCGATTCAATCCAGGCGGTGAGTTCACGATCAACAACGAAATCATGGACAAACCCGAAGACGCAAAATACGGCTTCACACGTCCGCAATTGACGGAAGGTTTCAAAAAGTTGATGGCAAAAGGCGTGAAACACTTCGGCCTGCATTCGTTCCTAGCCAGCAATAACGTTGCGGATGAATACTATCCGATCCTTGCAGGCATCCTGTTCCAGACGGCCGTCGAACTGAAGGAAGAAACAGGCGCGGATATCACTTTCATCAACTTATCAGGTGGAATCGGCATTCCTTACCTACCGGAGCAAAAAGCTGCGGATGTAGCAAAAATCGGCGAAGGTGTCCGAAAGGCGTTCGAAGAGATATTAGTGCCTGCTGGTTTGGGTGATGTTGCAATCTACACAGAGCTAGGCAGATACATGCTTGGGCCATACGGTTGCTTGGTGGCGACGGCCATCCATGAAAAACACATCTACAAAGATTACATCGGCCTGGATGCCAGCGCAGTCAATTTGTTGCGTCCGGCAATGTACGGTGCTTATCATCACATCACCGTGATGGGCAAAGAAGATCAGCCAGCAGATCACTTGTATGATGTGACCGGCGGATTGTGCGAAAACAACGACAAATTCGCCGTTAACCGCATGCTGCCTAAAATCGACATCGGCGACTTGGTCGTGATTCATGATACAGGAGCGCATGGCTTCTCGATGGGGTACAACTACAACGGAAAATTACGCTCGGCCGAAATCCTGTTGAAGGAAGACGGCGGAACGGAAATGATCCGCCGCGCAGAAACACCAGCGGATTATTTTGCAACGTTCGATTTTACGGGTCTTTTCAAAGACGTGAAATAAACGGAATCAAAAAAGAGGGGCCAGCGAGCACATAAACTGCTCGCTGGCCCCTCTTTTTTTGCCTCGCATTAATAAATTGATTTGGCTGCATGATATAATGTACTCTGGATGAATGAACGAGGAGTGAGGGACATGTTTTTAAAAGAAACAATCAAGGAAAGCGTTTCGACGCTTCCGTTGAAAGCTGGGGACTATTGCGTCATCACCGGAACGGCATTGGTGATGCATGGCATAAAAGAGGAAACTAAAGATATCGACATCAGCTGCACAAAGGAAGCGTTCCAAGCTTTAGCAGCTCAGGGATACCCGATCAAAAAAGGCGAATTTGCCCGCAAAGTGATCTACAGCGAAGACGTAGAAATTTTTGAGGATTGGCACAGCGGGGACAGCACGATGATCGAGGGGGTTCCGGTCGCTAGCCTGGAATCAGTCATCGTTATGAAGAAGCAGCTGGGCCGGGAAAAAGATCTGTCAGACATCGCCAAAATTGAAGCACATCTGACCCAACGATAAAACCAGCAAAAAAGCTGAAGAATGCCATTATAGAGGCGTTTCTTCAGCTTTTTTGATTGTCTGATTCAAACCAATAGTAATTGCAGCCAAGAGGGGGCGAAATACGCTCCGCCCATGGCAAGGAGAAAGAGGCCTTTCCAGATGATAGTAGGGATATATGTTTTAGTCGCCAAAGCTGTTCCGTCCCAATGGCTGTCATTTTTCAAAAGCAAAACAATGAAAAATTGATGGGCCAAGCCAAGCATATACCAGACGACGAAACTGATTGTGATGATGTCAACTGACTGATAAATCCTAATCAGAATGCTGGAGTCGTTCCGGTAGATCAAAATAGAAATACCAATCACAATCAGGATGATCAGATTCTGCCAAAAACTCTTTTCCCGAGCCAACAAATTCGTTAGTAGATAGATGCCCAAAAAAAGCGGAATAATCCAAAGCAACAGTCCCTGTAAATAGAGATAGGACATGACCACAAAGAACAATGCCTGCGAAACATAGCCGCCCAAAAGGCTAAAGAACATCCCCAACCCGCTGCGGTTTCCGATTTCGGCCAATCCGAGGATGCCGCTATTTTTGACGATTGCGGGCAGGACATTGAATTTTATCGACTGGATGCTTCCGCCCCATAAGCGCGCCGTCAGAGCATGGCCGCACTCATGGATGATGACGTTGGGGAGGTCCAGATAAATGCCGAACGTATACGCAAACCTGCCACGGCTGGAATAGGTGAAGTAAGCTACCGCAACAAAGAGAACAATCAATACGGGAAGGTCCATCAAACGAGTATCCTCCTTTCGATAAATGCATCAGTACTCATTCAAGAGGATTGCATGCAAATTTTATTTTTATGAAGATGATAGGGAATTATCATGATTAAATCCAAACGAATCACTAAATAGCAAGAAGCCTTCCTTTCGACGTATACAGAAAGGGAGGCTTCTTCATTATCCAGTTGTTGAAGCTTGGGTTATTCGGTTTCGGTTGTAGTGCTGTCATTCCCGCCGAAAAGATTCGTGAAGAATTGGACGATGGATTCCCAAATGCCCATGCTGTCTTCCTTCAGTTGTTCTTGATCGACATTGCTCCAGGCTGTTTTTGCCTTCTCGAACAATTTTCCGCCAGTGGCTTGCAGTTCTTTACCGAAAGCTGCGATCTGTTCTTTTTGCTCGGCCGTCAGATTGATGTCACCAAAATTTATCATCAAGTTTTGGATATTTGTGATGTTGTCCGCTGACAGGATGCTGTCAAGGTTATAGTTTTTCAGCACATCCTCGACTATCTGACGGATTTCATCTGCACTGAGGGTCCCGTTGTTGGCATCCTTAGCTTCTTGGATATCTTGTTTCATTTCTACAATCGCTGCGTTCATCAATTCATCCGAATACCCGCTGTTGTCTTTATTTTCTTCGGTAACTGCAGAAGTGACAGCCAATTCTTCCTGGGCTACCCCTACGGCTTCAGAGTCCAATGTATTCCCTGAATCAGCAAAAGCTTTGTAGACACCGGCCAATGCGCCGGACCCGTCAACGGTTACGGCGGACGCTACCTTGATGTCCACATCCACCGCGCCGGCTGTGATGGCTGCATTCTTGTATTGCGCCTCTGTAATGGCGGTGATTGTTTCGGGAGTCAGGATTTCCACCGAAACAGCACCATCGCTGTCGGCAGGCGTGATGTACGTGCTCGAATAGACTTGGCTATAAGGATAATCATCCTGCAGCAAGCCGTTCAGTTCATTGACGGCCACAATCAACTCATTCGTCCCATCGGCCACTCCCAGTGTTTCTCTGGTTTCCTCCAGTTGGGCGGCATTCAGACTTTCGCCGTAAGTGAAGATCGGTTCGATTGCGACTTTATCGGCGAACGCTGCCGGAGCGGTAATTCCCAATAAGGCCAATGAAGCCAGACCTGTTGTCATCATTTTTTTCAGTTTCATGGTTTAACCTTCTTTCTTTCATAGCTTGCTAAAATTGTATCAAAGATAGACTACGAAATGTATTATGATTTTATTAAATAAGTATGAAGCTTCCGCGGCGCAAAGTCAAAGTATTCCCTAATAGGGGCCATTTGTACCGTTTCACGCACCGTTGTCCTTAGTCATGCGCGAAATCGTCTCAAAAGTCGTTTCTGCAGCCGTTCAAATTATGAATTTGGACACCAAATGAAGGAACACAAGTATAATTGTGTTCCCTATGAAACGTTGATTTATCAATGCCGAAATGGTATGCTTTTTTTAGCGAAATCACCCGAAAACCCCCGGATATCGGAGGGGATAAAATAGAGGAAACAAGAGGACATTTCAGTGAATACCACTCATGCAATCAAAGACATTAGCCAAATTCAAACATTGATGGACGTTTATCCGCCTCATTCGAAAAATCGCCTGCTGCTGGAGTATGCTATCCGTACTGGGTTGCGCATCAGCGACATCCTGAACGTGAAGGTAGGGCAAGTGCTGGGGAAAGAGTCGTATCAGATCGTCGAGATGAAAACAGGCAAGAAGAAGGAGCTGGCCATCCATGACCGCTTGAAGCAATCCATTTCGGATTACGTGGAACGGGAAGGGCTGACTGCTGCTGACTATTTGTTCTATTCCAACGCCGACAAGAGCAGCCACATCAAGCGAACGCAGGCACACCGCATCATCGCACATGCCGGGGATATGATCGGCATCACCTTGAGTGCCCATTCGCTGCGGAAGAGCTTCGGCTACCATTCCTACAAGCAGGGCGTCGATATTTCCTTGCTCCAGACAATCTTTCAGCACTCTTCGCAGGCGGTCACGCTCCGCTATATCGACATCACCCAGGAGAACATCAACAACGTATACAAACGGGTCGATTTCGGATTTTAACACCCATAAAAAAATAACGTGTTTTGAGAGAGTTTCGTGATGGTGGGTACACATTCCCGATTGAAATCGCCTCAAAATGCGTTTCCGCAAAAACAGCAAAAAGTGCACCTTGCCATCCAAAGTCGGCAGGGTGCACTTTTTTAATTTGATGGTGATTTATAATCCCATATCTTTTTTCATTTTCTCAAGCTCATCTTCGACAGATGCCGAGCCTTGACTGGCGTATTTTTCTTCCAGTGCCTTCGCTTCGTCGATCGGTGTCATGTTCAACTCGGACATCGCATTCGCTTCATCCAACATTTTGTCGGCTTTTTCTTCCATGCGTTCGAAAGAGCTCATGGCACCTTTCGTGCTTGCGATGGAATCCGTCGCTTTGTTGAGTGTTTCCCGGGTTTTGGCGACCGCCATCTTGGATTTGATCATTTCGCGGCGGGATTTGAGCGTTTCGATGTCGGTTGCCAGTTTATCGTGCATCTGGCGCATCTTGACGGCATTTTCATGAGCCGAGGCGTATGAAGTCGCCAAGCCTGCACCTACATTTTCCAATTCCTGTTTTTTGGTCAGGAAGATGCGGGCGTCGTTCTCGTTGCCGGCTTCCAGAGCTTTTTTGGCATAATCGGTGTATTTGATGACTTCCGCCTGATTTTCATCGACCAAACGCTTGGTCCGGGTCTCTTCCGCCATAACACCAGCTGTGCTTCTTTTGACTTCAGCCAAATCTTCCATCATGTCGCGCAGGTATTGGTCGATCATTTTGGCTGGATTTTCCATTTTGTCGATCAAAGCATTGATGTTTGCACTGATGATATCCGAGAATCTTTCCAGTATTGCCATTTCCGTTTCCTCCTTATGGGTTCGTGTCTTCCTGGGTTTCGTCTTCTGCCTGCGGGGTAGGGCTGGTATCGACTTTCTGCGGGACATCGGCATCATATTTTTTCCTCAGTTCTTCCGCCTCAGTATTGCCGAAAGTATCCAACGGCGTCTTCAGAATATCTTCCGTTTGCTGCGCTTCCAGGTTCTTTTGTTTTTTTGCATGACGCCACCAGAAGAACAGAAGGGCGAGCAGAATGATGACTCCGAAAACGATCAGAACAGCGATCCACGGGGAACGCGTCACTTCCATGATGCGGTCTGCGGAATCCCGGAATGCATCGCTGAAAAACTCTTCGTCCGTTCTGTTGTCATCATAATAGTAGGAATCGATGTAATCAAGCAGAACATCACCGGCTTCGGTATCGATGACAGTGGCCGCCTGGGTACCGACTACATAATAATCCATGTACATGCTGGACTGATATTCGAAAAATACCAACAGCAGATGGGCCTCGTCCGCAAATAGTTCATCATATTTTTCGTTCGCGAAGCTTTCCAAATCCTCCATCGAGGGATTCGTCGAACCGTTGATGTCATCCGTCAAGTACAGATAGGGTTGCACGCCGGTTTTTTCGTAGAAATGCTTCATCCCCGAGGTCAATTCAGAACGGTTTCCGATCCAACCGATTGTGTCTGTGTAATAATCCGTTTCCGTGACCGAACCATCCGGAAGGGGCTCCCGTTCCACTGTAGAAAGGGTGATTTCGTTATTCCCGCCCGAACCGGAAAGAGAAGATCCCGTATTGAAGGAGAAAACCAAACCGAAAACAATAGCCAGAATGATCACAACCAGTGCGATCGTACCGCAGCCTAAACCGCAGCCCGGAGCACCTCTAGGGCTACCACCAGAATAATTAGGACCGCCGGAAGATGGGCCTCTGATAATGGGGCCACTCCGGAAAATCGGACCGCTTGAACCGGAAGAACGGGGGATATTAAACCCGCCGCCCCCAAAAGATCCGCTACTTCCTTTGCTTCCACCACCACGACCCCTTTTACTGCTGCCGAAGGATCCTCCGCCGCCACCTCTTGCCATATACACACCTCCTTGAGTACTTGTTTTCCTCATCAAAGTCAATCTATCGCAGTGCGTAAGCGCCGTCAATTTAAAGCCATTGGATAAAAAAGACAACATTTATAGCTTTCAGAAAAATGCATGTCAGATTTTCTTACAAGTAATGTAACACTATCATCGACAAAATCTGGAAGAAACGGTAAGATATGCTTACCTGGATTAAACAAATTTATTTAATGGAACGGAAATCTGCACGATAATCATAGTATTGCAGCAAAATGCGGAAGGGGTGGGCCAAGTGAAGTTGACCGAAGGAGCAGAAATGGACGATTTTTTATTTTTGATGAAGAATGGGAGTTGTGAAAATTTCCAATCTCAGCTGAAACGAGATTTCACTGCGGTGATTTTCCTGAGACATCTGGGCTGCGGCATGAGCCAACTCGATATGCTGAAATACCGGGATGCCTATCATTTCCTCAAAGACCAAGGGATCGAGATCATGATGGTGATACAAGGGGCAGAAGCCGCTGTTTCCGAGAGAACGGCTAAAATGAACATTCCGTTCACCGTCATAGCGGACCCTGAGCAATCCTTGTATGAGCACTTTGATATCCCTTCATCGGACTCGATGCGCAATCTTGTTTACGGCGTTTCCGAAGAAAAACTGCTGGAATTCGAATACTATGGGATTGAATGTCAACGTTTTGAGGGCAATGAACTGCAACTGCAGGCGACAATCGTCGTGGACAGAAAAGGGCAGGTTGTTTTGAGCCATTACTCCGAAAACATCAGCGATGTGCCATCTCCATCAGAATTGTACCAAATGCTGCAGGCAGTGCCTGTAGGAAGCTGAAAATAGAAAAAAGTAGCGGATACGGCCATTTTCCTAGAGAAGGAAAGGGCGCATCCGCTTTTTTGTTGCCTATTCTACAAATGGTATCATTCGTCCAATCAGCTCCCAAGGTGGTAATATATAAGTGTAAACGACGCTGGAAGCCTGTCTGGAGCGAGGAGTGAATGGTACTATGAAAAACGTAACAGTCAACAGATTGAAATTGGAGCAGTTTTTGCAGGTTCTGAAAGAAAGGGTGGCCCCAGAATACAAGAGTCAAACGGAACAAGATATCCTCACCTTCATGGAAGAAATCGTGACAGAGCAAAGAAAAAACGTGAATTATGATGATTTGATCAGGAAGGTTCAGTCCTGTTCAGGTTGCAATCGTGCCTATCTGGAAGCTGGGCTCGACATCCGTATGAACAAATTTTCCCATGGCTCTTTAGCCGAACTGGTCCTCAACAGCGTGGATACGGATGATTATCTCACATTGCTGGAAATCGAAAATCCTACTGCTTCAGATTTAGAATTTCTTGAGGAAGTCAAAGAGAAGCTTTTTGCGTATTTCGACTGACAACTATACTATAAAGTGTGCTTAGGCTTATCTGTGATTCGAGTAGGATTTAATCCCGTCCATGCAGCTCAGATAAGCCTATTTATATGAAAAATGTCGTCAGTCGCGTCAAATGACCCAAATACCAATGCAAACCTTCCTGTACCTTAAGATTCCTTAGATTTCTTCAATCGCGGTTCAATAACCTTAATCAGCGGCCTGATTATATTCATGTCAATCTAATCTATAAATGCTTGTAATGGCTGACCGTCCAGCTAATTATTTTGTTAAACTGCCAGCATTTATGATTTGATTAACCCTAAAGCAACGAATCCAACGGATGAATATAAAAAATGATGCTTTTGATGCCAATAATTATCAATAGATATCCTGAGGCGATTCTGGACCTGCAAATACGTGAAAAACGGGGGATTATGGCCGCATCAAATCCTATCTGCAAAAATTCTATATTCTAGTTTACATAATATATATTATACTAAGTTAAATGTAAAAATGATCATATACTGAGATAACCATAATCGTCCGGACCATACCGCATAAAAATAGCAAAATTGCGAAATAATCAACGTTATCGCAATTTTGCTACATATTATTATTTATTCGTCATTTTAACTTATCCCGCGTCAACATCATCATGCATCGAATCGATCGCTGCATACAAGATTTCTTCAGCAATCAAATCTTTTGACCGCACCGAAATTTGGATTGGTTCTTTATCCGCTTGAAAAATGGTCACTTCATTTGTTTCTTTGTTGAAACCTGCATATTCTTTCGAAACGTCATTTGCTACGATCATGTCCGCATTTTTGCGTTTCAGCTTATCCAGCGCATAATGTTCGACATCATTCGTTTCAGCCGCAAAACCGATCAAAAATTGGCCTGTTTTTCTTTTTCCTAGTTCAGCCAGAATATCTGTCGTTTTCTCCAAAACCAAAGTTAAATCCTCGTTTGTTTTCTTGATTTTGACGTTTGCTTGTGTTTTCGGTCTGTAATCAGATACAGCCGCTGCCATGATGACCATATCTAGATTGTGAAATTTATCTAAAACTTCTGATTCCATTTCTTCGGATGATTGTACGTAAATTGATTCGACTCCAAAAGGTATCGGCAATAGATTCGTTGCGGTTACCAATTTCACCTCAGCACCTAAATCACGGGCGGCTTTAGCCAAACTGTAGCCCATTTTTCCGGAAGAATCATTGCTGATGAATCTTACCGGATCGATGCGCTCTTTTGTTCCTCCTGCTGTGATGAGCACTTTTTTACCTTTCAAAGGCAGTTCTTTGGCGTTATTCAGAACGACCAGCTGTGCGGCCTCCACAATTTTTTCCGGTTCAGGCATGCGCCCTTTGCCTTCATAACCTTCAGCCAAAAAGCCTGTGTCAGGTTCCATGATTTCATAGCCGTAACTTTTCAGAGCTTCCATATTCCGGGCTGTAGCCGGATTCTCCAGCATATGTTGGTTCATGGCAGGCACAATCAGGCGTGGAGCCGTCGTAGCCAATAGCGCTGTCGACACAAAATCATCGGCAATGCCGTTCGCCATCTTGGCGACGATGTTTGCTGTTGCTGGCGCTATGACTGCAAGCTCCGTCCAATCTGCCAAATGGATATGACTGACGAACTGTGCATCTTTTTCATCGAATGTGTCTGTATAGACATCGTGCTTGCTCAATACTTGGAATGTCAACGGCGTTACGAATTCCTGGGCCGAAGCGGTCATCGCGACTTTAACTTCAGCGCCCGCTTTAATGAATTTTCTGACGAGATCGGCTGCTTTATAGACTGCGATGCCGCCTGTTACATAGATGGTTACTTTCTTGTTTGTTAACAAATTATACGCCCCGCTTACATTCGACTATTTTCCTTGCTTGTTGCCCTCTTGGCTATCGATGAAGGCTCTCGCCCGGCTGATGAATTCCTTCAATACTTTAATCCGGGCATATTCTTTTTGGGTTCCTTCGACAATGATCCACGGAGCATCTTTCGTGTCCGTTCTGACGATCATTTCGTTCATTGCTTTTTCGTATTGCTCGAATTTTTCATGGTTCCGCCAATCTTCGTCGGTCAGCTTGTGATTCTTCTCCGGGTCGTTTTCCCGGTCCTTGAAGCGCCGTTTTTGCTCTTCTTTGTCGATCACGATCAGGAACTTAATGATCAACAAGCCGTCATGGACCAAGTTGTGTTCCATTTCATTGATTTCATCATAGGCAGCGGCCCAGCGGTGTTCTGGCGTGAAACCTTCCACCCGTTCAACCAATACGCGGCCGTACCAGCTTCTGTCATAAATGGTCATCTTTCCTTTTACCGGGAAAGTCTGATAGAAACGCCAAAGATAGTTATACCGGCTCTCGTTTTCCGTAGGTGCAGCAGTTGTGGCGACATCATAGCTGCGGGGGTCGATCAGTCTCGTTAATCGGCTGATTGCACCACCCTTGCCGGCTGCATCCGTCCCTTCGAACACAAGGATACACGGAATCTTTTTCAGCCACATTTCGTAGACCAATTGCCCCGCTTCTTCCTGCAGTTTCTCCAGCTGTGCTTCATACTCTTCTTCCGTTATGGCAGCTTTCAGATCGACTTTGGCCAGTGGCTTTTCCTTCAGGCCGGAACGTATCGGCGCGGGTGGTTTCTTTTCGGTCTGCTCAAGATGACTTTTCAAAGTGCTGATTGCGATGCTGATCGCTTCTCGGGAAGCGTCTTTCAGATCCTCTGAAGAAATTACGTGCCACGGAGACGATTCGAAATTTGTGTTTTCCAGTATTTTATCGAAATGTTTCAAATATTTAGGGTACTTTTTGAGTTGTTTTTCATCGTCTTTCGTGATGAGGAATTCTCTGTAAGGATCTTCTTTCAGTTTCGAAATCCGTTTTTCCATCGTGTTTTCGGACTGGTGCAGAAACAGTTTCAGGACAATCGTGTTATCAGCAACCAGCATCCGCTCCAAGAAACTAATATAGCCAAGGTGATGTTCCAGTCGTTCATCCTTCACTTTCAGATCGTTCATGAGTTCAGAATAGAAACTCCGGTCAAAAAAAGCGATCCTCCCTTTTCCGGGTAAATCCCGTGCGAAACGCCACAAAAAAGGACGCTCTGCGTAATCGTCCAAGGCATCATCAAAGGCGCTTACTTCGAAATAACGCGGATCCAATTCTCTCGTCAGATCCTTCAATATATGCCCTTTTCCTGAGGATTCCCAGCCATCGACGACAATCAGCATGGATGAATCGCTATTGACCAATTTTCTTTGCAAAGCGGCCAATTCTCTGCCGAGTTCAGACCTTTTTGTGCCGGATAATGTCTTGTCTTTTTTATCAAAATCAAAGTCCTTTAACATATGCTACGCCACCTTTTCTGCTTTTAACTATTTTATCACAAAACAGACTGATGCAAAGTGATTCGGATTAGTTGATAATTGCAGCAGACGATTTAAAAGGCGCTATTCTGTGAAAGGGACAACTTCGATGGTGACATGATTGTAGTCACCGATGATTTTTGAAACTGGACAGCGTTTATGGGCGGATTGCGCAAGTTTCTCGACTTCCGCCAATTCCATGTCTTCGACTGAAACAAAGGCCTTCAGATCGAAATAAAAGCCTTTTCCGTCTTCTTCCCTGCAGAAATCGACATGGACTTCCGCTTTGCTTCTCGCCTCGGCTTTCCTCGCTTTAAGCAAAGCCTCAATTGTAGCATTCAAGCAAGTCGCCCATGACAAGCCAAATAACTGTTCCGGATTGAAGCCGGCTAAATCTTTCAGTGGATCTGAAGTTTGCAGGGATTCCCCATCCGAAACAGATACGGTCCCGTTCAATCCCTCATCATTGATAATTTCCGTATGATATAAAGAATTTTTCATTTTAATTAGTCCCCTTTCTTACCGCAGTACTTGTAGTTTCTTTCCTCTATCTTAACATGATTTACAACATTTGGCTGAAAAAAACAGCACCGGATATCCCCTGAAGGGAAATCTGGTGCTGTCGGATGTGGAGCGATTACGCGGTGATCAATTGTTCAAGCAAATCAGGTCTGAAGCCGAAAAATGGCTCAACGCCATCAAAGACGACTACAGGCAAAGATTGGAAACCCAACTCTTTGACTTCAGCCAGGGCCACTTCGGATTCCTGGATATCTTTGATTTCATAACGGATGCTGTTGTCATCCAAAAATTTCTTTGTGAAATTGCACTGCATGCAATTTGGTTTCGTGTATACTGTGACATTCTTGTTCGACATGATGGTTCCCTCCATTGATTATCCGATAAAAACTTTTTTCGAATAAAGCTTATGGATACATCATACAGTATTATCGATTAAAAAACAAACCATATCTAGTGGTTTATGACTAAATGAATCAGTCCAGATCGATGGAGAGTTCCTGCGCAGCGGCCGAAGATCTGATTTTTTCATAGACGAAATTCATGCTTGGCGGGAAGAAAAGCATGCTGATGATGGTCCCTTCGCGTACGGTAATGGCGGTGTCGGTTGAGAATGCGATCAGCAAAGCAGCTGCGATCAACAACACATCGACTATTTGGCGCACTTTCCCGAAGTTGAAGCCGAAACGGTTACTGAAGGCCATACAAGCGCCCTCCAAAGGCATACTGATGTAATTTAAAGCCATCATCGATCCGACCCCGATTGCGGCTATGATGCCCCCTAAAATGACCATGGCGATCTTCACCCAGTACTGGTCGATCGTCAAACCGGAAAAAACTGTATAAAGCATCAGGTTCATCACTTGGCCGAGAATCAATGTGACAGGAATCTGAAACAATTGTCTGAGCGAAAAATCTTTTTTCATCAAAAGCCATTGGATGCCTACACATGTGATATTCAAAATGATTGCCAGCGTCCCGATTTTGATGCCGGAAAGTTGGTTGATGCTCATGTTAAGGGCTTCATAGGCACCAACGCCGACGTTAGCTTTCACTGTGATGCTCGCACCGATAGCGGTTATGATGACCGCCACGATGACCAATAACATGTTCTTTAAATGTTTCGTCATTTTTTCACCTATCCATTCGTTATTCTGCTAAGTCATTATAAAGAAATAAGCAACGAATTGCAATTCGTTGCCTACTCCGGATCTTCTATTTATTTTGAGTAGACGACTTTTCCGTCCACTAATGTATACAGCGTTTCGCCTTTTACTTTCCAGCCGGTGAATGGCGTATTTGTCGCTTTCGAAAGGAAGTCTTCGCTGCGGATTTCGTATTCGTTGGCCAAGTCGAAGATGGCGATGTCCGCTTGGGAACCGATATCCAGTGTTCCTGACCCCATACCGAACAATGCTGCTGGCTTGACGGTCATCCAATCAACCAGTTGTTTCAAGGTGAAGACGCCGCCCAAGACGAAGTTGGAATACATTAATTGGAAAGCAGTCTCGATGCCGACGATGCCGAATGGAGCGCCGACCATACCGCCTTGTTTTTCTTCTTCGCCGTGCGGTGCATGATCGGTTGCGATGCAGTCGATTGTGCCGTCCAACAAACCTTCGATCAAGGCTGCGCGGTCTTCAGCGCCGCGCAATGGCGGGTTCATTTTGTAGATGGCAGTATCCGTTGGGATGGAACCATCGATCAGAATCAAGTGATGTGGTGCGACTTCGGCAGTGACATGGATCCCAGCGCGCTTGGCATCACGGATGACGCGTACGCTCTCTTTTGTGGAAACGTGGCAGACATGGTAATGACAGCCTGTCGCTTCCGCCAAAAGCACGTCGCGGGCGATTTGGGTGGATTCCGTAACGCTCAAAATGCCCGGCAGATCCAATTCGTCGGAACGGGTGCCTTTGTGCATCACGCCTCCGAACAACAGCGAATCGTCTTCTGTATGCGCAACAAGAGCGACGTTATTCTTTGCGGCTTCCTTCATTGCCAAATACATCGTTCCAGCTGTTTGGACACCTACACCATCGTTAGTGAAAGCGAAAGCGCCGGCTTCCAATAATTGCTTCTGATCGGTGAGGACATCACTGCGCAAGTTCTCGGTGATGGGCGCGTACTGTTTGACTTTGATGATGGCTGTGTCTTTGATCAGTTGTTGGATTGCAGCGAATTTATCTGCTGTGTCCGGAACTGGATTCAGGTTCGGCATTGCGCAGACTGTCGTGAAACCTCCGCGAGCGGCTGCCTGTGTTCCTGTTTCGATTGTCTCTTTATAGGTGAATCCTGGTTCACGCAAGTGCACGTGCACGTCGATCAATCCAGGAGTTACCAGACCGCCCTTGGCATCGATGACTGTCGCATCCTCAGCCGTTCCTTGCAGATCCTGGCCGATTGCGGCAATTTTATCGTCTTTCACATATATCTCTACAGGAATAAGTTCCTCTTTTTGACCCAACATTTTCGCATTTTTTATCCAAACTGACATGTTATCCCTCCACTGGTGAATTGTTATTGTTATACATTCGTTGTTCTTCCGTTTACGATGGCTTCCAAGATGGCCATTCTGGCAAAGACGCCATTTTTCATTTGCGTCACGATCCGTGAGCGGCGGCATTCCACTAGGCTGTCCGCCAATTCCACGTCGCGGTTGACAGGAGCGGGATGCATGATGATGGCTGTTTCCTTCATGCGTGCTTCCCGAGCGACTGTCAGTCCGAATTGGTCTAGATACTCTGCTTTTGTATAGCGCATTGCTTTTCCGCCATGGCGTTCCGTCTGGACGCGGAGCAGCATCATGACATCGACTTCTCCGATGATGTCATCAATGTCCATGTGCGTGCCGTATTGGTCGAAAGTAGAATCGTACCACTCTTCCGGACCCGTGAAATAGACGGTCGCTCCAAGGCGTTGTAGCATCTGCATGTTTGTTTTGGCGACGCGCGAGTGCGACAAGTCGCCGCAAATGGCCACCTTCACACCGCTGAAAGTATGGAACTCTTCATAGATCGTCAACAGGTCAAGCAAACACTGGCTCGGATGCTGGCCGGCGCCGTCACCGCCGTTCACGATGGATGCAGTAACGCCCGGGCTTTCGATCAATTCCTTGTAATAAGCTTCTGCGCTGTGGCGGATAACGACCACATCCACGCCGATCGCCGATAAGGTCAGGACTGTGTCATAAAGTGTTTCGCCTTTGCTGACGCTGCTGGTCGAAGTGTCAAAACTGATGACTTTCATCCCCAACTTGTGTTCCGCCATTTCGAAACTTTTGTGTGTGCGAGTGCTGTTCTCGAAAAATAAGTTCGAAGCGTAGATTCCCTCAGTCAAAGTCCTGTCAGGTTGGACACCACTTTTGAATTCGGATGCACGTAGGATCAGTGACATGATTTCCAGATTCGTGAGTTCCTCTACACTTACAAAGTTTTTTAATGCGGTCTGATTTGTAGTCTGCATCATTTTAAAGCCCTCCAATTAGTTTTTTTGTGAATGGAGGCAAAAAGAACCCGAAGAATTTGTAAGCTCTTCAGGTTCTAGGCCAGCCGCTCCCGGATTTAGATACAGAGCGGCCATCTAGTGACCTTGCGGGCCTCACAGGACCCCCTTAAAGTCTCACATTCGCTATTAAATTGTGCGATAGGATAAATCTCCAGAAAAAAAGCCCATGGTCAAAGAGACAATGGGCATAAAGTCATGATGAAGGCGCAGTACGCCTGATATGCTCCTTAGTAGTCTCTCTGGACTCTCGTTAAAGGAAATTCATTCTGTTGCTAAAATAATAACGCGCACAGTTGCTTTTGTCAATGCTGGCCAGGCGGATGCTGTGTTTTTTCTCGATCAAACTGGACACAGTCCCCTCAGCCGATGCGCATCGGCTTGGAACGGTCATCATGTCCGATGAAGGCCGTTTCCAATAACGGGAACCCGTACCGCGAAGCGTAGTTGCGGCACACAGACATAAAAGCGGCCCTTTTTCCGTCTAACTCGATTTGCGTGAAATGCCCGATGAGCATGCCGTTGATCTTTTCGAACGCGCCCAATTGTTCCAGTTGAGCCAAGCCGCTGCACATCGCTTCGTATCTGCCGCCTGCCGATTCGAGGACCAACACTTTGTTTTCCAATTCCGGCCAATAAGGGGTCCCTGCCAGCTTCAGGAAGCAGCGCAGATTCCCGCCTGCAAAAACTGCCGAAGATTGCTCAGAGGGATTATTTCCGCCTGTTTCGAACGTTTCAGTCCAGTCTGCATCATTTCGGCTGGATAAATCACGGAGGGCTTGTGTCTGGAATGCTTCCTCCCGGCTCACGAGCACTTTGGGATTATAGAGGATATTCTGGATGCCGGTTTTGGCTTGGATCGCATTCACGATCACGGAATTATCGCTGTATCCGAAATAAGGCTTGGGATTTCTTTTGATGATCCCGAAATCGAGATAAGGCAATATTTCATTGGCCAAATCCCCGCCGGATAAGTCAAATATCGCCTTTACGCTCGCGTTGGAGTAAAGGGACAACAAAGCCCCTGCACGGGATGCAGGGGCCTCAGTTTGCTGTGTCTCTTTATCCAGGAAAAGGACATCACTCATTACGGTCTCAAGGCCAAAATCATCCTTGAGTTTCCGGCTGAGCGACGAAACGATTTCCAACGAGCGATCATTATTCGTTAATCCGTTCGAACAGCTGATGAAGCCGATCGCATCTCCCGGATGCCACATAAAGATCACTACCTTTCTGTCAGACCAAGATATCTTGGATGGATAATTCCTGAAGCTCAGCAAATACTTTTTCGGGCGTCAATGTTTTCTTCGTTTCAGCGTCGTAATCGTTCATGATTTGACCGTGATGCAGCACCAGCATGCGGTTTCCGTATTGGATCGCGTCCTGCAGATTGTGGGTGATCATGATGCTGGTGAGGTTGTTGTCGATTACCTGTTGATTCGTCAATTCCAGAACCAATTTGGCCGTTTTCGGATCCAAGGCTGCCGTATGTTCATCCAGCAGCAGGATATCCGGTCGTTTCATCGTTGCCATCAGCAGAGCGATGGCTTGCCTCTGACCGCCCGACAACAGCCCGATATCCGAGCCCATCCGATTTTCCAGGCCTAAGCCCAATTTTTTCAGTTCCTCTTTGAAGAACGCTTTTTCTTCATGCGAAGTTCCGAAACGCAGCGTCCGTTTTTGGCCTCGGCGGTATGCCAAGGATAAATTCTCCTGCACCGTCATCCGTGGGGCCGTCCCCATTTTTGGATCCTGGAAGACCCGGCTGATGTAAGGCGCTCGTTTGTCTTCTTTGAAGAAGGTAACATTTTGTCCGTTTACGATGATATCGCCTGTATCAGGCAGGAAGTTTCCGGAAATGGCATTCAACAAGGTTGATTTGCCGGCTCCGTTGCCTCCGACCAAAGTGATGAAATCGCCTTGTCTGACCGTTAGATTGACGTCCTGCAGTGCGTTGACCTGATTGGGCGAACCAGGGTAGAACGTTTTGGAGACATGTGACATCGTCAACATCGCTTCCTGATTAGTCATTTCGCTTCACCTTCTTTCGCAATGAATACATGTAGTAAGTTTCCTTGATTTTCGGCAACGCCAAGAAGAAGGTCAACAATACAGCTGAAATCAACTTGAAGTCATTCGGGTTCATTCCCGCCTCCAATACCATCACCATGATCAGTCGGTACAGGACCGAACCCAGCATCAGGCAAACCAAACGCATTTTGAAAGAGACATTCGTGAACAATACTTCGCCGATGATGATCGAAGCAAGACCAATGACAATCGTTCCGATACCCATACTGATGTCGGCGTAGCCATTGTCCTGGGCGATGATGGACCCCGCCAAAGCAACGATCCCGTTCGAAATCATCAATCCGACGATTTTCATCGTGTTTGTGGAAATACCCAGCGAGCGGGCCATCGCTTCATTGTCACCCGTTGCGATGACAGCTTGACCGAATTCCGTTTTGAAGAAGATGACATAGAGCCCAATGATCATGACGACTACCAACAAGCCTAAGGTAATGGTGTCGAAATGTCTGGGAAGATTCATATTTTCGAAAACCGTGAAGATTGTATTCTTGCCCAACAGACTGATGTTTGCTCTTCCCATCACGCGCAGGTTGATGGAATAGAGGCCGGTCATCGTCAGAATACCTGCCAAAAGGCTGGGAATCTGCAGTTTTGTGATCAAAAAGCCAGTGATCAGTCCGGCTGAACTGCCGGCAATGATGGCAAATATAATCGCGATATACGGATTCGCTCCTAAAGTGATGGCTTGAACAGCCACAGCCGCACCGAGAGGGAACGCCCCCTCGGTTGTCATATCGGCTAAATCTAAAATACGGAAACTTACAAATAAACCAAGTGCCAGAATACTCCAGAGCAACCCTTGGGAGACGGCGGAAATAATCATGTTCATTAAATCTACTCTCCTTCTCCTACAAAGATGGCATTCTGTGCGATATCATCAGGAATCGTGATGCCCAATTGGTCCGCTTTTGCTCGATTGATGACCAGTTGGATCCCGGTCGCGTACTGTACCGGGTAAGTAGCGGGATCGGCCCCAGCCAGGATATCAGCCGCAACAGCACCCGTTTGAGTTCCCAATGCATATTGATTCAAACCGATTGTCGCTAATCCGCCTTCTTCAACCATTGTGTCCACAGCCGGGAATACAGGGATATTATACGCGTCCGCAACAGGGATCAATGTAGCCAGTCCGCTTGCGATAGTATTATCTGTCGGTACGTAGATGGCATCCACTTCGGAAGCAAGGCTTTCAGCGACTTGCGCGATATCGTTCGTTGAAGTGACTGTTTTCGTGACGGTCTTCAAGCCTAATGAAGCAGCAATTTCTTCAGCCTCTTTAGCGGAACTGATTGAATTGTCCTCTGCTGATGAGTAAAGGATACCGACCGTTTTGGCATCAGGAAGCAATTGTTGAATCAAAATAAACTGATCGCGGGCCGGAGTCTTGTCGCTGACGCCGGTGATGTTGCCGCCCGGTTTTTCCATTGACTGCACAAGGCTGGCAGCCACCGGATCCGTAATGGCTCCCAAAATGATCGGAATATCGCTGGATGCGTTCGCCAACGCTTGTGCTGCAGGGGTAGCGATGCCGATCATGATATCCGCATCATTCGAAACGAACCGCTCCGCTATCGACTGCATATTGGACTGATCGCCTTGCGCATTCTGGAAATCGATCGTTGCTGTTTCGCCATCCACATAGCCGGCTTCTTCCAATTGGTCGATAATACCTTCCCCAATCTGATCGAGTGCCGGATGGGTAGTCAATTGCATAATACCGATGTAAGGCAAATCCGAGTTGATGCTGTCGGTGGAGCTTGCTGCAGAACCGTCCGAAGAGGTGTCCGCATTATTGCCCTCCGTATTGCCGCATGCCATTAATACTGTCGCTGCCATTAAGGTCAAGATGCTTGCGCGTACTCTGAATAATTTTTTCATTTCTGATTCCTCCAATTTTTCTGCTTCTTATTCTGTAAAAAGGTGATAAAAAAGCCGCCATCTGAACGAAGTATGGCGGCTGAATACAGAAAACGCCACACAGACCGATATTGTCTATGTGGCGGCTTAAATATCTTTAGTAATCCACATAGATACTGTTCAGATGTTTCATCTGAGGCTGTATCTACGGACAATCAATACGTCACAAAGAACAACCTACTCCACGTGGCTTTGCCAATCAAAAAAATTCACTTTGGAAACGCGTGTATATGCTGACATGATTGATTGCTCCTTTTATTTAGTGATAATTCAATAGTACCCAATGCAAAAAACAAAGTCAAGAGTTGGATTAGAAAAAGATGAGGTATTCTCATAAAACCTTCCATAGGCTTCGGATCAAAAAAAAACAAGCAAGGCAGCAGGAGGATCCTGTACCGTGCTTGTTCATCTATCCTTTGATATCTAATCTGTATTTTGTAGAACAAAGTAATGCCGAATTTCGAAATAATTCTTACCACTTTGATAAGTGGCAGTAATCGGCGTGCAGGAAAGAAGATGGCTATCCATTGGATAATGGCAGTATAATTTTGCGCATGCGGTTTATGATAAACTGAGCAAATCACCCTGCATTGGTTTGTATTGATTCATCCATTACGTACTCCATCCCCCCAAGGTTAGTGCCCATCACTATTACGATGAGCTTTTTTTCTAAGCGACATACCCCCAAGTCTCGATGCCGCGATGGATTCAGTTCGGAAAACACATTCCTTCTTTCCTGCAACACGGCACGACAATCGACTGGATAGGTTTTACTCAAGATTACGAAGGAACAATTAGCGCTCCATAATGGGAGGGGGATAACCCACCACCTTGAAGCCGGGTTCAGACGAATCAGACGGAAAGCGCTACCAATGGAATTCATGTTTCGATTACTTTTACAGTATAATGCACCCCACAGATAAAAGCAACTTTATTTCAGTAAAAGTTTATAAATTTATTTTTTACCGAAAGACCTACTGATTATCTACCTTGAAAATAGTTAGCTGACCCCTGTTCCGATAACAAAAAAATCTAACTAGATCTCTGAAAACTCCATCAAAAACATCTTAAAATACCTATTTATAAGCTTTTGATTGTATTATCTTTACATTTTGTTCATGAGCAACGGTTTGTTTTCGTACGATTTACCGGACACAATCCGCAATCGTGTTTATTAAAATACGAAAAATCCATCAAAATAAATTAACTATCACTATCTTGTTTGTTTGGGTGGAAAACTAACGGTATTTTGTTTCATACCCATATCTCCCCTGATTCCGACAGAACGGAAGTCGAATGGTCGCCCTGCTCTTCTGGACGTAGTCTACCCAGTTTTTTCGGATTGGGTATTGTGTTATAATGTTAAAGCATATTCAGACATGCCCATAGGAGGTGCATCCATGTCTTTTGATGGTATTTTTACGCGTGCGATGGTGAGTGAACTGAACCGAGAGTTGGAAAACGGAAGAATCGGAAAAGTTCATCAACCCTTTCAGCACGAAATCATTTTAACAGTGCGTGCCAACAGAAAAAATAAACGCGTGCTGCTTTCTGCGCATCCTTCATACGCGCGGCTGCAAATCATTGAAGATTCATTATCCAATCCGGAGTCGGCTCCAAACTTCTGTATGGTGCTCCGAAAAAAACTGGAAGGTGCAATCATTGAGGGCATTCGCCAATTGGGCAATGACCGAATCGTCATCTTCTCTTTCCGGAACTTCGATGAACTGGGCGATCAACAGCAGTTGGAACTCATCGTCGAATTGATGGGGCGTCACAGCAACATCTTTTTGATCGACAAGGAGTCCAGAATCATCATCGATTGCCTGAAGCACGTGCCTTTCTACCAGAACAGCTTCAGGCCGCTGCATCCGGGAGTAGCTTACCAGCTGCCCCCTCATCAGGACCGTTCGGATTTGTTTGCGCTTGAACCAGAAGAAATCGAAAGCACCGTTGCCCAATTCGATCCTGAAACCCCTTTGCGGAAGGCTTTGCAACAGACATTCCAAGGACTTGGAAGCGATTCTGCGCAGGAAATAGCGCAGTATGCCACTGCAGAAAATCACTCAGTGACGGCCGCTATCCAGCTTTTCAAGGAAAGGCTGGAATCGGTGATGCCGACCTTGACGGACGAAAGCGAAAGGAAACAGCATTTTACGCCCTTCCCTTATGAAAGCCTGATCGGTGAAAAGCAGTCGTTCGCTACCCTCAGTCAGTTATTGGATGCTTACTATGCGGAAAAAGCAACACGCGACCGCATCCATCAAGTCGCTTCAGACCTGCTTCAGATCGTCAGTACCGAACGGAAGAAAAATCAATTGAAGTTGCAGAAACTCGATCAAACTTTGCTGGAAACCGAGAAAGCGGATGTTTTCCGGATAAAAGGCGAGATTTTGACTGCTTATCTGCATCAATTCAATAAAGGCCAACAAGAAGTTGTGCTGAATAATTTCTACGACGATGAGAAACCGATCGCGATTACTCTGAATCCTTCCCTTACGCCTTCACAGAATGCGCAGAAGTACTTTTCGAAGTACCAGAAACTGACTACCGCTGTGAACCACGTCAACGAACAGATCAGGCAGACGCATGCGGAAAACGAATACCTTGAAACAATCGAAACACAGATCCAATTATCCGATCCGCAGGACTTGGAAGAAATCAAGGATGAGTTGAGCGAATCGGGTTATCTGAAGCGCAAGCAATCACTGAAGAACAAAAAGAAAAAAGTCAGCAAACCTCATCGTTTCCGATCCACTGATGGCACCAGCATCCTGGTCGGCAAAAACAATCTACAAAACGATCAATTGACCCTGAAGACCGCCAAAAAGACGGATACTTGGCTGCATGCCAAAAATATCCCTGGTTCGCACGTCATCATCGAGAGCAACAACCCGAGTGAGGAAACGATACTGGAAGCCGCCAACATTGCAGCTTACTATTCCAAATTCCAGAACTCAGCCAATGTTCCGGTCGATTATGTGGCCGTCAAGCAGATCCGCAAACCGAATGGCGCAAAACCTGGTTTTGTCATCTACGAAGGCCAGAAGACGGTCTACGTGACCCCAGACAAAGAACTGATTAAATCCTTAAAAGCGGATTGATGCGGCAAAAAAAGAAGGTACCGACTCGGTTATAGAGAGTCGGTACCTTCTTTTTTCTCGAAAATCATTACTTGATGATACCGAGGCTGTCCGATAACCATTCAGAATCGGACAACCATAACACATTCACTCGCAAGCTTGTCCGATAAACAAAACAAATGGGCATCCTCATTTCAGGAAACCCATTTGCCTACTATTAATTAATAAATGTCTTACCCTTTGTACCAGTTCTCGGGGTCTTTGCTCCAGTCTTTCAGCAAGTCCATTTCAGCTTCGGTGATGTACGAAGTTTCGTGCGCGACTTCCAAAAGTGTGCTGTAGTTGGACAATGTGTCGATCGCAAGACCAGCATCGGCGAAATTTTTTGTGCCTTTAGCCAATTCATAAGTGAAGATAGCTACGGAGCCCAATACATTTGCGCCTTCCAACTCAGCTGCTTTGGAAGCTTCGATGACGCTGCCCCCTGTGGAAATCAAGTCTTCGACTACGACCATTTTTTGGCCTTCACTGATTTTCCCTTCGATTTTACGTCCTGTTCCATGATCTTTCGCTTTGCTGCGGATGTAGACCATCGGCAAGCCCAAAATGTCAGCGATCCAAGCTGCGTGCGGGATACCTGCAGTCGCAGTTCCGGCGATCACTTCTGCATCCGGATATTTTTCTTTGATCAGATCAGCCAGACCTTGGGCAATCTGTTTACGCACTGCCGGGAAGCTCATGGTGACACGATTATCGCAGTAAATGGGGCTTCTGATGCCTGATGCCCACGTATATGGGTTCTGTGGGCTTAAGCTCACTGCCTTGATGTCCAATAATGATTTTGCTACTTCTTTTGCTATCGTCATTTTACTCTGCTCCATTCCATTGGTTCTTGATTTCGTGATAGGCTGCAACCGGATCAGCTGCCTGGGTGATCGGACGACCGACTACAATAAAAGTTGAGCCGATTTCTCTTGCACGGCCTGGTGTTGCGACACGCTTCTGGTCTCCAACCGCACTGCCGGCCGGGCGGATACCCGGTGTTAAGCAGATGAAGTCTTCATTCGTGTGGTCCTTGATCATGCGCGCTTCCCATGCGGAACAGACGACGCCGTCAAGTCCGGATTTGCAGGTGAGGTCAGCGTAATGCAGCACGCTCTCCTGAAGGCTGACTTTGATCAACTGTTCATTCTGCATCGCTTCTTCGGATGTGGAAGTCAATTGAGTGACTGCAATCAATTTCGGAACATCGCTTCCTGCCGGCGTACCGGCAACGAGGCCTTCTTTAGCAGCTTTCATCATTTCCGAACCGCCTGCTGCATGGACATTGACCATGTCGATATCCAAAGCAGCCAAGCCTTTCATGGCGCGGTGAACCGTGTTCGGGATATCATGCAATTTCAGGTCCAGGAAAATTTCGTGGCCCAAATCTTTTATCCACTTCACAATTTCTGCTCCGTGTTGGTAATATAATTCCATCCCCACTTTTACGTAAAGTGATTCATCTTCGAATAACCGAAGAAAGCCCTTGATTTCTTCGCTTGTTGAAAAGTCCAATGCTATTATCGGTTTATCGTTCATTCAGTATGCCTTCTCTCACTTCATTGATTAATTCCTTCAGGCTGTTTATGCCAAGTTCATCCATGCGTTGCGGAAGCTGTTCGATCAGTTTCGGGCAAACGAACGGATCGGTGAAATTGGCCATGCCGACGCCGACTGCGCTTGCTCCGGCCATGAACATTTCCAGAACATCATCAACTGTATAGACGCCCCCCATCCCGATGATCGGAATATCGACTGCGCGTGCCACTTGATAAATCATGCGGATGGCTACCGGTTTGATTGCAGGGCCGGATAGGCCTCCCGTCTTGTTTGCGATGACCGGTTTGCGCGTATGCAGATCGATGCGCATGCCTATCAGTGTGTTGATCATCGTAATGCCATCTGCTCCAGCTGCTTCAACCGCTTTAGCGATTTCGACGATATCCGTCACGTTCGGCGACAGTTTCACGTAAACCGGCACGGTTGCACCTTTTTTTGCCGCACGCGTTACAGCAGCTGCCATCTCTGGATCGGTTCCGAATTGCAGACCACCTTTGTGGACGTTCGGGCAAGAAATGTTCAATTCGATCGCTTTGACGTTCGGCGATTGGGAAACCGCCTTACAGACTTGGTAATAGTCGTCGACTGTATTTCCGGCAACGTTCGAGATCAAAGGCACATCGAATTTTTCAAGCGCCGTATGCTTATGCGCGACAACGGCTTCAACACCGGGATTCTGCAATCCGATGGCATTCAACATACCGGATGGCGTTTCCGCCAAACGCGGCGTGGCATTGCCTTTGCGGGGCTCAAGTGTCGTTGCTTTCGTCATGATGGCGCCCAACAAACTCAAATCGTAAAACTTGCCGTAATCCTCACCGAAGCCGAAACATCCACTCGCCGGGATGATCGGGTTTTTTAATTCCAATCCAGGTAAACTGACTGCTAATCGATTCATAATACTATCTCCTCTGCTCTGAAGACCGGTCCTTCGACACAGACTCTGTAATTATCGTAAGCTGATGTGCTGTTTTTCTTGTCGCAGACGCAGCCGTAGCAAGCTCCGATACCGCAAGCCATCCGTTCTTCCAAAGAAAGGTAAGTAAGGCTTGGATCGAATGTTTTCGAGACCGCCACCAACAAGCCTTTCGGTCCGCAAGCGAAGACTGCGTCCGGCACAAAGCCATCCAGTTCATCGAAGTATTGCGTGACGAAGCCATGTTTGCCGTAGCTTCCATCATCAGTCGCGATGTTCACTTTGCCGAATGATGCAAATTCCTCTTCGTAGAAAACTTCCTCTTTGTTTTTGAAACCGAAGCAGCTGACAATGTTGACACCTTTCGCGTGCAATTGTTTCGCCAATTCATAGAGCGGAGGAACACCGATGCCGCCCCCAATCAATAAAGCGTTTTGACCTGCTGCGAGCATATCGATCGGATAACCATTACCCAATGGCCCCAAGATGTCCAATTCATCTCCTGCTGTAAGCTTACTGATGATGGTAGTGCCTTTTCCTTCGGTACGGTAGATAATGACGCATTCTTCCTTTTCGGCATCGATTGAAGCGATGCTGATGGGGCGTCTCAAAAGCAGTTCATCCCCAGGGACCCGGATATGCAAAAACTGATCCGGCGCTCCCATCTCATTCACGATTGCACCTTTCAGGCGCAATTCGAAGATATCTTTTGCGATTTCTGTCTGACTGACGACTGTCATCATAGCTTGACTCATAATAATTTTCCTCCTTAAGTTTGGCAAAATAAGGTGATCTCAAAATATGCGATGGAGCAAGCTTCAAAGCAAATTCTTCTGTGGCTCTCTGGACACAGTTAAAGAATCACCGACCTATTTGTTTATGCTCTGATCAATGTAACTTTTTCTATGCCGTCGACTTCATCCAAACGAACGGAAATCTGTTCTGCCTGGGATGTCGGAATGTTCTTCCCGACGTAATCCGCCTTGATCGGCAGCTCCCGGTGGCCTCTGTCGATCAGGACCGCGACCGTGATCCGTTTCGCTCTCCCCAGATCCATCACCGCATCCATGCCGGCCCGGATCGTTCGGGCGGTGAACAGGACATCATCCACCAACACGACATGCTTGCCGGCAACCGAAAACGGAATGTTCGTTTCGTGCAGCACCGGGTTTTCATTCGTGTCTCGGTGTACATCATCGCGGTACAGCGTGATGTCCAACTCGCCGACTGGAACCTCGATGCCTTCAAAATCTTTGATCCGTTCCGCGATGCGCTTGGCCAGGTAAATGCCGCGCGTCTTGATGCCCACCAAAATCAGGTTCTTGGTGCCATCGTTCTTTTCCAATATTTCATGTGTGATGCGGGTCAGCGCGCGTTTCATCGTCTGAGCATCCATGATTTCGATTTCTTCTGCCATCTCCACTACTCCTTCGTCGTCAATAATAAAAAAAATACCCTTATGCATGTGGGCATAAGGGTACAGTCACGTGACGCTATACAAAATGTGATGCACCTTGTAGCCTCTCTGGACTATTTTAAAGGTTCCTTGAATATTACTGTAATGATAACGAATAGAGCCGTTTCTGTCAATCAGTTTTTGCGCAGTTCAGTTAATTTTTCGCTATAGAAGTCGGGCAATGGCGCTTCGAAGTGCATTTTTTCGCCCGTCTTCGGATGGATGAAGCCTAAAGTTGCCGCATGCAAATATTGGCCGTGACCACCGAGCGTTTCAGCTGGTCCGTACATAGGATCTCCGGCTAACGGATGGCCAATGTATTTCATGTGGACGCGGATCTGATGCGTCCGGCCGGTTTCAAGGCGCAGCTTCAGTAAGGTGAAATCACGGAAACGCTCAATGACCTCAAAATGCGTCACTGCTTTTTTACCACCGTCAGCTACGGTGCGCTTCTTGCGGTCGACCATCATCCGGGCAATCGGCGCATCGATGGTACCATCCTCATGCGGAATGACGCCATGGACCAAAGCAAGATAGGCCCTTTCCATCGTGTGGTTCTCAAGTTGCTCCGCCAATTTTTGGTGCGCTTCGTTCGTCTTAGCTACGACCAATAAGCCGGATGTATCCATATCGATGCGGTGCACAATGCCAGGACGGATGTTGGCCGTACCATCGGATAGCGAATTTACGTGGAATAACAAGCCGTTGACCAAGGTGCCTGAAAGATGCCCTTTGGATGGATGCACAACCATTCCTGACGGCTTATTGACCACCAATAACGCATCGTCTTCGTAGATGACATCCAATGCAATGTCTTCGGGCGTGACGTTGATTTGTTCTGGTTCCGGAATCGTCAATTCCAGAAGATCCCCATCCTGGACCTTATAATTTGATTTGACGGCTTTGTCGTTCACCATCAAGTTGCCGTCTTTGATCCATGCCTGAATTTGCGAACGGCTCGTACCGGTCATGAAATCCGCCAAGATCTTATCGATTCTGCCGGTTTGACCATCAATATTAAAAACGATTTTTTCTGTCATTTGAATCCCACTTTACTTTAGCTTATTTTTTGTACTTACCTTTTCTTCCTCTTCCATGAAAAGGATATAGATCATCATCAGGATGACGCCTATCGTCAAACAGACATCCGCCACATTAAAAATCGGAAAATCGATGAAGTCCAAGCGGAACATATCGACAACATAACCCAACCGCATCCGGTCGATGAAATTTCCGATGGCACCGCTCAAAAGAAAAGCGTAACTGATGCCCACGATTTTTTTGTCGAATCCCTGCTTATGTGCATTATAGACCATCGCACCCACGACAACTACTGTGATGATGAAGAAAAAGAACATTCTTCCTTCAAAAATCCCCCAGGCAGCACCTTCGTTCTGGATATAGAACAAGGACAAGATACCCGGTAATACTTCCTTTACTTCATGCAATGCAAAATTATTTACGATGGCAAGTTTGCTCCACTGGTCCAGGACCAACAGCAAGATGGCCAATATATAATAGATAATCATCCGACAGCCTCACTTATTCTGAAATTAACGTCACTACGTATCTTTTACCTCTATCTATTGTAAACTAATTTTTCGAATTGTATAGTCATTGAATCCAGCCTTTCCGTTTGTTTTTTAAGCCAGCATACTTGCTGCACCCACTTTTTTAATGAATTCTTAATATTATTTCGAAGATATTCCAAACTGCCTTGATAAAAGAACGCCATTTTCGGTATAATGAAGCTTGTATTGTTATATATCACGTAATAAAGGAGCTTGTTTATGTTGAGAGGAAAGAAGATTGCATTAGTTTTTGCCGGTGCACTGGTATTGTCAGCTTGCGCAGACCAAGTCAAGGAAGCGACAGAGACAGTCATCCAGCTTAAAACCGAGGAAACCGAAATTGTTTCCCAAATGAATGAGCTACAACAATTGGAGATTGCTTTACAGAAAACATTTGATGAATCGTTGACCAGCGATGAGGAATTAAAAACATTCAAAGATGGCTCGGCAGCCGTGTTCAGCAATCTTGAAGAGCGCCGTGCTATAGTCGATTCGATTGAAAGCGTTTTGGAAGATTTGACCGAGACCAAAACTGATTTTACTGCATTCGATGAAGAAACACTGCCGCTGGATCAGATGCAGGCAATCGGTGAAACACTGGATTTGTTCAGCGAAAATTCATTGGCTTACCTAGCTGCCTATCGAGACAGCTTGGATAAGGAAGAAGAACTGTTGACCGGGTTCGGAGCGGATGATGCGACTTTTGATACGTTCTTTGCGGGTATCGAAGAAATCAATCTGAACGCTGAAACGAACCAAACCAACCTTGCACCCATCGCTGAGAATTTGACGACTCTGGATGCACAATTGGTTGAATTGGAAGCAGCCATTGCCGCAATCGGTACGGAAGGAAGTGCAGCCGCCGATTCTTCTGCCGGCGCTGAGGAATCCTCTGAGGCTGCCGCTGCAGAAAAGCCAGCAAAAAAAGTTGAACCCGTCAATTATGAATACCGCATCAACCCAGAAATTTCCACTGTCCAACCAATCGCTGAGGACGGCAACGCAAAGGTCGCTTTACTGACTTTCGATGATGCGCCGCAACAACCGAACAGCTATACCGTGAAAATTGCTGAAACCGTCAAATCGAAAGAAGCAAATGCCATTTTCTTCGTGATGGGACAATTCCTTACGAACGAACAAGCACGCGAAGACATCAAGACCGTCTACGACATGGGCTTCGAAATCGGAAACCATTCCTATTCGCATCCCGACTTCCAATCATTGACCTATGACGAGCAACTGGAAGAAATCAAATCAACGAATGACCTGATTGAAGAGATTACCGGCGAGCGTCCGCGCTTCTTGCGTGCCCCTTACGGCCAGTACAATGACGACACCATGGCAATCGCCGCAGCGGAAGGCATGACCATCATGAACTGGACCTACGGCTACGACTGGGTGGAGGAATTCATGGAAGGCACTGCTTTAGCCGACGTCATGGTGAATTCGAAGTACCTGGGAGATGGCGCGAACCTGCTGATGCATGATCGCCCATGGACAAACGACGCAATCGGTGCCATCATCGATGGCCTGCGCGCGAAAGATATTACGATTGTGGACCCGAACGTAATCGAATCGCCTGAACGGGAGGAAATGTAATGATGACATATTTTAAACAGACACTCGCTGCCGCAGGTTTATTGTTATTCCTGTCAGGCACGACAATTGCATCGGCCAGCGAAACCGAAAGCTCAGCCGCAACGACAGCAGCCACAAGCACGCTCACGTTGCGCCAAGGTGCCCTTTTGAAGACCCCTACCGCCAAGGAACTGCCGAAGAAATTCTTCTACGACAGCGGCGTCGAAATCGCCTATCCGGCAGACGGCGTCAAAGGGATCTATGTGACGGCCTACTCGGTCGGCTATGAAGAGAAATTCAACAAACTGGTCGATTACGTCGATTCGAACGACCTGAACGCGATGGTAATCGATATCAAGGACGACATGGGCGTCGTGACGGCGGATTTCAACTCCGAAGATGCGCATATCCAGGAAAATACGGAAGAGTACATTCCCGATATCAAGGAATTGATGGACGTGATGGAAGAAAAACAAATCTATCCGATTGCCCGTATCGTGACCTTCAAAGACACTTTGTTGGCCAACGAACAGCCGGAAATGTCCTTCACGAACAGCAACGGCACCGTCTGGAAAGCTTCAAACGGCGAATCGTTCATCAACCCATTCCTGAAGCAGACTTGGGATTACGCTGTCAACGTCGGGATCGAAGCCGCCAAAGCAGGATTCAAGGAAATCCAATTCGACTATGTCCGCTTCCCTGAAGGCTTTGAAGTTTGGGGCGACACACTGAATTACGACATGGGCGAATACGCGGATCTGGAAATGACCGACGACGAAAAACGCGTGCAGGCCATCACCGACTTCACCGCTTACGCGAAAGAAAAACTGATGCCTTACGGCGTGGACGTATCCGTTGACATCTTCGGCTATACCGCCTCTGTCGTTGAAGCATCCGGCATCGGCCAGAACTTCCCGCAGATTTCCGAGAACGTCGATGTCATCTCTTCGATGATCTACCCGAGCCACTGGGGAACCGATTACTTCGGCATCTACAAGCCGGATCTGTACCCGTATGAACTGGTTGCCGAATACATGAAGGTAGAAAACGAGTTGCTTGCAACGCTTGAGACTCCACCTACCAGCCGACCGTGGCTGCAGGACTTCACCGCTTCCTATCTGGGATCCGGTTTCTACCAAACCTACGGCAAAGCGCAAGTCGATGCCCAAGTACAGGCATTGTACGATGCCGGCGTCAACGAGTTCCTGTTATGGAATGCGCTGAATAATTACACTTACTAAGAAAAGCATAACGAAAAGCTCGGCCGGGAAAATCTCCCGGTCGAGCTTTTTGTCGCCATTATCGGCTATTCTATTGGAATAATCAAAGTAGTCCGTTCAGTAATCTGGATTCCTACACAATTCGTGTCCCGTGTACTTCGTTGCATTCCAAAACCTTTTCAAGGTCTGCGAGATTGTCTTTCGTAATGCCGCCACCCGGCATGATCGTCATGTCCGGACTGATTTTCGCCAGGTCGGCAATGTGGGCTGCGTTATCGAAAATCGTGTTTTCGGTTGGCCCGCCATGCGTCAAAATCCGTGTAAAACCAATTTCTCGCAACCATAATAATGCGTCTCTTTGCTTGTCTTCCGGTATTTGATCAAATGCCATATGGAAAACAAGCTCGGTTCCATTAGCAATGGCTAACTTGGCGATTTCTTCCAAAAACGGTTTATCCAAATCGTTGACTGCGGTTAAAGCTCCTACCGCTATACCATTGGCATGCGAGGCTATTATTTCTTCTAAATCCCGCATCATGATGGCTTTTTCCATAAGAGAATAAACGAAATCTCCGCCTCGTGGTCGCAGTATCACGATGATGGACGCATCTTTGTCGGAGCAATACTCCGCTGTAATTTTGATGACGCCAATGCTAGGTGTCGTTCCCCCTACCGCCAAGTTGTCGCACAATTCAATCCGTTTAGCCCCGCGCTCGATGACTCCCGGGACGTTCGTAAAATTTTCTACACAAGCTTCTTTTAGCATTCTGTCACCTCATGAATAGTATGCCGTTCTGTCTAAAAATAAAGAAGGCACAAGGTGCTGTATCCATTCGCTTTGTGTCTTCTTCTAATATGCGCTCAAACTAAGCCTTCTTTTTTCAGCACTTGCATGAGATCTACTTTATTGTCAGCGACGACCTTCCGGATATCCAAGTGGATACCCTTAAAATTCAGGTACTCGAAAGCCTGAACATCGCGTTTATCAACCGCTACTGCGTTCGTGATCATCTTTTTTCCATCTGAATAACTCATACTGCCGATATTGACGGAATTAAGCTGAACGCCCCTTTGGACGATGCGTGCGACATCGAGTGGATTCGTAAACAAGAGCATCGCCCGAAATTGGTTATGCGCATCATCGAAGTAAATTTCGACAAACTTCTCCACTGGAATCACATTGACCTTTACACCAGGTGGGGCGACCTGCCGCAAGAGCGTCTTACGCAGATGATCCCTCGCCACCTCGTCGCTGATGACAATAATCCGCTCTGCCTTACTTAGTCTTGTCCACACGGTTGCCACCTGCCCATGAATCAAACGATCGTCGATTCGTACCAACCGAATATCCATTACCACATTAGAACCTCCTTAAATCGTTCATCCAGCAACCGTAAACCGTATGCAAATTGATTTCCTGCCACTATTTAGGATGCTTTCTTATTGAACATATGCTTGAAGGCATTCTTCAAAACATCGAAGAAGCCCAATGATTGAACCATATGATCCGGGCTTACATAGATGCGGATTGCACGCAACACGTCCTTGGGATTTTTGGCTGAAAAAGTATACGTACCATCTTTCTTTGTTTGAAGCGCAAACCGTGGAATCCATTTTCCTTTGAACATCACGGAAGCCAGGACATAATCGACCTCTTCCCAAGGGATTTGAATGAACTTTCGCGGATCACGATGATGATAAAATTCAAACGCTTTATCTCCGATCATAATTTTCCCATAGTCCGTTAACCCCATATAAGAAGTACCATCTACTGCCATATCAACCTTTGTATTCAGGGATTCAACCATTGCATATGCCCCTCTCTCTTTTCGTCTGGTTTGAGTATAATATACACTCTTTGCTTTTTACAAGAAAAACAAGGCTCAGGCTGGTTTGCCTGAGCCTCATAATCGTCATTTTTGATGCATCCGAGAATTATAGCAATCCGATCAAGCGTCCGCCGATACCAACAACGAACAGGCCAAGGATGATCACGATTGGAGAAACTTTCTTCTTCAACAACCACATGCAAAGGAATGTCAACAGCAACGCTGCCAAGCCAGGGATCAATTGATCCAAGTTATTTTGCAAGGTTGTAACTTTTGTGTCGGTCAGTGACAAGCCTGAAGTATACTGTGTCAGGGCTTCCTGGATGCCGGCAGTGCCACTTGGCAAATTTTCCCAGTCGATGAATGCGCCTTCCGATAGTTTCACTGATGAAACGGTTGGAGCAAACGAGATCGATACCCAACGTTGCACCAAGGCCGCCAATACGAACATCCCCAGAATGGAAGCTCCTTTTGTCAAATCTTGCAGGATTCCGCCAGATAAATCCTCAGTGATTTTTGATCCAGCCTTATAACCGAATTCTTGGGTATACCACATGAATCCCCAACGGATAGCGTTCCAGGCAACAAAGAACAGGATAGGTCCTAGGATGTTTCCTGTTAAGGCCAAGGATGCGCCTAAAGCTCCCAAAATCGGACGGACTGTAAACCAGAACACAGGGTCACCAACACCGGCAAGAGGTCCCATCATTCCGACCTTCACACCTTGAATCGTAACATCATCTACTGGAGCTCCGTTTGCACGTTCTTCTTCCAGAGCCAGCGTTACTCCTAATACCGGAGATGCCACATATGGATGTGTGTTGAAGAATTCCAAGTGGCGTTTCAACGCTAGGACGCGATCTTCTTTTGCTGGATAAAGTTTCTTGATTGCTGGAATCATTGCGAAAGCCCAGCCACCATTTTGCATCCGTTCGTAGTTCCATGATCCTTGAATGAAAGTGGAACGCCAAGCGACAGCTAGTCTATCTTTTTTAGTTAATACGAATTTTTTATCTACCGTATTTTGTGCCATGTTTGCAGTCTCCTTTCCTAATAGTCATTGAGTATCGAATCAAGTGGATCGCCAGTATTGCTGGAACCGCCATTACCGGAACCGCCCATTTTAGAAAGGTTCAAGTAGATCAATGCCATTGCGACACCTAGGGCTCCTAATGCGATCAATGTCAATTCAGATACAGCGGCAACGACGAAACCGATGATGAAGAACGGCCATACTTCTTTGGTGGCCATCATATTGATTACCATTGCATAACCAACCGCTACAACCATACCACCACCGATTGCCATTCCATCAGTCAGCCAGCCCGGCATTGCTTCCAATCCAGAACGGACTGCGTCTGCAGGGATGAACAAAAGCAATGCTGCAGGAATTGCAATCCGCAAACCTTGCATGGCAATTGCTCCAATTTGAAGCAACTCAATTTTACGATAGTCACCTTGTTCTGCAGCTGCGTCCATCATATGAACCACAGGAACTGCCAGTGTACGAACGAACATCGTCAAAACCAATCCAGCTACAGCCAGAGGGATCGCAATGGCAATAGCGGAAGATACGCCGTCTACCCCTTGACCACCCAAAACTAAAATAATTGCAGATGCGACAGAAGCGAGTGCTGCGTCAGGTGCTACAGCGGCTCCGATGTTTGCCCAACCTAATGCGATCATCTGTAATGATCCTCCAAGAATAATACCAGCTTCAAGATTTCCTGTGACCAGACCGATCAATGTACATGCAACGAGTGGTTGATGGAATTGGAACTCATCCAAAATACCTTCCATCCCGGCAAAGAACGCCACGATGATAACCAGAATAATAGAAACGACTGACATAATATACCTCCTCTTTTCTTGTTATGCCTTAGCTAATTCTTCTTTAGCTTTTTTCAGCAACGCATCCATTTTTTCCGATGAATCATTCGGAACTTTCCGGACATCAAATTTAACACCTTTTGCTTTCAATGCTTCAAATGCTTTCACATCTTCAGGCCCCATTGACAAGACCTTATTCACGACAACCTTGCCGACTGAGTGAGCCATTGATCCAACATTCAACTCCTCAATCTTCACGCCGCCTTCAATTACCCGAACGACATCTTGCACATTTTCAAAAAGCAAGAGGGCATGGGTGTTCCCAAAACGAGGATCTTTCGCAATCTCAATCATTTTTTTGATTGGAATCACATTGGCTTTGACTCCTGGCGGTGCTGCTTGCACGATCAGGTTTTTCCGCAATTCATCTCTTGAGACATCATCCGAAACCACGATGATCCGATTTGTTCCAGCTGATTTCGCCCACGTTGTTGCTACTTGTCCATGAAGCAATCGTGAATCCAATCGAACTAAAGCTAACTTGATTTTTCCATCACCAACGACTGTCCCTACAGGAAGGTTGCCTTTTGGTTGTTGCACTGCAGAAGCCGCTTCCACTTTCTTCGGCTCTAAACTTTCTGGCTTAGCTCTCACACCGTCCTTCGCTGCTGGAAGAATTTGTGCAGCAATTTTTTGTGCTGAGTCCATGCTCAATCGTGCAGCATACGCTTCGATGACCATCGGAAGGTTCATTCCGGCGATTATCGCCCATGTGTCTTTATGTGCTTCGAAAAGACTGTTGGCTTGGTTGAACGGCGTGCCGCCCCATAAATCGACTAAGAACAGTACTTCATCTTGGTTGTCAAAGGATGAAATAGCCTCTTGCATCTTTGCTTTGACATCGTCCGGTCCTTCACTAGGCGCCAGTGTCACTGCTTTGACATTTTCTTGTTCGCCGAAAATCATCGAAGCCGATTGCAGAATACCTTCAGCGAAATTCCCATGACTTGCTAGGATAATTCCTACCATTTGTATACCTCCCATTGAATATATTTTGCGACTGTTTGGATAAAAAGCTTGGCAGGCGATTTACCAGTCATTATACTATAAGCAAAAAGCGTGCCAACTTAGTGTATGGCTTAATCATACGGAATTAAGAAACAAAAAAATACACTAAAACAATTAGTGTTTTAGTGTATCGTTCGCACTGAAAGCTAGTGTATGGTTTACTGTATCATTATTCTTGATAGGCCAACAGTTGCTCCAGATAGTATATCTCATCTTTTGGCATTTCGATTTGAAAGGTGCCGCTCAGAATATTTAAAGCCTGTTCCAACTGCTGGAACCGCTCTGTCTGTTCAGTCAATTTCAGTTCTTCTTGCGGTGCAATCAATGTATCCTGGCGCAAGGCCCGCTCAAACATTCCCGCCAGGTGCATCAGAATATTGATTAATTGGGAATAATTTTCTTTATTTTCCAATAAGGAACTGCTGAATTTCCACAAAGGCTCAATCAACTTTTGTGGATTCAAGAAAGTAAAGCTTTCGCCCATGTATTCCAGACATATCTGCTTTGCCTTTTCCGATGTCAACTCATTTTCATCATAGGATTCCGACTCTTCCACCAAATAGTCCAATACTTTTTCGGCATCCCCATTGAAAAAATGCTCCATTGGAATGTAAACGGCATCGATTTTTGGTTTGACGATTCCTGTTGTCGCTAAGATTTCATATTTCTGTTGCAAGGTTACGAGCTGCTTATCCATATCGATCACCGAAATCGGCAGCACCTCGATGTCCACATCAAAATATTTCTCCAGATGTTTGTCGAGCATCTCTTTCATCTTTTGCGCGGTCCCTTCGCCCGAAGCGCAAATAGCAACGATTGCCTTTTTGAGCTTTAAGGAGTGACCGTTCTCTTCCCTTGTGGTCACGTGGCTGCCTGCATAACCACGAAAAGATTGAAGCGATCGATAAATTTCATCAAGTGTCGTTTCTACAAGGTCCGTCTTCCGCACGGTCTCCAAAACGATAGGGGTCGTGACCATGTCGATGGTTTTGACCTCAATCCCTGTTTTCTCCGTGATTTTTTCCGAAAACGTCGTCAGCGAACCCATATCCACCAACAAAATCACGCCACTCCCTCGATCGATTTCTTGGACACAATGAATAATTTTTTCGAGGGCTACTTGGGGCTTCATCTCAAGCGGCATATCCACGGCACGGATATTGTCGACCCCCAGCAATGTCGTCACAACCTCAGCCATGCTCGTTGCTGTGCTCCTGCCATGGGCTGCAATCACAACGCCCACGCGGCCTGTAACATTGTCTTGCTTTAGCGAGACCAACAACAACGTCAGGTAATAGGTCTCCACTTCAGGGATGTTGATGTTGTATTCTTTTTGTAGCTCTTGTTTCATCCATTTGGCGACCGAAAACTCTTTGGGGTAATCTTCCACCATATTTTTGATGCTTGCATGGAGCGTGCGGCTGCTTTCTCCCAATTGAATTCGTTTTAAAAACGAACTGATATGCAGACTCATCGCATAGACGAAATTCCGCTGGAAGTGATAATCCAGATGTTTTTGGGCATACTCAAACATATTTTTTGCAAAGCCAATGATCCGCTGATCAATGATCTCAGAAAGCTTCTTCTCTGTATCGAAGGTCAAACCCGTATCACGATAAAAAGATTTCAGGTGGACATTGATGTCGGTCATAATGAATTGGTTGATGGATTCTTGGTCAAGCCCCTCCTCCCGCAGCAACGCAGCCTTATTCCCGATTATCTCATACAGATTATATGGAAGATCGTAGGAATCCCTTATCATTGGGCTTTCCGTTCCTTCATTCGGTACCAAGGTCAGCACGGGCTCCAGTATCCGAGTGAGTTCATTCAAGCGCTCACGATGATTATTCGCCAGATTCATCAGACCGTTTTGGATTTCTGGTGTCAGCTCATCCAACGTAATCGATATGTCACTGGAATTCATATAGTTCAAAAAAGCCCGCGCGCAAACAAGTTGCACATTCGATTTCAGCTGACCGACATTTCCATAGGTGACACTGCCGATCAAAGCCTTCACCGCATCCTGTTTCACATGGATACTTCTTTGGATGCGATTGGCTTCGATGGCAACCATCCGTTTCAGCAAGTCCACCTGTTCTGCAATCGGCCGCTCTGAAAATTGAGGCAACTTGATGACGATCGGGATGCGCCTCACAAAGGTCTGCAGCAAACTGGAAGCGGGATCTTCCGTCGTTGCGCAAACAAGTCGGACATTGACTTTATTGGCTTTATCGGTTTCGCCCAAGCGATTGTAGGTGCCGTGATCCATCAGATAAAATATCATTTCTTGTCCTTCAGGCGGCAGGCGGTGCACTTCATCCATAAAGAGCATGCCGCCGTCTGCCCGTTGGATCAAGCCGTCCGTCGTTTCCGTCGCTCCTGTAAAGGCACCCTTGCGATAGCCGAATAAATGAGCCATCAATAATTCGGGATTGTGCGCATAGTCGGCACAGTTGAACACAACCAGCTCCTTATCAGCTGCAAAAACTTGATTTGCTTGCGCGAACCGAAACATCGAATGAACAAAAAAAGTTTTCCCGCTTCCTGTAGGTCCAGTTATCAAGCAACTCAAACCCTTAGGAGGATAGAGGATTGCTGCTTTAGCCTGATCAACTTGAGTCCGCATGCTGTCATTCGACCCTACTACATTTGCAAATCCTTCGTTATTTGTTTCGCGGTTGCCCGCATTACTTCCTTCTCGGATTGAGGATATGCCAGAAATTTCAGAAGCAGTTACGCCCGTTTGTTTTTTTGGCTTTGCTGTAGGCTTGTGTTGGTCCTCTATATATGAGTGCATCTTTTGTTGTGGTTGTTTCTGGATTTGCAAAGAGTGGTCCGCATATCTGACCGGCCGTCCAGAGGATTTGATCAGTTTTCCCTGACGAACGAGCTCGTTCAAGTCGCTGCTTGCATTGGGCCGTTTGATGTCGAGTTCCATCACGACTTCCTGAGTCGTCACGCCTTCGTTCGCTTGTTCAAAAGCAGCTTCTGTCCATTCCTGTGAGCGGATTCTGATATACTCATAGATTCTGTCAATTCGTTTCACCCGGATTCCTCCTCTTACTTCATCACCATAAAAGTACCATAATCCCGAAAGAAACGAAAGTGGCAGCTTATGGAAGATGCCGTTCCGCATTCTGCTTTTTCAATGCGTCAGAAATAACTCCAAATATGCTTTCAAAAAATTTGAATAATAGCTAAACTTGTAATACAATGTACATACAAAGGAGTGATCATGATGAGTACTATATCATTACGTATGGATGAAGAAGAAGAAAAATTAATCAAAGAATATGCAAAAGCCAAAAACATTACGATTTCTGCTCTCTTCAGGAATGCAGTATTAGAAAAAATTGAAGATGAAATTGACTTAGATCTTTACCATGTTGCCATGAAACAACACATTAAGAACCCTCAAGTTCTTTCTTTCGATGAAATGATGAAGGAATTAGATTTCTGATGGTGGCATTTAAAGTAGCCTTTGAAAGCAACGCTCAAAAGACACTGAAGAAAATGGATCGCTATCAAGCGCAAATCATTTTATCTTGGATTAAAAAGAATCTAGTGGATACGGAGAATCCCAGGCAGCATGGAAAGGGACTTGTCGCGAACCATTCCGGTGAATGGCGTTATCGGATTGGTGATTACCGTCTGATTGCAGACATCAATGATGATACAATCACTATATTAATTCTTGAAATCGGCCACCGGAAAGATATCTACAAGTAACAGCAAAAGGTGCAGCTCCCTTGGCGAAAACCAAGGATGCTGCACCTTCTATTTGTCGTTCAGTAACATACCGCAGGGAATCAGATGATCACATTCGTATGGTTCGAAAGCAACGCGATGTATGCCGCGCTGACGGGTTTCTGTCGGATGGTTTCGAGTCCCTTTTTGTACAGGTTCATCTGGCCGCGGTACTTGTCGACGATATTCTCGGGCAATACCGGCGCGCGGTCGCCCACGAAGTCGGTTTTGAAGTCGTAGAGGACGATGTGATCGTCGTACTCGATGAAGCCGTCGATGATACCGTGGATCAGCAGATTGTCGGTTGAGTCTTCCGGTATCTCAGTGAAGATCCTACTGGCCGGAATCAGCAATGAGAACGGCATTTCCCGTCTCACCCTGTCCGCGTTCGCTTGGATTTCCTGTCCCAACTCGGTTTCGAAGAACTTGGCAATCTGTTCCGCATCGAGCTTCTCCGCGACGGCTTGCTCCAGCAGCCCATCCCCTACCAATTCAAGCAACAGTTGCGCCACATAGGCTGCGGTGATTTCCTTTTCCAGATCCACGGACTGCATCACGAAATGCGTCGCGGTACCGATTTCGGCGCTGTTCGGCATCACCGTCTCCTGCATGAAGCGCGGACGCGGGAACTCGGGCTCCACATAGCGGGAGACCCGTTTGGTGTCGGACAGATCCAACTTCAGCATATGGCTTTCGTCCGGATCTTCGAACAGTCGCTTGATTTCGGAAACGGACTGGTAGCTGGTGGTCGTCGTTGCCGCTTCGTGGGGATACTGCGCCTCCATCAGGGCAACGGCCAGCTTCATCTCTTCAGCCAAGGAATGCTCATGCGTTTCGACTTTTGCCGTCGCCATCTGCTCGATTTCGTCTTTCCACTGCGATTCGTTGATTTCCTCCATGGCGACCGGAATGTAGGACAACAGGTCTTCCTCGCGGAAAGTCTGGATGCTGAAGTGTACCGGATAGTGCGTCAGTTCGCCCCGGTATTCCTTGTGGAAATGGTCGTTCTCGGCGTCCTCGTGCCGGTACAGGCACATGCCGAGCCATTTCATCATCGAGCTGGCTTGCAGCCGCAGGTAATCCGGCAGCAGTTTCCCGCTTGTTCCGTCGGCCACTTGCCAATCGGCCCAAAGTTTCTCTTCGGATTTGTAGGAACCGACCAGGAACAGCTTCTGCTCGGCCCGGGTCAAAGCCACATAGAGCTTGCGCATCTCTTCCGCCAGCAGTTTCTTTTTCTTTTCGATCGCCAACGCTTGGCGCGCCAGGGACGGATACTGAACCCGTTGCTGGACGTCGAAATAATCGGTTCCTAGTCCAAACGTTTCCGAGAAGATGTATTTGCTTTGCGTATCGCTCAGGTTGAACCGCTTCGACAGATCCATCAGGAAGACGACCGGGAACTCCAGGCCTTTGCTGGCGTGGATGGTCATGACCCTTACGGCATCCTCATCGTCGCTGAAAGAAGTCGGCTCCGCCAAATCTTTGTCGCGCTGCTGGATCTTCTCGATGAAGCGGATGAATTGGAACAGCCCTTTGTAGTTCGTTTCCTCGTATTTTTTGGCCCGCTCGTAGAGTGCGTGCAGGTTGGCCGTCCGCTGTTTGCCGGCGACCATTCCGCCGACGTAGTCGAGGAAGTGGGTATCGTTGTAGATAGTCCAGATCAAAGTGACAAGGCTGCTCCGTCTGGCCGTGTTGCGCCATTCGTGCAAGCGTCCCATGAACAGTGCCAGTTTGCTGTACGCATCCTTTATTTCCGCAGTCTGCTCGATTCCGGAAGCTTCGCATATTTTGATGAAATGCTGCACAGCTTCGTAGAAATCGCCGTTCTTCTGCTGGATGCGGATCAGCGCCAACTGCTTCTCGTCCAAACCGACAATCGGCGAACGCAGCACTGCCGCAAGCGGGATATCCTGACGCGGATTGTCGATCACCTTCAGCAAAGAGAGGATGATCGAAACCTCAGTGCGCTGGAAATAGCTTTCCGTGTCGTTCAGGATGACCGGAATCTGGAAATCCTTGAAGATCTCCAGGATGACAAGGTTATTTTTCTTCGTCGGCGTCAACAGCACGATATCGCGGTAGGAAAGCGGCCGTTCTTCATTGGTCTTTTTGTCGTAGATCAGGAACTTCTCATCGATCAGCGCCTTGATTTTCTGCGCCACCATCGTGACTTCCCCGGCCGTTTTGTCGTCGATCGTCAGGTCGGCTTCGAGGTCGTTCTCCGGCGTGAGGGCTTCCTCGTCATTGTCGGCGTTCTCCGACAGGTAGATCAGCAGTTCGGTCTGGTTGCGCTCGCTCTCCGGGAAGGATTTGTTGCCGGCCTGGAGCTTCGCGGCTTCGTCGTAGTCCATCTGGCCGACTTTTTCGTCCATCAATTGCTCAAAGATGAAATTCGTGAAATGGATGACTTCTGCGCGCGACCGGAAGTTTTCCGCCAGAATGATCCGTTCCCCGCCGTTTTTGTCGGCAAAAGCCGCATATTTGCGCAGGAACAGGCTCGGGTCGGCCAAGCGGAAGGCGTAGATGGACTGTTTGACATCCCCAACCATGAACAAATTCTCGGTTTCCGGTTGGTGCCGTGTCACCCAATAGAGGATGCTCTCCTGCAGCTGGTTTACGTCCTGGTATTCGTCAATCAGCACTTCTTCGAATTTGTTGCGGTAATAGGCGCTCGCGTCGCTCATCTTGCGCTCCCCGTCCTCGGCGATCGGCGCCAGAATCTGCAGCGTCAGATGCTCCAGATCGTTGAAATCGAGCACATTGTCGTCCAATTTTCGTTCCCAATAGGCTTCGGAAAAGCGTTTCGTCACCCGGGCCATCTCTTCAGCATAAGGATGGATGCCCCGCAGCACTTCCTCCTGCTCCGCAAGCGGCCGGTTGAGGTACTGCGCGCTCAACGCGGCGAAATCCTTCTTGTATTTGTCGCGCAGGCCTTTCAGCAGTGCTTTTTGATCCTTCACTTCATCCGCATCGGCCTTCTTAGCACTCGGCCAACGCGCAAACTGCACTTGTTCGTTAGCAATCGTGTAGGCCAATTCGTAGTCATCCTGCTGGACAGCTTCCAACAGGCGATCGGCATAGCCCTGTTCCGTTTCAAAAATTTCACGCTGGGCAGCCGTCTCCACATCTTGCCCGGCCAGATGCCGCGCTTGTTCGATGTCGTAGCGGATGCCTTCGATCAGGCTCAGCAGCTGCGGCTTCAGCAATTCCTGGTAGAGGACACTGTTCGTCAACCCGTCTTCAGTGTTGTACAAAGACGGCAAGGAATCCAGCCATCGGTAAGGAATCGGATTTGCACGCGAAAAATCGTAGAGCGAGAAGATCAGCTTCATCAGATCGTCGTCGCTGCGGTCCTTCGAGTAGGCCTTGGCCAGATTCTTGAAGTGCGTATCCGGCTCCCCGTAGAGTTCCTCCTTGACCTCTTCCCAGACATCCTCCTTCAGCAGCTCGACTTCGATCGTGTCCGCCAGCAAGCGGAAGACCGGATCCAGATCGATCAGGTAGAAATAGCGCTGGATGACCTTCAGGCAGAAGGCGTGGATTGTCGAGATGTTCGCCTGCGGCATCAGCGAGAGCTGCTTGATCAGGTGCAGGTATTGTTCCTGCGACTGGGCTTCGTTGATGGCGGTCTGGATGGCGCCCGTCATCCGCTCCTTCATTTCCTTGGCGGCCGATTCGGTGAAGGTCACGACCAGCAGTTCATCGACGTTCGTTCCGCCCTTCACTTTTTCGATGATCCGCTGAATCAGAACCGTCGTTTTGCCGGAGCCTGCCGAGGCGGAGACGAGGATGTTGTCCCCGGTCTGATAGATCGATTGCCATTGCGTTTCCGTGAATTTTTCATTGGGTGTGCGTGCCGGTATGCCCGTCATCATTGCTCCTCCCCTTCCTCGTTGGATTCTTGATTGTTCTCGTCGAGTTCTTGCTTGATCTTCGAAAGGACATCTTCCTTCGTCAATTTGATGTATTTGCGGTAACGGTTCTCCGGCAAGGTGTTGTCGAACTGTGAGATGGCGCGGTAAGGCCCGCTGACGGTCGGCGTATACGGCCGTTCCTTGATCGGGTCGAGTTTCAGGTCGCCGGAGAGGATCTTCTCGCCGGCCTCCACCATGTTGGCCCGGTTCTTGGCGATCAGGTGGTTGAAATCATCCAGTGTGATCAAATCGTCATTTTTGCCCAGATTGCCGGCCTTCAGTTTTTTGAAAGTGAAGATTTCCGAAGCCTGACCGCTTTCGACAGCCGGATCGATCAGATCCAAAACGGCTGTGTCGTTCAACAACAGCCCTTTCAGCTTGTAATCGGCGATGATCGTCTTCTGGTAATCCTCGAGCGTCATGAAACTGTTCTGCTTGATGAACGGGTTCTTGACGTGCAGATAGAAAGCACCTGCCGGCAAGGTCTTCCCAGCCAGCAACTTGTCGGCATTCAACAAGGCCACATCCAGATAGGTGATCATCTGCATCGCCAATCCGTAGTAGGCGTCGGAGAAATTGAAGCTGTGCGCGCTCGATTTGTAGTCGAGGATGGTCAGGTAATTCTCTTCCCCGGCATTGACCAGATCGATCCGGTCGATTTTCCCGCGGATGTGCAGGGTGCCGCCGTTGTTCAGCGGCATGTCCAACCCGTCCAGCATCTGTTCGCCACCCAATTGCCCAAAGACCGCTTCGGTGCGGATGTTCTTCAGCGCCGTCCGACGGCTGTGCTGGTTGAGCACCCAAGCCATCTTCTGGATCGTTTCGCCCAGTTGGTCGCGGATGAAGGCCATCCGGTTGGAGGTCCTCAGAATTTTGAATTTATCGCTCCCGTAGAGCTCAGCCAGGACGGCATCGGCAATCTGTTTGACCGTCTCCTCGCTCAGATCAGCGGTATCGATGAGCCTGCTCTTCAGCTGGTTGACGATCTGTTCCAAGGCTTCATGGAAAAATTCGCCTGTGCCGGCAGCGGAAAGCTCATATTTCGCCCGTTCCTTGAGCTTCAGGCCGTATTGCAGGAAGTGGCTGTACGGATCTTCGAAATAGCGCTCGAGCTGCGAGACCGACAGATACAGGTCTTTCCCGTAGAGCTGTTCGGCGACCGGAGCAGTCAGCTTGCTCGGCACATTCTTGTGCCAGAGGCTGGCGAAGACCTGCTGCATGATCCGTTTGGCTTGCGGATCCTTGGAGATGTAGGCCAAAATGTATTTCCACAGCGTCGGCACCGGCTCATTCGTCGCGCGCTGGTGGCGCAGCAGATGGACCAGTTGGCTGATGTTCTGTTGTTTGCTGCCGAGGAAGGCCGTCGTATCCTCCGCATCGGCGATGTCCTGGTGCTTGATTTCGACAGGGATCTGCAGCGCATTGGCTACGCGCGACACATAAGGCGAAATCTTCGGCGATTTCTTGCTGTCGTCCGCACTCATCGGATAGCTGAAGATGAGCTTTTCCGTCCCCGAAAGGAAAGCCTGGTAGGCCACATACGGTTCAGCGGCCATCGATTCAGCAGTCGTCGGGTGTAGGTATTTCTCTTCATTATTATTCAACGAGCCACTGAGCCGCTCGCGGTCCTCTTCCGTCAACAATGATTTGTTCTCTTTCTGCGCAGGCAGATGGTCCTGGGTCATCCCCATCAAGAAGACCACCTTTGCCGGCTCGAAACGCGCCCCCTCGATGCTCGAGAAGACGACCTGATCGATGCTCGGCGGCACCAGACTGAAGGTTGCGTTCTGAAAACCGGTCAAAAGGATTTCATGGAAAGCTGCCGCCTGGAAAGGGCTGTCCCCCAAAATTTCGACGTATTCGTCCAGCAGATTCAGGAAAACTTTCCAGATCTGTTCCTGCTGCCGCGCTTGGATCAGGTCCCCCTGCGCCAACGCTTCATCGCGCCAGAACAGCATCTGTTTGTCGACTTTGGCGGCGATCAGGAAATTGTAGAGGTTCCTCGCGGCTTCCCGTCCGGTCTTGGCCTTCGCCATCTTCTGGAAAAACGGCAGCAGCAGATCCCTCAGATAATTGCGGACCTCGTTGGAGGTGTCCTGCATCCGTCTGTCCTCGGGGCTCTGGTTGCTGTTGCCGTTCTCGTCCCTGAATGTCGCAAAATACCAGTCATCTTTCGAAAGCCAGCTGTTGCCTTCATAGCCGTATGCCAGCAGGACGTTCTCGATCACATCGACCTGTTCGCGGAAATGCAGCACGGCTGCCGCCGTTTCCTCAAGCTCCTGCGGATTGTCAGGATTGGCCGGCGTCAATAGTTCCGTGCGCAGCAGGCGCATGATATCCGGATAACGCCAATGATGGCGACGGATGCGGAATAGCGCGTCAATGAAATCCATGAACGGATGATGCTTCATTGCGTCCGCTTTATCATAAAAAACATCCATACCGTCCTTGTCGAAGATTGGCTTGACGATCGTTTCGTATTCCTCGACCGTCCGCGCCAAAATCAGGATATCCTTGTAACGGTAGCCGTCCTCGGCGACCAGTTTTTTGATTTCATTGGCGACATGAAAAACTTCCGCCTGTTTCGTTTCGCAACCCCAAATGCGTATATCTGCTTTCTCGGCGACAGTCAGCTCAAAAGAACCTTGGACTTTGTTGGCGGTCTCATCGGTGGATGCGATCCAATAATTCTCCAGGGTCAACAAAGCATCCTTGTAGCCGTCCGTATCCTTCGCAACCCAATGGTCCTTCATGACCTGTACGCGCAGACTGCGCGCCAGATGATAGAGCGTGTGGTAAGTCGATCCGGCCGTATAGAACAGTTGATGCATGGCTGGCGGTTCGCTGACATAGGCTTTGTCCAGCGCCAACGTGATTGTGACTTGTTTGGCGGAGCGCAGCAGCGTCGTAACGATCTGCAGCTCGCGGGCCGTGAAACGGTAAAAACCGTCGATGAAAACATAGGTGTTCTGCATGTCCAGCGTTTCGATGACCCCTGCCAACGCCTCAAGGATGACTTCCTTTTCGAGGTACTTGTCCAGTAGCGCTTCATTGACGGCCTGGTAAAGCCCCTTCAGTTCGGTCAGCTTCAGCTGGAAGTCGGCCTCATTGCCGGATTCAGCATGGTTTGCCAAAATCCACTGCAGATGCCC
>ERZ1023696.12-NODE-12-length-50346-cov-5.511758_pt1 | contig 50346 bp, 46 predicted proteins | sample MGYA00520859_ERZ1023696 | MGnify/ENA primary metagenome ERZ1023696 (study PRJEB33180, sample SAMEA4046002) | wastewater metagenome | place: Denmark | collected 2016-03-13 | study: EMG produced TPA metagenomics assembly of the PRJEB13832 data set (Local surveillance...
ATGCTCACTTATACGGTGTCAGTTCCGATTAAGCACCCTTCGTCGGAGGTAGAGGCGTTATTACCGTACTCTACTCCGGTGAAGGACAGCTCGCCGGAAGTAAGGATATCGAACCATCTGGTTTCCCTCGATCAGCCCCTTGTAAGCAACTTCCCTCACAACAAAAAAACTCAAGCGCTAGGCTTGAGTCGGATTTATTTTTTCAGTTATCTCACGAAGCAAACGTTTTGCTTTCCGCGGATCATTCCCGTAAGTGGAGACAGCCACCAGGTAGTCATCCTGACGCAAAGTAGCAAGGTTGATGAAGTCACTGTTGCTGCAATCGGTCGTGTCGTTCAGAAACTGATGGGGTCCGACCTCCGATCTTGCGGCTTTGTTTGTAGCCGGATCGTCCGTGCAGATGAAGATGAATGTTGCCCCATCAAAATCGCCGGATTGGTAAGTCCGCCTGACCAGTAATGCCTGGCCGCCTTCTGCCCATTTCTGGATTTCCGGACTCACGGCAGGCGCGACGACGGTCGGCTGAGCCCCGCAACGGATCAGTTCTCGTAGTTTCCGCGTAGCGATTTTGCCGCCTCCGACCACAACTACTTTGCGTCTGCTGATGTCGACCATCATCGGATACATCCGGCATCCTCCAATCGTTCCTTAAGCGCAGCATGGACGGCTTCTGCATCAAGCAACTGTTCCAGCAGCACATCTTGAGGACGATTATTTTCGAACCAGACACCTATTTTCTTGGCAAGATACCCATCTGCAAAAAACAGCCGTTGCACGATGTAGGGGTGTTCTCCAGATATTGCTTGATAATGCGGTTCCCCCAGATGATTCGTAGCGAAGACTTCTCGGCCTAGATCTGATCTCAAGGCAGCGGCAATCCTTTCCAGTTGTTCAGCAGGTTCAGTATAATGGGTTGTGCCATGCACAACCAGCATGACCGGCAATTTTGGATGGCGCTCGGTCACTTCCTGCAATCGACCTTTCAGCCACCCGTAGACAGCGCGCGTCGACCCGAGTGTCTCGCAGATTTCGAACGGAACGGATGCGCTGGCTTGCATGCGCTGCGGGATATCTTCCCGTGCGTGCGTAGCCGGGAAAAGCAGTACCGGGACAACAACAATCTTTTCCACTGCCTGTTCTTCAAGCAACGTGACTGCGGATTCCAATGTCTGTTGCTGCCCTTCCAGCATGCCGATCGCTTGCAGCAGATCCAAGGTGTCACTGAACTCTTTGACGATATTCAAAAGTTTTTGTGGGATGCTGGTCTTTCTGCCGTGCAAAACATACAAGATTCCTATATTCATGCTATTCCTCCTAGAAATCGACCAAATGATTTTTCATGCTGTAGCGCAAAAGATCGGCATAACTGTCGACCTCCAATTTTTTTCTGATATTTGCTTTATGCACTTCTACCGTTTTGACAGAAATGAACAGTTTTTCGGCAATGTCCCTGTTGTTGTAGCCCAAAGCAACAAGCGGCAGCACCTCTTTTTCCCGTTTCGAAAGACTGGCGTAGAGGCTATCGCCTTCAAAAGTATCCAACTCATCCAGTCTGTCGTTTGTATAGCCGCTGTAGTAGCGCTGATTGGCGTGGACTTGCCGGATGCCGTCCAGCAAGATGTCGTCGGTTGTGCTTTTGAGGATGAATCCATCGGCTCCCGCATCCAACGCTTCCCTCACATAGCTTTCCTCATCATGCATCGTCAAGACGATCACTTTAATCTCAGGATGCGTTTCTTTGATCCGGCGCGTCGTATGCAAACCGTTTTCCCCCGGAGGCATACTGATGTCCATCAATACAAGATCCGCCTGCGTATTTTCCAGCTTCATGAAAACTTCGTTGCCGTCAGCGGCATCTCCGACGACCTCCATGTCCGGTTGCGCATTCAACATGAAGGTCAGCGCGTTGCGCACCAGTGCATGATCGTCTGCTATTATGATTTTCATGACATCCCCTCCTTGTAAGGCACGATCATTGTGATGCGTGTCCCTTTTCCTATACCTGTTTCGACTTCGATTGTCCCGCCTACAGATTGGGCGCGTTCCCGCAAGTTCAGCAATCCGAACCCCAGGTGATAAGGATCGTAGATGAACCCTTTGCCTGCATCCGCAATCGTGACGCGCAGTTCCTTTTGGCCAAAATCAAGGGCGATGGTCGCTTCATTCTCTCCAGAATATTTCAAAGCATTCGAGATCGCCTCCTGGATGCTGCGGTAGATGACGACATTTCCTCGACTGGTGAGCCTCTTCCGCTCTCCGTCAACGATAACATGGATGATGAATCCTGTCATTTCCATTGTCTGTTCAACAAACTGATTTATCGCCGGAATCAGCCCGACATCATCGAGAATGCTCGGCCTCAGTTCGGTAGCCAAACTTTTGATTTCCAATAGTACGTCCGCAAAATGCTGATCAATCGCCTGGAGCTTCTGCTGATGCTCTTCAAACGGTGTCCACTTCAGCCCTCTCGTTTCAAGCATCAAGCTGTAGATACTTTGGGCAATCCCATCATGGAGTTCGCGCGCAATCCTTTTTTGTTCACTCTCGCGTGCCTCGTTTAAGTATGTCAGCATGCTTTTCCCCTCTGATTCGAAGGGCTTATCGATGTAGCGAATCTCCAGTTTCCAGATATGTTCCGTTTTCACTAGTTTCCCGAAAAATTCATAGGACAATCCGTCACGGCCCATAAAAGTGATCGGAAATCCGTCGGAAGCAGCCCATTTGTTCTCGAGCGGACAGTTTTTGCAGGCTTTTTTATCCGTTTGGAAAGCACAGCAAGTGCCTTTGGCAACCTCTACGGCATATTCCATTGAAATGACATAATCTTTCTCGAACTTTTCTGCCTGCGCATTCCTGTCGATTATTGTATAGTCGGCATCCACGAGCCAAGTCGGTGGGGGCAAAGTTTTGGAAATGCGCTCAGTTGAGTCACTCATCTTTGTGCCCCTCCTCTTCCAAGAGAGTCTCCAAACCCGGCAAAGCTGCATAGACAGCAGTCATATCGGCCACATTCAAAGCGAGTGGGTTGCGGTATCCCAGCAGCAAAACAGCTCGTGTGATACCGTCTTGCACTATCGGAATGCCGATTGTCATATCGAGCTGCTCGAGCCTTGCAATTGGATACTTCAAAAGATTCTGGCTGTCTGATTGGATTTCAGTGGCACGTTGTTCCCGGCCGGTGCGCCAAACTTCGCCGGCGATGCCTTTACCGATCCGCAAGCGGATCGTTTTGTAGTGATCGCTTGTATTTCCGGCAACATGCGTCCAACGCAGTTCAGTTTGTTGGCAGGCCAGGGCAACATCCTGAGCCAAGCCTAAAAAATCTGCCTGCCATTCTTTTCTTTTCTCCTGCAACCACAAATCTATTTGTGACATTATTCACTACTCCAATTCCCTATATTTTTCGAAATCTGTGGATTTTTGTTGCCCTTTATCCAAAAAGTTACTATGATGATACCAATTGTTGGAAGCAAATTATTAATAAGGAGTTTATTATGAAACCAACCAAAAGTCTATCATTTTTCAATCTGATACTGATCATCGTCATGACCGTATATTCTTTTTCAAGTATGTCGTCCTCATTTTTCATGATGGGTCTGAAATCATTCCCTTGGTTTTTGATCAGCGCTTTTTTTTATTTTATACCCTATGCCCTTATTGTATCAGAATATACACGCAGCTACTCGAATCGCACAGGCGGCATCTATGATTGGCTGAAGGATGCTTTTTCACCGCGTATCGCGTTCATTACCGCCTTCCTGTGGTACTGCAGCTACTTCACGTGGATCATCAGCCTCTTCATGAAATTGTTGATTCCTTTCACGATCATGCTTTTTGGACAGGACTTGACTTCCGCTGAGCAATGGTTCGGCATCGACACGGCCTACTGGATTATGGTTCTCTCACTTGTAGCTGTATTTTGCATGACTTGGGTGATCAACCGCGGTCACCAGGCCGTCTTTTCATTTTTGAAGACGAGCAGCTATGCAATGGTCGGTCTGCTGCTCATTTCTGGAATCGGCAATCTGATGTTGATGGTGAACACTCCGCAACTCATCGCTCAAAATATGCAGCAGAGCCTTGCCGCCCCGAGTTTCTTCAAAGGGACCAATGATTCATTCCTTTCGCAGTTGCCCTTCTTTATTTTTGCCATCACCGCATTCGGCGGATTGGACACGATCGCCAGTCTTGTAGACAAATCCGGCCAACAGCAAAAGAAATTTCCGAAAGCATTGATCATCAGCGCTGTGATCATCGTCGTCCTTTATTTCGGCGGCATTATGCTATGGAGCGGTGCGAATAACCTGAATGTATTGCGGGAAACCGATCAGTTCCATCTCGGCAATCTGATGTACGGTTTGATGGGCAGTCTTGCCAATAACCTCAGCATTGCCTTCGGTCTGTCGGCATCCGCTCAGGCATTCCTATATCAAGCATTCATACGCTATACTGCCTTCACCTTGTTTGTAGCCTATATCGGGTTGTTGTCGTCCATCACCTATACGCCATTAAAAAGTTTGATCCAGGGCACGCCGAAGGAAATCTGGCCGCAATTCCTGACAAAAATCAATCAGAAAGAAATGCCGCAAACGGCGCTATGGATCCAAGCCGCAGTCGTTTCTGTGTGCATCATAGGATTATCCTTAAATAGTACCATTTTAGGCGCATTATTCAATCAATTAACCTATATGACAAATGTAGCCCGCGCGATTCCGTATTTCGTCGTAGCCGCTAGTTATCCGTTCTATCGCATCAAGAACCCTGGGCTGCTGAAGCACTCACTGATTGCTTCGCACTGGCAAGGTTACTTTTGCTCGCTGAGCGTTTGCACGGCTACCTTGATCGCCATCACCTTCCAGGTCTACCAGCCGTTCCATACCGGTGAATATGTCCAAGCTCTGTTGCTGATCATTGGACCGATTCTGTTCGGATTGCTGGGCAGCAGCATCTACCAAAGATTCGAGAAGAAACGAACACAGTTATTCCTTGAAGATAATCTGTAGAGCATACGTTATGAATGCAAAAAGGAGCCGCTCAGGTGATTTGGCCTGATTGGTTCCTTTTTGGCGTCTGGAAGCCGGTTTCCCCGCTGGCGTTCCTTGTGGATACCGCAAGCCCCAATACACTCTACTTCAGGCCACGCCTCAGTGCATAGAAATATTGCACAATCGGATGCTTCATTCTCACTGATTGTTCCATGTCCATGATTCGTTTCTTGCCGACGCGCCTATCCACTAAGGCCAAGCAATTCAGCAGAATGTCTTTGCTTGCGAGACTGTCTTCGATGGGTTGGCTCAAAAATACATCAGCGGTTTTGTTGAAATCGGTTTTGCTTAAGGTCACTTGGGCGGCCATCGTTCCCTTCGCATAGGCCAACAGTTTGCGGTCGCTCGCGATCACTGCCAACCGTTCTTCAGGTACTTTTCCGCCGGTTTCTTTCCTGATTTGTTCAATTTCGGCTTCGCTGAGCGGAATCATGACTGCAGGATCATTCTTGATGTCCTGTTCCGACAGGTACCACCTTATTCCTGTCGTTCCGTCCTTCATGTTGAAGATTTTTTTATTGTCTACGGCTATGCGACACTGGCCGTTTTTTTCGGGTGAATAGCGGTAGCTGGTGGATAGGTACTCCACTCTGCCCACTAACACAGGCGCGAGGAAGTTCTCCAACTGCGGCTTCATTTTACTCCAAATCATAATATCCTCCATCAGCAGCTTCAGTGCTGTCCATTTAGTCTACTTTACATTATGTCCAAAAATGTCATGGTCGGTCAATCTTTTTTTACAAGCGAACAGGGCTGAATGCTCACAGCACTAAAATCAACCTCTAAACGATTATAACTAGCTGGCAGACTCTGAGTCATTCTATTTACACAACTGACCTCTGGGTAGTTAAATATGGGATTTATGCCATGTTCTTGACCACAAAGCAAAAAGGCAGCCACAACGATCGCACGGATCATTGTGGCTGCCTTTTTTGCACAAATATGAAATCTATTTTTTTTCGTCCTCGTGCATCTTGCGGATCAATTCATCAATCTTGCTTCCGTAAGCCACTGATTCATCTCGTTTAAAGATCAATTCCGGTGTCTTGTAGAGGGTCAGACGCGTTCCAAGTTCCTTGCGGATGAGGCCAGTCGCCTTATCCAAACCTTGTTGCGTTTTTTCGCGATCGCTGGCAAGTTCCGACAAAGTGCTGTAATAGATGGTTGCTTGCTGCAAGTCTCCGGTGATTTCCACATCGGTGATGTTCACATTTGCAACACGTGGATCTTTTACACGCTTAGCCAGGATATCATTGACTTCCCGTTGTATTTCTTGTTTGATTCTTCCTGCTCTGAAATTAGCCATTTCGGTTCACCTCTCACTAGTTAGTTCGATTGCTGTAGAGCATTATTTCTTGATTTCAACCATATGGTACGCTTCGATGACATCATCGATGCGGATATCGTTGTAATCTTCGATCATCACACCACATTCGAAGCCTTTTTTAACTTCTTTGGCATCATCCTTGAATCGCTTCAAGCTGGCAAGTTTGCCATCAAAAATGACGATGTTGTCACGGATGATACGGATGCTGCTGTTTCTGCCGATGTAGCCATCGGTTACGAAAGCTCCACCGATTGTGCCGACTTTAGAAACTTTATAGGTCTCACGGATAAGTGCTTGACCGGTTACTTGCTCTTCGAATTCAGGATCCAGCATCCCTTTCATCGCTGTTTCGATTTCATCGATGGCATTGTAGATAATACGGTGCAGACGGATATCCACATTTTCGCTTTCTGCTTGGATCTTCGCTTGAGGAGTCGGACGAACGTTGAATCCGATCATGATTGCGTTACTGGCTGCTGCCAAAGTAACATCACTCTCGTTGATCGCTCCAGCTGCGGAGTGAACGATTTTGACGCGGACACCCTCAACCTCGATTTTTTGCAAGCTTGCTGCCAAGGCTTCAACTGAACCCTGTACGTCAGCTTTGATGATGACATTGACTTCCTTCAATTCTCCGTCTTTCAAGCTGGAGAACAAGTTATCCAAGGTCACGCGGTTTTGTGTTGAACGTTGTTCCATAAGGGCACGTTTCGCACGTTCTTCACCTGCTTGACGCGCAGTCTTCTCGTCTTCAAAGACGACAAAGTGATCACCGGCTTGCGGTGCTGCGTTCAAACCTGTAATTTCGACAGGCATTGCAGGTCCAGCCGTTTTTACACGTCTGCCTTGATCGTTGGTCATTACGCGGACACGACCATGCGTATTACCGACTACGATCGGATCGCCGATCTTCAAAGTACCTGACTGCACCAAGACGGTAGCGATCGGGCCTTTGGATTTATCCAAACGGGCTTCGATGACGGAACCGATCGCTAAACGATTCGGATTAGCTTTCAATTCCTGGACTTCAGCGACCAACAGAATCATTTCCAACAATTCATCGATACCTTGTCCGAACTTGGCCGAGATGTTGACGAAAATCGTTTCTCCGCCCCAAGCTTCAGGAACCAGACCTTGATCAGATAACTCCTGCATCACGCGATCTGGGTTTGCTGTCGGTTTATCGATTTTATTGACTGCAACAATGATAGGAACATCTGCCGCTTTTGCATGGTTGATTGCTTCGATAGTTTGCGGCATCACACCGTCGTCAGCTGCGACAACGATGATCGTGATGTCTGTGACATCCGCTCCGCGGGCACGCATTGTCGTAAAGGCAGCATGTCCAGGTGTATCCAAGAAAGTGATCGGTTTTCCGTCGATTTTGACCTGGTAAGCGCCGATATGCTGCGTGATTCCGCCTGCTTCGGTTTGAATTACGTTCGTGTTGCGCAGTGAGTCCAAAAGCGTCGTTTTACCGTGATCGACGTGACCCATGATTGTGACAACAGGTGGTCTTGAAACTAATTCTTCCGGATTCTCTTCCATTTCGAAATAGCTGTTCAAATCGGAAATATCCTGCACAATTTTTTCTTCAGCTTCGATGCCATAATCGGCAGCCAACAATTCCAAAGCGTCTTTTCCTAGTGCTTGGTTTTGTGTAACCATGATGCCCATCAGGAATAACTTCTTGATGATTTCAGCTGGTTCACGGTGCAACTTTTTGGCAACTTCCATTACATTCATGCCATCTGTATAGACGAAAGTTTCCGGTAACTCGCGGAATTTGCGTGGAGGTACTGCCGGTCCTTGCTTCGTTGTGCCTTTTTTGAACTTCGAGCGTTTGTTTTTGTTGTAGGGATTGTTGCCTCTCCCTTGATTTCCTTGGCTGCGCGGATTGGAACCGCCGGAATTTTGACCGTATGATGGACGGTTTGATTTGGCTGGCGCATTGGTAGTGGTATTCGTGTTTGCAGTTTTCTGCACTGGTTTGTCATTTGATTTGTTTGGCGAAACAGAGTCAACTCGATTCATTTTAGTATTTGGACGATTTTGTCCAGCTTGGCTTGTGGCTTGCGCCGGCCGTTTTGCATTTTTATCTGCAGTAGTTTTTGCTTGTCCTTTATTTTCGGAACCGTTGTTTTGATTCGAAGAAGGATTCGATGGTTTATTTTTCATGTCTGTGTTTTTCCTCAGTTCACTCTTATCAGTAGTTTTATGTATTTTTGTTGCAGGCGCCTTTTTGTTTTCTGCTGGTTGCTTTTTCTGTGTCGCATTGGATTGCTGTGCACTCGGCTTGGCAACCTGATTTCCAGCAGTGGAAGAGATGGATTGGTTCAACTTTTTGATGTCTCCGTCTTCCATGGTTGACATATGGCTATGATAATCGATCCCCAATTGTTTTGCTTTATCCAACACCGTTTTGCTTGATACCTTGTGTTCTTTTGCATATTCGTAGACACGTTTTTTTTCCATGTCATCACCTTCCTTATCTCATTACTTTGTTCCTTTCAGCCGCATGAAACTTTTGGCGAATCCTCTATCAGTCAAGGCGCAAATGGAACGGGACTTGCCTATTGCTTGACTGATTTGTTCCGAAGTGAAATGCACCAGGAACGGGACTTCATAGTAGCGGCATTTGTTTTCTAATTTTTCTTTGGTGTTCGTGCTGCAGTCTGTCGCACAAAGCACAAAGACTGCTTCATTTTTTTGGATGGACTTGATGGTCATTTCTTCACCTGTGATCAACTTGCCGGCGCGCAATGACAAACCCAGCAAATTCAACATCTTGTCTTCAGGTGTCATAGTAGGCTCCTTGCTTTTTGGTGTTCGACATAATCGAACAGCTCCTGATAGAACGCATCACTGATCGCGATCTCAAGGTGTTTTTCCAAAATATGCTGTTTCCAGGCCTTCTGTACCAATGCAGGTTCCATAGAAACATAGGCTCCTCGGCCATTCATGCGGCCTGTGGGATCGATGGCTATTTCACCTGCTTGATTTTTTACGATGCGGACTAATTCTTTTTTTGGCTTCATCTCATTGGAGACGACGCATTTCCGCATCGGAATTTTTCTTGTCTTCATAAACTTTCACCTCACTGATTAGTCTTGAAGGTCCTTTGTTAATTCATCATAGCTTTCTTCCGGATCTGTCTCGACTTCCGATATCAATTGCTCGACATCTTCAGGATCAAGGATTTTTTCATCATCTTCGTATTCTTCCGTGTAATCTGTATCTTCCGTTGGGACAGCAATGTCATCAGCAACTTCCTCTGCCGTGAAAATTTTGTCCAAGCCAGCGAAAGAATGAAGCGTGTCAGCATCGTCTTCATCGGATGCAACTTTTTGGGCACCGGATTCCATCAATAACTTATTATACTCCGTTTCGGACTTAATATCGATTTTATAGCCTGTCAATTTAGCCGCTAAGCGTGCATTTTGACCTTTCTTACCGATTGCCAGTGATAGTTGATAATCAGGAACGATCACTGTGCAGCTGCCGTCTGCTTGATGGAAATCAACGTTCACGACTTGTGCCGGATTCAACGCATTTCCGATGTAGATCGATGGATCTTCGTTCCACTCAACGATATCCATGTTCTCTCCGCGCAATTCGTTTACGATCGCTTGGACACGCTGGCCTCTTGGTCCTACGCAGGTGCCGACAGGGTCGACGTTTTTATCGCGGGAGCGCACGGCTACTTTTGACCGGTCTCCGGCTTCACGGGCGATCGAGACGATTTCGACTACTCCGTCGAAGATTTCCGGAACTTCTTGTTCGAACAAGCGCTTCAGCAAGTCGGGATGGCTACGGCTGACAAAAACCTGTGGCCCTTTTGAAGTGTTCTCGACTTTTGTGACGTAAACTTTGATGCGGTCATGCGGCTGGAACGTTTCATTCGGTATTTGTTCCTGCTTGGATAATACTGCTTCAATTTTTCCAAGGCTCACATAAATATAGCGGCTATCCATTCTTTCGACGACACCCGTCAAAATATCATTTTCATAAGCGATGAATTGATTGTAGACGATGCTGCGCTCCGCCTCACGGATGCGTTGCATGATGACTTGTTTGGCTGTTTGAGCGGCAATCCGTCCAAAATCTTTCGGAGTAACCTCAAAACGGATCTTATCGCCTAGTTCGTAAGCTTTGTTGATCTGCAGAGCATCCTCCAAACTTACTTCCAAAGTCGAATCGAACACCATATCCACTACTTCTTTAACTGCGTAAACATGGATGTCCCCTTTTTTAGTATCAAATTCCACTTCAACGTTTTGGGCTTGTCCGTAATTACGTTTGTAAGCAGACACAAGCGCAGCTTCCAACGCACTGATGACAATCTCTTTTGAAATACCTTTGTCTTTTTCCAACACTTCAAGAGCACTTAACATTTCTTTGCTCATATTACTCGTTCACTCCTATCTCAAAAAATGATTAAAATTGGATAGCCAATCTTGCGTTTGCGATCTGTTTTCTTTCGATTTCGATATCTTTTGTTCTGGTTTTGATTCTGATCGTCAATACAACGGAGTCATCGTTTACTTCCTTCAACGTTCCTTCATAGAATTTCTCGCCATCTATTGCTTGGTAGAAGGACAGATGCACGTATTTGCCGATAGCATTCTGCATATCTGCTTCCGTCTTCAATGGACGTTCTGCACCTGGCGAGGACACCTCCAGGAAATATGCCTGAGGGATCGGATCTGGATCAATAGCGTCCAGTGCTTCACTGACTTTTTCGCTGATCAATGCACACTCTTCAATATCGATGCCGCCTGGCTTATCTATATAAATTCTGAGAAACCAGTTTTTCCCTTCCTTCAAAAACTCCATATCCACTAATTCTAAATTCTGTTCATCAACTATTGGTTGAACCACTACACGAACTTCATCTACTACACGACTCACAGAAATCCTCCTTTATCAATCCTACACCACTGTCATACATTGGCTGACTGCGTAAAAAGAGTGAGCGTTTCCGCTCACTCCTTCCGACGACTTATTCTTTTATAATCATACACCATTGTGTCAGTAAATGCAAGGACCTACCAACCTAACGGCTTTGGAATAGCCTTTCCTTAAAAATCAAATAAAGAAAGTTGATTTTCATCGGGTAAGTTTTTCAACACTCCGTTTTCATTCATGTAATCAATGATTGTCTTTGAAACTTTCCCTCTTGTCGCCAAATCTTCTTTGGATAAGAATGGTTGGTTTTCCCTGGCTTGAACAATCTGGTTCGCCACGTTGCCGCCTAGTCCCGGAATAGCCCGGAACGGCGCAATCAGCGTATCCCCCTCGATCACGAAATTATTCGCGTGCGATTTGTCAAGATCGACCATTTTGAAATTGAAGCCGCGCTCCACCATCTCGTTCGCCAATTCCAGTACGGTAAGCAAACTTTTTTCCTTGACTGAAGCTTCCAACCCTTTATCCATGATTTCTTTCATGCGGGTCTTGATCATTTCTTTCCCTTGCGTCATCGCGACTAAATCGAAATCCTGCGCGCGCACGGAGAAGAAAGCACAATAATAACGGATCGGTTGGTGCACTTTGAAATAAGCGACGCGCAAAGCCATCAATACATATGCCGCAGCATGGGCTTTCGGGAACATATATTTGATCTTCAGGCACGATTGGATATACCATTCAGGTATTTCTTTTGCCCGCATCTCCGCCTGCCAATCGTCTGGGATCCCTTTCCCTTTCCGGACACTTTCCATGATTTTGAAGGCCAGACCATCATCCATACCGTGATGGATCAGATAGACCATGATGTCATCACGACAACCGATAACATCCGCCAGCGGGATATTGTTCTCGCGGATGAGTGTTTCGGCATTGCCCAAATAAACATCTGTTCCGTGGGAAAGACCGGAAATCTGCAGCAATTCCGCAAATGTGTTCGGACTTGTCTGCTCCAGCATTCCTCGGACAAAGCGCGTCCCGAATTCGGGAATTCCGAGTGTACCGGTTTTACTGAATATTTGTTCAGGCGTGACACCCAATACATCAGTACTGCCGAAAATCTTCATGACATCCGGATCATTGGGTGGGATCGTCTGGGGATCGATTCCGGATAGATCCTGCAGCATTCGGATTACAGTCGGATCGTCGTGTCCCAGTATATCCAATTTCAGCACGTTATCATGGATAGAGTGGAAGTCAAAGTGGGTCGTTTTCCATTCAGAATCTTGGGCATCGGCCGGGAACTGGATAGGTGTAAAATCATAGACATCCATGTAGTCCGGAATGACGATGATACCGCCTGGATGCTGTCCCGTCGTCCTTTTTACTCCCGTGCAGCCTTTTGCCAACCGATCGATTTCCGCTGACGAGAATCTGAAATTGTGATCCCGCTCATAGGCTTTGACATAGCCAAAAGCTGTTTTATCAGCCACTGTACCGATTGTTCCGGCACGGTACACATATTCCTCACCGAAGAGCTCCTTGGTGTAAGCATGGGCGTGGGCTTGATATTCCCCTGAAAAGTTCAAGTCGATATCAGGTACCTTGTCCCCGTAGAATCCAAGGAAGGTTTCAAAAGGGATGTCGTGCCCGTCTCGGTCCATATCCGCTCCGCATTTCGGGCAGTCCTTCTTTTCCAAGTCGTAGCCGGAACCGATCGAGCCATCTTCATAGAAGTAGGAATATTTGCATTCCGGACACCGGTAATGCGGCGGTAAAGGATTGACTTCCGTTATACCGGTCATGGTGGCTACAAAACTTGAGCCAACCGAGCCCCGGGATCCAACCAGATAGCCGTCCTGGTTGCTTTTCAGAACCAGTTTTTGGGAAATCAGATAGATGACCGAGAAGCCGTTTCCGATGATCGAATTCAGTTCTTTTTCCAGCCTTTTTTCGACCAGTTCAGGGAGTTGTTCTCCGTAGAGCCGTTTGGCTTCATCATAGGAGAGCCTTGTGACTTCCTCATTCGCCCCCTCCATGTTCGGCGTGTACAACTGATCCTTGATTGGGATTATTTCATCGATGCTGTCGGCAATTTTTTGGGAATTAGATACAACGATCTCCTTGGCTTTTTCTTTGCCGAGGAAGGAGAAACAATCCAACATCTCGTCTGTCGTCCGGAAATGGGCTTCCGGCAGATGCAGGACTTTTCCTTGATTCACCTTCAAAGACCCAATCAATATTTCCCGGTAGATGGCGTCTTCCTTGTTCAAGTAATGCACATTCCCGGTTGCGACGACCGTCTTGCCCAATTCATCGCCGATGGCAACGATTTGGGTAATGATCTCTTCCAGATCACTTTCATTTTTCACCAGTTCTCTCGTGATGAGCGGCGCATAGACCTCTTTTGGCATAACTTCGATGTAATCATAGAACTTGGCTTTCGCTTTAGCAGCCTCTGCCCCTTTTTGCATCATCGCCTCAAATATTTCGCCTTCGCTGCAGGCGGAGCCGATCAATAAGTTTTCCCGGGATGCTTGCAGAACGCTGCGCGGCAGACGCGGTGTCCGGTAATAATAATCAATATTAGAAGCAGAAATGATTTTGAAAAGGTCCTTCAGCCCATCCTGGTTTTTTGCCAAAATCGTTGCATGGAACGGCCGCGCTCGTTTGTATGAATCGCCGCCGCCGATGTATTTGTTCAGTTCATCATGAAATAGAATGTTGTGTTCTTCGCGGGCTTCCTTCAGGAATATCCAGCAGAGGGCGCCGGTTGTTTCGGAATCATAAACGGCCCGGTGATGCTGTTCCAAACCGACACCATAGCGTTTCGCCAACGTATTCAAACGATGGGATTTCAATTGCGGGTGCAGGAAACGGGACATCTCCAGGGTATCGATTACAGGTTGTGGCGCTTCGGCCATACCATAGCGTTCATAGCTGTTGTTCAAAAAGCCCATGTCAAAGCTGGCATTGTGGGCTACAAGAATGGTCCCCTCGGCGAATGCAGCGAACTCCTCGAGCACCGTTTTTTCCGGCTTGGAATCGCGGACCATATCATCGGTTATGCCCGTCAATTGGATGGTCGTCTGCGATAACGGATGGCCCGGATTGATGAATTCTTCGAATGTTTCGATGACATTTCCTTTGTACATTTTTACGCCAGCCAGCTCGATGATCGTGTCGTAAACTGCCGATAACCCCGTTGTTTCAACGTCGAATACGACATAGGTCGCTTCACTTAGATCCTCATGGACCGGATTATAGGCTATCGGAACGCCGTCATCGACGACATATGCTTCAATTCCGTACAATATTTTTACGTTATTCGCTTTTCCGGCTGCGTGAGCATCCGGATAGCCTTGCGCAGCAGCATGGTCGGTCAGAGCGATGGCCTTATGTCCCCATTTTGCCGCTTGTTTGACAAAATCACCGATCCCATTGGTGGCATCCATCTGACTCATATTTGAATGCAGGTGCAATTCCACCCTTTTTTCGTCTTCAGGCGCACGATCTTTCCGTTCCGCATGAGCAACTTCGTTGACGTCTCGGCCGTTCACAACCAGATCCCGCATGAAAGTGTCTTCTTGGACACTCCCGCGCACGCGCACCCAGATTCCTTTTTTGACAAGCTCAAAGTTCTGTTCATCCGTTTCATTCGATGAAAACAGTTTTACCGAAAAGGAAGAGGTATAATCCGTCATTTTAAATACGAGCAGTTTCCGCCCGGACCGCAATTCGCGGATTTCACTGTCGAAAATATAGCCTTCAATGACCACCGAACGCTCTTCTTCGGTGATTGAGGCCATCTGCTTGATTTCTTCCTTGCTGGAAATCTGTCTGCCGATCAGCAAGGGGCCGTTATTGCTGCCTTTAGATTGCGAGCCGTCGCTGCGCTGTCTATCCTGCTGATTTTGTTTGATGGCTTCCTCTGCTTGTTTGACCAACATTTCATCCTGTTCTTGTTTTCGGGCCAGATATTGTGCCATTCTGGCTTCGGATGCTGCCTCGTCCACTTCGATTGTGATCTGGAAACTCGGAAATCCCAAGACCAGGTAATTCTGTTGGATAATGGACAAGTAGTTGTCTGCCAAATGATTTTTGGTGATTTCGTTTTCAACACTGATAACGACTTTATTGTCCAAAACAACGGGTGTATGTTTGGCAAAAAGACTCAGAACCAGTGGTGATGATATATTGCTGCGTTGGACGACTGTTTCCCAATAGTCCAAGATGCTCTCATTCGTCAAAATCGGTTTCCTGGTTTTGATCTGAAAATCGATTGTGGCGATGGATTGGAATTTTATTTTCATGTGGTTCATCAAAGCAGTGAACACTTCGAAAGGCAGAACGTTATCAAAAACGAACTGAAATGACCATAATTTTGATTTTTTATGCACGATGACTTGTTCGATTTCCCCGTTTTCAAAATACGGTAGATACTCCGGCTGGTGATGCAAATTTATCTGTTCCAACATCTGCTGGAACAATTCATGTTTCGATAACGACATTTGATCTCTCCTTCTCAACTAACAAACAAAAAGATTCAAAGAATGAACGTTCCTTTCTTTGAATCTTCTTATTTTCTTCCTATCATTGGCCAAAGAAAAATCTTTGAATATCATTCCAAGTGACGATGACCATCAGCAGAAGCAACAGCCCCATTCCGATAGCCGTGATGATGCCTTCCTTCTCTGGATCCAACGGCTTGCCTCTGATTCCTTCAACTAGGTTCAGCAGTAGTTTCCCGCCATCCAATGCTGGAATCGGCAATAGATTCACGACACCAAGGTTGATGCTCAAATAGGCCAGAAAACTGAGTACGCTCAGAAAGCCATAATCAACGACTTGCTCGGTGGCCGCATAAATAGCGACAGGCCCGCCGAATGAGTCAGCCTGAAAGCCGGTCCTGAACATGGCAAAGACCAATCCGAAAATGGAAGTGGCAATCACCCAAAATTCTTTGAATCCGTAGCTGATTTTAGCCATCAGCGTGCGATCCATCGGGACAGCGACACCGATCAAACCATACTCATTGCCTTGTTCATCAGTTTTCGTGTCAGGTGTGACGAGGACATCACGCGCTTCTTCTCCATCAGTCACGACTGTAAGTGTGATTTGGTTGCCCGGATTGGCTTGGATGGACGTAACCAGTTCCGTCCAGTCAGCGGTTGCATCACCATTAACAGCCAATACTTCGTCATTCTCCCGCAATCCGGCTGCTTCCGCCGGGCTGTCAGGTTGGATTTCTCCCAAGCGACTCTCGTTTACTGTAACGCCGCCTTGCACGAACGCAATCGCGATGAATACCGCGATACCCAAAATGAAATTATTCATCGGTCCGGCGAAGTTTGTCAGCATCCGTTTCAGCAAAGGCGCTGATTGGTATTGTACATCGATGGGAGCGATCTGAACTTCTGTTCCGTCGGTCTCGATGATTGTCGCATCGCGTTTTACTGCGTATCTAACGGGTTCTGAACTTCCCGGAATGATTCCTTTTATGAAAAGTGCGTGTTCCAGATCAGCCTCCAGTAATTCTATCGGCACAGCCTGCAAATGCTGTTTGTTGCTCAAATCTATTTGAATGACCTGTTGCTCTTCATCAAGGGTGATGTTAAGCGGCATACCCGGTTTCAACTCGGTGTCCTCATCCCCGATGCCGGCCATCCGCACATAACCACCGATGGGCAGCATCCGGATTGTGTAGGTTGTCCCGTTATTGCGATGAGAGAAGATTTTCGGTCCCATGCCGATTGCGAATTCACGAACCAGAATGCCAGCTTTTTTCGCAAAATAGAAATGGCCGAATTCGTGGATGATCACTAATATGCTGAACACGATGATGAACGTTATGATTGTCTGAAACATGTAATCCCTCCCTTTTTGTAGCGTGTCTTCGCTTTGTTAAAAGATGAAATGCAGAAAAATATGGAACACCGGCATCACAAAAAGCGTGCTGTCAAAACGATCAAGCATGCCGCCGTGTCCGGGTAATATCTTCCCGGCATCCTTGACGCCAAAATAACGTTTGAATGCCGATTCTACCAAATCCCCCATCTGGCCACAGACCGAAAGTAAGGCTGCCAGCATGATCTGGAGTCCTAAAGATAACTCCAGCGGATTGTAGTAATGGAAAAATACGATGGCGATCAGCACAGCGGCTATCGAACCGCCGACAGATCCTTCGATTGTTTTATTTGGGCTGATAGCCGGAGCCAACTTGTTCTTGCCAATTTTTCTTCCGATCATGTATGCGCCGATATCCGTTCCCCAAATGATGAACAACACTAAGAGCACCATCCAAAAACCGATGTCCCTTGTCTGCATGAAATAATAAAATCCTCTCCCGACATAAAGGGAGGTCAGGACAGAAGCGGCTGCATCGTCGAAGGTAAAATCGTTCCGCGAGAACACAGTAAAAATGAACAGTACCAACGCCTCCAGATAAATTAAAAGCATCGCATCGATGCCATCGGGGATGAACTGCAGATAAGATTCCGGCAACATCAATAATACGGTCGCCAAAGCAGTGATGATACCTTCCACACTGAAGATGGACAGCTTTTTCATCTTCAATAGTTCTTGAACAGCGATCAAACCGATTGCTGTCATGAGCAGTTGCAGCGGCAGTCCCCCAAGCCACAAGAATGGGATGAATACTGCGGCAGCCACTAAGCCTGTGATTACTCTTTCCTTCATAATATCCTCCCTATATGCCGCCGAAACGACGATTGCGATGCTGATATTCTGCTAAAGCCGCCCGCAAGCTGGCTATCGAAAAATCAGGCCAAAATTCTTCCGTAAAGTACATTTCGCTGTACGCTGCCTGCCACAGCAAGAAGTTGCTGAGACGGATTTCTCCACTGGTGCGGATCAGCAAGTCAGGATCCTGCCATTCACCAAGACCGCTTGTGAATAGGTAACCAGAGAATACGTCATCAGTGATTGCGTCTGCCGAGAGTTTTCCTGCTGCGACATCGTGCGCAATCATCGTTGTAGCTTGAAGGATTTCAGCCCTGGAACCATAATTCAACGCAAAATTCAAAATAAGACCGGTATTGTCCTTTGTCTTTTCGATTGCATTTTGCACGACTTTAAGCGTCTTCTCGGGCAACTGATCGATCCAGCCGATGGTCGTCACTTTGATGTTGTTCTGCATCAACTCCGGCATAAAGACATCAAAAAAATCGATGGGCAATCCCATCAAAAAATTGACTTCGTCAGTCGGACGTTTCCAGTTTTCAGTCGAAAAGGCATACAGCGTCAATACCTTCACATTAAGGCGGCTTGCCTCTATGGTTATCTTTTTAACCGTATTCATACCCTCTTTGTGTCCGTAAACCCGTGGCATCAGTTTTTTCTTTGCCCAACGGCCGTTCCCATCCATAATGATGGCAACATGAGCTGGAATGATGCCATTTTCGTCAAACTGAAAATCTGTTTTTGGATTCTCACTCTTGAATAGAGCCATGCTTTATCCCTCACTTTTTCATAACTCTTTTTATTTTAACAAAAACCCGCCTGAATTCCTATGATTAACCGGAATTTATATAATTTTTAAAAAGAGCCAGGGCACAAATCATTCGAAATGATTTGTGCCCTGGCTGCTTTCCAACGAATGGAATGTTAAACGTCCAAAATTTCTTTTTCTTTGTCCGCCGTTATTTTGTCTATTTCTTTGGAAGATTTGTCGGTGAACTCTTGTACTTTCTTTTCATAAGTCCGTAACTCGTCTTCTGTGATTTCTTTGTTCTTTTCTGCTTTTTTCAACGCCTCGATGGCATCACGGCGAATATTGCGGATAGAAATCTTAGCTGCCTCGTTTTCTTTGCCCACAGTTTTTGCCAACTCTTTACGACGCTCTGAAGTCAATGCCGGAATCACCAAACGAATGACGTTGCCGTCATTGGCTGGGTTGATGCCCAAGTCGCTTTGGTAAATCGCGCGTTCGATATCACCGATACTGGATTTGTCGTAAGGTGTGACCAACAACATGCGTCCTTCAGGAATCGTGATGGATGCTAATTGATTCACTGGTGTGCTCGTTCCGTAGTATTCAACTTCGATACGATCCAATAAACTCGCATTCGCGCGGCCTGCTCGAATCGAGCCTAGTTCGCGGATCAGTGCAGCTTCCGTTTTTTTCATTCTGTCGATCGCATTATCAAGGATTTCTTTAACCATAATTATTTCCCCCTAACAGTCGTTCCGATATCTTCTCCCATTATAACACGGCGAATATTCCCTTGTCTGTTTAAGTTAAATACAACCAGCGGGATGTCGTTATCCATGCTTAATGAGCTTGCTGTAGTATCCATTACTTGCAATCCTTTGGAAATAACATCCAAATGAGTCAATTCAGAGAATTTAGTTGCATTCAAGTCCTTCATCGGATCGGATGAATAGACCCCATCAACATTGTTCTTAGCCATCAAAATAACATCAGCATTGATTTCAGCGGCACGAAGGGCTGCTGTCGTGTCAGTAGAGAAGTATGGATTGCCGGTACCGGCAGCAAATATCACTACGCGTCCTTTTTCAAGGTGACGGACAGCTCTTCTGCGGATATACGGTTCGGCAATTTGTCTCATTTCGATGGAAGTCTGAACACGGGTAGGAACCCCTTCATTCTCCAAGGCATCCTGAAGAGCCAGAGAATTCATGACAGTCGCAAGCATGCCCATATAGTCGGCTTGCGCTCTCTCCATACCCATTTCAGCGCCTGTCGTGCCGCGCCAAATATTGCCGCCGCCCACAACGATAGCTATCTCCACACCCAAGTCATGTACTTCTTTGATTTCTTTTACGATTTCTTCAATCGTCGGTGGGTTAATTCCGAAACCGGTGTCGCCCGCTAAAGCTTCACCACTTAGTTTTAAAACAACGCGTTTGTATTTTGGTTCACTCATTCTATATTTCCCTCCGTAATTGGCTGACCCCTGATTAATCAGGCTTATGACTATGATAAAAAAGCCCCAATTAAGGGGCAATTTTCATTATTTTTTAACTTGGCTCATTACTTCTTCTGCAAAGTCCACAGAGCGTTTCTCGATACCTTCGCCTACAGCGTAGCGAACGAATGATTTAACAACGCCGCCTTTTGAAGCAGCAAATTGTGAAACTGTTTGATCTGGATCTTTAACGAATGGTTGGTCGTTCAATGAAATTTCGCTCAAGAATTTGTTCAAACGGCCTACGATCATTTTTTCAACGATGTTAGCTGGTTTGCCTTCGTTCAAAGCTTGTTCAGTCAGAACTTTCTTTTCATGCTCAAGTTCTTCTGCGGAAACTTCGTCGCGAGAAACATATTTAGGATTGATGGCAGCGATGTGCATAGAAATATCTTTAGCAGCATCAGCATCCGTAGAGCCTTCCAAAACTGTCAATACAGCGATACGTCCGCCTTGGTGCAGGTATGCGCCGAAAGCATCAGCATCTGTTTTTTCAACGATAGCAAAGCGACGCAAAGTAATTTTTTCGCCGATTACAGTAGTAGCATTCAAGATGACATCGTTCAATGAGCCGTCTGCAGTTTCGATCGCTAAAGCAGCTTCCAACGTTTCTGGTTTGTTTTTAGCGATGATTGCTGTAATATCAGCTACCAAGTTTTGGAATTTGTCGTTTTTCGCAACAAAGTCAGTTTCGGCATTGATTTCAGCGATAACAGCTGTATTTCCGTCAACATATACGTTTGCAAGTCCTTCAGCAGCGATACGGTCAGCTTTTTTGGCTGCTTTTGCCATACCATTTTCTCTTAGGTAGTCAACCGCTTTGTCCATGTCGCCATCGACTTCTACTAGAGCTCTTTTAGCATCCATCATGCCTACGCCTGTCATGTCGCGTAATTCTTTAACCATTTTTGCTGTTACTTGTGCCATTTTATGATTCCTCCTGAATATTCTTTTTCATAAAAAAAGCTGCCCCAAAGAGATAGAAAAGATGTCGGCTACCTAATTGGCTATATCTTTCTTCTTTTCTGAGACAGCTCATTGCTTCAAACTAAATAGGAAATATTATTCGTTGTCGCCTTCAACGACTTCAACGATTTCTTCTAATGAAGTTGCTTCGTCAGCTTCAGCCGCAAAAGTTTCTTCAACAGAAATTTCAGCTTGATCATTTCCTTGGTTGCCTTCGATGAAAGCATCAGCCATTTTAGCAGTGATCAATTTAACTGCACGGATAGCATCATCATTTGAAGGGATTACTACGTCGATTTCATCTGGATCACAGTTAGTGTCAACCATAGCGACGATAGGAATGTTCAATTTGTGCGCTTCTTGAACAGCGATTCTTTCTTTTCTTGGGTCAACGATGAACATTACATCCGGGATTCTAGGCATATCTTTGATACCGCCCAAGAATTTTTCCAAACGTTCTTGTTCTTTTTTCAAGATTGAAACTTCTTTTTTAGGAAGTAGTTCGAAAGTGCCGTCTTCAGACATTGCTTCGATTGATTTCAAACGTTTGATACGTTTTTGGATAGTATCCCAGTTAGTCAAAGTACCACCTAACCAACGGTGATTTACGAAGAACTGACCTGAACGGATAGCTTCGTCTTTAATTGAATCTTGCGCTTGTTTTTTAGTCCCTACGAATAAAGCTACGCCGCCTTCTTCAGCAACATTAAGCATATATTTGTATGCTTCGTCTACTAATTTTACGGTTTTTTGCAAGTCGATGATGTAGATACCGTTTCTCTCTGTAAAGATGTATCTCTTCATTTTTGGGTTCCAACGACGAGTCTGGTGACCGAAGTGTACGCCTGCTTCCAATAATTGTTTCATTGAAATTACTGCCATGTTTATTTCCTCCAAGTTTGTTTTTATTTTCCTCCCCCGATTTCTTCTACAGCAGAAACTCATCTTACGATAAGCAACGTCCGCCGTATCGATCAAGGTGTGAAATGTGGTTTTGCACCGTTGATAATTATATCGAATTACGCTGAAAGAAGCAAGTCTTTTTTCTGAAAATGAATAACAGAAACTTTTTTATAGGATATATCAGGATTGTATCCCCAGAATCTGCTTGATATCATCATTCGTCAACCGTTGTCTGTTGAGCGCTTCTTCCCCTTCCGATACGACCAACTGATCAAAGAGCATTTTTTTATCTTGCTGGAGTTGATTGATTTTCTCTTCGATGGTTCCCTCTGCAATGAAACGATACACTTGCACGTTTTTCTTTTGTCCGATGCGATGCGCTCTGCCTGCGGCTTGCTCTTCGACTGCCGGGTTCCACCACAGATCGAAAAGGATGACAGTGTCAGCGCCAGTCAGGTTCAGCCCGGTGCCGCCCGCCTTCAGTGAAATCAAAAAGACGTCCGTATTGCCTTCGTTGAACTGATTTACGAGCGTAATTCTTTCTGCAGGTGGGGTTTTTCCGCTGAGGTACAGATGACTTAAGTTTTCCTTGGCCAATTCCGCTTCAATCAACTTGAGCATGGAAGTGAACTGTGAAAAAACCAAAACATGCTGGTTGTTTTCTTGAGCATTCCTCAATATTTCGACCAGTTGCTCCAATTTTCCGGATCCTCCCTCATAAACAGGATCCACCAAACGGGGATCACAGCAAATTTGACGCAAACGAGTCAACCCGGCCAAGATTTCCATCCGGTTCCGTTGGAAATCCTCACTGTCATAATCAGATACCTTTTCCTGCAGTTGCTGCAGATAAGCCAAATACATGACTTTCTGTTCACGGTTTAGACTGCTGTATATGTCCGCTTCCGATTTCTCCGGCAGGTCGCCCAACACATCCGCCTTCAACCGCCGCAACATAAAGGGTTTGGCTGTTTTCGAAATATCTTCGAGTGGCATTTTTTTGAATTCCTGCAATTTTGGAAATAACCCAGGCAGGATCAATTGGAATATCGCCCAAAACTCCGTTACGCTGTTCTCGATCGGCGTACCGCTCAATGCTATGTTGACTCGGGCGTTCATTTTCGCAATGGCACGGAACGTCTTGGTGTTATAGTTATTGACGTACTGGGATTCATCCAGAATCATCGCATAGAAATCACACTTTTGATAAGATTCGATGTCCTGACGGAAACTTTGATAAGATGTGATTGCGATACCGCTCTCCGGCAGTTGGGACAATTGCTCTTCCCGTTCCTTTTTCACGCCGCTGATGACGCTGATCTGAAGCAAAGGTGCGAATTTCTGGAATTCGTACTTCCAGTTGTATATCAGCGAAGCCGGAGCGATCACGAGAGCAGGTTTATTTTCGTTTTTGCCTTCTTCTACTTCACTGAGCAAGAAGGTGATCAGCTGTAGCGTCTTACCGAGTCCCATTTCATCAGCCAAAATACCACCCAAACCATAGTTGGCAAGGAACTTTAGCCATTTGAAGCCGGTCGCTTGATAGGGACGCAAATCCGCTTGCAACGATTTCGGTAGTTCAGCGGGAAACTCATCCGGGTGCTTGATGAAATGATAAAGTTCATTAAGGAAAGCTTGACTGCCTACCTCAGGGTTCAAGTCATTGATTTCTTTTTCAAGCGTCAGGCTTTTTATCATCGGCATGGACAGAGTCCCCTCACGAACTTGTGACTCATCTTTGATCAACGAAAGGAAGCGATTCATCTCCCTCATTGTTTCCGTCTCCAAAGACAATATTCGCCCGTCCTCCGTCTTGTAATAGGCGTCATTTTTTTTTAAACTGTTCAGTAATTTGTCTATTTCATTATCCGAAATTCCGTCAACATCAAAACGAATATCCAAAAAAGAATCCCTTGTTCTGCGTTGGACTGAAGTTGACACGACTGTGTCCTCGACTACCAGGTTCTGCAGATCCGGACTTAATTCCACTTCAGCATAGCGGCGCAATGTTGGTACTTTTCTGTAAAGAAAGCTGAATAGGTCGATATCTTTTGCAGCCAGGAAAGATATTTGGTTTTCGATGATGTTGAATTCCAAAGCTTCCAACACCTGCAGGATTCTCTCTTCCGCTATTGTGTCTCTGATCAAGAATTGGGAAGCCGTTTTGGCGGCGCGGTTTTGATTGAAGACTGTTTCTCCGTATTTGAATAAAATTTCCCCTTTTATCCTTTTTGCCGGGCCGCGGAAATGGATTGAGACAGTCAATGGTTCATCGATGATGTTACGTTCCAGTTCATCGCTGAAGTGCACTGTTCCTATCTGTTTCAACAACGGGATAACGTAGGTCAGCAAATCCGATACATCGGACTCTTCGACTCCGATCACATCTGAGTCCTCAAAACGTTTCTCAAAAAATGAGAGGTATCCTAACAATTTATGCTGTTGCGCACTGAGCGGATGGATTTTGTTGGCTTCGATTAACCAGTCGTACTCCAATAGATGAGTAATGTTGTCGCGCTGGATGCGAAGCTCTATTCCTCTGCCTTTTTTTCCCAACAGGAATTGATAACCCGGTTTTTCGGGACTGATCTGTACATCCGGATATGTATCATCACCGTCAATCCATTCCACCCTGCCGGTTTGGATTAAATCTTCCAAAAGGGAGTGCGCTGAACTCGGCGGAATAATCAGATAGGAATCTAATTTTCTGGCCGTGACATTCAACAATTGCTTGTTCAACGCCGCGGGTTGCTCTTCCAACAATTTATGCAGTCGATGGATGATGGCTTGGTCCGATTCTTGTATCTTCACAGACCGAAAGTCGATCGCATCTCCAAGACGGTAATCCCATTTTTCTTGTTTGGTGAATTGTTCCGTAAATTGTTCTATATTTGTAACCATATACGATTTATCAATCCCTGCACGCAAGGAAAGAGCTAATACATGTTCACCTGTGTTTTGCATCAGATTATTTGGTTTCATGCGGAGAATCTGCAGCGTATACTGCACTAAAAAATCAGCTCGGGTCGTCAGGCTCTGGGCACCTTTATTTTCTTGGAAGAAAATCTGCGTCAAGTCATTCACAAATTCCTGACCGGCAGTTTCTGCATCTACCTGAAACTGCTCTGCACTGCTTTCCGTCAAAATTCGGGTGCCGCATTTCTCTTTCAGATATAATTCAACAGCGATCGTATGCTTGCAATACTGATGGTTTTTCCAGTATTTACACTGGCATAGATCCTGTTCTCTGGCTGTACCATCTAAGGTGACATGATACATTTTACTGCCGAGCACTTCACAATGCCAAACCTGAGTGTGGAAATCCGGTTGTACGGATAGCACACGGTCCTCATTCACATATTCGCGTCCCTCTTGTATCAACTTGTCCGGCATACTCCATTTCACGCTATCACTTCCTCTGCTTCTTGCTGTCCACTCTTTATTGTACTGCAATTCCGTCGAAAAATATACCTTCTTCCCCATTGACGCTTGCCGGAGATGAATATTTAGCTTGAAATATTACACAAACTATCACATACTAATTAGCATAATGCTAAAGCAAAAGGAGACCTGTCATGTTTTTTAAAGCAGTTGTTAACATTGTGAGATTTCTGGTCTGGATAGTGAACGGCAAGACCGAAATCCAAAACAAAGAGTACATTCCAAAGGATACAGTCTTCATCCTTGCAGCACCCCACAGAAGTCTGCTGGATCCAGTTTTTATTTCTTTTGGTGTTTACCCGCATATCTTTTCCTCAATGGCGAAGCAAGAGCTTTTCAAGGGGAAATTTATCACCTGGGTACTCACTCATATGAACGCGTTCCCTGTCAATCGTGAAAACCCGGGTCCGAGTGCACTGAAACAGCCTGTTTCCATCCTGAAAGAAGGAAAGACCAATCTGCTGATTTTTCCGACCGGATCGAGACATTCCACCGAAATCAAAGGTGGAACTTCATCCATAGCCAAATTGGCCAATGTACCGATCCTCCCAGTTGTCTATCAAGGCCCGCTCACATTCAAAGATCTTATTTTGAAACGCAAAAAAGCGACAGTCCGCTTCGGCAAGCCCATATACCTGCCGAAGGAAAAGCGGATCTCCAGAGAAGAATTGGCGGCCTACGACGAATTGCTCGGGACTACTTTCCGTCAGTTGGATCAGGAAATCGATCCGAACTTTGTGTATGTAGCGAAATAAATCAGCTGATGTTTGATGTCAAGTATGCAGCAGCTTTCAAAAAAAACAGCACCGGAAAATTTCCGGTGCTGTTTTTTGGCATTGCTGCCGATTCGTTTGGTCAATCGTTCATTGACTGGAGCATGTACATGTCATAATAGGTTCCTCGCTTGGCGATCAGTTCTTCATGTGTGCCTCTTTCGATGACGCGCCCTTTGTCCAGCACTAGGATCAGGTGAGCATCCCTGATGGTCGACAAACGATGTGCGATCGCAATCGTTGTTCGGCCTTCACGCATCTTGCGCATGCTTTCTTGGATCAACAGCTCCGTTTCGGTGTCGATATTGGCTGTTGCCTCATCGAGGATGAGCACTTTTGGATCCCGTAAAATCGTACGGGCAAACGAAATCAATTGACGCTCGCCGCTTGAATAGCTGGCTCCTCGTTCAATCACTTTTGCGTGGTAACCTCCGGGAAGCGACTCTATGAATGAATCGGCATGCACAAACGCAGCCGCAGCCTCTATATCCCGATCGGTGTAGTCCTTATTCATCAATCGGATATTATGCGAGATATCCCCGTAAAAAAGGAAAGAATCTTGAAGGACCAAACCTATTTTCGAACGAATTTCCTCGATTGGATATGCCTTTATCGATTTCCCATCAATCAAAATATCGCCCTTCTCGAATTCGTAAAAACGCAGCAACACATTGATGATCGAGCTTTTACCGCTGCCGGTATGCCCGACCAACGCTACCGTTTCACCCGGATTGGCTGTAAAGCTGATGCCTTTCAGCACATCCTGTTTCCCGTCATAAGAGAAAGAAACATCTTTAAATTCGATTCTGCCCTGACTGATCTCCAATTCCGAATCTGCGGGTTGATTTGGCGCCAATTCGGCGTTATCCAATACACTCAGGACCCTGGAACTGGAGACGATACCGTCCTGCAGGGCGCTGAGGTTGTCCATCATCATTCCCATAGGACGGAAGAAATTTTGGATATAGGTAGTGAATGCATAGATGACCCCCAACTCCACAACGCCGTTCAAAGTCTGGTAGCCAAATAACCAAAGGACAATCGCCAAAGCAATTGCCTGCAATAGGTTGACGACCGGCATCAACATCAAAGCATTCATCTGGACCATCGCTACGCGACCTTTACTGTAATCATCATTGATTGCATCAAATTCTGCGCGCAGACGTTTTTCTTGGCGGAACTGCTGAATGATTGCCATACCGGAAATGGATTCATTTAATTTCGTATTCAGCTGGCTCAGTCTTTCACGCATCGTCCGGTAGACACGTGTGCTGTATTTTTGATAATACCAAATCAGACCTGCCATTATCGGGACAAAAACGATGAAGAGCAAGGAAATCTGCTTATCCAATGTCCACATGGCGATGAACACGGTAATGATGCTGAAAATTCCTTCTGCCAAAGCCAAAAACACATTCCAGAATTCTTTGATGGTTTCTGTGTCATTGGTGACGCGAGAAACGATCGAACCGGCTGGAGTTGTATCATAATAACGCATCCCCAATTGATTGATTTTACGGAAAACAGCATTGCGGATATTCTCGACAGTTTGTTCGGATGCCATGCTGAATATATAACGCTGCAGATAAGTGACTAACATCTTCAGCAGTATGGATCCCAGATAGGCCATCGCAAAAAACAGACTGATATTGGTCGTGACATCGCCCACAGCCAGATAATCATCCATATAAATTTGGATGATTCGCGGGGCCACAACATTCACCAACGATAACGCGATACTGAAAAGCAAGGCGATGAAAAATTGATAACGAAAAGGATGGGCAAATCGGAAAATTCTTTTGATTACCCGTAGCTGTTCCTTCAATGGGATTGTCTTAGACCATGCTGATCCACTCATGCTTCATCCTTCCCTTCCAATTTTGTTTCGAGTTGTTGTTTTTCATACATTCTTCGGTACCACCCGTTCAATTCCATTAACTCATGATGAGTCCCGCGTTCGACGATGCGTCCTTCATCAAGAACGATGATTTCATTCGCATGCATCACACTGCTGATCCGATGGGCTGCGATGATTGTTGTCTGGTCGGCTCGTTGTTGCTTGAGTCCCGTCAAGATTGCTTCTTCGGTTTTCGCGTCCACAGCAGATAAAGAATCATCCAAAATAAGCAGTTCTGGTTCGGTGACTAAGGCTCGCGCAATCGCTATCCGTTGTTTTTGCCCACCTGACAGAGAAACACCTCTCTCGCCGACCATCGTATCGTATCCAGCGGGGAAGCCAAGGATATCATGATGAATGGCCGTCAAGCGCGCTGCCTCCTCCACCTTTTGCTGGCTGATGGATGGATCAGCGAAACGGATATTTTCCCTGACGTCAGAAGAAAACAGAAAGTTGTCTTGGGGAACGTAACCGATTCCGCTCAGCAATGCATCCAATGAATAATCGCGAATATCGATCCCATTGTAGTTGATGCTGCCTGTATATTGGTCATACTCACGCAACAGCAGACGGAAAATCGTACTTTTGCCCGATCCAGTTCTGCCGACAATCCCTAACGTTTGCCCCCGTTTCACATGGAAGTTGACATCATGGAGGCTAATTTCTTTGCTGTTTGGATAGTTGAATGAGGATACCTGAAAATCCAGATCGCCTGAAACCACCGTCCGGATGGCATTTTTCTGCTCCTGGATTGTTGATTTTTCCTTCAGAAGCTCATCAATCCTGCTATAACTGGCACTGCCTCGCTCAAGTACATTGAAAAGTCTGCCCACTGCCAACATTGGCCACGCCATCATTCCGATGTAACTGATGAACGAAACCAACTGACCGATACTGATGCTGCCTTCCACGACAAAGCGACCTCCGAATATGATTGTCAGCGCAAATGAAAGTCCCAAAATAAGTTGGATAGCTGGATCAAATAAGGCATCAACCAGATAGACAGATTTATTTTTTGCAACGACATCTTTTGTCATTGCTTCGAAATCACGAATATCCTCTTCTTCTTCACCAAAAGTTTTGATGACTTTGACGCCGGATACGCTCTCTTGCGTTTTGTCATTCAAACTCGAGAAAGCGGCCTGTGCTTTGCGGAATCGTTTATGCATCTTTTGTCCGAGGATTCGTGACACCAACGTCAAAGCCGGCAATGGGATCATAGCAATGAGCGTCAAACGCCAATCGATCAAGAAGAACATCGTAAAGAGCGTGATCCCGCCTGAAGAAATTGAATCTGCCAATGTCAGGATACCTGCGCCAGCGACCATGCGGATGGCATTCAAATCATTCGTCGCATGCGCCATCAGATCGCCTGTCCTGTACTTTTGGAAGAAGACAGCATCCATTTCGGTGAAATGCTTGAACAATCTTGACCGAAGTATCTTTTCCAGTTCTGCTGAAGTTCCCCAAATCTTCATCCGCCAAATATAACGGAAGAGGTACTGCAGCACGCCCGCTATCAATATGATCGCTGTCCACTTCCACAAAGAAGCCATCGTTAACGTGCCAAGTGCAATTTCATCGATGATGATTCCGACGATGCGCGGCGATACAACCTGAAGTATAGCCACAATGATCAGGAAAAAGACGCCCACAAAATAGGCTTTCCATTCCTGACGAAAAAACCAACTCAATTTTTTGAAAATACTCACGGATATTTCCCCTTTCTTGCATTTATTCAGACAAAATAAAAATGTGGAACCGTAAAGATCCACATTTTGTATATTATTTCATTAGTCTATTTCTTTTTCTTTGTTGATTGTGCTTTCATCGAAGCCATAATTTGTTTAACTTTTCTTTCGGATGGTTTTTGACCCATCTGCATCATCATAGAACGCAACATTTCTTCATTGATCGGTGGATTTTCTTCAAAATATTTTACCATATAACGTCTTGCAAGGAAAAATCCGCCAACCGCGCCTATTACTATTCCTAAAATAACCATCATTACCCATGCTGTTGTTGACACGTATTCATCCCCCTTTCCAAAGCATTCATTCATTAATTGTACTAAAGATTATGAGAAAAAGAAATAGCAATCACGGATAAATTTAGCGATTTTTGGAAAACGCTTCAACATTTGCTGGATTTGTGGCAATACTAGGCATATTCTTACATAATTTTCAAAGAACATGCGAACATCTGTTTGATTTTTTGGGGGATTAATGGTATCCTAAACGATATAAATATAGGATTACGGAGATGATGATCTCATGGTTAAAAATAAAGATTCACGCCAAATTGAAGTGCTTCAATACATTTATGAAGAAGTCCAGGAAAAGGGCTACCCGCCGACCGTAAGGGAAATCGGAAATGCGGTAAAACTGTCATCTACATCTACGGTTCATGGCCATCTGTCGCGTCTTGAAAAAAATGGTTTTATCCAGCGGGATCCTACAAAACCCCGTGCGATAGAATTGACCCAAGCAGGTCTGGACAAATTGGGGATCCTATCAGATAAAATGCCGTTGTTGGGTACTGTCACAGCCGGAGCGCCCATACTTGCCGTAGAAGAAGCAACCGACTATTTCCCGGTTCCCCCGGATCTGCAATCCAATGCGGGATCTTTATTCATGTTGAAAATCCGCGGAGAAAGCATGATCGATGCCGGCATCTTCGATGGCGACTCCGTCATTGTCAGAAAACAGAACACGGCTGAAAACGGAGATATCGTCATAGCCATGACGGACGATGATGAAGCGACCTGCAAACGTTTCTACAAAGAAAATAACTACTATCGTCTGCAACCTGAAAATTCGAGCATGGATCCGATCATCCTGGATTCTGTCCTCATCCTGGGTAAAGTAGTCGGCCTGTACCGGAACCACATCATTTAAAGAACAGTCCTCCAACTGACGCAAAAAGGCTGCCAACCGGCAGCCTTTTTGCGTGTCTATGCTTATTTAGGATTGCTTCTCTTAGTATTCCATCAGCGTGAAGATGTCATACCCTTGGATCAGATCTCTGCCCTTTAAATCCAGCAACTCGATCAAGAACGCCAAGCCCACAACTTCTCCGCCTAATTTTTCAACCAATTCTATAGTCGCGGCTGTAGTGCCGCCAGTAGCCAACAAATCATCACAGACCAGCACTTTATCGCCAGGCAAGATGGCGTCTTGATGCAGTTGCAATGTCGCTTTCCCGTATTCCAGCCCGTAGGATACTTCTACTGTTTCGCGGGGCAATTTGCCTTTTTTGCGGGCCATCGCGAATCCGCAGCCTAATTCCACAGCCACAGGGCAACCGACCATGAAGCCACGCGCTTCAGGTCCGACTACTTTATCAACATTCAAGTCTTGAGCATATTTCACGATTTCCTTGATTGAATAACGATAGGCTTCGCCATTTGCCATCAAAGGGGAAATATCGCGGAAAATGATGCCTTGTTCCGGAAAATCTTTTACGTCAGCAATATATTTTTTTAAATCCATTTTTATGTTCCTCCTAATTATTGAACCATCATCTGTTCATTCAACCATTTTGTCAGTTGCGAAAACGGGCTGTAGATGAATATTTTTTCAGCTTCCATTTTCTGCAGGCGATCTTTGTATACTTGTGTATCAGCCAAAGCCCTTTTGACGGGATTCTTGACCTCATTGATGAAACCATTGTCTATTGTAACAAATCCCGCCTCCAAAAACACTTGAATCATGAAAATGGCAAGATTTTTCTTGATTTTTAAATATTCTGCCAAAGCATCTAATCGATTTCTCACGTCGATATCCTTATGCGAACGGATATACTGGTAAAATTTTGCAAACTGGTCTTTAGGAGGAACGCCATCTGCGTATACGCCATTCGATTCATGAGAGACGACATACACATTTTCGAACTGATTACTCTTCAGGAGATTCGCCAAAAGGTTCAGCTTCAAAGGACATTCGAAGAGCACGAGATTCTTGGCGCTGACGGCCTGCAAGGCATCCACTGTATTGTCCGTGAGCAAGGCCGCATTCGAACTGCTTGGAATACGCTCATAAAATTGTTTCATGATGTTGGAAGTCGAAAATAGATACAAGGCATCTTCCACAGCCAATACCGATTCTTGGATGACCGAACTCCTTTTGTCAAAAAACTGAACATGTTTATTTTTAATGTCCCTCAACTGCAGTTGAGGCTTCGCGCTGTCCCGCCAAACATTAATTGAAAGCTCGCCGATTAGGGAAACGACATCCGCCTCATTCAAATGATTGCTGATGCTCCCCTTATTGAAGCCGATCACATCCAGAAAGAGCTCCTTATCCTTGAGCTTGAACTTTAGATGCTTGTTGTCGGCACCGATTTGTCTGATGTCTGTCAAAGGTACATTTTGGAAGCCGAATATCGGCTTCGGATTGTCGGTACCATATGGTTTCAGCAACTCCAATTCCTTCAAAAACGGCAAGGTGACGTCAGCAAGCGGCAAGATGGCGTCTATATAAATGGATTCGCCCAGCACGATTGCATCATGATAGCGAGCAGCATAGTTGTTGATCTTTTCAGAGAAAGCGGCTAAATCAGCAGCAGGAAGACTCATGCCTGCTGCCATTTTGTGCCCACCGAACTTCGTAAGCGAATCCTTTGCATCTGCCAATGCAGCATAAATGTCCAACGCCTCGGTGCTGCGGGCTGACCCTTTCGCGATACCGGTTTTTTCGTCGATATTAAATAATACGGTTGGCCGTCCAAATTCCTCGACCAATTTGCTTGCCACGATTCCGAGAACGCCCTGATGCCAATTCTTGTTGCCTAACACAACAACGTCCGGCAAATTTTCATTCTTCGCCAATTGGATACGGGCTTCTTCATGGATGGACTGAACTATGCTTTGTCTCTCGACGTTTTTTTCCTGAATATAGGCAACCAATTCAGCAATTTTTTCTTCGTCGAATGACAGCATCAATTCAGCGCCCGGACCCGCATCTTCCAATCGACCGACTGCATTCAAACGTGGTCCGATGATGAAACCGATGCTCTCTTCGTCCAAAACGGCCGTATCTATTCCAGCGGCTTCCATCAATGCAGCCAGCCCGAGCCGATGCGCTTGTTTCATGACTTGTAGTCCTTGTTTCACGATCCAGCGATTTTCGCCTGTCAAACTAACAAGGTCCGCAACAGTGCCGATAGCAGCCAGGTCAAGTGATTCAAAGGGCATTTCCCCCAGAAGGGCCGCCGCGATTTTTAGGGCGACGCCAGCTCCGGAAAGATCCGGGAAAGGATAGGACCCGGCAGGATGTTTCGGGTGGATGACAGCATATGCATCAGGTAAGACAGCCGGCAATTCATGGTGATCGGAAACAATGACGTCTACCCCCATTTTTTTTGCCATCGCTATTGGTTCGTGACCGGAAACTCCGTTATCGCAAGTCAGGATCAGTTGCGCCCCGTTTTCGATCAGTTTTTTGAATGCGGCAGCATTTGGGCCGTAACCATCCGTGAAGCGATTCGGCAAATAATAACCGACATTGCCTCCCAACACTTCAATGGTTTCCACGAGTATGCAAGTACTTGTGATGCCATCCGCATCGTAATCACCATAAACAACGATTTCTTCCCCTGATTCAATAGCTTCAGTCAAACGATGGACGGCTTTATCCATATCGTGCAGCAAATATGGATCATGGAATTCCATTTGGGTCCCTTCGACGAATGCTGTGATTTGTTCCTTTGTTTCAAGTCCGCGCTGCATGCACAGTAGGACGAACTTTTCTGATAAGCCCGTAGCCTGACTGATTCCCAGGCTTATAGATGCATCAATTTCTGATTTGCGTATTTTCCAATTCATCTTTGACGATAACAATTTACCGACTCCTTACTTTGTAAACTATATAGAAGCACTGCAGCCCCCTTAACCGAAAAAAGACTAGAAGCTAAACCCGTTCTAGTCTTTTCTTTCTAACTTGAAGTAGCCATCAAATGAATCTCCAGCTCTGTTTTTATCAAATTTTGCTCGGTTGATCCGGGTTACCAACAGTCAGCTTTTTTATCAACTCTTCTTCAAGCGAATTGATTTTGCTGTCTTTCTGGGATAACTGCATCCGCAGATCGCTCAGTTGCTGTTCGTATCCGGCTTTTGCAGCATCTACGGCTGTTTGGATCTCTTTGCTTTTTGCGTCGACTTCGGCACGCATCTGTTTGAACTCTTTGTTCTTCTTCGTCGCACTCCCTGTCGCAACCAATAAAGTGATGAGCGAGCCCATCAGAAGTGAAACAAGAATGACGATGATCAGAGGTCCATCCAAGACGGCGAACCCAAAATTGACCGGCACAGAATCAACGTTAAAAACGGCAAACAACACAATGATGATGATCAAAATAATACCTGCTACTAATCTCCATTGATTTTTCATTATAATCGCCCCACTCATTTTGATGTTTACACACTCTTATTATCATCTTTTTGCCGATGCATCGTCAACTTACAACCCTTGAGAACAATAGTGAGTATGTTCTCAAGGGTTCCGGCAATCATTTCATCAGAGCAATGTCGAACTCGTCATAGTCATTGACAAGTTTTGTATTCTGAAAGACTTTACGGGCATCCCGCTGCAGCTGATGCGCATTGCCGTTCAAGTAACGCGCACTGATGTGAGTCAAATAAAGTTGCTTTACGTTTGCTTCTTTTGCTACGTTAGCGGCATCGATGCACGTTGAGTGGAAATAATCAGAAGCTATCGCTTGGTCTTCTTTCCCAAAGGTACTCTCATGAACCAACACATCGGCATCTCTGGCTAAAACGACTGTATTTTTCGTTCTTCTTGTGTCGCCTAAAATCGTTACGACGCGTCCTTTAGTTGTTTTTCCAATAAAGTCCAGTCCGTTGATGGTTCTTCCGTCAGGCAAAACAACAGTCTCGCCGTTCTTGAGTTTTCCATAGAGCGGTCCTGCGGGAACATCCATCTCTTTGAGTTTATCGGCCTGCAATTCTCCTGGATAGTCTGCTTCTTCAACACGGTATCCATACGAAATGATACCATGATTCAGCTTTGCACAACTGACGCGAAATTGCTCATCTTCAAACACAACGCCATCTTCCGTTATTTCGTGGAAAAAGATCGGATAGCGCAAGTGCGACTGGGATATACGCAGACTGGTCAACACAAATTCCTTTATTCCGACAGGGCCATAGATGTTCAAGGGAGTATTGCCGCCTTGAAAAGCCCGACTGCTCAAAAAGCCAGGCAGTCCGAATATATGATCTCCATGCAGATGGGTGATGAAGATTTTTTCCACTTTCCTGGGTCGGATGGTTGTTTTGAGTACACGCTGCTGTGTACCCTCCCCGCAGTCAAAAAGCCAGATGGCATTGCGTTCATCCAACAGCTTCAATGCTATACTGGAAAGATTTCTGCTGGTGGAAGGAACACCTGCTCCTGTGCCTAAAAATTGAATTTTCATAATCAATTGCTCCCATTTTCATCATTTAATTCTTGATAGATTTGCTCTGCCACAAAAAGGGCTAATTGTTGCGCGCCAGTCGGATTCGGATGGACTTGGTCCTCCAGAAGCCAATCGCCATGCCCGCTGCTGTAGGCATTCCAATCCAGAAGATGGACATTGGAATGCGTGCTTTCGGCAAGTTCCAATTGCTCATTCACGCTGTCCTTCCAGATTCTCGGAACATTCGTGGTGAGAAAAAACAAATCCTTGGATGTCCCGATTTCCTCTATGAAGCTTTCCATTTGCGTACGGGTGAAAGTCCCGTTGGAACCAAGAAAGACAACAACCGTATCATGTAATTGCTCCCGTTTTTTTAAATCAGCAATCACCTCAGTGGTTTGGTAAAGCTGTCTGCTGACTGCACCTTCGACAACTGCCCGACCAAAAATAGTAACCAGCTGATCCGAAACCGAGAGCAACACAGAGTCGCCTATGAAGGTAATATCAGCATCATGGGCAAATAAAACTACCTCTCGTTCCAGCCCTTCAATATTGTTGATGGCCCTGCTGCGGGCGGAAGCATCACGATTGATTTCTTCCATCTTACTCTGGCTGGCTGCGATCTGCTCTCGCAATTCCTGCACATCGGCATTTTCGCCGGATTTTGCCTGGACCAAACCAGTCAGTGCAATCAGCAGCAGGCAAACACTGCCGGTTGCAAAGATTTTTTCCGGAAAATGCCCGGTGAAACCGAGGGATCCTGAAAGTTTTCTTTTGGAAAAAGTATCCCCAAGACGCCAAGACGGCCCAAACGGTATTTTCCGCCGCTCTTTTTCGAATAGTTGGTAACCTATTTCGGAAAGACAGAGGATGAGTACCAGTTGGATCAAAACATGGCGACCGGGATCAACGCTTGTATCAACTACTTTTGCTTGATAAAGGGAAACGACCGGATAGTACCACAGATACAGCAGGAAACTCCGCCTGCCGATCCACTGAAACGGCTTGAACCGCAGTATTTTTGAAATGAAATTTGCCGGATGTGCTGTTAAGACAACCGCAATGCCGATCATGACACTGTTGAGGAACATCCCGCCTCTGTAAGTGAATGCCTGACTATCCAACATGCTGCTGAACATGACGCCGAGAACAGCGTAGCTCAATAATCCGGCGAGCGTCAATCTTCGACCAATCTGCTTCGGCACCGGTTCGTCCAGCCTCTCCAACGGCCAGACAACCGAAAGCGCGCTGCCGATCATAAACGAAAATAAACGCGTATCCGTCCCGTAATAAACGCGTGAAGCGTCCTCTCCAGGTACGTACAACATCCCCATCGCAAGAGCAGAAAACAAAGAAAGTAAGACCGCTGTGTAGAGGATTATCCGTTTATCTTTGTACAACGCCAACAGCAACAACACAACCAGTGGCCAGATGATATAGAATTGGCTTATGATCGAAAGGAACCAGAGATGCATGAACGGTGACTGCACATAGAATTGTTCAAAATAAGAAGCTCCAACAGAAATTTGCCACCAGTTATTGAACATCCCTAATGAAGAAAGGATCCATGGCCGTAAATTCAGTAAGAGTCCTCTTTGGAACAAAGTGATATATGCGGTCACTACTATCATCATCGATAGCAACGGAAAGAAAAGCTTGTGGAACCTTCTGGACAAATAGCTCTTGTAAGCCAGTTTGCCCTTTTCGCTGTATTCTTTGATCACCGACGCTGTAACGAAAAATCCGGTCAGGATGAAAAAAATGTTAACTGCTAAGTAGCCACCGGGCAAAACATGAGGCATCAAATGATAGAAAATGATGGCAATAATCGCAAGCGCCCGCATCCCATCCAATGGAACGGAACGTTTTTGTACTGTCACGATAATTATCCCCCATTTATTGATACTGATGTTACTTTTTAATCGACGAACTCAAAATGGTAAGTCATGATGCGGACCATGTCGCCGTCTTTCGCTCCCTTGGCCCTCAGTTTTTCATCCACACCCATTTGGCGCAGTTGACGCGCGAAACGCATGATGCTTTCGTCATGAGCAAAATTGGTCATGTTGAATAATTTTTCCAGTCTTTCGCCACCCAAAACCCATGTGGAATCAGGATCGCGTCCGATAGTGAATTGTTCTTGATTTTCTTCGAATTTGTAAAGGACGGATGATTCGACTTCTTCTTCGTCGAATAATGGGAACTCCGGCGTTTCTTTCAGAACTTCTGCAGTGTAGTCCAACAATTCGGCTACGCCGGTCGTTGACCAAGCTGAAATCGGGAAAATTCTTGGCGCTTCGTCTTCGCCGAATTTTTCGGCGATTTTCTGTTTGAAGACTTCAAGATTTTCTTCCGCCTCCGCCACGTCCATTTTGTTGGCTACGATGACTGTCGGTCTTTCCAGCAAACGCAATTGGTAACTTTCCAATTCCTTATTGATTTTTTCATAGTCATCGAAAGGATCTCTGCCTTCCGTGCCGCCCATATCAATGACATGCAGAATGACTCTTGTGCGCTCGATGTGGCGCAAAAATTGGATCCCCAGACCTACGCCTTGGGATGCGCCCTCGATCAATCCAGGTAAATCGGCCATGACAAACTCTTCTCCACTGCGGGTTTGTACCATACCTAAATTGGGCACGAGCGTAGTGAAGTGATAAGCTGCGATTTTTGGTTTCGCTTTTGACACAATCGACAGCAATGTCGATTTACCGACTGACGGGAAGCCCACTAAACCGACGTCCGCGATGACTTTCAGCTCAAGCTCCAACTCCAGCTCTTGCCCGGGTTCACCATTTTCGGCGATTTCGGGTGCAGGGTTTCTCGCAGTGGCAAAACGGTTATTCCCGCGTCCGCCACGTCCACCTCTTGCGACTACAGCCTGTTGGCCAGCTTCAGTCAGATCAGCGATGAGTTCTTTTGTTTCCGCATTGCGCACAATCGTACCCGGCGGCACCCTGACTATCGTGTCTTTTGCTCCACGGCCGAACATACTCTTACTCATGCCGTTTTCACCGGGCTTGCCCCTGAAATTGCGGTTATAACGGAAATCCAACAACGTGCGCAGGCCTGGATCCACTTCGAAAATGATGCTTCCCCCACGACCGCCGTCGCCACCTGCAGGCCCCCCATCGGGAACATACTTTTCGCGACGGAAAGCTACCATACCATCGCCGCCTTTACCGGCTTTTACATGCACTTTTGCATGATCTAAAAACATTGACATCTTTTTTCCCCCTTGGAAAACTGTTCGGCACTCTATATGCCGAACAAAATGATTCGATTGGCCCGACTTTTTTCAGATGCGCTTCCGCACTTCAAAAAATTGGACAAGTATCTTTAACAAATAATTTGAGCTCCGTCTATTGAAGCGCTCATTCTTCCCTCTTAATTTACCATATTAACCAAAAAACGAAAAGAAAATACAGTATGGGAGGTATTGATCCCGCCAGCGCTCGGCGAAAAACAAAATGATGGAGTCGGGAGTAAACAATGTTAGCCCCGCCTCCATCACTTCACTATTTAAGGATCAATTTTCTGACATCAGCAAACTGCATAATGCTCAACGTCAGGTTTCCGAGCGTGTTCAAACGGTTACTGCGGATCGCAATATCCTCGACCATTACCATGTTTTCATCGAAATAAGCTTCAATGTATGGCGCAATCGCAGCCAAGGCCGCATAATCCGCTTCCGGATCGCCGTGTGAAAGAGCCAAATCGAGATGGTTAATCTGTACGTACAGATTCTTTTCGCTGGCTGTTTCAAGAAGATCTTTCTGAACAGGAATCGATTCATCAGGATTCCCGGAAATGTTTACGACACGCGCAAGAGCTTCCATGATCGCCTTGAACGATGCCTCTTCACTGTGCGCCTGCAATACTTTTGCGTTTGCAAACAAAATGTTGACATCTTGTTCTCCGGATTGCAACACAGCTTCCACTATATCATATCGGATGCCGTAGTTTTGAAGTTTCTGTTGGATACGGGCTTTTGCAAAAACAGCAAGTTCATTCATTGTTTTGGAGAACGATTCTGCATCTTCAACCGCATACACCTCTACCAACAAGCTGGAGAGCAACTCTTCCAATGAAAACGACCATTGGTATTTTTCGATGATCTGAATGACCCCGATCATTTGACGGCGCAAAGCATAAGGATCATTCGATCCCGTCGGAACCATTCCTTGCAAGAAGAAGCTGATGATGCTGTCCAATTTGTCCGCCATCGCCAAAACTGCTCCGACTTGGGTCTCCGGCAATGCACCTTCACTGGACACAGGGAGATAGTGTTCGCGGATTGCGGTCGCTACTGCTGCGGTTTCGCCTTGTTGTAGCGCATAGACTTCACCCATGATCCCTTGCAATTCCGTAAATTCGGAAACCATATTGGTTACCAAATCAAATTTATAGATGGAAGCCGCACGTAACAATTGCGTTTTGTCATCCTCTGCCAAATCAAGCAAATCAGCAAGGTGAGCAGCAATTTTAGCTGTGTTGTCCATCTTATCATGAATGGACCCGATTTTCGAATGGAATGTGACTTTTTTTAATTTTTCGACCGACTGCGCAATAGTGATGCGTTGATCTTCGTTGAAGAAGAATAAGCCATCCTCAAGTCGTGCTGTCAGGACCTTTTCATTTCCTTTCTTAACGTTATCGATGAATGCGCCATTCCCGTTGCGTACGGATATGAAGTACGGCAACAGTTTCCCGGATTTATCCTTCACTTCGAAATAGCGTTGGTGGTCCTTCATCGATGTGATCAATACATCTGCCGGCAACGTCAAATATTTGCTGTCGTATTCCCCGAAAAAGGCAGTCGGGTATTCGACCAATGATGTAACTTCTTCCAACAAGGTTTCATCGTTAGGGATGATCCAGCCGTTTTCAGATTCAATCTGCTGGAATTGGGCACGGATCATGTTTTTTCTTTTGTCCTGGTCGGCGATGACGTGTTGTTCCGCTAATTTTTCTGCGTACTCACTTGCATGCGCAAGCATCACTTCTTTGCCCAAGAAACGATGTCCGCGCGTGGTCCGGCCTGAAACGACATCCAAAACTTGGAATGGGATGATTTCATCGTCAGCAAGGGCCGCAATCCAATGGATCGGTCGGATGTATTTGAAGTGATGGTTGCCCCAGTGCATCGAAACAGGGAAAGTCATCGACTCAACAACTGTGTTCAATTCCTTCAGGACTTCTGAGGAAGCTTGTCCGCTCGTTTCCTTCTTGACGAACACATACTCTACACCATTCAGTTCATCAAAGAAGATATCTTCAGGCGTCAATCCTTGCCCGCGGACAAAACCTAGTGCAGCTTTTGACCAGCTGCCGTCCGCCTGCAAAGCGATTTTTTTTGCGGGTCCTTTGACGATTTCAGCCAAATCCGCCTGTTTATCACTCACTCCGCTGGCGATGACCGCCAATCGTCTCGGTGTTGCATACATTTCGATTGCATCAAAGCTGATGCGGTTATCTTCCAAAAAAGCAGTCATCTTTTCTTTCAGTTGGATACTGCTGCTGCGCACATATTTCGCAGGCATTTCTTCCAGTCCGATTTCTAATAATACAGTTTGACTCATCAATTTAGTCCTCCTTCAGGGCAAGTTCTTTTTGATCATCCGAAAGCAAAGGGAAACCCAATTCTTTTCTCTTTTGGACAAAAGCTTTCGCCAATTGGCGTGCCATATTGCGGATCCGCGCGAGATAACCTGCGCGGTCTGTAGCAGAAATGACCCCTCTTGCATCCAACAGATTAAAGGCATGCGAACTCTTCAGGACATAGTCATACGCCGGATGCACAAGACCATTTTCGATCTGTTTTGTCGCTTCTGCTTCAAACGAATCGAACAGTTGGAACAATAAATCAACGTTGCTCTCCTCAAACGAATATTTGGAATGTTCATATTCCGGCTGGCCGAAGATTTCGCCATATTTCACGCCCTCTGTCCATTCAAGATCGTAGACACTGTTCACATCCTGGATATAAGAAGCCAAGCGCTCCAGCCCATAAGTGATTTCGCTCGTGACAGGGCTGCATTCCAAACCGCCCACTTGCTGGAAATAGGTGAACTGGGTTACTTCCATCCCGTCCAACCAGACTTCCCAGCCCAAGCCTGCGCAACCCAATGAAGGGTTTTCCCAGTTGTCCTCTACAAAGCGGATATCGTGTTCGATCGGATCGATGCCCAGCACCTTCAGACTTTCCAGATAGAGTTCCTGGATATTATCCGGTGATGGCTTCATGACCACCTGGAATTGGTGATGCTGGTACAGGCGGTTGGGATTCTCACCATAACGGCCGTCAGCAGGACGACGTGAAGGCTCCACGTAAGCGGCATTCCATGGTTCTGGTCCGATTGCGCGCAAGAAAGTGTACGGGCTCATTGTTCCGGCACCCTTCTCCGTATCATATGACTGCATCAATAGGCAGCCTTGATCTGCCCAAAAATTTTGTAGCGCTTGAATCATTTTTTGCACAGTTAATTTGTTTTCCATCATAATTCTCCTCCACTTGAAATAATACATAAAAAAAGTCCCTATGCATCAAGTTTCCTTGAAACATAGGGACGAATATTTTCGCGGTTCCACCCTAATTCCGGCTGATGCCGGCACTTCGTTACAGGACTCGGATACGCCTTTCCGCAATAGTCTCCCGCTTTGGCTCACACTATCCCAAATTCGCTTTTCGGTACTGACCAGAGGTACTTTTATCTTCAACGTCCAGTATTTAGTTATCCTCAATATTAGCCTTGTTTATGCAGATTGTCAAGAATTACTTGGATCGGACTGTACGCTTTCGTTCGGCTTGTTTGGCTCCGGTTCGGTAGCGGAACGGAACGGGATTTCAACCTTTGTCTCCCAAGCGTACATCTGATCGATGAAGCTCTTGCTTTTCAGGCGGATCCCGACATATTCTTCATATAATTCGTCGATGAAGGCTCTGAGCGCCTGTTTTGTCTCCGGTTTTATTTTTATGTTCCCGACTTGCTTGGGCGTTACCAATTGGAAAATACGGGCAAAATGGACAGCCGCAGGGCTTGCATGTGATCTTCTGGGATCCTCACCGTAATGTTTCTGGCATAGCGCTCCGGAATATTTGACCGAAAAATCGAATGGTTCCTGTTTGCTGTGACAGACAACGCATTCCTGCAGTTGCGGAGCTGCTCCGAAATATTTCAATACCCGCATCTCGAAAATGTTCACTATGACTTCCGCATCCATCCCGTTCTGCATGGCGACCAGGGATTCCTCGAGCAGATCGTAGAGGTCGGCTGCCTTGATGGCATCGTTGATGGCCGCATCAGCCAGGTTGTTCAAATAAGTCGCATAGGCATTCAGGTGGATGTCCGTTTGCATGTTGGAAAAATGGGAGATATCGCGACTATCCTGCAGAAAGCTGAGTCCGTCATCTTTGATGCGGCCAAGATAAGTCGCTTTTGTGAATGGCAGGAGTGCTGCTTTCAGGGAATGGTTCGGATTTTTGATGTTCTTTACAAAAAACATCCGTTTTCCATGTTCACGCGTAAATATTTTTACCAAAGCATCCTTTTCCCTGTGTTTTCGGATCGATAAGACGATGCCATCAAATTGCTGATATGTCTCCATGTCGCATCCTTTCAAAAACAGAAGAGCCCGGAAGGCAACCTCCCAAACTCTTTCTGATTGCTATACGAGTATCTTTAGCGCACGAGCTGATCAATCGTAATCTTTTTGGCGGTAACCGTAGTCCTGCAGATAACTCTGTTTGTCGCGCCAATCTTTTTGGACTTTCACCCAAAGTTCGAGGTAGATCTTATCACCAAGCATCGCTTCGATATCGCGGCGTGCACGGACACCGATTTCTTTCAACATTTTCCCGCCTTTGCCGATGATGATGCCTTTCTGGCTAGTGCGATCGACGATGATGGTTGCGTGTACGTGCACTTTATCATCTTCATTGCGCAACATCGATTCCACGACGACTGCCACGGAATGCGGCACTTCTTCTTTGGTCAACTGCAGGATTTTTTCGCGGATGAATTCGGACACGACGAAGTATTCCGGATGATCCGTCACTTGATCGTCCGGATAGAATTGCGGTCCTTCCGGCATGTATTTTTTGATGGTGACCATCATTTCATCGACATTGTTCCCTTGAATGGCGGAAATCGGAATCACTTCATTAAATTCATTGTCTGACGTATAGTCCATAATGATTTTAAGCAATTCCTCCGGCTTGACCTGATCGATTTTGTTGATGACCAAGAATTTCGGCGTGCGCAGATTTTTGAGTTTCTCAAGGATAAAATTATCGCCCGCTCCTCTTTTTTCTGCCGCATTCACCATAAAGAGAACCAGGTCCACTTCATTGAACGTACTGTATGCGCTCTTCAGCATAAAATCGTTCAAACGCGTCTGCGGTTTGTGGATTCCGGGAGTGTCGATGAACACAATTTGGGAATCATCCGAAGTGACTACTCCTTGGATTTTGTTCCGTGTAGTTTGCGGGACATCGCTCATGATAGCGACCTTTTGACCGACAATACGGTTCAGTAGGGTGGATTTTCCTACGTTCGGTCTCCCGATGATGGAGACGAACCCAGATTTGAAACCTTCTTTTTTATTCATACAAAACTCCTCAAATTAACTTATAATATAATTCCACAAACTCGGGCAAAAAAATGATAGCTGCAATAACAATGGTAAAGAGTACTGTAACCAAGACCGCTCCGGCAGCGATATCTTTTGCTTTCTTTGCCAGAGGATGATATTCGTAATCCGTAACCAAATCGACCACATTTTCAAATATCGTATTCAAAAATTCCATGATGATGACCAAAAATATGCAGAAGATGATCACGATCCATTCCGTTGTGCTCGATTCGAAAATCCATGCCAACAGAAGCGGTATCAAGCCCAACAAGGCATGGCTGCGCATATTCTTTTCTTCTTTGAGGATAATGCCGATGCCATCCAAAGCATGCCTAACTGAAGCGAAAAAATTTGGATTCTTGCCAACTTTCCCCATTTTTTCCTTACTCGTCTCTTTTAAGTCCATAAGCATCCAATATCTCTTTCTGAAGACCAAACATTTCCTTTTCGTCTTCCTCCGTCATGTGATCATAACCATTCAAATGCAGGAAACCATGCAAAGCAAGGAAACCCAGTTCTCTTTCGAAACTGTGACCATAGGACTCCGCTTGTTCAAGGGTCTTTTCGGTTGAAATGATGATATCGCCAATGTTGGTGGGGAACAATCCGGATATGCTTTCCATATTGATTGGGAAGTCATCATCCATGTCATCATTCAGCGCAAAGCTGATGACGTCCGTCGCTTGATCTTTGTTGCGGTATTCTCGATTGATCTCCTGGATACGATTGTTGTCCACAAACGTGATCGACAATTCGGTATCCGGTGCCAACTTCAAATACTCCCCCGCAAAGGAAATCAGGGAATGGACCAACTCCGTGTGCTCTTTTTGTACAGATTCGGTTTCATCAAAAATATCTATTTCCATATAATCGCTCACTTTTCTATGTTGTGTTTTGTTTCCTCTTTGACATCATATGCTTTGATGATGTTCGCAACGACCGGATGCCGCACGACATCATAGGTATCAAAGGTGACAAAAGCGATATCCGGGATGCCCTTCAGTTTCTTCTCGGCATCAATCAATCCTGACAGCGCCCCTTTCGGCAAATCGATTTGGGTCTTGTCACCGTTAACGATCATTTTTGAACCGAACCCGAGCCGCGTCAGGAACATCTTCATCTGTGCGACGGTCGTATTCTGAGCCTCATCAAGGATGATGAAGGCATCTTCCAGCGTCCGTCCACGCATATAAGCTAGCGGCGCAATTTCGATGACTCCCCTGTCCATCAAACGTGTGGTGTGCTCAACCCCGTAGATTGCATAAAGCGCATCATAGACCGGACGCAGATACGGGTCAACTTTTTCCTTCAGATCTCCGGGTAAAAATCCCAGATTTTCACCAGCTTCAACAGCTGGACGTGTCAGGATGATTTTTTTTACTTTACCGTTCTTCAGAGCCTCAACAGCCATCACTACGGCCAAGAACGTTTTCCCGGTCCCGGCAGGACCTATTCCGAAAACAACATCTTTATTCTTGACGGCTTGCACATATTGTCTTTGGCCGAAATTTTTTGCCCGGATAGGCTTGCCTGCGTATGATCTGCCTATTTCCTCTTCGTAAAGGTTAATGAAGAAGTCAAGGCTTCCGCGTTCCGACATTTTTATAGCTGTGACGATATCTGTTTGTGAAATAGGGATGCCGCGCGCTGACAGTTCCAATAGTTGCTTAATCAGGGAGCGGGCTCTGTCGACAGCTGGCCCTTCACCACTGATTTCAATTTTCATGCCGCGGCTTGTAATGGTCACATGCAGAGCATCTTCCAGCATCCTCAGATGCTTATCCTGCGATCCAAATAATTGAGGCAAGACGGATGCGTCCGTCACTTCAATTTTCTCTGTTTTATTCACTTTATCGGTCAAACAAGCTACACTCCTCTTTTTGGGGATTTTTTTCACTGCTCATTGCCTACATTATAACATAAAGCGGCAAGGCTTATGAAAGTATTTATCCCTCTTACGTTCAAGGTGATTCTGCAGAACGACAAAAAAATGGAATGATACGGAGATCATCCCATTCTTTATCGATAAGTCTCTAAGAATTTTAGAATGTGAGCATCTGACTGTTAGAATTTACGTTTTCTGGCAGCTTCAGATTTTTTCTTGCGTCTCACACTTGGCTTTTCATAAAATTCATGTTTACGAGCGTCTTGTAGAGTTCCAGTTTTTGAAACAGTACGTTTAAAGCGACGAAGAGCATCATCAAGAGATTCGTTTTTACGAACAACTGTTTTTGACATTAAATATTCCCTCCCTCCGAGCATTAAAAGTAACGTTTCCTTTTGAAAGCAAGTAATCAAAATGAAATTGTTCTTTTGATATTATATCATAGAAGAAAGCAATTGCAACGTTTTATTGTAAAACAACAATAGGATTTCTACCATCAGAATAAACCTGAGTTTTCTGTACTGACTTTCGCGCTATCCGGCAGTCAGACAGTTCTTGCAAACACCAAATATTTCGAAGCGATGGGAAGAAATCTGGCATCCTTCCAACTGTTGCTCGAAGAAATCCATCGGACACATCTGCAAAGCAATCGTCATTCCGCATTGTTGACAAATAAAGTGATGATGATGGTGTCCCTCGTGCAGACAAGTGATCCGGAAAAGTTTTTCGTTGTTCAATTCTGTTTCTTCCAAGATTCCAACTTCAACAAAAGTGTACAGATTGCGGTATATCGTATCATAGCTGAGTGTCGGATATTCATCCTCCAAAGCCTGTAAAACTGCTTTTGCCGGAAGGTAGCGGTTCTCTTCCACAAAGACAGTAATGATATCTTCTCTTTTTTGAGTGTATTTATAACCGTGCTTTTTTAATCGCTGCAGTGCAATTGTTACGGTATCTACTGGCATCATTTTCCCTCCCGACTCTATCATTTTCAAATTGACTATAGTATATTATTAGTGAGAATGCAATGATTAAGATTCAGGAAGGATGAAATTATATGGAACAACAAGAGCAACAGGACCTACATTTTGTCATTATATCCGATTCAGTGGGAGATACGGCCAGGAAAGTCCTTCAGGCAGTCTTGGCGCAATTCCCATCACTGACAGTTCATATGTATCACTATCCGTTCATCAGAAAAATGAAGGATCTGGAGCCAGTATTGGAAGAGGCCAAAGAGCTGAAAGCATTTGTCATCCATACTTTGGTCGTCGAAAATTTGAGTGAGTTCACAGACGATTTCTGCGAAGCAGAGAATTTGCCTTGCTATAACATACTGAAGGACTTGGTCAAGGATATTTCCAAAGCAACGGGACAACTGCCACTCAAGAGGGCGGGCGCTTTGCACCGTCTGGACGACGAATATTTCAACCGGATCAGCGCTATCGAATTCGCTGTCAAATATGATGACGGAAAAGATCCAAAAGGCTTTTTGGATGCGGATCTCGTCCTGCTGGGCGTTTCGCGCACTTCAAAAACCCCACTTTCCATGTTTTTGGCAAACAAAAACATCAAAGTAGCAAACTTGCCGATTATGCCGGAAGCCTCAGTGCCCGAAGAGATTTGGCAAGTGGATCCGAAGAAAATCGTCGGATTGACCAATGATGCCGAAGTGTTGAATAATTTCCGAAAAGAACGGATGATCGCCTACGGATTGTCGCCTGAAACCATCTATTCGGACATGGATCGTATCCGGGCTGAATTGGAATATGCGTATGATTTGTACAACAAATTGGGTTGCATTGTCATCAATGTATCCAAACGTTCTATAGAAGAAACAGCCGCGATCATCATGAGCAGCATCGAAATCTCCGATACAACCATCATTCCGTAAAACCAAAAGAAGAGAACCCGTTGATTCATTCGGGCCCTCTTCTTTTTTCTATTTTGCAGCCGGGCAGTTTGGTCAGAACCCTCTGCTGGATCCACCGCCTCCGGAAGAACCGCCGCCTCCGAAGCCGCCACCACCACCAAATCCACCGCCTCCAAATCCGCCTCCGCCATATCCGCCACGATGATTGTTACCGCGGTAACTGCCCCCGCCGCCTCCACTAAGAAGCAACCACCACAACGGGTTCATTCCACCACCACGTCCACCGCGACCGCCTCTGCCACCAAAAAAGAAGGACAACAGCAAAAGAATAAACAGGAATTGGATAAGGGATGCGAAGAACGACGAATCGTCCTCCACATATTGCGTCGTATTGACAGGATAACCGGAGAAAATCACTTCATCATCATATTGATACTCCTGATTGATGACAACTGCCGCCTCAGTAAAGATTTCTTTCAGGCCACCATCGAAATCATTGGCCGAAAGATACTCCAGATGATTATCCAGAATTCTGCCCGTTCTACTGTCCGTCAGGGCACCTTCCAGACCATACCCGATCTCGAAGCGGATTTCCCTTTCTTCCAGAGCCAACAAAATCAGTACACCATTGTCAGCATCCGCTTGACCGATTTTCCATTTTTCAAACAGATCGACAGAATACTCCTCGATTGTCTCGCCTTCCAGTGAATCAACCACTGCCACGACAACTTGAGGTTTCTCCTCGGTCAATTCGTACTGCTCATTCACACTCATGATGAATGTTTTTGTTTCTTCGGAGAGCGTACCGCTTGGATCATAGACATAAAATTCGCTAGTCGGATCTGGTAACTCCTGCGCGTTTTTGGATGGTGCGAACATCATCGAAAAGAAGAATGCTCCCAAAACCAAAAGTAGTTGCCATCGCACCTTTTTTCTCATTTGAAACAAAGCATCCTCAACCCCTCAATTATTCGTCAGCTGTATTCAGATCTACACTAGGTGCGGTTTCAGCGCCGCTGACCGCTTCAAAATAAGATTTTTCATCAAATCCGAAAAGTCCGGCCATGAGCGACCCAGGGAAGCGTTTGACTTTGTTGTTGTATTGTTGCACAGATTCGTTGTATCGATCCCTTTCGACAGAAATTCTGTTTTCTGTGCCCGCCAACTCATCCATCAAAGCCGTCACCTGCTCATTCGATTTCAATTCCGGATAGTTCTCGACAATCACCAACAGACGCGAAAGTGCAGATTCCATTTCGTTGCTGGCGGCAACCTGTTCTTCGGTCGTTTGGGCACTGCCGATTCTGGCACGGGCATCAGCGATTGCGCCGAACACTTCCTGTTCCTGTTCCATGGCTCCTTTTACTGATTCCACCAAGTTGGGGATCAGATCATAACGTCTTTGGAGCTTGGTTTCCACATTCGCCCATTGCACATCGACATTGCTTTCCTCAGTCACCAAACCATTATAAGAGCTGATCAATGGCACTCCCAACAACAACACTGCAATAAAAACACCGATTAAACCTTTCAACCAACCTTTCATCTTCCCATCTCCTTCATTCATTTATTTTGTGCTTGTATATAATTATCCCTGATTCCAGACAAAACCGCATCCATCCAAAGATGTATTTCTTACTGGTTCAATATGTCTTCCAATAAGCCCGGATTGAATGTCTGCGACTTCAGCATATCCAATTCGAATCTGTAAGGCGCCTTTTTGTTCTTTTTGTCCTCGCCCACGAACGGCGTTTCCAATATTTTCGGCAAATCCTGCAGTTGCGGATGGTGAACGATTTTATTCAGAGTTTCGAAGCCGATGGTGCCGAACCCGATATTCGCATGTCTGTCTTTGTGGGCCCCTCTCTCGTTTTTTGAGTCGTTGACATGAATCATTTTCAAACGTTCCAGGCCGATGATGCGGTCGAATTCTTCCAACACACCATCGAAGTCCTCTTTGACGTTATAGCCCGCATCATTCGTATGGCACGTATCCAACGTCACGGAAAGTTTGTCGTTATGGACTACCCCATCCATGATGGCAGCCAGCTCTTCAAACGTCCGGCCGATCTCTGTGCCTTTTCCGGCCATCGTTTCCAATGCAATCTGCGCTGTCTGACTAGGCTCCAGCACTTCATTCAAGCCCTTGATGATCTGTTTGATGCCTATCTCAGAACCTGCGCCGACATGCGAACCTGGATGCAACGTGATTTGTTTTGCACCAAGCGCTTGCGCCCGCACGATTTCTTCGCGCAAAAATCCGATCGCAAATTCAAAATGATCCGGTTTCGTTGTATTCGCCAAATTGATGATGTAGGGTGCAT
>ERZ1023696.13-NODE-13-length-48044-cov-5.598222_pt1 | contig 48044 bp, 40 predicted proteins | sample MGYA00520859_ERZ1023696 | MGnify/ENA primary metagenome ERZ1023696 (study PRJEB33180, sample SAMEA4046002) | wastewater metagenome | place: Denmark | collected 2016-03-13 | study: EMG produced TPA metagenomics assembly of the PRJEB13832 data set (Local surveillance...
GTCCACAGTTTTGCCGGTCTTATGGATGGAACCGTCCTTCAGCAGCATCAGTTTCTTGAAGCAAGGCAGGATTTCCTCGGTGTGGTGGCTGACATAGATCATCGTTGGCCCTTCAGGCTCATCGGCGATTCGCTGGATATCCTCCAGAAGCTTTTCTTTTGCGAACAGGTCCAGGCCATTGCAGGGCTCGTCCAAAATCAGTATTTCCGGTTCGGCCATCAAAGCGCGCGCTATCAAAATGATCTGCTGTTGCCCTTGGGACAGGATGCCGTAGCGAAACCCGATCAATTCTTTGCCGCCGCATTTGATCAAGAGCTCCAGCGCCTGTTGTTTTTCAGCTTCAGTCGGGATGGTCCAGACGCCTATCGAAGCGAATTTCCCGCTCAAGACGATGTGTTCGGCGATGTCGTTGGGATTCAGCTGTTGCTGCAGGGCCGAGCTGACCCAGCCTATCCGTTTGCGCAACTCGGGGATGGCCGTCTGCCCGAAAGTCTCGCCCAACACGACCAGTTTGCCGCTGCTGGGCCACAGATAGCCGTTCAAGAGTTGCAGCAAGGTTGTCTTGCCGGAGCCGTTCAAGCCGAGTATGGCCCAATGCTCTCCTTTTTTGGCGTGCCAATTGATGTCGTTCAAAATTTTCCGTTTTTCGCGAATGACGTTCACGTGGTCGAATCTGATCATTCCATCACCCCATCTATAGTTTTGTGGTCATTAGGTATCTTTATTGCGAATATACCACATTTGCCCCATCCGGAAAAGGCTTTCGTCATCGTGTGCCCTGCGCAACAAAATAATGAGAAAAGCATCGCATCACACCGCAATGTCATCTATACTATAGAGTGAGGTGGAAAATGTATGGAACAGAATAAAGAAAAAGTATCCTTAATCATAGAAGGAGGCGCCATGCGGGGCGTCTTTTGCGCAGGAATCATCAGCACTTTGCTGCGTCAAGAAATCTACTTGGATTATGTCATCGGTGTCTCTTCCGGATCGGCCAATGGCATCAATTATGTCAGCCGGGACCTGACCCGCACGAAAGCTTCATTTGTTGATATCGCCGCCAATCCGGCCTTTTCGGGAATGAAATATTTGCTCAACGGACAAGGTTATTTCAATACCAAATATATTTATGAGGATGCAATCACGACCGATATCCCCTTTCAATTCGAGACATTCAAGCAAAATCCAACTTCCATGAAAATCGTTGTCACGGATATGGAAACCGCAAAACCTGTTTATTTCGATAAGGATGACATCGCAACCAGTGCAGAATTGGGTCTCAAAATCAGGGCATCATCCACTGTACCTTTGCTGATGCCCCCAACCCAAATCAATGGCAAATACTATCTGGACGGCGGTATCGTCGACTCGCTTCCGATTGAAAAAGCGATCGCTGACGGCAACCAAAAGCACGTGATTCTCCTTACGCGGCCGCGTGGCTATATCAAGGAAAAGCAGCGCTTCAGCGCCATCATCCGGCGCCATCTGCGGGCTTATCCCGAAGTTGTTGCAGCCATCGAACAGCGGCATATCGCCTACAACCGATCGATGGCGTTGATCGAGCAATTGGAACATGAGAACAAGGCATTTGTCATTGCGCCTGACCAGCTTTCCATAGGCAGGATGGAACGGAACGTGCAGCGTCTGGATGCTTATTATCAGTATGCCGAAAGGGCCGCGGAAAGGCAGCTGCCTGAGTTGCAGGACTTTTTGTCAAGCCGGTGAAGCGCACAAAAAAATCGTCCGGCACGTTCATTTTGGACAATTATTAGAAATAAGTGAAAATAATATGAAAATTACCGTTGACACTCTCATGTAAATCTTATATGATTATATCAATCACTTAAGCAATAACAAATCCATATAGAAATCAGGTATCCCATATGAAAACGATGAATCCACTAAACATTATTATCGTCTTAATGATCTAGGAGTTAAACACTGTAGAAATTTTTTACAGATTGTTTAAGTCCTATTTGTGGTAATCAAATGGGATGAAGCATCCCATCATTGACTGATGAGGATGCTTTTTTTTATTCATATTGCGGACAGTCATAGGAAAAACGAGAAATGGGGAGATAAAAATGGAATCCGAAATGAAAACTAAAACAAAAAAAGGCGTAACCCTTCTTGTTGAAGCGTTGAAAAATGAAGGTGTCGAAGTTCTGTTTGGTTACCCAGGCGGCGCTGTCCTGCACATCTATGATGAATTCTACAAATCCGAATCGAATCATGTTTTGACGAGACACGAGCAAGGCGCGGTCCATGCAGCTGACGGTTATGCCCGTGCTACCGGCAAACCTGGCGTCTGTATCGTTACAAGCGGACCCGGCGCAACGAATGCTTTGACCGGAATCGCGACCGCTCAAATGGATTCCATTCCATTGATTGTGATCACTGGCCAAGTGCATGAGGCAGGCATCGGTAAAGACGCTTTCCAGGAAACTGACATGATTGGCATGACCACACCTGTTACAAAATACAACTATCAAGTGCGTGATGCCAAAGATATCCCGCGCATCATCCACGAAGCTTTCTACCTGGCGAATACAGGCAGAAAAGGACCGGTTGTCATCGATATCCCGAAAAATATCGGTGTCCAGGAAGTGGAATGTGAAGACTGCACAGAAAATATCGGTCCAGTAAGAAACCTGCCGGGCTACAATCCGGAATGTTTGCCCGTACCGGAACAGGTCGCAAAAGTGAACGAAGCGATTGCAGCCAGCAAAAAACCAATCATTTTGGCCGGTCAAGGCGTTATTCACGCACAAGCTGAGAAAGAACTGTTGGCTTTTGCGGAATACTACCAAATTCCCGTTGTGAACACGTTGTTGGGTCTGGGAAGCTTCCCCGTCAAACATGAGCTTGCGTTAGGTATGGGCGGCATGCACGGCTCCTACGCCTCAAATATGGCTTTGATGGAGTGCGACTTGCTTCTCAACTTCGGCGCACGTTTCGATGACCGTGTCGCAAGCGATCCAACCAATTTTGCCCCGGAGGCTGTCATTGTCCATGTTGACATCGATAATGCCGAAATCGGCAAGATCATGCACACTGATATCCCAGTATTGTCTGATGCCAAATTGGCGTTGCTGATGCTGAATGACACGAAGCTGGCAGAAGTGCCTGATCACTCGGTTTGGTTCAATCACGTTATGGACAACAAAAAGCAACACCCTTTCCGTTACGAAAAATCCGATACGTTCATCAAACCGCAACATGTAGTCGAGTATATCGGCGAATTGACGAATGGTGAAGCCATTGTCGTAACGGACGTTGGCCAGCACCAAATGTGGGCGGCTCAATATTATCCTTTCACGCGTGGTAAACAATTGCTGACAAGCGGTGGCTTGGGAACGATGGGCTTCGGTATTCCGGCAGCTATCGGTGCTAAAATGGCTTACCCTGATAAAACGGTTGTCTGCTTCGTCGGAGACGGCGGCTTCCAGATGACCAACCAGGAATTGGCGATTCTGAACGCCAATAGGCTGGACGTGAAGTACTTTATTCTTAATAACGAAGTACTGGGCATGGTTCATCAATGGCAACATCTTTCCTACGACGGCCGCTTCTCCCATTCCGAGATTCCGGATTCGCCTGACTTCGTTAAACTTGCTGATGCTTATGGCATCACAGCTGCGAGAGTATCCGATCCCGATGAAGTGGATGAAGCGATCCAGACAGCTTTGGACTATCCTGGTCCTTATGTCTTGGATATCCTGATTTCCAAAGATGAACTGGTACTCCCTATGGTTGCCAGCGGCAGGCCAAATAACGAAATGAAAGGTGTGTAGGACAATGCTAAGATTAATCCAAACCAAAGTCGTGAATAAGCCCGGCGTATTGAACCGCATCACGCAAGTTATCCTGAAGCCGCAATACAACATCGATACTTTGACGCTGACCGGTACGGAAGATTATGACGTATCCTTGATCACTGTCGGCATCAACTTCGATACCTTGGATGCAGCTGAATTATTGACGAAACAGTTGGAAAAACAAGTCGACGTCATCAGCGCAACCGACATCACCGAAAAGCGTTTAGGCCTAAGAGCTTAAATCCAACCAACCGCACTACCCTACTTACCGAATCAAATTGCTTAAAAAGCATTGAGAATATAAAAAAAATAAGGAGGTCATTTCAATATGACTAAAGTATACTACGATCAAGACGTAACAGTAAAAGCACTAGAGGGCAAAAAAATCGCCGTTATCGGATATGGTTCTCAAGGACATGCACATTCACAAAACCTACGTGACAACGGTAATGATGTCATCATCGGAATCCGTGCAGGTAAATCTGCAGACAAAGCAAAAGAAGACGGATTTGAAGTGTTCCCTGTTGCTGAAGCAACAAAACAAGCTGACGTAGTAATGATCCTTATCCCTGATGAGCAACAAGCTGAAGTTTATGCAGCTGAAATCGCTCCTAACTTGGAAGCTGGAAATGCCATCGCATTCGGTCACGGATTCAACATCCATTTCGGTACGATCACACCTGCTGCTGATATCGATGTATTCATGGTTGCTCCAAAAGGCCCAGGCCACATGGTTCGTCGTCAATTCGCTAAAGGATCGGCAGTACCTGCTTTGTTCGCAGTCTACCAAGATGCAACAGGCAACGCAAGAGACCTCGCTCTTGCTTGGACACAAGGAGTCGGCGCAACACGTGTAGGCGTTTTGGAAACAACATTCAAAGAGGAAACTGAAACTGACTTGTTCGGTGAGCAAGCTGTATTATGCGGCGGAACAACGCACTTGGTTCAAGCAGGTTTCGAAACATTGGTCGAAGCTGGCTACCAACCAGAAATCGCCTATTTCGAAGTGTTGCACGAATTGAAATTGATTGTTGACTTGATGTATGAAGGCGGCATGGAAAAAATGCGCTACTCCATCTCAAACACGGCTGAATTCGGTGATTACGTTTCAGGACCTCGCGTCATCACTTCTGATGTGAAAGACCGCATGAAAGACGTTTTGACTGACATTCAAACTGGCGCGTTCGCAAAACGCTTCACTGACGATTACAAAGCTGGCTTCCCTGACTTCCACGCAATGCGCGCTGAGCAACAAGGCCACCAGATCGAAGCAGTCGGTGCTGAATTGCGTAAAATGATGCCTTTCGTGAATGAACAACAATAATGAATCAGATGTAGGTTGAGAGCATCCTTATTTTTAAGCCTTCTCTCTTCATCATTGTATTCAATAGATTAGGAGCAGATAGAATGACGGATGAGTTAGTGAACAAAGAAGACGTGCTTAAAGCATATAAAGTACTGCGCAACGTGGTCAAGCAGACCCCTTTGCAGCATGATGCGTATCTATCGCAGAAGTATCATGCCAATGTCTTTTTGAAACGGGAGGACCTACAGATCGTCCGATCCTTCAAATTGAGGGGTGCTTATTATGCGATTTCGCAGCTGAGCGAAGCCGAAACGGAGAACGGAGTAATCTGTGCCTCCGCCGGCAATCATGCCCAAGGAGTAGCCTATACCTGCAACCATCTGGGTATCAAAGCGACCATCTTCATGCCATCGACAACCCCTTCCCAAAAAATTGACCAAGTCCGTTATTTCGGAAAGGATTATGTTGAAATCAAACTGATCGGAGATACTTTCGACGAGTCGAATAAAGCTGCCCATAGCTATGCAGAAGAACACAAGCTGACTTTCATTGAACCTTTCAATGATCGCAATGTGATTGCCGGGCAAGGCAGTTTGGCAGTGGAAATTCACCAGGATCTCGTGGCAGAGGGAGAAACGGCTGATATGGTATTCGCTGCAATCGGCGGAGGCGGTTTGATTTCAGGCATCAGCAGCTACATGAAGGAAGCCATGCCAGAAACAAAAATCATCGGTGTGGAGTCCTTGGGCGCCCCAGGTATGAAAGCTTCGCTTGATGCGGATAAAGTCACGACTTTGACTGATATTGATAAATTCTGTGATGGGACAGCCGTAGCGACTGTCGGTGACTTGACTTTCAGACACTGCCAAAAAAATGTCGATGACATTCTGGTCGTTCCTGAAGGACAAGTTTGCGGAACCATCATCGATTTATACACTAAACAAGCGATTGTAGCGGAACCATCCGGCGCACTATCCGTTTCTGCCTTGGAACAATACAAAGATGAAATCAGAGACAAAACGGTCGTCTGCATCGTCAGCGGCGGAAATAATGATATCAACCGAATGGCTGAAATCGATGAGCGTTCCCTGCTCTATCAAGGTCTGAAGCACTATTTCATCGTGAACTTCCCACAACGGGCCGGTGCGTTGAAAGAGTTCGTGAATGACATACTGGGCAGTGATGATGACATCACCAAGTTCGAATATACGAAAAAAGTCCATCGCAGTGAAGGTCCTGTGCTGATCGGAATCTTGCTGAAAAATAAAGATGATATCGAAGGCCTGCTCAGCAGACTAGAGAAATTCGATCCGCATTACATTTCGGTGAACGAAAATTCCAAGCTGTATTCTTTCTTGATCTGATTTCGACTAATTTCATACAGTAAGTTAGAGACTGACGCAAGCCAATTAAGAGGCTTGCGTCAGTTTTTTGGTTGGGTTGTTTGGGTTGTTACGGATTGCGGACTGGCCCATCCTTGTGCGGCCGAAAACCATGAATAACTGCGAAGTATTCATGGTTTCGGCATGGATATCACAGGAAAGCATGAATATCTGCTAAGTATTCATGTTTAGGGACCAAAATGTTACCGAAAAGATGAATAAAACCAAAGAATTCATCTTTTTGGCCCCGAGCCCCATATCTCCGCTAACTATCCATGGCCATCACGCTCTTCAGAAACCCAAAGAAGGGCCGACTCTCAACAACCGAGTCGGCCCTTCTTTAGGTTCTAAACATTCTTATTCTTCGATATATGCTCGGCTCAGGTCAAATTCATTTCCAACAGAATTGAAGATGATGCCCTTCAAATTAGGATTTCTGAGCTGTGTCTCTGCTTCTTGGTAAAGCGGGATGATTGCTGCATCTTCCATGATAAGCTTGTGAGCAGCCAGCAAGTCAGCCCAGCGCGCTTCAGGGTCGTTTGCATTTGTTGTTTTTGAAGAATCGATCAAAGCATCAAATGCCGCATTCGCATATTGGCCTTCGTTATAAGCGGATGTGCTGTACAACAAGTCCATGTAGTTGATTGCGTCGGCGAAATCCGCTCCCCAACCGGTTTGCAATAGATCGAATTCATCTTGATTCGCCAATTCCAAACGGTTTTTCTTCGGTACATTGCGCAATTCTACAGTGATGCCTTCCAAATTGTTTTGGATTTGGCCTTGGATGTATTGGCTGATTTTTTTGTTCTTTTCATCATCGTCCCCAACTAAGGAGAAAGTGATTTCATCAACGCCTAATTCAGCTTTAGCTTCAGCCCAAAGTGTTTGCGCTCGTTCTACATCATATTCCAGGTAAGAGCCTGCTTCAGCGGCAAAGTCTTCGCCGGTTGTCGGGTTGCTGACAAAATCAGCCGGCAGGAAACCGCCGATTGCTGTCGAACCGTCACCGATGACGCTGTCGACCAATTCATCGCGATTGATGACAAGTCCGATGGCTGCTCTCAGCTTCGCATTCTGCAGGTAGACATTGTCGTGGTTGAATTCGATATACGCCGTGCGGGCTTTTTTCTGAACGACTACGTTAGGATCAGTCGCCAATTGTTTAACCAATTCGCCGGTCACTTGTGCATTGTCGACTGATCCTTGCTGGAACAAGTTCACGACAGTGCTTGTTTCTTTGATTACCTGAACGTTGACTTCTTCCAACTGCACTTCGTCAGCTGCGTAGTAATCTTCGTTCTTCACAAGATCCCAAGTCAGGCCAGTGCCGTCCCAGTTCTCGATCGTGAAAGGTCCATTAGCCAAAATATTTTCGCTGCTTGTTCCGTACTTATCGCCTTTTTCAGTCACAAACGCCTCGTTTTGAGGGAAGAATGCGCTGAATGCCAATAACGATTCAAAGTAAGGGTTCGGCTGCGTCAACTCGATTTTGATTTCAGTGTCGCTTACAGCGGTTACGCCCAACTCAGCAGGATCCATTTCTCCAGCCATGATCTCATTGGCATTTTTGATGGTCTCAGCCAAGTATGCGTAGGACGCCCCTGCTTCCGGATCCACCAATCTTTGCCAAGCGAATACGAAATCATTGGCTGTCACAGGCTCTCCGTTAGACCAGACAGCATCATCACGGAGTTTATAGGTATAGGTCAATCCGTCCTCAGCTATCGTGCCTGCTTCGGCAGCGATCGCGGGAACAGGCTTTCCGTCCGCATCGATTTTCAATAAGCCTTCGATGGCGTGGCTGATGTAGTTTGAACTGTTGATGTCCGTCATCAGCGTTGTATCCAACGTGGCCAATTCTGTAGGTGCCGTATAATTGACAACTTGTCCGCCAGTACTTTCACTTGTTGAATTTGTTGCGCTGTCGTCCGTTGCGCCGTCTCCTCCGCAAGCAGCCAAGATGATCGCTGTTGTTGCTAAAATGAAAGAACTTCTCAATCTCCTCATGTAACTCTCCCCTTTTTCTCTTCGTATTTTAATATTATACTACAAAGAATCAGGATATTCCATAAAATATGGAGATTATTATCATAAAAAATTCATAAAACCTTCATTTCATTAATTTTTTATGGCAAAAAAGCCCGGAACAAGTTCCGGACTTTTTGTATCAGTAATTTTCGTATTTTGCTTTCAACACGGGAACATCGGACTCGCGGCAATAAACAAAGTGCCCTGGAACGATTTCTCGCATCGCTTCCGGCTCACCATTCTCTTCACGGGGAACATAAGTGAAGCGCGTACGGTTGCGCTCATAAACCGGATCCGGCAGCGGTATGGCCGATAACAGGCTTTCCGTATAAGGATGTAAAGGTTTGTTGTAAACGTCGTCTGCGGGCGCTAATTCGACCAATTTGCCGAAGTACATAACACCGATACGGTTGCTGATGTACTTGACCATCGATAGATCATGCGCGATGAACAAGAAAGTCAGCTTTTGTTTTTTCTGCAATTCCATCAGCAAGTTGACTACTTGGGCCTGAATGGATACGTCCAAAGCGGAAATGGGCTCATCGGCAATGATGAGTTTTGGATTTACAGCTAAGGCTCTGGCGATTCCGATACGCTGTCTTTGGCCACCTGAGAACTCATGCGGATAACGTGAGGAATGATCTTTGTTCAATCCAACCAAATCTAACAATTCCGCAACCCGATCATCAACTTCCTTCTCGGTAGTCGCAAGTCCATGAATTTTTAATCCTTCCGCAACGATATCGCGGACTTTCATACGGGGGTTCAAAGATGCGTAAGGATCTTGGAAAATCATTTGCATGTCTTTTCGGAAAGCCAATTGCTCTTTTCTATCATGTAGCGTATGGATTTCGGTACCGTCAAAAAATATTTCACCGGACGTAGGGTTGTACAAACGGATGATTGCACGACCAGTTGTCGTTTTTCCACAACCGGATTCACCTACCAAGCCCAGTGTTTCACCTTCATATATGTCAAAGGAAACATCATCAACAGCTCGGACTTCATTCTTTGTGCCGACATTGAAATACTGCTTCAAATTTTTTACTTCCAGAATCTTTTTCTGTCCTGTTGTGTCATACATTACAGCAGACCTCCTTTCTCGGTTATTTTAGAATCGATGTCCGGGTCTTTGCCATGAGGCAAAACAGCCGGTTCTTTATCGGCGGTGTCCATCACTTTCAATTCATCCGATGGCGCAAGGTTCATTTTTGAGAAAGTTGCACGTCGATTCATGATGCCCTCTGGCGGATTCACGGACGGTGCGTCGGGATGCAACAGCCAGGTTGCAGCCGCATGGGTATCGGATACCTTAAAGAACGGCGGATCGTACAAAGTATCGATTTTCATCGCATACTCGCTCCGGGGAGCAAAAGCATCACCATTTGGAGGATCCAACAAATCAGGCGGTGTTCCAGGGATCGCATATAGCGTTCCTTGCGTATCCAGTGTAGGCATTGAGCTCAATAGACCCCATGTATACGGATGTTGCGGATTATAGAAAATTTCATCCACAGTCCCTACTTCGACGATTTTGCCGGCATACATGACGGCAACGCGGTCTGCGACATTCGCCACCACTCCCAAGTCATGGGTGATGAAAATGATTGATGTCTTGATTTTTGTTTGCAAATCCTTCATCAATTCCAGGATTTGCGCTTGGATCGTAACGTCAAGTGCTGTAGTCGGTTCATCCGCAATCAAAATATCTGGGTTGCAGCCCAAGGCGATTGCGATAACGATCCGTTGACGTTGTCCACCCGAAAATTGGTGGGGATACTGTTTCATTCTTTTGGCAGGATTCGGGATGCCTACAAGCTGCAACAATTCTTCAGCTTTTTTATAAGCTTCATCTTTGCTGATGTTTTGGTGCTTGATGATCGGCTCAGCGATTTGCTTGCCGATTTTTTGAGTCGGGTTCAAAGAAGTCATCGGATCTTGGAAAATCATTGCGATTTCTGAACCGCGGATTTTTTGCATTTCTTTCTCGGTTTTGTGGACTAAATCTTCGCCTTTGAACAAGATCTCTCCGTGTTCGATGTTGGCGTTGTTTGCCAACAGACGCATGATACTACGGCTAGTCACTGATTTACCAGAGCCGGATTCACCAACGATGGCTAATGTTTCACCCGGCTTCAGGTCAAAACTGACGCCACGGATAGCTTTTACTTTACCTGCATAGGTATCAAAAGTAATTTGTAGGTCTTTTACTTCCAATATATTTTCCATCTGGTTACCTCCTAATCTCTCATTTTTGGATCGAACGCGTCACGAAGTCCATCAGCCAATAAGTTGAAGCAAATCATGATGACGCTCATGATGCCGGCTGGATACCACATCAGATGCGGCAAGAAACGGAATGTTTTGTAGCCATCGTTGATCAATGTACCAAGCGATGCATTCGGAGCGGGAATACCGATACCGATAAAGCTCAGGAATGCTTCGAAGAAGATTGCCGATGGAATCGAGAACATAACTTGAATGATGATGACGCCAGCCAAGTTAGGCAGGATGTGCCTGAAGGCGATTTTCATCGGTGACTGGCCTAACGTACGGGCTGCCAAAATGTATTCTTGATTTTTCAGTTTTAATGTTTGCGCTCGTACGACACGCGCCATCGAAAGCCATTCAGTCAATGCCAGAGCAATGATGATGGAGCTGATGCCGGGCTTCAAAACAAGCAGCATCAAAATAACGACTACCAAGTTCGGAACGCCGGAAAGGATTTCCAGAATACGTTGCATGATATTGTCGACTTTTCCGCCCAACCAGCCGGAAGTCAGACCATAAACAACACCAAGCGTCAAGTTGAATAAAGCTGCCATAAAAGCAATGAACAGAGACACGCGGGTACCATACAGGATCCGCGACAACAAATCGCGTCCCAGGCTGTCCGTACCGAGATAGTAATAGACGTCCTCTGGAACATTGGATGCTTCGTACTTGTCGATGACTACGCCATTCTGTTTCACGGTCCCATTCAGTCCATTGATGTCGATGCCGGGAATCTTCGGCGGCATGTTAGCATACTGGACAGTTTGCGCATTCGGGTCATGCGGTGCGATGACAGGAGCCAACAAACTGGACATACTGATGATGATCAAGATGATCAAGCTAACCATCGCAACCTTGTTTTTCTTCAGACGGCGCCAAGAATCCGCCATGAAACTCAGGGAAGGCGCTGAGATTTTTTCTTTATCCTGCATACTTGATTCGGATGCCGATTCGAAAAGATCTTTCGTGATTGTCGGCATAGCTGAAGTATTGCGTAATTCATTCTCACTCATTCTTATTCCCCTCCTTCTGTAGCGACTCGGATACGAGGGTCGATGATACCATAAAGGATGTCAACCAACAAAATGACGATGACCAACATGGTCGAATACATCATCGTGACGCCCATGATTGTCGGATAATCATTCGTCAGGATTGATTTTACGAATTGTTCACCGATGCCAGGGATGGCAAAAATATTTTCAACAACCATCGAACCGGTCATCAAACCGACTGTCATCGGGCCAATGATGGTGACCAACGGAATCAGCGCATTACGGATACCGTGTTTGAATGCGACTTCCCAACGGCTCAGGCCTTTTGCCCGCGCGAGTTCTACATAATCGCTTCCCAATACATCAACCATTTCGGTTCGCATGAATCGGGCAGAGTCGGCCAGCGGCGAAATGCTCAACGCTATCGTTGGCAGAATCGAAGAGCGGAAGCCTTCATTCCACAAAGCGATCGGTAACACTTTCAACCAAACTCCGAATACCAATTGCAGAATAACAGCAAAAACAAAGTTAGGAATCGAACGGCCGACGATGGCTGTCAAAGTGGCAACGGTATCCACCCAAGTCCCTTGTCTCATCGCTGCGATCACACCCAGCACAATACCGAGGATCGTCCCTATAATAACTGCTTGAAGCCCTAATTGCATGGAGGGTCCTATTCTGCTGCTCAGCAAATCCGTAACCGGAGTATTGTTGAACTGGAATGAAACACCCATGTCTCCACGTAATAGTCCAAAAATGTAGACTGCGTATTGGACCAAAATCGGTTTATTCAGTCCATACTTCTCATTCATGATAAAAATTTGTTCCTCAGATAACTTGTCTTGGTTACTGTATGGTGTACCCGGCAAAGCTTTCATCAGAAAAAAAGTTATCGATGCAATCAAAAACAACGTAATTGCCATATATAAAATACGCTTGCCGATGTACTTTGCATAACTTTTCATCGTTTGTCATCCTCCATTATTTAGTTTTTTTGTAAATAGCACCTGATAGTATATCATATTTAAATATACAAAAAAGAAAATGAACACAAAATCAAATCATATTTTAATTGAGTTTTCTTTCTTTTTTTTGTACATTTAAAATTGAGAAAACAAAAAGGAGCCAAAATAAGTGAACTTCACAAAAAAAAACGCACTTGTCTCATTATTCATTTTTATATGTGCACTGGTTTATCAACTGATTAAATACGGATCCTTAAGCTGGACCGGAACATCCAACATCCTGTTTATGATAGCGGGGCTTTTGTTGATCATCGGTTTATCCGGACTTGTGTTGGCTTCCGGAAGTTTCGATTTCTTTCACTACAGCGTCAGAAAAACGCTCAGAAGAGAACCAAAGGAGGATGGCTTCAGGGAACCATTGGATCCGCAAGCTCTATCATCTTCTGTCGGGAAAAGTTATCAAAATGTCCTGACTATCGGTCTTTTGCTGTTGGGGATCAGCATTATCTGTCTCTGGGATTATATTTTATAAATAAAACATCCATCTGGCATGAATGTATGCCAGATGGATTTTTTATTGCCTTAATTAATCCACGTTCTGTGTTCCAGAATTTGAAGCCCATTTGTATGAGTAGTCAGCACCGACTAAGTGCTCGCCCAAATCTGTGACATACGGTTTTTGCAGAACTGCATAAGAACGTTGATACAGAGGAGCGATACCCGCATCTTCCATCAAGATCTTTTCAGCTGCAAGCAGGCTAGCCCATCTTGCATCAAGGTCAGTCACGTTTGTGCGTGCTTCATCGATCAAAGCATCGTATTCAGCGTTGGAGTAACCGGATTTGTTGTTGCCGTTTTCTGTCTGGAACAATTCCAGGAAGTTGATCGGGTCAGCATAGTCAGCTCCCCATCCAGCTAATTCGATATCGTATTCGCCGGATGTATCAGCTTCAAGACGGACTTTGAAAGGTACATTACGCAAGGTAACAGTCAACCCAGGAAGGTTTGTCTGTAGTTGGCTTTGCAGGAACTCAGAAGAACGTTTCGCATTTTCTGTGTCATCGCTCAACAATTCCAAAGTGATGGATTCAACACCCAACTCAGCCAAGCCTTTTTCGAAGTATGTTTTAGCTTCTTCAGCATTGAATGTCAGAAGATCGCCATTTTGTTTACGGTAGTCTTCGCCAGTTGAAGGATCCAAAGCAAGTTTTTCAGGAACCAATCCGTTTGCAGGGATGGAACCGTTCTGCAAGACAACATCAGCATATGCTTGTTTGTCGAAAGCCATAGCCAAAGCTTTACGGATGTTGGCATTTTGTAATGGTGTTGCTTCTCTTTGTTGGTTGAATTTCAAGTAGAATACAGAAGAAGTCGGCATTGTGTGCATTTCAGCATCGCCGGTTCTTTGTGATACGTACTCACCAGTCAAAATCATACGGTCGATAGCGTCTGTATCATACAGATTCAAAGCAGTGGAAGTTTCTTTTATTACCTCTACATTGATTGCATCCAATTTTACAGCGTCTTTGTCCCAATACTCTGCATTCGGTTCGTAAGACCATGACAAGCTGGCCGCATCCCAGTTAGCTAAAACAAATGGTCCATTGTACAATAAAGCATCACTGCTTAATGCGTATTGATCGCCTTGTTCTTCAACAAATGCTTGATTTTGAGGGAAGAACATCGCTAAAGTCAACAGATCTTTGAAGTATGGCACCGGAGAAGCTAATGTGATTTCCAGCGTTTTTTCGTCGATCGCTTTGACGCCTAATTCTTCAGGCCCAACTTCGCCAGCCATGATTTCAGTTGCGTTAGCGATAACGCCGTCCATCATGTAAGAATATGAAGCAGCCGATGCAGGATCAACCAATTTGCGCCATGAATAAACAAAGTCTGCTGCCGTTACAGGCTCACCGTTTGACCAGTTTGCTTCATCACGGATAGTGAAAGTGTAGACCAAACCGTCTTCGCTGACTGTAGGATCTTCTGCTGCGATTCCTAATTCAACCGTTCCGTCCAAACCTTGGCGGTACAGACCTTCGTTTACGTTGCTTAAAGCAGTAAACGCAACTGTATCTGTAGCTTGCACAGAATCCATTGTAGGAATTTCAGCGCTTTCAACCAGATTTAACACCTGACCACTGCCGTTCGCACCTGCAGACTCTGATGAATCGGCCGTGCTTCCCTCTCCGCCGCATGCAGCTAATACAAGTGCGGAGCTTAAAGATAATAACACTAAAGATGAAAGTTTCTTGTTGCCCATATTTCTTTTCCCCCATTCCCTCTGTTTCTATAATTTCTATAGTAAGCTTAATTATAGTTGTGACTGTTATTAAAATCAAGTTTGGGAATTTAATAAATTGATTAAAATTAGATTAATATATTCATATTTATCTATATATATGCAACATATTATTATATTAGTTATATATTGAGAACCTGACATCGAATGTCAGAACATCCAAAAAATAGCGAAAGCGAAACCAAACGCTGTTAAATCGGCAAATACCAGCAACAAACATATGTTTATTAACAAACAATGATTTATTATATTAATATTGATATATTCGCATGATAAAGGTGCATTTAATCGTTCTCACAGGAAATCCATCGAATCTTCTGACTGAAGATCGCCTTCATACTGATTATCTGCGCATAAAACGGAAGTTGTATGGGCTTTGACAAGCATTTTTTCCATGAGGACAGCTTCTGGCATTGACTCCAAAAAGACTTGATTGTCTTCAACAAGGATAGCATATTTCCCCTTTTGTATCCTGAAGATGACATCGCTTCGATTTCCGTTGAAAATGACGATATATTTTTTTTCAGAGTTTGTTAAGGAAAAGGCTACGATGTTGAAATTTTCGCTGAGCATCGTGAAATGGGTGTCAATTTCTTCGTGGGTATGCAGGCGGAAAAGATATTCACTCTTGCGCAAGGCAATCAACCCTTTGACGTAGGCTACTGACTCCTGGAACGTCGTCACCCGCTCCCATTCAAATTGATTGATTTCGTCGGGAGATTGGTAGCTATTGGCTACTCCGGCTTTTGTCCTCAAAAATTCCTGTCCGCCGTGGATAAAAGGAACACCTTGCGACAGCAGGACGATGCTCGTTGCCAAAGTATGCCTTTTGATACGCACCTCTTCACTGTCATCCGGATTGGACCGCAATAATTTATCGTAAAGCGTCAAGTTATCATGAGCTTCCACATACTGGATAACTTGTTCCGGATCGACATAACTGCTGTGGCTGGATAAATGCATGGCTCCCTTTATATTCCGGAGCAACAAATCTTCCAAATAATTTTTGCCGCTGATGAAGCCCCTGTCCTTTTCATCTCCAAAATCACTGCCTTTTAACGCTATCCTGATCGAATCGTTGAAGTGGGCAATTCTGGGCATCGCTTGCGCATTCCTCTGGGAAGCTTTTAAGTCCTCCGGGAGCGGCGTGCTCATTTCCCATCCCTCACCGATGATGATGATGGATGGATCGATTTTATCCAACGCTTCCCGGATCGCATTCATCGTGACCGAGTCATGGATTCCCATCAAATCGAAGCGGAAGCCATCAAGATGGTATTCTTTAGCCCAATATTTGACACTGTCAATGATGTATTTCCGCATCATATGCCTTTCCGAAGCCGTGTCATTCCCGACTCCAGTCCCATTCGCCAACGACCCATCTGCATTGTAACGGTAAAAATATCCCGGTACCGTCCTTTCCAAAGCTTGATCCTTTGGGTCGTAGACGTGATTGTAGACGACGTCCATGATAACCCGCAAGCCGTTGTCATGCAATGTCCGGATCATCTGCTTCAATTCGAAAATCCTATTGAACGGATCGAAGGGATCCGTTGAGTAGGAGCCTTCCGGCACATTATAATTCAGCGGATCGTAGCCCCAATTGTATTGCGGCTCCGTCAGATTCGCCTCATCGACTGTGGCATAATCGAACATCGGCAGAATCTGGATATGAGTGATGCCCAAATCGATCAGGTAATCCAAACCAGTTTTTCTGCCACTAGCATTCTGGGTGTTTTTCTCGGTAAGCCCCAGAAATTTCCCTTTGTTCACTATACCACTCGTTTCGGATATGGAAAAATCCCGGATGTGCAGTTCATAAATGATCGCCTCTTCCGGTAACCCAAAAGCAGGCAGCCGTTCTCCCCAACCGTCAGGATTCGTCCTATTCAAGTCTGCGATGACCGATTTCATCCCGTTTACCGTCGTTGCCCGAGCATAGGGATCTACACTGATGGACTCGCGGTTATTCAAGAACAAAATCTTATATACATAAATGGTTCCGTGTTGATCACCGGGCAGATATGCTTCAAATATCCCTTTCGGCTTCTGCACCATCTCTATTTTCGTTGAAGGGCCCTTGAAGGAATCGTCAGCATAAATCCATACCTCCACAAATTTTGCCGTAGGGGTCCATACCCTCAGCAAAGTACCCTCTTTTTCGTATAGCGCACCCAATTCGCCGTCATAAGAAAAGTAGTTGTCAAAATCATTTGATCGGACGAAAAGAAACATTTCCTTGTCAATTGTTTCTTTATCCCTTTTATCACTGAAGAGTTTTTCTAAATCATTGCTATCCAACCAACTCTGGAAGTCCTCGACCATGTTGCATCACCACCCATACCTAGTATACCAGCCAAGATTGATTGCTTTTCCTGTCAAAAATAGTCTTTCTTCTTCAACCAGTAGACGGTTAAAAAGCAGATGAAAATCGTAAGCAAGCTAGTGATACCAAACGCCCAAGGATGATTTTCAAAAGGCAAATCAACATTCATGCCCCAGAAACCGGCTATGATAGTCGGAATCGTCAGGACAATGGTGATCGAAGTCAAAACTTTCATGATGTTATTCAGATTGTTCGCGATTACGCTCGAAAAAACTTCACTCAGCTGATCGATCATCTTACTTGATTCTGTGACCATCACCTCTGCCTGGCTGGAGATATCGATGATATCACGCAATAATTCCTGACTTTGCAAATCGTCGCCTAAGGAAGCATTCTGAATGGATTTCGTAATCAAGGGATGATTTTTGTTGATTGACGTTTCAAAATAAACCAAGCTTTTGTGAAGGGCAATCAAATTATAGAAATGTTCATTGTGGGTCGCACTGGTGATTTTTATTTGCAGATCTTCGATTGTACCGTCAATTTCTCTCAAATGGTGGACAAAACTTTTGGTCAGTTCCCACAAAATATACAGGATGATATGCTGCTGAGTTGTCGCCGGTTCATTTTTGAAAGACTCATTCTTCATGATGCGTGTCAAAAAAGAAGGCGTCTCTTTGCAGATTGTGATCAATGTGTCATTGACCGTGATGATCGACAAAGGATATGTATGATATTCCGTAAATTTTTCCTGAACCGACCGCATTTTAGGGAAAAGGACGATAAGCAGATTGATCGAATCCCCGGACCCATTGTTGACTCTCTCTTGCCGGGGTATTTCATATTCATCCAATGAATCCAGGATATAATCCATCGGGATGCCAAAAGTACTCATCAAATCCGCGACGTCATCACTGTCCGGATTCTCCACATGTATCCATTCAGCCGATTTCCAATTCTTTGTTTGTGAATATACCCCTTTATCCGATAAGTTGAACGCTCTCATTGAAAACCACCTCTTACCCACTATAATCTAAGTGTTGTATTCTATAGGAATAGCATAACGTATTTTGATCAAAATGAAAGCAATAACCCTTTCGGGACGGTCTTAGTCGGTCAGAAAAAATGCCCACCGAGAAAGAGCGGAAAACTACAAGTCAACGACGATTTCCTCCATAGTATAAGCCATTTCGATATAAGGATCTTCCGTGTACCAGTGTCGCGAACTGCCGAGACAGGCGCAATAGAAGGTAGTATCGTTCTCGTGGAACATTTTACGGAAATGGACATGGCCCATGACACTGTAAGCAATCGGATAGCGATCATAGACTTGCATATAGCTTTTGCTGCCCAGGAAAGCGTTGTAGTAATCATAGACCTTATGCGGAAGCGGGATAACGAACTGCGGATGTGTTACAACATGTGTCTGCATGATTATTTTCCGGTTGCTGACTCTTTTCAGGTCATTTTCCAGTTCAGCCAGCATCTCTGCAGCAACAGTACGATCATCTTTTTCCCAATGCACATAACGGCGGTCATTCCAACCGCCGACTTTTAGTTTTTTTCTTGAAAATTCTTCTATCGTATAGCTATCACTGGCGAAGCCATAATCATACCAGCCTGGGTTCCCCACTACTGCCCATTCATCCCCGATAAGAAACGGATTTCCGACAGGATTCTCATCCCGCTGCTTGAACAACTGATAGATGCGGTCCGTATCCTCTTCGTGATTGCGGATGGACCAGAAATCATGGTTTCCGGGCACGAATTGGATTTTCGAAACGTTGTGATCACGCATACGATCGAGGAAAGCGAAGGTATCATGGTAATCGGAAGACACATCACCAGCCAACAAAAGCAGGTCGATTTCTTGATTATAGAGCAATTCCGCCAAGAGATGATCATAGGTTTGACCCGGCGCCAGCCTTTTTGCGTTCGAATCGATATGCAAATCCGACAATACGCCAATTTTCACGTCCTCAACCCCCTTTTTTAATTAAAAAAGCGAAGTTGCATATCAGATTATCTGAGTTGCAACTCCGCCCTTTTGCAGTGATTATTTTGAGAATGCTTCCGTTAATGGTGGCACTACTTGTTTTTTGCGTGAAACAACTCCTGGAAGCAACGCAACGTTATCGATCAATGAGACACCGAATGCTGACGCGACTGTGTCCAAATGCGAGCCTACAGCCAATAAGGCCGAATCGCTGTCGATGATGTTTGTCACCACCAACAAGAAGACGTCGTAACCTTGAACAGCGTTTTCTGTTTCCATGGCAGCGACCAACTCATCTTTTCGGTTCAGCACATCTTGGACGTCGACCGTGTTAACCTGTGCGATGCGCACGTTTTTAGCGCCCATCGGGAATGATTTTGCGTCCAAAGTCAACAATTCTGCGATCGACTTGTCGTCCAAATTCGTTCCGGCTTTCAGCATCGCCAAGCCATATTCCTGCAAAGAGACACCGGCGATTTCAGTCAAGGCTGCTGCCGCTGCTTCATCTTCCGGCGTGCAAGTCGGAGATTTGAACAATAGCGTATCGGAAATGATGGCAGAAAGCATCAAGCCAGCGATATCGGCTGGGATCGCGATATTCTTTTCCTGGAACATTTTATACAGGATTGTATTTGTGCAACCGACAGGCTCTGCACGGTAATACAACGGGTTGGCTGTTTCGAAGTTCGCGATGCGGTGGTGATCCACTACGGCATAGACTTCAACATCCTTGATGTCACTGACGCTTTGCTGCGCTTCGTTATGATCGACCAAAGCGACCGTATCCGTTTCGTTTGCAGCAGTCTCGATGACACGTGGGGCGTCTATCTTGAATTGATTCAGCGCATAGATTGTTTCTTCGCTTGGCAGACCTAGAGCCACAGCTTCTGCCTCGGTTCCATTGTGATTCAGATAGTAGGCGTATGCGATAGCGGATGTAATCGCATCCGTATCCGGATTCTGGTGTCCAAAAACTAATAGTTTGTTCATTTAATTCACTCTCTCTTCCATTATCTTAATTTATCATAATAAAAAAGGAAGAAAAGAGCAATGGCAATTCTCTTTTCTCCCTTGAAAAAATAGTATTATTTTACAGATCCAAATAACCTTTGTAATCTTCCGTATGCAACAGTTTTCTTGCATTCTCGACTCGTTCTGCGGTTGGCGGATCGATTCCCTCCAACTGATAAGGGATGCCCAATGTTTGCCACTTATAGACGCCCATTTTATGGTAAGGCAGAACCTCTACTTTGACGATGTTTTTCAATGTTTTCAGAAAAGCATCCAAACGGATCAAGAATTCATCGTAATCGGTACGTTCCGGAATCAGAACATGACGGACCCAAATCGGTTTGTTGATTTCCGACAAATATTTTGCCAGTTCGATAATGCTTTCATTCGGCCACATTGTCAGTTCTTTGTGTTTCTGACTATCGATGTGTTTGATGTCCAGCAGAATCAAATCCGTCACAGCCAATAATTTATTGAATTGGCTGAAGAATGGTTCATCATAAGTGAACGGCAAGCCACAAGTATCCAGTGTTGTATGTACACCTTGCGCTTTGGCTTTCGTGAATAATTCAATCAAGAAGTCGATCTGCAGCAACGGTTCGCCTCCGCTGACGGTAATGCCGCCTTTTTGCCCCCAGAATGGCTTGTATTGCAGAGCCATATCGAGCAACTCATCACTTGTCATTTCATTGCCGCCACCGATGTTCCATGTGTCCGGGTTGTGGCAGAATTGGCAACGCATGCGGCAGCCTTGCATAAATATAATAAAACGGATTCCGGGTCCATCAACGGAACCGAAACTTTCTGTTGAATGCACAAATCCTCTTAAAGGTTCAGTCATTTCGAAAACTCCTCTATCATTTATTTCTTAACCTCATTGTATCTTTTATAAGGAATATTTCCTATCAAAAAGAGCGATTTTTCGCTCCCTTTGATAGAAAACGGATGAATCAAATGATCCATCCGTTTAATTTTATACGATTAATACGCAGGGTGAAACAAATTACATCATTTCGTGCATTGTACGGTTGATTACGTCCATTTGTTGTTCACGAGTCAACTTGATGAAGTTAACAGCGTATCCGGAAACACGGATCGTCAATTGCGGATAGTTTTCAGGATGATCCATTGCATCAAGCAATGTTTCACGGTTGAATACGTTGACGTTCAAGTGATGGCCACCTTTAGCGATGTATCCATCCAACATTGTTGCAAGGTTGTCTTTTTGTACTTCCTCTTCGCGTCCCAATGCTTTAGGGATGATCGAGAATGTATTGGAGATACCGTCCAATGAATATTTGTAAGGGATCTTAGCAACTGAAGACAAGCTTGCCAAAGCGCCGTGTGTATCTCTTCCGTGCATTGGGTTAGCACCAGGTGCGAATGGTTCGCCGGCTTTACGTCCGTCTGGCGTGCTACCAGTTTTCTTACCATATACCACGTTTGAAGTGATCGTAAGGATAGAAGTTGTCGGGATTGAGTTGCGGTATGTTTGATGTTTCTTAACTTTGCCCATGTATTGTTTCAACAAGTCGATACCGATTTGGTCAGCGCGATCATCATTGTTACCGTATTTAGGGAAGTCGCCTTCGATTTCGAAGTCAATCGCAATGCCATTTTCGTCGCGGATAGGTTTAACTTTCGCGTATTTAATAGCTGAAAGTGAATCGATCGTCACTGAGAAACCAGCGACACCAGTCGCCAATGTGCGGACAACGTGTGTATCATGTAACGCCATTTCTAATGATTCGTAAGAATATTTATCGTGCATATAGTGGATAACGTTCAATGTATTCACATACAAAGCTACGATCCAGTCCATCATAACATCGAATTTCTCGGCAACTTCATCGTAATCAAGGTACTCTGAAGTGATTGGTTGCAATTTAGGTCCGACTTGTTTTTTCTTCGTTTCGTCAACCCCACCGTTGATAGCGTAAAGCAATGTTTTGGCCAAGTTAGCACGCGCTCCGAAGAATTGCATTTGTTTCCCGATTCTCATCGCGGAAACGCAGCATGCGATGCCGTAGTCGTCGCCCCATTCAAGGCTCATGATGTCATCATTTTCGTATTGGATTGCGCTTGTTTCGATAGACATTTTAGCACAGTATTTCTTGAATCCTTCAGGCAATTTAGTTGACCAAAGGACTGTCAAGTTAGGTTCTGGAGCAGCTCCCAAGTTAGTCAATGTGTTCAAGAAACGGAAGCTTGATTTTGTAACCATTGAGCGTCCGTCATGTGCCATACCTGCGATTGCTTCAGTAACCCATTGAGGATCCCCTGAGTACAATTCTTGATATTCTGGCGTACGTGCAAATTTGATCATACGTAATTTCATTACGAAGTGGTCAACGATTTCTTGTGCTTCTTCTTCAGTCAATGTTCCGTTTTCCAAATCGCGTTGGATATAGATATCCAAGAAAGTGGAAGTACGGCCTAATGACATTGCAGCACCGTTTTGTTGTTTAACAGCTGCCAAGTAACCGAAGTATAACCATTGGAAAGCTTCTTTAGCGTTTGTGGCTGGTTTGGAAATATCGAATCCATAGATGTTTCCCAATTCTTTCAATTCTTTCAAAGCGCGGTATTGTTCGCTGAATTCTTCTCTCAAACGGATGATTTCTTCAGTCATTGTGCCGTCGCCGATCTTAGCGAATTCTTTCAGTTTGTCTTGCATCAGGTAGTCCACGCCATACAAAGCAACACGACGGTAATCGCCGATGATGCGTCCGCGGCCATAAGCATCCGGCAAGCCTGTGATGACGCCGGTTGTTCTTGCTGCGCGCATTTCTGGAGTGTACGCGTCAAATACGCCTTGGTTATGTGTTTTTCTGTAATCACGGAAAATCATTGAAACTTCTGGATCAACTTTGTAGCCAGCTTCTTCACAAGCCTGTTCGCTCATACGGATACCGCCGAAAGGCATCAAGCTGCGTTTAAGTGGTTTTTCAGTCTGGAAACCAACAATTTGCTCTTTTTCTTTATTCAAGTAACCCGCTGCATGTGATGTGATGGAAGAGACAACTTTTGTATCCATATCCAATACGCCGCCAGCTTCTCTTTCTTGTTTTGTAAGATCCATTACTTGATCCCATAATTGAGTAGTGGTTTCAGTAGGACCAGCCAAGAAACTTTCGTCGCCTGTATATTCAGAGAAGTTGTTGATGATGAAGTCTCTTACGTCGACTTCTTCTTTCCAAGTTTTACCTTTAAAACCTTGCCATTGTTCCATTATATGTTCCTCCTATAAAGTGCCCTCACATTGTGATATATGTAACAGGTTTCTACACGAACATTATAACACGTACAGATAAAAGTGCAACAACTATCAATCTTTTTTCCGAACTTTTTATATTATTTGAAATAAATCTTTTTAAACCTTGTTATGTAGGGATTTCCAAAAGAAGGTTTACGATCAAAGCTTCTGATTAGTTAGTGAAACCTTTATTTTGACCAAAAATCTGTTTCATAAAAAAACGGAAACTGTACTATTACACAGTTTCCGTTTTGATATTTTTTTTATAACAGTAAATTAGGAAATTCTAATTTGTGAAAAATCAAACTCTTTTTCGATATCCGATACTTCGCCATCGGTCTTCTCGTTGATTGCGAAGCTGCCGTTGGAATATCTCGGACTGAATGGCGTTTCTTTGCTTTCCACCATAATAGTCTTGCCGTTGCTCGTTCGGATTGCATAATGATTAGGGATGGACAGATTGTAATCCATAAAAATGATCCGGTGTGGCTTGGCCTTCAGCTCCTTCAGAAGCATCAACCCTCGTTTTGCTCGACCCAAAATCGGAACTTCTCCGGATTTGAATTTTTTGATGTTCCCTCTTTGTGTAAGCACAAGAATCGGGAACTCATCATCACCTTCTTTAAATGCGGCTCCCCCTACTACAAAATCTCCTTCTTTCAGGTTAATGGACTTAACTCCGCTGGCGCGCGTTCCGATGATGCCCACCTCGCTGACGGCGTATCGCAAACTAAATCCGAAGTGCGTCACCAACAGAACCTCGTAATTTTGCTTATCCTCCAGACGTTGGATTGAAACGATCGTATCTGTCTCGCTCTTCATCTTCATGGCGACTGCCTTTTTATTCCTGTAACCACGGAAAGTCCGGAAATCGCTCATCAGTGTCTGTTTGATGTACCCTTCTTTTGATACAAAAAGAAGGGTACCGGTTGGTTCACCGTTATTCGGAATCATTTCCACACTGATGATTTTCTCCTCCGAAGCGAAGGGAATGTTTTGCGAGATATGATGGCCCGTATCTTTCCATTTCAACTCCGGCAACTCATGTACCGGGAAATGAAGATAGTCCCCCTTGTTGGTGAACATCACGATGGCATCCAGGGTCGAAGCTTTCCCGACAAATAGCGGCTTATCTCCTTCGCGCAAGCCGATTTCTTCGATTGTCGACGCTCCAAAAGAACGCAGGCTGGTACGCTTGTAATAGCCTTCTTTAGTGATTACGACAATGACTTCTTCTATCGGCACCAACACTTCCGTATCGATTTTGATTTCCTCGATCTCATGCTGGATTGTAGTCCTGCGAGGGTTAGCGTATTGCTTTTTGACCGTGGCAAGCTCATTTTTCATCACAGCGTACAATGTTTTTTCTTGCTTCAGAATTTCATGGTACGTCGCAATCTGCTCATTCAGTTCCAACTTTTCGTTTTGCAGGGCAGTGATATCCGTGTTGGATAACCGGTACAGTTGTAACGAAACGATAGCTTCCGCTTGCGCTTCCGAAAAAGCATATTGCCTCATCAGATTCTGTTTCGAGTCCTTTTTGTCTTTGCTGTCACGGATCAATTGAATGACTTCATCAAGGATCGAAATCACTCTGATTAATGCATCCACAATGTGCAGGCGCGTCTCTGCCTTCTTCAGGTTATAATTTGTCCTGCGGGTGATGACGATTTTCTGATGACGGATATAAGCTTTCAGTATTTGGTGCAACCCGACCTGCATCGGACGACGTTCATCGATTGCGACCATATTGAAATTATAGTTCACTTGCAGATCCGTATTCTTGAGCAGATAATTGAGAATCCCCTCTGCATTTGCCTCTTTTTTCAGTTCAACGACAATCTGGAGTCCCGAGCGATCCGATTCATCCCGCACTTCAGCGATTCCTTCGATTTTACGGTTAATGCGGATTTCATCCATCCTCTTCACAAGCGTCGCTTTATTGACGTCATAAGGAATCTCCGAAATGACGATTTGCTGTTTGCCGCCACGAATGCTCTCTATGGACGTGCGCGAACGGACAACAACTTTACCTTTTCCGGTTCTGTATGCATCCTGCAAGCCTTCCAACCCCTGAATGATTGCTCCGGTAGGGAAGTCAGGTCCTTTAACATATTTCATAAGCGCTTTGAGCTCCGCATCAGGATGATCGATCAGGTGCAAAGTTGCATCGATGACTTCACCTAAATTATGCGGCGGGATATCGGTTGCATACCCTGCGGAAATGCCGGTAGCGCCGTTCACCAAGAGATTCGGGTATCTGGCAGGCAACACGGTAGGTTCCTGATCGGTATCGTCGAAGTTCAGTACAAAGTCTACTGTTTCTTTATCGATATCGCGTAGCAATTCTGCAGAAATTTTCGAAAGACGTGCTTCGGTATACCGCATCGCTGCAGCTGAATCGCCATCCATGCTTCCGTTATTGCCGTGCATTTCGACCAATACTTCTCGCATCTTCCAATCCTGACTCAAACGGACCATCGCTTCATAGACACTGGAATCGCCATGGGGATGGTAATTACCGATGACATTCCCGACAGTTTTAGCTGATTTTCGGAAGCCTTTTTCCGAAGTGTTCCCGGCAACATCCATCGCATAAAGAATCCGTCTTTGGACAGGTTTCAGTCCATCGCGGATATCAGGCAAAGCCCGATCTTGGATGATGTACTTCGAATAGCGTCCGAAACGATCTCCCATTACGTTTTCAAGCATCAGCTCTTTAATTTCCAGATTATCCACTATTGTTCACCACTTTCAAAATCTAACGAAATCTGCTCCATGTCGTGAGCGGTCTGTTGACCAGAAGACGCTTTTTTAACTTTATCTTGAAGCTGCGTCTGTCCGCTATCGGAAGTCGGTGCAAGATCTTGCTCCAAAATGCTCTTATCATCGGCCATCGAAAATTCGACATGCTTCTCGATCCATTTTCTTCGCGGTTCGACTTTGTTCCCCATCAGTGTCGTGACACGGCGCTCGGCTTGGGCCTTGTCGTCGATGAGAACCCGGATCAACGTTCTGGTTTCTGGGTCCATTGTAGTATCCCATAGCTGATCCGCGTTCATTTCTCCCAGTCCTTTATAGCGTTGCAAGATGTAGCCCTTACCGATGATGTCGATCTTTTCCTGCAGCTCCTTTTCGGTCCATGCGTATTCGATTTTTTCGTTTTTGCCGAAACCCTTGGATATTTTATAGAGGGGCGGTTGCGCCAGATAAATTTTCCCGGCTTCCAGCAGCGGTTTCATGTATCGATAGAAGAAAGTCAGCAACAGGATCTGAATGTGTGCACCATCCGTGTCCGCATCCGTCATAATGATAATTTTGTCATAATTGCAATCCTCGATATCAAAATCCGCCCCGACGCCCGCGCCTACTGTGTAGATGATCGTGTTGATTTCCTCGTTCTTCAGTATATCTTGCATGCTCGCGCGTTCAGTATTGATGACTTTCCCACGCAGCGGGAGAATCGCCTGGAACTTGCGGTCGCGTCCTTGTTTGGCGGATCCGCCGGCGGAATCACCCTCGACTAGGTATAGTTCGTTCTTTTTCGGATTTTTGCTTTGCGCAGGTGTCAACTTGCCGGACAACAGCGATTCGTTTTTTTGGCGTTTTTTGCCATTTCGCGTCTCTTCACGGGCTTTTCGCGCTGCATTTCTGGCCTCTCTGGCTTTGAGGGATTTCCTGGCAAGCATTTGGGCCGTTTCGCCATTCTCGGTCAGATAGATGCTCAATTTTTCGCTGATGAGGCCATCAACGGCGGCCCGCGCTTGTGGTGTGCCTAATTTTTCTTTCGTTTGGCCTTCGAATTGCAGCAGATTCTCTGGAACGCGCAAGGACAACACTGCCGAAAGACCTTCACGGACATCACTGCCTTCGAGATTCTTCTCCTTCTCTTTGATCAGGTTCATTTTCCGGGCGTATTCGTTGAAGGCTTTGGTGATGGCTGTCTTCGCACCGGTTTCGTGGGTGCCGCCATCCTTAGTGCGGACGTTGTTGACGAAAGACAAAATCGTCTCCGAATAACCATCGTTATACTGGAAGGAAAATTCAATTTCAATCCCATCTGCTTCTCCACTGAAATACACGACATCATGCAGTGTATCTTTTTCTTCATTTAAGTAAGCAACGAATTCCTTGATTCCTTCTTCGAAGTAAAAAGTATCGCTTTGTTCCGTCCGTTCATCTTTCAGCGTGATGGTCAACCCTTTCAATAAAAAGGCTGATTCCCTGAACCGCTCCGCCAAAACCTCATAGGATAACTGCGCTGTTCCGAAAACTTCCTTGTCGGGCAAAAAGTGAATCGAAGAGCCTGAACCTTTTGCGGCACTTTTTGCCTTAGTCAATTTACTGGCAGGTTTCCCGCCATCCTTGAATTTCATCGTATAGACTGTGCTCTCTCGGATGACGGACACTTCCAACCACTCGGACAGGGCATTGACGACACTTGCACCCACACCATGGAGGCCTCCTGAAGTTTTGTAGCCTCCTTGACCGAATTTGCCACCAGCATGCAACACTGTGAAAATGACTTGGATGGTTGGTACACCTGAAGCGTGTAACCCAGTCGGCATGCCGCGGCCATTATCTTTGACACTAATGCTTTGGTCTTCGTGGATCGTGATATCGATTTTATCGGCAAACCCCGATAAAGCCTCGTCAACTGCATTGTCGACTATTTCATATACTAAATGATGCAGTCCACGTGCGTCGGTCGAACCGATATACATACCTGGCCGTTTCCTGACTGCTTCAAGTCCTTCCAACACTTGGATGGAGTCGTCATTGTATTTATTCTCATTATTTTGTGCCATAAAAAAACTCCTTCATCTCTGTTCTGAACCGAACATCTATTCTATCATACTGTATAATTTTCACTTTGAAAAGTATTAAAAATAAGACAGAATTCTGACTCCTATAGGAAAAATGTGGATTAAATGGTAAAATGAACTGGAATTGTTTTATATTGGAGTTTTAAATTAGGAGTGAAGTGAGAATGACAGCAGTCGTCATCGTCCTGGCCTATCTTTTGGGTTCCATCCCTTCAGGCATTTGGATTGGAAAATATTTTTATCATACAGACATCCGCACATACGGCAGCGGGAACAGCGGAACGACGAATACCTTCCGCGTTTTAGGGAAAAAAGCTGGTACAATCGTCTTGATCATGGACATGCTGAAAGGCTCGGCGGCAACTTTACTACCGATATGGTTAGGGGCTGAAATTCACCCTTTGCTGGCCGGTGTTGTGGCAGCATTAGGGCATACCTATCCCCTTTTTGCGGGATTCAAAGGTGGTAAGGCAGTCGCTACAAGCGGCGGCATCATTTTGGCTTATAACCCCCTTTTTTTCACAGAAGCCATCATCGCTTTCGTCATCTATCTTTATTTTTCCAGAATGGTCAGCTTATCCAGCATATTGGTCTGTTTTACGGCAATTTTCCTTTCCTTCTTTTTTAAGGATTGGCCGTTGACGATTGTGACGATCCTTTTGACGGTTTTCATCATCTATCGTCACCGTTCCAACATTTACCGGATCAAGAATGGGACAGAAAGCAAAGTACCTTTCGGCTACAAATCAAAGAGCGTCAAAGAATAAAAGAATAAGGCAGGACCGTAAATCAGCAATGATTTACGGTCCTGCCTTTTTAGTGTAACTAGGCAACGATCTAGAAGAACGCGATCCTGTGGACATAATAACGTTTATTTCCTGGTTCAAGTGATTGGATGGCTGTTTTCCGTTCCAACACCCCATCCGAATCCGACCTGTCAGCCAATCCGCACCAAGGTTCCAAACAGACGTAAGTTGCGTCTTGCTGCGGCTTCGTCCAAATACCTAAGTAGTCAAAATCTTCATAGGACATTGTAACTCCGTGCTCGCCTTTTTTAGATGCCAACGTCACCGTCGTCGGTTCCGGTGTTTTCAAAATAATGGCATCATTCAAGAATAGTTCTCTTTGCAGCGGGAAATTGTTCTGCTCCACTTCAAGTGCTTTGTCTGCGGCTAGATACGGCCCTTCCAGCAATAAGCGCTCTCGGGAAGTTTCAGGAGTCATCTTGACGTAATAATCTTCGAATGCCTCACCCTCCGTCAACGGAACGTTAAAGCCTGGATGCCCCCCAATCGAATAATACATCGTATTTTCATCAAGATTCTTCACCTTGTAAATGACGGACAACTGGTTCTCGAACAATTGATAAGTCAACTGCAATTCAAACAAAAATGGATAAACATCTTTGAAGTGACCGTTCGGCGCAAGAATGAACGTAATGCTGTCAGTCAGACGCTCATGCACTGAAAATTTCGAGTCGCGGGCAAAACCGTGTTGTCCCATTGGATAAGTGTTACCTTTATATCGGAAGGAGTCCTCCTTCAGGCGTCCTACGAAAGGAAATAGGACAGGGGCATGTCTGTTCCAAACTTTCTCATCAGCTTGCCAAATATATTCGATACCAGTTTTCTTTGCGATTACACTGGATACTTCTGCACCTTTATCTTTTACGGTTACTATAAGGTGCTCATTTTCGATTACAAACTCCATGACATTTCCCCCTAGTTTGGCTTTACACCAATTTGATTACTGATCATTTCTTTGATTCAAAGCCTTTTTTAAAGCATCAAGCAATTCTGGGGAAACGACTCTGATGAATGTCCCCTTCATGCCGAGCGATCTCGTCTCGAGAATGCCGGCTGATTCCAGCTTCCTTAAAGCATTCACAATCACGGAGCGCGTTATATTTTTTTCTTCCGCAATTTTCGATGCGGTGATGCGTTCCTCTAAGGATGGAAAACTCTCAAAAATAGCTTTGACTGCTTCCAGTTCGCTGAAAGACAAGGATTTTATTGCAATTTGGATCAGTGTCGTCACTCTTGTTGCCTCTTCCGTACGCAAATTGATGCTATGCAGCAACTCAATACCGATTACGGTGGCCCCGTGTTCGGCAAGAATCAAGTCGCTGCTGTCAAAAGCCGGAAACATACGTGCCAAAATCAAACTCCCCAAACGCTTGCCGGAAGCAAAAATCGGAACGATTGTTGTGACACCTGTAATAAACAAGTCTCTACTCTCAATCGGAAAGGCAGTGAAATCAGATTCAATGCCGATATTCGCGGTCGTTTGAAATAAAGCAGAGAGATTTTGGGCATACTGTTCCGGAAATTTCTTATCCTCCAGCATTTGTTTGATGCGGGTATTGTTGATATCGGTCGCCTCGCTGTAGCCCAATAGATTTCCGGATAGATCGATCAGATACGTGTTGGCTCTTAAAATATCACCAAGTACGCTTGCCATTTCCGTAAAAGGCAATGCTGTCGCTTCGCCACTGTTAGTGACAAACCCACCCTCTTTTTGAAGCATGTGGTTGATCCTTCTCAACTTTTCTAATAATTCGTCCATGTTTCCCCCCATACGATCATCCATCAGAAAATATCCACAAGGTTTATCTATCCTGAAGGGGATTATTTATGCTTAAAGGATATATCTTCTTAAATCTTTATTTTCTACAATTTTCTCAAGCTTTTCATCGACATAATGTTCTGTTATGGTAATTTCTGTACCAGGTATTTCGGAAGCTTCGAACAACAAATCCTCCAATAATTTTTCCATGATCGTATGCAGCCGTCTAGCTCCGATGTTATCGGTTTCCTGGTTAACCTCAGTCGCGATGGCAGCCATCTTCCGGATAGCTTCCTGGGTGAAAGTGATATCGACGTCTTCAGTTGCCAACAACGCAGTGTACTGCTTTAGCATCGCATTATTGGGTTCGGTAAGGATTCTGACGAAATCATCTTCCGTAAGGTCATTTAATTCTACGCGGATCGGGAAACGACCTTGCAGTTCCGGGATGAGATCGCTTGGCTTGGAAACATGGAACGCGCCGGATGCGATGAAGAGGATGTGATCTGTTTGGAGTGTCCCATACTTGGTGGAAACCTGGCTTCCTTCGACAATCGGAAGGATATCCCGTTGCACACCTTCCCGCGACACTTCACCTGAATTTTGTGATTTGGAAGTGATCTTATCGATTTCATCGATGAAAATGATGCCGTTGGTTTCGGCCAACTTCAAAGCTTCCTGCGAAATATCATCCTTGTTGACCAGTTTGTCGGTTTCTTCCTGCACAAGTACCTCGATAGCATCTTCGACCAAAAGTGTCCGCTGGATTTTCTTTTTCGGCGTCATGGATTCGAATGCCGACTGAAGCATCATCATTTGTTCGTTGTTTCCGCCGCCACCTAAGGGATTTGCTTGTTTTTCCTCCACTTTTATGGAGACTTCACGCTTATTCAGAAGTCCTTTACGCAATTGTTCAATGATTTCCGCTCTGCTCTTGGCGATTTCGGCGGTCACTTCTTCAACTTCTTCTTCCTGACTTTCCGGCAGAGGCATCCCTAGATTCTTGAACATATTTTGCCAGTCATTCATACCTTCCTGTTTGGGCTTAGCTTTTTTGGTACCCGGCCTCATTACCTTTGAGAGCCTTTCTAAAGCAGCCTCATAGGCTTTCGCATAGACATCGCTACGCTTCTGCTTTTCGACAATCTGAATGGCGTTCTCCATCAGGTCCCGGACCATCGACTCAACGTCGCGGCCGACATAGCCGACCTCTGTGAATTTAGTGGCCTCGACCTTGACGAAGGGTGCTTCGACCAATAAGGCCAAGCGTCTCGCCAGCTCGGTCTTTCCTACCCCGGTCGGCCCGATCATCAGAATATTTTTCGGCGTCACTTCTTTTTGCATATCGGCATCCAATTTTTGTCTCCGGTAGCGATTCCGCAAAGCGACAGCGATTGCTTTTTTTGCGGCATCCTGGCCGATGATATAACGATCGAGCTCCTTGACGATTTCTCTGGGTGTTCTGTTGTGCTGTTCCTTCATTATATTAGCCACCTATCTAAAATTCTTCAACAATGATGTTGTCGTTAGTAAATACGCAGATTTCTGAGGCGATTTTGAGGCTTTCGTAGGCGATTTCCTTAGCGGAAAGATCGGAGCCTCTTCTTTTCAGCGCTCTTGCTGCAGCCAAGGCATAATTTCCGCCCGATCCGATCGTCAGGATGCCATCATCCGGTTCGATGACTTCCCCACTTCCGGAAACAAGCAGCATCTGTTCCTTGTTCATGACGATCAACAACGCCTCCAGTTTCTGAAGAGCGCGATCTCCCCGCCATTCTTTAGCCACCTCAATAGAGGCGCGCAGCAAGTTTCCTTTGTACTGATTCAGTTTCTCTTCAAATTTGTCCTCAAGGGTGAACGCATCCGCTACGCCGCCTGCGAAACCGACGATGACTTCATCATGATAGATGCGTCTGATTTTTTTTGCGGTCCCTTTCATGATGACGGATTCCCCCATCGTTACCTGGCCATCACCCGCCATGGCTGAACGTCCGTTGTGCTGCACTGCGCAGATTGTTGTCATTTGTTATTCCCCCTGTTTTTTGCTGTCCCGTTTCGCCCGTGGATGGAATTTGTTGTAATTCCTTTGGAGGGCATCTTTCGTTACATGAGTGTATATTTGCGTGGAAGACAGGCTAGCATGTCCTAAAAGTTCCTGGACTGTCCGCATATCTGCTCCGTTGTTCAACATATCGGTCGCAAACGTATGCCGCAGCATATGCGGATGCAAGGTACCGGTCAATCCGGTTTTTTTCATGATCTGTTTTAATATGTATTCAATACCGCCTGCCGTGAGCGGATCACCCAAGCGGCTCACAAAGAGATAATCGTGATTGCGTTGGTGTTTAGCCATCAATTCTGTCCGGGTCATTTCCAGATATTCCTGAATGGCAGCGGCGGCATAATAGCCGAAGGGCACATAACGTTCTTTGTTTCCTTTTCCGAAAATTAAAATGACACCCAATTCGAAGGAAACATCCTGTAACTTGATGTTCTTGCACTCGCTGACACGGATTCCGGTCGCATAAAACAATTCCACCAGCGCTCGGTTCCGATAGTCGAGCATTTCCGCCCCTTCGGCTGCGCGCAATAGTTTTTCCAACTCTTCTTCGTATAAGTACTGCGGCAAACGCAATTGCTTTTTCTTGAATGAGATATAGGATAAAGGGTTTTCATCAAGAAGGTCATTGCGGATCAGGAAGTGATAGAATCCCCTCAGGCTGGACAATGTGCGCGAAATCGTATTCCGACTCAGTTTTTGTTCGTCCAAAAAACTCAAATACAGTCGGACATCATACAATTTCACCGCCAGCAAATTGCTGGTTCCACTTTCCTCAAGAAAGGATTCAAATTTTTTCAGGTCAAACAGATAGGCCTTGACGGTTTCGTCGGAATAGCGCCTCTCGATAGCCAAATATTTTATGAAACGATCGATTAATTCTTGATTAGACAAAAAAATCCCTCCAACATCTTATGACTAAATTTATCACAATGTTGGAGAGATTTCAATGTAAGTTGGCGAACTTAAATCGTTTGCACGAATTCGTCCAGAGCAGCCAATGCTTTATCGGCTATCATCTGGTTTTTGAGCTGTTTATCGCGGATTTTCTTGCCGCCTAAAGGTTCAATGATGCCGAAGTTGGCGTTCATCGGTTGGAAATGTTTGCTGTCTGTATTTGTGATGTAGTGGGACATCGCACCGATCATCGTCTCTTTCGGGAAGACAACACATTCCTGTCCGCTCGCCATTCTGGCGGCATTGAGGCCAGCCAACAGCCCGCTTGCAGCACTCTCGACATATCCTTCAACTCCGGTCATCTGGCCGGCGAAGAACAGGTCGTCGCGTTTTTGGCTCTGATAGGTGGCGCGCAGAATTTTTGGAGAGTTCAGGAACGTATTCCGATGCATGACTCCGTAACGTACAATCTCAACATTTTCCAACCCCGGGATCATTCGCAGGATCCGTTTCTGCTCTCCCCATTTCAGGTGAGTCTGGAAACCGACAATATTGTATAGGGATCCGGCAGCGTTGTCCTGACGGAGCTGCACAACCGCATAGGGAATCTTTCCAGTCTTCGGATCTTCCAGTCCGACCGGTTTCATCGGACCGAACAGCAACGTTTTTTCACCTCTTGAGGCCATCACTTCGAATGGCATGCACCCATCGAAATATTTTTCTTCCTCGAATTCTTTCAATGGGGCTACTTCAGCCGTAATCAGTTCATGATAGAAGTTTTCGAATTCCTCTTTGGTCATCGGACAGTTCAGGTAGGCGGCTTCACCTTTGTCATAACGCGACTTCAAGTAAACCTTCTCCATATTGATGCTGTCTTTTTCCAACACGGGTGCGGCGGCATCATAGAAGTACAATCCTTCCGTTTCAATGAAATGTTGAATCGATTGGCTTAATGGTTCTGAAGTCAAAGGGCCAGTCGCTACCACCGTGATCCCTTCAGGCAATTCCGTCAGCTCATCCAGATGGATTGTGATATTGGGATGTTCTTCCAATGCTTTCGTAACATAAGCTGAAAAATTTTCTCGATCGACCGCCAAAGCGCCGCCCGCAGGAAGCGCGGTCGCATCAGCCGCTTGGATGATGAGGGAATTCAGATGACGCATTTCTTCCTTTATCAATCCGGCGGCGTTCGTGACTTGGTTCGCCCGCAGTGAATTGGTACAGACCAATTCCGCGAAGCCTGAAGTATGGTGGGCAGGCGTCATCTTTTTCGGCCTCATCTCATAGAGATCGACTTGGATACCCTGCTCCGCTATTTGAAAAGCCGCTTCGCTTCCGGCCAAGCCGGCTCCGATCACGGTAACTCTTTTACTTGTCATAGTATGCCTCCATAACGTTATTTCTGTATGTCTTCCTCGTATTCACAATGACTGCATTTCACTTGGATGCCGCCTTTGACCTTCTTCTCAACAAGATACTGTTGACATTTCGGGCAATCACGGCCAATCGGTTTGTCCCAGGAGATGAATTCGCACTCTGGGTAACGATCACACCCATAGAATATCCGATTTTTCTTGGATTTCCTCTCGATGACCTCGCCTTTTTTGCACACAGGACACGTCACGTTGATTTTCTTGACGATCGGCTTCGTGTTGCGACATTCCGGGAAATTGCTGCATGCATAGAATTTTCCGAATCTGCCGATTTTGATGACCATCGGATGGCCGCATAATTCGCAATCGAATCCGGCAGGCTCGTCCTTGATCTCAATTTTTTCGATCTCGACTTCCGCTTTCGCTAGCTCTTCGGCGAATGGCTTATAAAAACGATCGACTACTTTAACCCATTCCATTTTTCCCTCTTCGACACTGTCTAGATCTTGTTCCATCCCGGCAGTGAAGGAAATATTCACGATATCCGGGAAATAAGTGGAAATCAAACCGTTTACGATCGTACCCAATTCGGTTGGTTCGAAACGTTTTGCCGTCACTTTTACGTAATAACGCTTCTGGATCGTTTCGATTGTCGGCGCATAGGTCGAAGGTCTACCGACACCGTTCTCCTCCAAAGCTTTGATGAGCGTTGCTTCCGAGTATCGGGCCGGCGGTTGTGAGAAATGCTGATTCGGGTCGATGTCTTTTGAGAAAACCGTATCGCCGACAGCCATTTCCGGAAGAAGGTTATCTTTTTCTTTGGAATTGCCTTCTACGTAGACTTTGCGGTAACCGGCAAAGTTCTCCTTGGAACCTGTCGCGCGGAACATAACATCCTCATGCTTGAGATCTACCTTCATCGTATCGAAGATTGCCGGAGTCATTTGGCTAGCCAAAAAGCGTGCCCAAATCAATTGGTACAATTTGAACTGATCCTTCGTCAAGAAAGGCTCGATTTCGCTTGGAACCCTCAAAACACTTGAAGGACGGATGGCTTCATGGGCATCCTGCGCCGATTGAGATTTTTTGTTCTCACGTTGTTTCTCGATGGCATATTCTGGGCCATATGTACCTGTTATGTATTCATGGGCTTCTTCAATCGAACCGGCTGAAACACGTGTGGAATCCGTTCGCATATAGGTGATCAGTCCAACCGAGCCCTCTTTGCCGAGTGCGATCCCTTCGTAAAGTTCTTGCGCGACCATCATCGTTTTCCGCGTACGGAAATTCAGTTTGTTGGCGGCTTCCTGCTGCATGCTGGAAGTCGTGAAAGGCTGAGCCGGATTACGTTTTTGTTGTTTCTTCGTAACATCGGTGATTTCAAAGACATTGGATGTAATCTTCTCCAGCACCGCATCCGCTTCCTCTTTTGTCTTCAACTTCAGTTTCTTCCCGTCCAACCCGTAAAATGCCGCCTGAAAAACATGTTTGTCCTTCAGGAAAGTGCCGTCTATTGTCCAAGACTCCACAGGCTCGAAACCGGCAATCTCTTCCTCACGGTTGATGATCAGTTTCAGCGCAACGGACTGAACCCGTCCGGCACTCAAACCTTTTTTGACTTTCTTCCATAGTATGGGTGAAATGGAGTACCCTACCAGACGATCCAAGATTCTTCGGGCCTGCTGGGCTGAGACAAGATCCATATTGATCGGTCTTGGGTTTTTGAGTGCTTCTTTAACTGCATCTTTGGTTACTTCATTATAAACGACACGGATATTGTCTGCTGGGTCCAAGCCCAACAAATGTGCAAGATGCCATGAGATGGCCTCCCCTTCTCTATCCGGGTCGGAAGCCAAGTAAATTTTTTCTGCCTTGTGTCCATATTTTTTCAATTCTTTTATAAGGTCGCCTTTACCACGGATGGAAATATAGTCCGGTTGGTAGTCATTTTCGATATCAACCGCCATTCGACTCTTTGGTAAATCGCGTAAGTGGCCTTTGCTCGCTACCACTTTATAGTTTCTGCCAAGATACTTTTCTATCGTTTTGGCTTTAGTAGGTGATTCCACGATGACTAAATATTTATAAGCCAAAGAAACGACTCCTCTCAACGAAATATTTTGTATGTATATTTCTGTCATTTAAATCGTTTCCCATCTTATGCCATAAACTAGGTGTTTGTCAAATGGAAGTTATTTCGAAGATGCTTCAGTTCCACTGCGTTCTCATTTCCTCCAGCACGTCAGTCGCATTCAAAACGCAAGCAGCACCGGCCTTTATCAATTGATTGGTACCGACGCTGAGGTGGCTGGTAATATTTCCTGGGACCGCAAAAACATCTCGATTTTCCTGCAAGGCTAGATTCGCAGTTATAAGGCTTCCACTCTTTTCTGTCGCCTCGATCACCAGTGTTGCTGATGAGAGATTGGCGATCAAGCGATTTCGCATCGGAAAATGATAGCGTTCCGGCTTTGAGCCCAAAGGATACTCACTGATGACAAGCTGTTCCGCCATCATTTTCCGCTGAAGGGAAGCATTTTCTCTTGGATAGGTGACATCCAACCCTGTTCCGATGACCCCGATCGTTGCTCCACCGTTTTCGATTGCATAAGCATGAACCATCTTATCGATTCCCTTGGCGAGCCCGCTCACCATCGTGATGCCCTCCACAACCAACGGCGGTATCATTTCATTCAGGACTGCCTTTCCATAGGCGGACGGACTGCGGCTGCCTACGACACTTAAACACGGCTGCTCCAATAAACCGATATTACCCGCGCAGAACACCACAATTGGAGGCAGATAGCTATTAAACCAGCCCTCCGGATAACCATTATCCAGAATGGTCAAAATCTGAATATCATTGCTCCGGTAAAGTTCCAGTAATTCCTCATAAGACATCCTGCTGTAGGCTGTTTGTATGGCTGACTTTAGTTTCTGCTGTTTTGATTCATTGGCCATCGGAACATAACCTTTGATGTTCTCTTCTATTGAATAATCCGGATCCCTCATCCAAGACAAATAGAGATGCTTCATGAAATGTGGCGTGCACACGCCAGTCATTGCATGATAAATCAACTTATCGCGGACCGTCAGATCCTCGTGGTTCAATTCCATAAAAAAACTCCTTTGCGTACAATCTGATAAGATAATACGCAAGGAGTTGCATTAAGCTTTATTCAATTGTTTGCATTTGGAGTACAGAATGTTTACTGATCTCTCAGCATGCTTTTGATAGGATCAAACGTCTTCCGGTGGATAGGGGTAATACCATGCGATTCCAAACCGGATAAATGCAGTTGGGTGCCATAGCCGGCGTTCTTCTCAAAACCATAGTAAGGATATTGAATCGCATATTCGGACATCAGGCGATCACGGTATACTTTCGCGACAATGCTCGCCGCAGCGATGGAGACCGATTTGGCATCACCTTTAATGATCGATTGCTGCTCGATCGGCAAAGGAAGCTTCATGGCATCGATCAGCAGGCTGTCCGGTTCTTGTTTCAGATTGGCGATCGCCTGCATCATCGCCAGTTTCGTGGCTTCATAAATATTCACGGCATCAATCGTTTCCGGGGAAATCAATCCGATCCCGACATCGGCAATGGCCATGATCTGATCGTATAGTTGCTCCCTTTTTTTTGCAGAGAGTTGTTTCGAATCGTTGACCGGAAGGAAAGGGAGCTCTGCCGGCAGAATGACGGCGGCAGCGACCACCGGGCCGGCTAACGGGCCTCTGCCGACTTCATCGATACCTGCGATGGCAAGCCGGCCATTTGCCTTCAGTTCCTCTTCGAAGGCCATCATCTGGATTTGCCGTTCTTTCAAGGCGAGGTCGAGTTGATAATTCCGCTCCCACGATTTGATCGCGGCTTGGACGCCTTTGCGGGAGTCGGCTCGGATCGTTGTCCATCGTGGATCTTCCAACGATCGGATTTCCTGCAACTGCTCCTTGATGGCAGCGATGCTCAATGGTTTGTTCATTCCGCTAAGTCCTCTCCAGCCTCCGCCAGTTTAACGGGAACCTGATCCAAAGTATAAGGCCCAAGTTTGCCGCCGCGGATATCAAAAATGATTCTCTCGCTGGCACGGCTGTAATCCTCGCCAAAGCGCAGTTTCGTGGTCAATTCCATCAACAGGTCCGGAACCGCTCCTTCGAATTCTTTTTCGTCCACCTTATAGAATGCCTGCAATCTGCCTGGATAATACTGCATAAAATGACGCAACGCGAATAAAGCGACATCATCCTTGTGGAAAACGGTATCCTTGATTGCTCCGGTTAGGGCAAGTTTTTGACCGATCAGCTGATCCTCGAATTTAGGCCACAGTATCCCCGGAGTGTCCAACAACTCGAAATCACCGCCGATTTTCAGCCATTGTTGCCCTTTTGTCACACCAGGTCGGTTTCCGGTCTGGGCTCGATTCTTCTGCATCAATTTATTGATCAAAGTTGACTTCCCGACGTTAGGGATGCCAAGGATCATCAAACGGATGGCGCGAGGTTTGACGCCTTTAGCGATCATCGCCTGCGTTTTATGCGCCATCATCGCTTTCAGTTCTCTTTTGATGTTCTCTACATCTTTATTGTTAAGCGTCGAAATCGAAACGGCTCGCTGCGCTTTGTTATCCTGTTTGAAGTATTCCACCCATTCTTTTGTGGCTGTCTTATCCGCAAGGTCAGCCTTATTGAGCACAATCAATCTTGGTTTGTTTCCGATGATATCGTCGATCAATGGGTTCCGACTCGATTCCGGAAGGCGCGCATCCAGCAACTCAATCACCAAATCGACCATTTTTAATTTTTCTAACGCTTCACGTTTCGCTTTTGCCATGTGGCCTGGAAACCATTGTATTAACATATTGACACTTCCTTTTCTAAGTAAATCCTTCGCTTCCATTTCAAGACAAAACACAAGTGCAAATACACTTGTGTGCGGTTGTCTCTTTATTCTTCTGCCCCATTATCAGCAATGATCCCTATTTTGTTTAAAGGCCACAGTCTTAAATCAGCTGTCCCTTCGATTTGCGCTGCGGGGATAAATCCGAAGACACGACTATCTTTCGAAACAACGCGGTTGTCCCCAAGAACAAAATACATGTCTTCAGGGACTGCCATTTCCCCCGTCAGGCTAAAGAGGGTGAAATCACCGGTCAATGTCTGATTTGATCCTTCTTTTAAAGCCTCCAGATAATGTTCCGTTACTTTTTCGCCGTTGATATACAGTTCATCCTGGAAATAAGTGATTTCGTCACCAGGAAGCCCGATGACGCGTTTCACATATTCTTCATCCGTCCCGTCAGGAGCAGGAAACACGACGATATCAAAACGATCAACTTCGGCCAATTTGTTCAGGATCAGCCGATCTCCCGTCTCCAAAGTGGGTACCATCGAATCACCGACAACCTGGAACGGATAAAACAGATAAGTCCGGATGACAACGAACAGCACAAAGGCAATCGCCACCGAAAGAAGCAGGCTCAGCGCTTCCCGAAAAAAGCCACCTCGTTTTTCCGGTTGAATATCTTTCTTTTGTTCGACTCCGAATCTTTCGTTCCTTGAAACAAAACCAGAGTCTTGATAATCATGATTTTTATTTCCAAATGACATCGAATCACCCTTTCTTATAAACCCAGTCGGTTCTTAATTTTCAATAAAGCCAAAATCCTCAAACGGAAAATACACCATTGCAGCTTTTCCGGCTATATCAGCCTGTGGCACAAAACCGAATATCCGGCTGTCCCGGCTACGCACTCGATTGTCCCCAAGCACAAAATAACTATCCTCCGGGACTATCTCAACTCCTGTCAAGGAAAACAAATCAAAATCAGAAGTGAAAACATCCATTCCCTGTTGCTGCTCCGTCCCAAGAAAAGGCTCTTCGATGACCTCTCCATTCAGATACAGCTGATCCTCACTGTATGAAATGGAATCACCCGGTAACCCGATGACTCTCTTGATGAGCGTTTGCCCATCTTCATTGCTGAAGATGATGATATCAAAGCGATCAATGTCCGAAAATGTCTCATATAAGAGATAGTTGCCCTGTGCTAGCGTTGGACTCATTGAGTCGCCTTCAACTTTCAACGGAATGAAAACATAAAAACGGATGATGAGCACCAGCAACAAGGCTAAGATGATCGCCTTCACCCAATCCCAAATCCCATCCTGCATCTTTTTATCTACTTTCATCGGTATCAACCTTTTTGGTTATAGTTTACGAAAACAATACTCATAGTTTAGCATATTTTACGCACAAAAAGAATTGCAACAAATCCAAAGGCGATACTTCCAAGCAATTCCGGACATTACAAAAAGGTTTGGCCCTTCGAAAAAGCAGCCAAACCTTTCGGACTATTCGTTCCCCATCAATATTTCCACAGCTTTATCATACTGTGTATCGTTCTCCGTAAGAACTTCGCGCAATTTTTCAACAATAGCCAACGCGGTGTCGCCCGTTACGATTCCGGTTGCATCCAGCTCATTTGCAGCTTGGAATGAGGCTACCTGTTCGACAGTAGCTTCATCGTAGTAACCGTCTGCTTCGACCGCGTATCCGATGGCGTTCAGCATCGCTTCCACATTCTTGACCTCTTCCGAGACAGTTCCTTCTTCATAGGTTGCCGTAGAATCGATAATCGTTAAAGTGGCGTATTCCGGAAGAGCAACTTCGTAGTCCACAGCAATGCCTTTTTGGTGGATCCAGTTGCCGTTTGGCGTCAGCCACTTGGCGACCGTCAATTTCAACTCGCTGCTCTCCGTCAAAGGATAAACAGTTTGAACTGTCCCTTTGCCGAAGGTCGTTGTCCCGACCAACGGAATTTCGGATGATTCCTGCAGAGCTCCCGCGACGATTTCCGATGCACTGGCACTTCCCTCATCAACAAGCAGTACGCTTGGTTCGGTTATCTTGAAATCTCCGAACTCGCTATCACTGGCCACAATCTTATTCGGCTCGGCATCTTTTTCTTGCGTCTGCATGATGACGTCGCCGTCGTCAAGGAACATATTGCTGATCTTCAGAGCTTGATCCAACAAACCGCCTGGATTCTGCCTGAAATCAAACACAAAGGATGTGGCGCCTTGTGTACGCAGATCCGTTACAGCGCTGACGATATCGTCATAGGTCGGCGTCGAGAAACTGGAAACGTGGACGATGCCGATTTCCGGATATTCTTCATCCAGTTCAAAAGTCACCGTTTCGATCGGAATCGTGTCTCTGGTGATATTCACTTTGAATGTCTGGTCACCGCGAACGATTTCCAGGACCACTTCACTTCCTTTTTCGCCTCTGATCAGCGCGACTGCTTCGCTTGCCGTTAAGCCCTGCAATGATTCGCCATCCGCACTGAGAATGATGTCATTCGGCAACAGTCCTGCTTTTTCAGCTGGAGAGCCCTTGATCGGCGAAACGATGACAATCTGCTGATTCAAGGACATAATTTCAGCTCCGATTCCTTCGAATGAGGCGGAAATCGACTCATCCAAGTTCTCGCTCTCTTCTGTGTTCAAGTATTGACTGTAGGGATCGCCGACTGCTTCCACCATGCCGCTTAAGGCACCCTCAATCAACGCCTCTTTATCGACACCTTCGACATAATTATTGAGCAGTGTCTGATAGACAGCTCCGATGCGTTCGGATGCAGCTATATCCAATGTCGAACTGTTTGTGCCTTGGATAATCTCTACTGTCGATGGGAGAGTAACGCTCCTGCCGATCCACGCATACGTCCCGCCAATAGCCGCAATTGCGACGATAAGTAAGGACAGGAAGTAGAAGGAGAGCTTGACTCCACGTTTTTTTAGTTTATGACCGTTGTTGCCCATTCAAAGTACACCTCTTTAAGATTATAGGATAGATTCTAAAGCAACGAGCATCATGTCATCGAACGTAGTTTCACGCTCTTCGGCAGTCGTCTCTTCCCCTGTCAGGATATGGTCGCTGATGGTCAATAAAGCTAAAGCTTTCCGGTTGTATTTGGCGGCCAGCAAGTAGAGACCGGCAGCTTCCATTTCCACGGCCAGAACGCCATAGTCAGCCAACTTTTGTTTATCCAACTCTTCATTGTAGAAGCGGTCCGAAGACAGGACATTGCCGACGTGGACGGATAGATTTCTTTCCTTCGCAACCAGGTAGGCATTGTGCATCAATTCAAAGCTACAGATTGGCGCAAAATTGACTTGACCATTGAACGTATTGCTGACAACGCTGGAATCGGTGGTCGCTCCTTGGGCAATGACGATATCACGCACATGGATATCTTTTTGGATTGCCCCTGCGGAACCGACCCGGATTAAATTCTGTACATTGTACTCAGTGATCAATTCGTTTGCGTAAATCATGATGGAAGGCAAACCCATCCCTGTGCCTTGGACAGAGACACGTTTACCTTTGTATGTCCCCGTATATCCGAACATGTTCCGGACAGAATTGTACTGTTCGACATTCTCCAAATAGGTCTCGGCAATATACTTCGCTCTCAATGGGTCGCCCGGCAATAAAACAGTTTCCGCGATTTGACCAGGTTTTGCTGCAATGTGTGTACTCATTTCATTTCCTTCTTTCTTTATCTAGTTTTGGTTTCTCTCGATGTATACTTCGAACAACTCATCAAATACGGACATGAACTCTGTGTACTCTCCGCTCAATTCCAGGTAATCGGCAAGTTCGTGATAATCGGTCATTTGCTTCGGAAAGCCGATATCCTCGGAAACCCGGTTCGCAAATGCTGTTTTTTTGTCCTTTTTGTATGGGTCTCGATACGTCAGGATGAAAAGGTAAAAAGATTGTCTCATAAATTAGGCCTCTTTCTATTTTAACAAATTTTCTGCTGGTATGCTTACTTCAAACGAATATTCTTTCGTCTCTTTATCGATCGAAAGCAAGCGGATGGCACTCTCTTTCGGAAGTTTGATGTTGGCCAAATTCATCAGTACGGTTTCCGAATCCGCATCCAAGCTGACGAATGCAGGCAATTCCAAAAATTGAGCCAAAAGAGTCAAGGCTTCCTTTTCGGGCAAAGACAGCCCGCCTAGGGAAATATCGGTCACCTTCAGCTGCAGATTACCGTCCGTTGTCGCATGCGGCTCTCCTGTTAGAGCGAACGGGATCGAAAGCCCCAAAAGTACAGTCTCTCCTTTTAAAGTCACCGCATCCGTCATCTCCAACGAGTAGCCATCCAAGCTCTGCTCGGATTTCAGATATTCATTGGCGATGACCGCCAATTCGTTATTGCTCAAGGACAACCCTATCGAGAGCTGATCCGCTGATTGCGTCGTGGTTAGAGCATCAGTCGCTGTTTGGCTAGGCTGAACCATCGCAATTTTCGAGAAAATCCAAATTGCTGCCAGCACCAGTATGAGCGACAAGGTTATGAATCCAATTTTCCATGGATTCGGACTATTCCTCACACTTCTTTGTTGATTGATTCCCATTGAACTCGCTCCTTTAAAAATATCTTTCTGAAAGTCCCAATCTTTTTTTGCGGAAGGGATACTATGATTTTCTAAAGCTTACCATTTAATGTGCTATAATGCATTCAGAAGGACGTTGTTGGAGACTGTTTTTTTCTTTGGCCAAAAAAAATTGCTGTCAGGCAACAAGGAGGAATGAATGTGACTACTTTTCCGCAAACAGAAGGCAGACGCAAAATCATCGTAAACGAAGTGTTGAATGCCGTAACGCATGGAATCGGGACCTTGCTTAGCATCGTAGGATGCGTCTTACTCATTTTGAAGGGGTCCCAATCAGGAAACGTTACAGAAGTCGTAGCTTATGCCATTTACGGTGCTTCGATGATTTTGCTTTTTCTGTCATCGACGCTCTATCACAGTTTCAGTATGACCCGCTTCCAAAAGATATTCCGCTACATCGATCACGCAGCCATATATTTGTTGATTGCAGGGACGTATACGCCGTTTTGTTTGATTGCGGTACGTAACGGTCAAAGCAGAGCTTTGTTCATTGCCGTTTGGGCAATCGCAATCATCGGCATTATCCTGAAGATCTTTTTCGTCGGAAAATTCAACGGTATTTCCACCCTCTTGTACTTGGGTATGGGATGGATGGCGCTGTTCATCATTCAACCGATGTACCAGACACTCGGTCTGAACGGCATTGTGCTGATCGCTTTAGGTGGTTTGAGTTACAGTTTGGGGACTATTTTTTACTCGAACAAAAAATACGGCTTTATGCATGTCATTTGGCATCTCTTTGTTATGGCAGGCGCCGCTTTTATGTTTTTCGGCATCTTCTTGTATGTTTAAAAACAGAAAATCAATAACATCATGCAAAGCAAAAATTGGGCTGACTCAATCATTGAGTCAGCCCTTTTCTGCCTAGTTCACCCGTTTGAAGACCTTGAATTCATGTTCGAAGCAGTTTTTGTCATCTACAACGCCTAAGGTTGATGACTCAAGTCCCCACTCGTTCCAGTCGACTGCAGGGAAATAAGTATCCCCGTCAAAGTCGGCATGAATGACGGTCTGATACAGGATATCCGCAAACGGCAGAAATAGTTCAAAAATTTCACTGCCGCCGATGATGAAAAGCGTGTCCTCTTCATTATCCAACGCCAATACTTCTTTGACGTCATGCAGGACAGTAACGCCTGCATGGCTGTACTCGGTTTGCCTCGTCAGGATGATGCTTTCCCTTTTCGGCAACGGGCGTGATCCCATTCCCTCGAACGTTTTTCTGCCCATCACGATTTTGTGGTTCAATGTTTTTTCCTTGAAGTACTTCAGATCATTCGGCAGGTGCCAAGGCAATGTGCCGCCTTTCCCTATGATTCCATTGTCGTCTTCAGCCCATAATAATGCGATCATCTTATGTTTTGCCGCGCAACCGAGCCAGCGCCCGGACCGATCAGGCACCTTTATGGAACCTGATGGCGGCAGCCTCCTTTTCCTCGATATGAAAAATTTATACAGCGATCGGTGCTTTGATGCCCGGGTGGCTCTTGTAGCCCTCCAGGACGATATCCTCTTTTTCCATTTCAAAAATGGATTTCTCCGGATGCTTCAGCACCAGTTTCGGCAAAGCAAACGGTTCTCTGGAAAGCTGCAACTCGATCTGTTCGATATGATTCAGATATAGATGGGCATCCCCGAACGTATGGATGAATTCCCCGACTTCAAGCCCCGTTTCGTTTGCGATCAGATGCGTCAATAAAGCGTAGCTGGCTATGTTGAATGGCACGCCCAAAAATATATCCGCGCTCCGCTGGTACAGTTGGCAGCTGAGCTTTCCATCCGTGACATAGAATTGGAACAGGGTGTGGCAAGGCGGCAAGGCCATCGAAGGGACGTCTTCCGGATTCCAGGCGGAAACCATCAGTCTTCTGGAATCCGGATTCTTTTTGATCATTTCGATGACATCGCTGATCTGATCGATGAATTCCCCTTGCGTCGTTTTCCAGCGGCGCCATTGGGACCCATAAATGTTGCCCAATTCGCCGTGTTTTGCTGCAAAGGCTTCATCCGTCAAAATCGCTTCGCGGAATTTGGCCATTTCGGCATCATAGATTGCTTTGAAGCCTTCTTCTTTCAGGACCCGGTGGCCGAAGTCAGCCATATTCGGCCCTGTGTAGTCTGCTGATTTCACGTAGCGCTCAAATGCCCACTCATCCCAGATGTGGTTGTTGTTTTCCAACAAGTATTTGATGTTCGTGTCACCTTTTAGGAACCACAGTAGTTCGCTCTTGATGAGTCCGAAAGCGACTTTCTTGGTCGTCAGGATCGGAAAGCCTTCAGCCAAGTCGAAACGCATCTGATATCCGAAGATGCTTTTCGTGCCGGTACCAGTACGGTCGTGTTTTGTTGCGCCTGTTTCCAGGACGGTTCTTGCTAAATCCAAATATTGTTTTGTCATCTTTGTTCTCCTATATACATTAATCTTTGGCGAACTGGCTGAGATATTCCCAACGTTCCCATTTTTCGGCAAGCGCTGCTTCTGCGTCGTCCAATTCCTGCTGCAATTGGGTCAGCTTTTCGAAGTCAGAAGCATTTTCAGCCATCGCGCTCTGCAATGTCTGACCTTTTTCCTCAAGTTCGGCAATGTCGTCCTCGATCGTCTCCCATTCCTTCTGCTCCATGTAGGTCCATTTGGTCTTTTCTTTGACCGCATCCTGAGTAGGGACAGGCGCTGCCGCTTTTTTGATTTCCTGTTTAGCGGCCTCGCTCTCTTTTTGTCTCGAAACCAGCAAATATTCGCTCATATCCCCAAAGAATACGCCCGGTTTGCCTTCATCATTCAGGATCAAGAGCTTGTCAGCCACTTTGTCCAGGAAATAACGGTCATGCGATACGGTGATGACGGCTCCGCCGAAGCTGTTCAAGTAATCCTCCAGAACAGTCAACGTATCGATATCCAAGTCGTTTGTCGGCTCATCCATCAGCAGCACATTCGGTTTCGTCATCAGCAGCTTCAACAAGTAAAGTCGACGCTTTTCCCCTCCTGATAACGAACTGATTAGGCTGCCGTGGGTTTCGCGCGGGAAGAGGAAGGTCTCCAGCATTTCCGTGACGCTGACGACGATGCCGTCGCTTAATTTCACCTCTTCCGCGATTTCCTGCAGATAATTAATGACCCGCTTATCGTCAGGAAGCACTTCGGAAAGCTGTTTGTAATAGGCTATTTTGACGGTCTCTCCGATGATCAGATT
>ERZ1023696.14-NODE-14-length-47289-cov-8.092596_pt1 | contig 47289 bp, 35 predicted proteins | sample MGYA00520859_ERZ1023696 | MGnify/ENA primary metagenome ERZ1023696 (study PRJEB33180, sample SAMEA4046002) | wastewater metagenome | place: Denmark | collected 2016-03-13 | study: EMG produced TPA metagenomics assembly of the PRJEB13832 data set (Local surveillance...
GTGTAACGGCGAAAATCTGTCGCACACTATAGATGGTGTGTCGATAGTATTCAAGACACTACCTGTAGTGTATCGCCTTGATGGGGGTCACAATCCGAGGTGCGCTGTTGCAGTGCGGCGCAGCGGGAAATCGAATGATCCCGCAGGCCCCATGCAGCCGATATGTGATGACTGAAATCAAGCAAAACCGGGCGTCGCAGGCGGTTTTCCTGGACCAGGCCGCGTGGGCGTTGACGCGGGTTTTTTTCGCACCGCTGGGGGCGCGTTACAAACGGTGATGTTTGCGTGCTACAGCGGTGTCGCAGGCGTCACCGGTGCGGGTCCGGTGTGCCTCGGGTTTCCGCAGGAAACTGCGTGAGGGGCCAGGCGAGCAGGCGCTGAAGCCTTGTCCAGTCAAATCCGGGGCCGGGGTCTTGCTTGCGTCCCGGTGCGATGTGTTCGTGCCCCGCCACATGGGTGACGGGGTAGCGCTCCCGGATGTCGGCGCACAGTCTGGCCAGCACCTCGTATTGCACCGGCTCAAACATCTGTCCTTCGAGCCCCTCCAGCTCGACACCAATCGAGTCGTCGTTGCACTGCGATCGCCCCCGGTAACTCGACTGGCCTGCGTGCCAGGCGCGCTCGTCGCAGTCCACAAATTGCCAGAGGGTGCCATCCCGTTCTATGAAGAAGTGCGCCGACACCTGCAGTCCCCGGATGCTTTGAAAGTAAGGGTGCGCGTCCCAGTCCAGGGCGTTGGCGAACAGTTTTTGTACCGACCCGCTGCCGTAGCTCCCCGGCGGAAGGCTGATGGAATGGACCACGATCAGATCCACGGCAGCGCCACTGGGGCGCGGGCCAAAATTGGGAGAAGGTTGCCTGAGGGCCTCGTGATGCCAGCCCGCGTCCCACCGGGTTTGGGAGGGTGGCCCTTCAGCCAAGGTCGTCATGTGCGTCGTTGTCGCTCGGGGCGGAGATGTTCAACCGGGCAATGCGGTAACGGATTTGTCGCAGGCTGATTCCCAGCCGCGCCGCGGTGGCTGTCCGGTTGAAGTTGGCCTCGCGCAGCGCGCGCACCAGGATCTCCCGTTCCTGCTGGTCCAGCCAGGCTTGAAGATCGTTGGGCAGTGTAGTGCACGGTGTCAGTCCGCTGGTTGCCGCCATGCCGGGCGCGGCGTCGGCAACGGGCGCTGTCGTGGCCACTGGCTGGGTGGACGATGGGCGGGCGCCAAAGGCATCGGCGGCAGAGGTGGCGCACTCTACGTGCAGTTCATCCCCGTCGCTCAGTGCCACGGCCCGGTGCAGCAGGTTCTCCAGCTCGCGCACGTTGCCGGTCAGGGGGTGGCTGGCAATGGCATTCAGCGCCTGCTCCGTGAGTGCCGGTGTCTTCATTCCCGATTCCTGCGCTATGCGGGCCAGCAACGCCGTGCACAGCGCGGGCAGATCCTCTCTCCGCTCGCGCAGCGGAGGAATGACGATTTCGATCACGTTCAGGCGGTAATACAGATCCTGGCGGAACCGGCCCGACAGCACGTCGGCCGCGAGGTCGCGGTGGGTGGCGCTCACGATCCGCACGTCCACGGTTTCCTCCTGGGTCGAGCCCAGGGGCCGCACGCTGCGCTCCTGAATGGCGCGAAGCAGCTTCGATTGCATTGCCAGGGGCAGATCGCCGATTTCGTCGAGAAACAGTGTGCCGCCGCGTGCGGCCTGGAAATAGCCGTCGCGGTCCTGACCGGCCCCGGTGTACGACCCTTTGCGGGCGCCAAAGAATTCGGCTTCCAGCAGGTTTTCGGGGATGGCGCCGCAATTGACGGCAATGAGCGGGCCTTCAGACCGCTGACTGCTGGCGTGCAACGCCTGGGCCACCAGCTCCTTGCCGGTTCCGGACTCCCCGTGGATGAGCACCGGGGCCATGCTGCGGGCAACCTTGGCAATCCGCTGCTTGACATTGCAAATGGCCTCCGACTCGCCAATAAGGCGGTCCAGCGCGCTCCCGGTGCCTGTGGGCTCGGTCGTGCTGCCCGGGCGTGCCGGGCTGCGGCTGGAGCGCGGCGCAGGAACTCCCCCCGTCCCCTGCACGGCCGAAGCCACCACCGAACGGAACTGTTTCAGGTCTACCGGCTTGGTCAGGTAGTCGAAGGCCCCCGAGCGCAGCGCTTCGACCGCGTTTTCTGCAGACCCGTAAGCCGTCATGACCACACAACGTTCACGGCGCTGCTGGTTTCGCAGATCCAGCAACAGCTCCATGCCAAAACCATCGGGCAGGCGCATGTCGGTAATGACGGCGTCGAAACGGTGGTCTTTCAGTTGCTGGCGTGCCTCCTGAACGCTGGATGCGGTTTCCACGCGGTAGCCTTCGCGCAGCAACGTGAGTTCATACAGGGTGCGCAGATCGGGCTCGTCGTCAACGACAAGGATGGAGGCGGCTGGGGCATTCATGGATTCAGGGGCCGTTCAGACGACGATGGTGTCAAACAGGGTGGCATTTTCGGCAGGCCGTGCATTTCGGCGGAAACCCACGGTAAAAGCATTGCCACCGATTTCGCCGCGTGGTGTGGTGCGCACCAGGCGCTGATAGCCAATCGAGGCGCCGTGGCGTTGGCACAGCTCCCGGCAGATATACAGGCCCAGTCCGCTGGATCGGCTTTCAGACGAAAAGAAGGGCTCGAACAGGTGGCGTTCCACCGATTTGTCCATGGGTGCCCCATCGCTCCATACCTGCAGGCTGATGGCCCCCGACGGGCTGACCCGGGTGGTAATGGCCAGCGAATCGTCGTGGGGGCCCTTGTAGCGCACGGCGTTGTCCAGCAGGTTGAACAGCACACGCCGCAAGTGCTCGGTATCAAACTCGATCTGGGCGTTGTGGCCCATCAGTGAAATGCTGGCGCGCCGCTGTGCCGGGTTCTGGTGCTGCCAGTCGGCGCAGATCTGGGCCACGGTGTCGTCCAGCAGCAGCGTGGAGGCGGGCGCGTGGCTGATCTGGTGCTGCACCCGGGCAATGTCCAGCACCTCTTCGGCGATGCGCGCCAGGCGCTCTGCGTTCTGCCGCACCATCTGGGCGAGCCGTTGCTGGCCCGGGTCGTGCAGATCTTCTTCCAGCAAGGCATTGGCCTGAACGATGGCGGCCAGCGGGTTGCGAATTTCGTGGGCCACGGCAGCGGACATGCGGCCCATGGCTGCCAGTTTTTCTGTGCGCAAGCGCGCTTCCAGCTCACGCAGGTCGTGCAGGAACATCACGCACAGGCGCTCAATCGGCTCATTCAGGGACTCGTGGCGCGAGGCGGTCAGCCAGGTGCGCACATGCAGCCCGGTGGGGCTCTGGCCCGGATGCAGCAGGTCGGCATCGGCGGTGATGGGTTGTTCCTGGTGGAATGTGCGCTGCGCCAGCTTCACCAGTGGCAGCCAGGCGGGGTCCTCGTTCAGGGAGAAGGGGGGCGCCAGTGAGCCGGGGCCGCCCAGCAGCAGCAGTGCGGCCGGGTTGGCAATGCGCACGACATCCTGGCTGTCCAGCACCAGCACGCCATCGGTGAGGTGCTCGATCACCAGCGCGCTCACCTGGGACTGCACTCTCGCCGCCATCTGGCTTTTCTGGGCGAGCTGCTGCTCTCGCGCCAGCCGCACGGACAGCTGGTGCACCAGGTAAGTGATGATGAAAAAGCCCGTACCGGCCAGTGCGCTCTGGAGATAGCGCGAGGCGTCATCGCCGCCGCTGATCTGCCCTTGCCACCAGGCCAAGGCCAGCAGCAGCAAGGTGGCGGCTGCCGTCGTGCCCAGAGCCAGGGTCAGCGTGCCCAGCACTGCCGCCATCAGGATGGGCAGGCCGAACAGGGGCGTGTAATTCATGGAGCCGGCCTGCAGCAATTGCAAGGCGCACACCGCCGCCAGGTCCACGCCAATGAACGCAAGCCACCGGGGGCCCGCAGCGGGCGGCGGAGGGGCGCGGCCTGCAAGTGCGCGCTCGGCCAGCGTTACCGCAAGGTAGGCCACGCACACCGCCAGCGTGGCCGGCTCTGCCGCCAGGTTGATGAACTGCCCCAGGCCCTGCAAAAACAGCAGAGCCAGCGCCACCATGACGCGGCCGGTCAGGAACCCGCGCCACATGCGCACAAAAGGTGCATCTGCGGCAGACGGTGAAAGACCCGGCGGCAGGAACGGCATGGTGTCAGGCGCTGTGTTGGCGCCTGTGCTCGGCGCAGCAGTAGGCGTGCTGCCCCAACATCAGTGCCTCTGCGCGCGGTACATGCACGCCGCAGTGGCTGCAGGCCACCATGTCCTGGGGCAGTACAGGCGCCCGGGGGGCGGCCTTCTCGGGGCCGGATGCCGGGGGGCGGCGGCTTCGCCAGACACCCACGACCACCGCCAGCACAATCAGCAAAACCAGGTATTTCATGTGCTGCGACCCAAAACCACTTCCATCACGAAGCGCGAACCCACATACGCCAGCAGCAAAAGACCGGCGCCGGCGTAGAGTATTCGCACCGCATTGCGCCCACGCCAGCCAAAGCGTGCGCGGCCCAGCAGCAAGGTGGCAAAGGTGACCCACGACAGCAGCGAGAAAACCGCCTTGTGGTCCCAGCGGCCTGGATGCCCGTAAAGCGTTTCGCCAAACAGCCAGCCAGCGAGCAAAGTGGCCGTCAACAGCACAAAACCAGCCGTGACGAAGCGGAAGGTCAGTCGCTCCAGCGTGAGCAGCGGGATACCGCTTTGCGGGTCTTCTGCCTGGCGGATATGGTGCTCGGCACGCGTCATGAGCCAGGCATGCACGACTGCGGCGGCAAAAAGTCCGTAGCAGGCAATGCCCAAGGCCAGGTGCAGCGGCAGCCAGGGCGAGGCGGTTACATGCAAAGGCTGGCCAGAAAACACCAGGGACAGCAGCACCGCCCCCGCGCCCAGCAAGGCCAGTATCCAGCGCGCCCGCAACTGCGGAAAAAGCTGGCGTTCGACGGCATACACCGTGAGCACCAGCCACGCGGTCATCGACAGCGCGTGTGCAAACCCGAAGCGGGGGGTATCGCCCCACAGCCCCCACGCCAGCACGGCCGCATGCAGCACCCATGCCAGTAGCAGCACATTGCGCGCCGCCGCGGTGCTCAGGCGTGACGACGCAGCCGCCGAAGAGGCATACGCGGCTGCGGCCGCGAGGGCCAATAGCCAGCTGACAGGGGAAGCACTGGGTAAAATCATGGGTACAGTTTAGCCTTTCGCCCACCGCCAGCGCCCTGGCGGGTCCGCGCGCCACCGGCGCTTGCGGGCACTACCGGAATACCCTATGGCCTCCGCCCTTACCGACAAACTCACGCGCCTCGTCAAGGAGATGCGTGGCCAGGCCCGCATCACCGAGTCCAACGTCACGGACATGCTGCGCGAGGTGCGCATGGCCCTGCTCGAAGCTGACGTGGCGCTGCCCGTGGTGCGCGACTTCATTGCCCGCGTCAAAGAGAAGGCGCTGGGCCAGGAAGTGCTGGGCTCGCTCAAGCCCGGGCAGACGCTGGTCAGCATCGTCAACCGCGAACTGGCCGCCACCATGGGCGAGGGGGTATCCGACATCAACCTCGCCGCCCAGCCGCCCGCTGTGATCCTGATGGCCGGTCTGCAGGGTGCGGGCAAGACCACCACCACCGCCAAGCTGGCCAAGCACCTGATTGAAAAGCGCAAGAAGAAGGTGCTGACCGTGTCGGGCGACGTGTACCGCCCCGCCGCCATTGAGCAGCTCAAGACCGTGACCAGGCAAGCCGGTGCCGAGTGGTTCCCCAGCACGCCCGAGCAAAAGCCGCTCGACATCGCCCTGGCGGCCCTCGATTACGCCAAAAAGCACTACTTTGATGTGCTGCTGGTGGACACAGCGGGCCGCCTGGCCATCGATGAAGCCTTGATGAAGGAAATCAAGGACCTGCACGCGGCACTGAATCCGGTCGAAACCCTGTTTGTGGTCGATGCCATGCAGGGCCAGGACGCGATCAACACGGCCAAGGCGTTCAAAGAGGCGTTGCCCCTGACCGGCATCGTGCTGACCAAGCTCGACGGCGATTCGCGCGGCGGCGCGGCGCTGTCGGTGCGCCAGATCACGGGCGCGCCCATCAAGTTCGCTGGCGTGTCTGAAAAAATCGATGGCCTGGAGGTGTTCGACGCCGAGCGCCACGCGGGCCGTATCCTGGGCATGGGCGACATCGTTGCCCTGGTCGAGCAGGTGAGCGCGGGTGTGGACATGGAGGCGGCGCAGAAGCTGGCCGCCAAAGTCAAAAGCGGCGACGGCTTTGATCTGAACGACTTTCTCTCGCAGATTCAGCAGATGAAGCAGATGGGCGGCCTGTCCAGCCTCATGGACAAACTGCCCTCGCACCTCACAGCCAAGGCCGGTGCGGTGGACATGGACAAGGCCGAAAAAGACATCAAGCGCAAGGAGGGCATCATCCACAGCATGACCCCGCTGGAGCGCCGCAAGCCCGAACTCATCAAGGCCACCCGCAAGAAGCGCATTGCCAACGGCGCGGGCGTGCAGGTGCAGGAGGTCAATCGCATGCTCAAGGAATTTGAGCAGATGCAGGGCATGATGAAAAAAATGAAGGGCGGCGGCCTGATGAAAATGATGAAGAAAATGGGCGGTATGAAAGGCATGGGCGGTATGCCCAAGATGCCGTTCTGATTTTGGGGTGTTTTTGGTCTCAAGCCCTTATAGAATAAGCGCTGTAAGCTATCAAAACAAAAGCAAAAAACCGGCGTGAAGCCGGTTTTTTTGTGGGCAGTGCGCCGCTGTGATGCTATTAAAAAAGTAGCTGCTTGCGCCATATCAGAAATGGTTTCCGATACAAAAATGTCTGAAACCTATAGATAGCAAGCGCAAGGCGCTCACTTTTTTATCCATTCTGGGCATCGTACGGCAGATCACGCCATGGCGCGCACCAGCACGTCGCCACGCAGCGTGTACGCCTTGGCTTCGGTGATGGTCACGTCCACCATCTGGCCCACCAGGCGGGGCTGGCCCACAAAGTTGACCACGCGATTGCACTCGGTGCGGCCCATCAGCTCCGTGGTGTCGCGCTTGGAGGCGCCTTCCACCAGAATGCGCTGCACCGTGCCCACGCGGCTTTCGCTGATGGTCTTGATGTTGGCGTTGATGACGGCCTGCAGCTCGTGCAGGCGGCGCAGTTTCACATCGTGCGGGGTGTCGTCGTGCAGGCCGGCCGCGGGCGTGCCGGGGCGGGGGCTGAAAATGAAACTGAAGCTGTTGTCAAAGTGGATGTCGTCGATGAGCTTCATCATCTTGCCGAAATCTTCTTCGGTTTCGCCAGGAAAACCGACGATGAAATCGCTGCTCATGGCCAGATCGGGGCGGATGGCGCGCAGCTTCTTCACCGTGCTCTTGTATTCCATGGCGGTGTAGCCGCGCTTCATGGCCATGAGGATGCGGTCCGATCCGTGTTGCACCGGCAGATGCAGGTGGTTGGCCAGCTTGGGGATGCGCCCGTAGGCCTCAATGAGCCGGGGCGTGAACTCGTTGGGGTGGCTGGTGGTAAAGCGCAGGCGCTCGATGCCCGGGATGTCGGCCACGTATTCAAGCAGCAGCGCCAGGTCGGCCACTTCACTGGTGTCGCCCATAGGGCCCCGGTAGGCGTTCACGTTCTGGCCCAGCAGGGTGATTTCCTTGACGCCCTGGTCGGCCAGGCCCGCCACTTCCACCAGCACGTCGTCGAACGGGCGGCTCATCTCTTCGCCGCGCGTGTAGGGCACTACGCAGTAGCTGCAGTATTTGCTGCAGCCTTCCATGATTGACACAAACGCCGATGCGCCCTCGACGCGCGCGGGTGGCAGGTGGTCAAATTTTTCGATCTCGGGAAAGCTGATGTCCACCTGTGGGCGGTCCTGCCGATCGCGCTCGTTCAGCATTTCGGGCAGGCGGTGCAGGGTTTGGGGGCCAAATACCACGTCCACGTAGGGCGCGCGCTTGATGATCTCGGCGCCTTCCTGGCTGGCGACACAACCGCCCACGCCGATTTTCACGCCCTTGGCTTTCAGGTGCTTGATGCGGCCAAGGTCGCTGAAAACCTTCTCCTGCGCTTTTTCGCGCACCGAACAGGTGTTGAACAGAATCAGGTCGGCCTCATCCACATTCTGGGTGGGTTCATAGCCCTGGGCGGCGTTCAGCACATCGGCCATCTTGTCCGAGTCGTACTCGTTCATCTGGCAGCCGAAGGTTTTGATAAAGACTTTTTTGGACATGGCGATTTCTCAAACGGGAATGCACGCCATGGCGCACAGGGGCGCGTGGCGTGAACTGCACACCACCGGGCAGGCCGGTGGTTGCGGCGGTTATCTGGGGGTTGTGTCCGACTCGACGCGGAAGTTGCGCCCGACGGAATCGCTGGCCTTGCGTGGCTGGCTTGCCTCTGCCTTGGTGAGGATCCAGGCCGAAATCAAGAGGCCCGTGCTGGGCTCGATGACGTAGTTCACCTTGAAACGCTGCCCCAAAACCGTGTGGGCCATGACCAGCGTGTTCTGTGGGCTGAACAGCCGCATTCCGGGGGCCATGCGGATGGCGTTGCCGTTCAGGGTGGCGTCGGCGGTGCTGTTGACGGTGAGTTCGCCGCGCAGCGCGGCATCGGGGAAGTTGCGCACCGACCCCATGCCCGAGGGTACCTGGGCGGTGGCAGGGGTGCTGGCCAGCACCAGGGCAGTGCCCAGCGCAGCCGCGAGGGCGCGCCAGAAGCTGTGGGGTGATGTTGTGGCCGAAAACGGGGTGGCGCGGCAGCGGGTCATGGTGTGTATCCAGAGGCTGGGGTGAAAGGGACGCTCATTTTACGCGGCTGCCCCTGGGCCGGGGTGGCGGGCGTCCGGTGTTCGAAAAATCTGCCGTGAGAGAGCGGCTGGTGCGAAGACATCGCCCATGGAAAAAGCCCGCAACAGAGAACTGTTTGCGGGCTTTTGAATGGTGGTGGTGATAGGTGGATTTGAACCACCGACATCAGCATTATGAATGCTGCGCTCTAACCAACTGAGCTATATCACCGCAGAACAAAATTATAGAACAAATTTACTGGTGGGTGAAGTTCGCCGTGCGCTTGTTGACGAAGGCGTCCATGCCTTCCTTCTGGTCCTGGGTGGCGAACAGCGCATGGAACAGCCGGCGCTCGAACATCACGCCGTCAGACAGTGAGCCTTCGAAGGCCCGGTTCACCGACTCCTTGGCGGCCATCACCGCAATTTGCGAGAAGTTGGCAATGACCAGGGCTGCGCCCAGGGCTTCTTCCATCAATTTGTCCAGAGCGACCACGCGGCTCACCAGGCCTGCGCGTTCTGCCTCCACGGCGTCCATCATGCGGCCGGTGAGGGCCATGTCCATGGCTTTGGATTTGCCCACTGCGCGCGGCAGGCGCTGTGTGCCACCCGCGCCGGGGATCACCCCGAGCTTGATTTCGGGCTGGCCAAACTTGGCGTTGTCGGCGGCGATGATGAAGTCGCACATCATGGCCAGTTCGCAGCCACCACCCAGTGCAAAGCCGCTCACGGCCGCAATCACGGGTTTACGGATGGCGCGGATCTGCTCCCAGTTGCGGGTGATGTAGTCGCCCTTGTAGGCGTCGGCGAAGCTGTATTTGGCCATGGCGCCAATGTCGGCACCGGCGGCAAACGCCTTTTCGCTGCCCGTGATGATGGTGCAGCCAATCTTTTCATCGGCATCAAACGCCTTGAGCGCCTCGCCCAGTTCGTTCATGAGCTGGTCGTTCAGGGCATTCAGTTGTTTGGGGCGGTTCAGCGTGATGACGCCAACCTTGTCCGCTTCGATGCGAACCTCAATGGTTTCGTAGGCCATGAAATCTCCTGGGTTGATGGGTTATTCAGACAACCTGGGGGACTATACCGAAGCACAAAGTCGGGCCGGTTGTGCTCCGCCATGGCGCTGGCGCTCAGGCCAGCCAGCGTCCCAGCGCAGTGCTGTCGGTTGCGGTGAGGCTGATGGTGTCTGGCGTTGCTGCAGTGGCCTTGCGGCTGCGCTGCCCTGCCGGTTTTGACTTGCCGGGGGCAACAGCCGCCTGTGCAGCCGGCAGCGCCATGGGCAACTGCAGCAGGCGGCCATCGCGTGCCACCACGGCGGTGACCTGTGTCGCCGCTCCCGCATAAAACGCCACATCCTCCAGCCGGGCAATGCGCCAGCCCTGGCCTTGCACTTGCAGGCCCAGCCACTCATCCCCCGCGGCCATGCCCGCCTTTTCGGCGGGGCCGCCACGCAGCACGGTCTTGAGCTGCACGCTGTGGTTTTCGGTGACGCGCAGGCCCAGGCGCTGCGCCAGCTGGGGCTGCTCGGGCTTGAGTGCCACTCCATGAGCGGCCAGCAGCTCGGCCAGGGGGAGTTCGGCGGTGCTGTGCACCCACTGGTCCAGCTCGTTGTCAAAGGACCGCCCCGCCAGCGAGGCCAGCTCGGCGCGCAGGTCGGCCTCGGTCATGGGGCCGCCGGCGCAGCGCTTCCAGAGGGCGCGCATCACGTCGTCGAGTGTGGTCTTGCCTTCACGGCGCAGCGTGAGATCCAGGCACAGGGCGACCAGCGAGCCCTTGGTGTAGTAGCTCACCGTGGCGTTGGGGGTGTTTTCATCCTGGCGGTAGTACTTGACCCAGGCATCAAAACTGGCCTGCGCCACCGTCTGCACGCTGCGGCCCGGTGTCTGCAGCACCTGGTTGGTGGCCTTGGCCAGCAGCTTGAGGTAGGTGGCATCGTCGATCAGACCCGCACGGCGCAGCAGCAGGTCGTCGTAGTAGCTGGTGAAGCCCTCAAAAAACCACAGCAGCTCGGTGTAGTTCTCCTGGCTGTAGTCGTAGCGGAAAAACTCTGCCGGGCGCAGGCGCTTGACGTTCCAGGTGTGGAAATATTCGTGGCTGATGAGGCCGAGCAAGGTGGTGTAGCCATCGCTGGCGCGCGCTTCGCCCGTGCGGGGCAGGTCACGCCGGCCGCAAATCAGGGCCGTGGAGTTGCGGTGTTCCAGGCCGCCATAGCCGTCGTGAACGGCATTGAGCATGAAGAGGTAATTTTTGATTGGCGGCTTGCCCTTGCCGTGCCAGAAGCGGATGGCGGTCTCGCAGATTTTCTGGGTGTCGGCCAGCAGGCGTTTGCCGTCAAACGATGGCGCGGCACCCGCCACCACGAAGCGGTGGGCCACGCCGCAGGCGGTGAATTGCCCGCTCCAGAAGGTTCCCATTTCGACCGGGCAGTCCACCAGTTCGTCGTAGTGGCTTGCCGCATACACGCCAAAGCCCCTTTTGTCGATGGACTGCGGCGTCAGCCCCGTGGCGACAGACCAGTGGGCGGTGGCCGCAGTGCTGGCGACTTCGAGTGCATGGGGTGCATCCTCTTGGCCATGCACACGCAGGCACACGCTGGTGCCATTGAAGAAGCCGCGCGAGGCATCCAGCCAGGCCGTGCGCACCGAGCTGTCGTAGGCACACACTTCGTAGGTAAGCACCAGGGGGCGGTCGGTGCGGCAGGTGGCGCGCCAGCGGTGCTTGTCCAGCTGCAAGAGGGGCACACGCCGGCCTTGTTGTGCACTCAGGCGCTGCAGATTTTTGGAAAATTCGCGCACCAGATAACTGCCCGGTATCCAGACGGGAAGCGACAACTCCTGTTGTTCCTGCGGGTGCGCCACGGTCAGTGTGACGGTGAACAGCCGGGCATGTGGGTCGGCGGCTTCGATGCGGTAGTGAACGGGGGCCTGGGTGGCCTGGCTGGCTTGGCTGGAGGGTTTGCGGGAGGTACGGAAGGTGGGCATGGGTGCGGCGTCGTGCAAGGCGGGTGCTTAGGAGGCTGTCGGACTCGGAAAACGTCGGCTGCAAACGGGCCGCAGCGGTCTTTTCATTTACCTTATTTTTGCCCCATAACCGTGCCATGAAGCTGCAAAGTCGGCAAAGACTGTCCTCGCTGGGGGCCATTTCCGCTTTCGACGCCCCAGGTCTGACGGCCTCCTGGCTCCGATGCGCGCTTCACCCGCCGGGGTCTCGGGGGCTGGGAAGGCGCGGGGAGTGATGTCCCCGCAGGCGTTCAGTTGCTGCTGGGGGCGCTGCCGGCCTCTGCCAGGCGCTTTTCCACATCCTGGGCGTTGATGGCGCCCGGAACGCGTGAGCCGTCGGTGAATATCAGCGTGGGGGTTCCGGTGATTTTGTATTTTTTGCCGAAGGCAAGATTGCGCTGAATGGCGCTGGTGTCGCAGCTGGCGGTATTGGGTGTCTTGTCGCGCAGCATGAAGTCGTGCCAGGTGGCGGCCCGGTCTTTGGCGCACCAGATGTTGCGGGATTTTTCTGCCGAGTCGGGGCTGAGGATAGGGTAGAGAAACAGATAGACCGTGATGTTGTCCACGTTCTGCATGTCCCGCTCGAAACGCTTGCAATAGCCGCAGTTGGGGTCTTCAAACACCGCCACCTTGCGTTTGCCATCGCCACGCACGATGGTGAAGGCATCCTTCAGGGGCAGGGCAGAAAAATCCACCGCCGTGAGTTTGTTAATGCGGTCTTCGGTCAGGTTGCGGCGCGCCTTGGTGTCGATCAGCTCGCCCTGGATGACGTAGTTGCCTTTGGCGTCGGTATAAAAAAGATCGGTGCCGATGCGCACTTCATACAGGCCAGGCATGGCAGTGGTGCGCACCTCGTCGATTTTTTCCATTTGCGGAATGCGTTCGGCCAGCGTTTTGCGGATGGCGGCCTCCTGGGCGGAAGCGGTGAAACTCAGGGCGAAAGCGGCCGTGGCCAGCAGGGTGGGAATCAATTGCATCGTGTTCTCGTTCAGTGGTGTCGCTGCGGCTGCCTGTGCAGCCACCAAATTCAGTGGGTTCCCATGGCCTGGCGAGCCATCCATTCCTTCAGGGGGCCGCTGCGCTCGAAACCTTTCATGCCCCAGTTGCGCAGCGCCTGCCATGGCCCTTCGGTCCGCGCAAAAAGCTGCTGCAGACTGTCGGTTGCCAGCCCCATGGGCAGCATGTCCGCCTTGCGCTCGCGCTCGTAACCGCGCAGCAAGCGCAAATCCGCCACGCTGCGCCAGTAGTCGCGTCCGTGCAGCACGCGGGCCAGGACCTGCGCATCTGCCAGCCCCATGTTCAGCCCTTGTCCTGCCAGCGGATGCACGTTGTGCGCAGCATCACCGGCGAGTACCCAGCTGCGTGCCTGGCCGCCCTGCATAGGCAGAGCCCCGCACCAGCGGTTGGCGCGCGCCTGCTGCAAGGGCCAGGCCGCACGCTCACCACTCAGTTGCAATGCGCCGAGTGCGCCATGACTGGCGTCTTGCAGGCGCTGGGCGAATTCCTGCGGTTCCAGCGCCAGCAACTCGGGCACCCGTTCCTTGATGACAGACCAGACCACTGCCACGGAGTTCCCCTGCGCACCGTCCAGCGGCAAAAAAGCCAGGATGCCGTCGGGCAAAAACCACTGGCGGGCAACCTGGCCGTGGGGGCGTTCGCACGTCAGCCGCGTGGCAATGGCGTGCTGTTCGTAGGCCGTCACCTCGAAGTCCACCCCAAACTCGCTGCGGGTGCGGCTGGCCCGGCCTTCGCACACCGCGGTAAGGGCCGCGGGCACTGGCTCTGGCACCACCTCCACTTGCGGCTGGTAGCGCACGGCTTCTGCCAGGCGGGCTTCCAGCGCTGGCACATCCACAATCCAGGCCAGTGCGTCCGCGCCCTGGGTGGCGGCGTCAAAGTGCACTGCGCCACCCTGGTCGCCAAACACCTGCATTTGTGTCACTGCCGTGGCATGGGCCGGGTCGGGCCAGCTGCGCAACGACTCGAGCAACTGGCGCGAGGCCGCATTCAGTGCATAGGCTCGCACATCGCCAGTGGGCGCAACCGCGGGAGCGGGTGCGGCCACCAGGGCTACGCGCAGCCTCTCGCGGGCCAGCAGCAAGGCCAGGGTGCGGCCCACCACGCCGGCGCCACGGATACAGATGTCAAAGGTTTTTGCCATGGCGGCATTGTAGGAGGGCCCTACGGACCGGAGGGCGGGGCAAAATGGCGCACCCGGCCCTCGCGGCCGCTGTCAGGAGCTTTGCGGCGTGACTTCTTTCCCTGAATCCGATCTGTCGGGCACGATCTCGCGCCTGTTTGTTTACCCGGTCAAATCCTGCGCGGGCGTGGAGGTGCAGGAGGCATTGCTCACCGAAACCGGCCTGGACCTGGACCGTGCCTGGATGGTGGTGGATGCCCAGGGCGTGTTCCTGACCCAGCGCGCCTTGCCCCGCATGGCGCTGATTCGTCCCCAGCTCAAAACCTCGGAACTGGTGCTGCGCGCCCCGGGCATGCTGGCGCTGCATTTGGCAGTGGATGCCGTGGAGGGCCCGGCCACCGTCACGGTATGGAAGGACACCGTGCCTGCCTGGGACATGGGCCCCCTGGCTGCGCAATGGTTCAGCGATTTTCTGGGGCAACCCTGCCGTCTGGTGCGGTTTGACCCGCACTACCGCCGTCTGTCGAGCACAGACTGGACCCAGGGGGTCGAGGCGCTCAACCAGTTTTCTGACGGATTTCCCTTGCTGGTGGTCAGCGAGGCATCGTTGGCAGAGCTCAATGCCCGTCTGGTCGCTGCCGGGCAGGAGCCCGTGGGCATGGAGCGTTTTCGGCCCAACGTGGTGCTGGCGGGGGTGCAGGCGCACGACGAAGACCGCGTGGACATGCTGCGCGTGGCGGTGGGGCAGCAAGAGGTGCACTTGCAGCCCGTCAAGCCTTGCGCGCGCTGCCCCATTCCCAACATCGATCCGGCCACCGCACACAGCAGCCCGGTGGTGGCGGACACCTTGCAGGCCTATCGGCAGGACCCGCGTGTAGGGGGCGCCGTCACCTTTGGCATGAACGCCATCGTTCGGCAGGGGGTGGGACAGGTGCTGCGCGTGGGGCAGCCCATTGGCGCAGATGTGCGTTTCGACTGAACGTCGCGGTGCGCGAAAACCGGGCCAGGCCACAGGCCCGTAAAATCAGTGGTTTGTCTCCAGAACACCAGAAAGCCCTGCCATGAGCCTCCAATGCGGCATCGTGGGCCTGCCCAACGTCGGCAAGTCCACCCTCTTCAACGCCCTGACCAAGGCCGGCATCGCCGCCGAGAACTATCCCTTTTGCACCATTGAGCCCAATGTGGGCGTGGTGGAGGTGCCCGACCCGCGCCTGCAGCAGCTGGCCGAGATCATCCAGCCCGAGCGCATCGTGCCGGCCATTGTGGAATTTGTGGACATCGCAGGCCTGGTGGCCGGTGCCAGCCAGGGCGAAGGCCTGGGCAACCAGTTTCTGGCCCACATCCGTGAAACCGATGCCATCGTGAACGTGGTGCGCTGCTTCGAAGACGACAACGTGATCCACGTCGCCGGACGCGTTGATCCGATCTCGGACATCGAAGTCATCCAGACCGAGCTGTGCCTGGCCGACATGGGCACCGTGGACAAGGCGCTCAACCGCTACACCAAGGCCGCCAAGTCGGGCAACGACAAGGATGCCGCCAAGCTGGTGGCGCTGCTCACGCGCATCCAGGCCGCGCTCAACGAAGGCAAGCCCGCCCGCTCGGTGGAAATCACCAAGGAAGAGCAGCCCCTGCTCAAGTCCTTGTGCCTGATCACCGCCAAGCCCGCCATGTTTGTCGGCAACGTCAGCGAAGACGGCTTTGAAAACAACCCCTTCCTGGATCGTCTGAAGGAATATGCTGCCAGCCAGAATGCTCCCGTGGTGGCCATTTGCGCCAAGATGGAAGCAGAAATGGCCGAGATGGGCGACGAAGACCGCGACATGTTCCTGGCCGAGATGGGCCAGACCGAGCCGGGCCTGGCCCGCCTGATCCGTGGTGCCTTCAAGTTGCTGGGACTGCAGACGTACTTCACCGCCGGCGTGAAGGAAGTGCGCGCCTGGACCATCCACATTGGAGACACCGCCCCGCAGGCTGCCGGCGTGATCCACGGCGACTTCGAGCGCGGCTTCATTCGCGCGCAGACCATTGCGTTTGATGATTTCATTGCCTACAAGGGCGAGCAGGGCGCCAAGGATGCCGGCAAGATGCGCGCAGAAGGCAAGGAATACGTGGTGAAAGACGGCGACGTTTTGAACTTCCTGTTCAACGTCTAACCAAGGAGCGTGCGGCCTTTTGGCCCGTGTCTCTGCCCACATCCCTGCACCGCCTGGCGTTGCAGGGATTTTTTATGGCTTTATGGAACGGGCCCATGCTGCCTGCATGACCGCTTCCCATCACTTTTTCACGCCATGACTCCTGGAATCGTCTATGCCACCCTCGCCTACATGGCCTGGGGCTTGTTTCCGCTGTATTTCCGGCAGGTCGCCCATGTGCCCGCACTGGAGGTGGTGGTGCACCGCACCGTGTGGTCGCTGGTGTTTGTGTTGGCAGTGCTGGCGGTGCGCAGGCATTGGGGCTGGATGCGTGCCCTGTGGGGCCAGCCCAGGGTGCTGGGGGCGTTTGCGGTGTCGGCGCTGCTGCTGTCGGTCAACTGGCTCACTTATGTGTGGGCGGTGCAAAACAACCATGTGGTGGATGCCAGCCTGGGCTACTTCATCCTTCCGCTGGTGAATGTGGCGCTGGGTTTTGTTTTTCTGCACGAACGGCCCCGCCCCGGGCAATGGCTGGCCGTGGCGGTGGCGGCGGCCGGTGTGCTGTGGCTGGCGGTGCAGGCCGGACGCGTGCCCTGGATTGCGCTGGTGCTGGCCTTGAGCTTTGGTTTCTATGGCCTGTTGCGCAAGGTGGCCACGCTGGGTGCACTGGAGGGGCTGGCGCTGGAAACCATGATGCTGGCGCCGGTGGCGGTGGCCGCACTCGCCATGTGGTCGTCGCAGGGGCAGGGCGCGCTGGTGCAGGGGGATACGGCCACCGTGGCGTGGCTGCTGGTAGCCGGCCCCATGACTGCGGTGCCCTTGTTGCTGTTTGCGGCGGGTGCGCGCCTGATTCCCATGGCCACGCTGGGCATCCTGCAGTACATCTCGCCCAGCCTGCAGTTCGCGCTGGGGATCTGGCTGTTTCACGAGCCGTTCGAGCCTGCGCGCCTGGTGGGTTTTGTGCTGATCTGGGCGGCGCTGCTGGTGTACAGCCTGGAGGGCTGGTGGACCCGCCGGAGCAGTGCCGCAGCGTGAGCGCGGGTCGGAATATCCGTTTGAATCAGATTTTAAGTAAAATTCGGCTCTAGCGCTTATGGGGTAAGCGCAAGCAGCTATATTTTTAGTAGCATTTTTTGGTGTGCTGTTGGCACTGCGGGTGGTGGGCCGGGTGAGTGCCGGGCCCTGCCCACAAGGCGGGAGTGCAAGGCGGGATCGTGCGGTGGCCGCCGTTTTGTGCACTTTGCTTGCCCACGGGTGGTTGACACGCATCAATCAGCGCCCACACTGTGCGGCAATGTCTTTATGTCCGGCGCGCAGCGCTGCCCTCCATGCCCGATGCACCTGTTGACACGTTCCCGGCGCCGCCTGCATCGTCAGTACCGCCTGCACCGTCTGGTGCTGCCGTGGTGTTCCATGCGCGCGATTTGTGCAAGACCTACCAGACGGGCGAAGTGCAAGTGCGCGCGCTGCACGATGTCAACCTGGATATCGTGCGCGGCGAGTTCGTGGTGCTGCTGGGCGCCTCGGGCAGCGGCAAATCCACGCTGCTCAACATCCTGGGTGGGCTGGATGTGCCGACCAGCGGCGAGGTGCGTTTTTCTGACCACGCCCTGAGCGGCGCCAGCGAGAGCGAGCTCACCACCTACCGGCGCGAGCATGTGGGTTTTGTGTTTCAGTTCTACAACCTGATCCCCAGCCTGACGGTGCGCGAAAACGTGGCCTTGGTCACCGACATCGCGCCGCACCCGATGTCCATCGATGAGGCGATTGGCCTGGTGGGGCTGACGCCGCGCCAGCACCACTTTCCGGCGCAACTGTCGGGCGGCGAGCAGCAGCGCGTGGCGATTGCCCGCGCCATCGTCAAGCGCCCCGATGTGCTGCTGTGCGACGAGCCCACCGGCGCACTCGACTACCAGACCGGCAAGATGGTGCTGGAGGTGATCGCCCGCATCAATGCCGAGCTGGGCACCACGGCCGTGGTCATCACGCACAACGCGGCCATCGCTGCCATGGCCGACCGTGTGGTGTACCTGGTGGACGGCACCATCCAGCGCATCGAGCGCAATGCACACCGGCTCTCGCCTTCGGAGCTGTCGTGGTGAGGCAGAAAATACACCCACGCTCGCCCGCTGCGCGGGGTCCGCTGCCCCCCAAGGGCGCTGCTTTTTGCCTTGGGGCGGCCCGGCGGCAATAAATATGAAAGCCCTCGACCGCAAACTGCTGCGCGACTTGCGCCGCATGTGGAGCCAGGCGCTCACCATCGCGCTGGTGGTGGCCAGCGGCCTGGGCGGGTTCATCACCACCTTGTCGGCGGTGGAATCGCTGGCGCTGGCGCGCGACCAGTTTTATGCCCAGGGGCACTTTGCCGATGCGTTTGCCGCCGTCAAGCGTGCGCCGCTGGCGCTGGCCGAGGTGTTGCGCGGCGTGCCCGGCGTGGCCGATGTGCAGGTGACGGTGGAGCAGGTGGTGCGTGTGGAAATCGCCGGGTTGGTCGATCCCATCATTGGCCAGCTCATTGGCGTGGACCTGCGCCAGCCGCCGCGCATGAACCAGGTCACGGTGCGCAGCGGCCGCGCCCTGGCCCCGCCCGGCGCGGGGCAGGGCCGCAGCGACAGCGCCATTGATGCGCTGGTGTCCGAAGGCTTTGCCCGCGTGCGCGGGCTGCACCCGGGCGACGAGCTGATTGCGCTGGTCAACGGCAAGCGCCGCACCCTGCGCATCGTGGGCACGGCGCTGTCGCCCGAATACATCTTTGCGGGCCTGGCGGGCATGCCCGACCTGCGCGGCTTTGGCGTGTTCTGGGTGGACCGCGAGGCACTGGCCGCGGCCTACGACATGCAGGGCGCATTCAACCGCGTGGCCGTCAAGCTGGCGCCGCAGGCGTCAGAGCCCGCCGTGCTCGATGGCCTCTCGCGCCTGCTGGCGCCCTACGGCGGGCGCGACGCCCGCGGCAGGGAAGACCAGTCTTCGCACGCCATGCTCGACAACGAGATCAAGGAGCAGCGCGTGATGGGCACCTTGCTGCCCGCCATCTTTCTGGCCGTGGCGGCTTTTTTGCTGCATGTGGTGCTCTCGCGCCTGGTGGCCACGCAGCGCGAGCAGATCGCTGCGCTCAAGGCGCTGGGCTATGCCAATGCGGCCATTGCCGGGCATTACCTCAAGCTGGTGGCCGTGATCGTGGTGGTGGGGCTGGCACTGGGCGTGGCGCTGGGCAACTGGCTGGGTACCATGCTGACCGGCTTGTACGCCGAGTTCTTCTTTTTTCCGGTGTTCGAGCACCGCATCGCGCCCTGGCTGATTCTGGTGGGCGCGGGGGTCACCGGCACCACAGCCCTGCTGGGCACGCTCAGCGCCATCGGAGCCACCGTGCGCCTGGCCCCGGCCGAGGCCATGCGCCCGCCTGCCCCGGGCCAGTATCGGCGCACCGTGCTGGAGCGCCTGGGCGTGCGCCGCATACCGGCCGGGCTGCGCATGATCCTGCGCAACATGGAGCGCAAGCCCCTGCGCACCACGCTCACCATCGGCGGCACGGCGGCGGCGGTGGCCATCGTGGTCATGGGCAACTTCTTTCGCGATGCCATCGACCATATCGTGGACACCACTTTTCACCTGGCGATGCGCAGTGATGTGAACGTGTGGATGACCGAACCGGTGGATGCCCTGGCCCGCCTGCAGCTGGCGCGCCTGCCCGGAGTGACAAGCGTGGAGCCCACGCGCAGCGTGGCGGTGCGCATGGGCTATGGCCACCGCAGCGAGCGGGTGGGGCTGCAAGGCGTGGCACCGGGTGCGCAGCTCTTGCGCGTGATCGACGTGGATGGGCGGCAAAGCCCCGTGCCCGATGCTGGCCTGTTGCTCACCGACCGCCTGGCTGACAAGCTCGGGGTGCGCGTGGGCGACATGGTGCGCGTGGAGGTGCTGGAGGGCCGCCAGCGCACGCTGCAGGTGCCGGTGCAGGCCACCGTGCGCGAGATGATGGGCCTGAACGCCTATGTGCAGCGCGATGTGCTCAACCGCTGGCTGCAAGAGGGCGATGTGGCCTCGCAGTTTGACGTGGCGCTGGAGCCGGGCTCGGAGGCGCGCTTTCTGGAGGCCACCAAGGCGCTGCCGGTGGTGGCGGGCGCGTTCAGCAAGGCCACACTGCTGCGCAACATGCAGGATGTGAGCGCGCGCAATGTGCGCATCATGAGCACCATCCTCACGCTGTTTGCGGCCGTGATTGCGGTGGGAGTGGTTTACAACAACGCCCGCATTGCGCTGGCCGAGCGCACCTGGGAGCTGGCCAGCCTGCGCGTGCTGGGATTCACACGGGGCGAGGTGTCGGCATTGCTGCTGGGCGAACTGGCGATTGGCATCGCGCTGGCGCTGCCGCTGGGAATGTGCATGGGCTGGGGGCTGGTGCACCTGCTGGTGGAACTGCTCAAGAACGACCAGTTTCTGTTCCCGGTGGTCATCAGTGCGCGCACCTATGCCTGGGCAGGGTTGTGCGTGGTGGCGGCCGGCCTGGCCAGCGCCCTGGTGGTGCGCCGGCAGATCGACCGGCTGGACATGGTGGGTGCTCTCAAGACGCGCGAATAGGCTGCGGCCAACAAGGCGAACAATGCAAGCAACAGGGATATGGCAATGCAAAAGAAAACGTTGATGCTGGGTGTAGGTGCGCTGGTGGTGCTGGGTGCACTGCTGGCGTGGGCTTTTGCGCCCCGGCCGCTGCAGGTAGAGGCGGCTGGCGTGGTGCAAGGCCGCTTCGAGGCGGGTATTGACGAAGACGCAAAGACCCGCCTGCGCGACCGCTACAGCATTTCGGCCCCTTTGGCCGGGCGGCTGGCGCGCATTGCACTGCGCGAGGGCGACGCGGTGCAGGCGGGCGACGTGGTGGCGCGCATCACCCCCGCCATGCCGGCCTTGCTGGACGAGCGCAGCCTGCGCGAACAGCAGGCACGCGTCACCGCCGCACAGGCCAATGTGCAGCGCGCTGCCGTGCGCATCGAACGCAGCCGGGTGGCGCAGGCGCAGGCCCGCAACGACCTGCGGCGCAGCGAACAGCTGGCGCAGCAGGGCTTTGTGGCCCCCACGCGGCTCGACACCGATCGCCTGGCGCTGCAGGCGGCCGAAAAAGACACCGACGCCGCAGTGCAGGACCAGCAGGTGGCCCGCGCCGATCTGGCCCAGGCCCGCGCTGCGCTCGACGTAGTGCAGCGCCCCGGCAGCGCACCGGCTGGCAAGGCCTTCGAGGTGCTGGCCCCCGTCGCCGGCCGTGTGCTGCGCGTGGCGCAGGTCAGCGAAAGTGTGGTGGCGCTGGGCACCGTGCTGGTCGAGGTGGGCGACACCGCGCAGCTCGAAGTGGTGGCGCCGCTGCTGTCCACCGATGCGCTGCAGGTGCGCCCGGGTAGCCCCGTGCGCATCGAGCGCTGGGGTGGGCCGGGCGTGTTGCAGGGACGCGTGCGCAGCGTGGAGCCGGCGGCGTTCACCAAGGTGTCGGCGTTGGGCGTGGAAGAGCAGCGGGTCAACGTGCTGATTGACCTGACCAGCCCGCCAGCGCAATGGGCCGCGCTGGGCGACGGCTACCGCGTGGTGGCGCGCGTGCTCACCCGCGAGGCGCCGGACGTCACCCTGGTGCCCGTGAGCGCGCTGTTTCCGCTGCCCGCCAGCGATACCGCCGCATCGGCCCCCATGGCGGATGCCGCCGCGCCGCGCATGGCGGTGTTTGTGGTCGATGGCGGCCGGGTGCGGCGCACACCCGTGGTGCTGGAGGCGCGCGGCAGCACCCACGCCTGGGTGAAAGAGGGGCTGCAAGCGGGTGATCAGGTCGTTGTGTACCCGCCCGCTGCGCTGACCGATGGTGCGCGTGTCCAGTTGCGCACCCCCTGACGGAGTGTTGGCCCATGGTCTCTGAATCCCTGGTTGAAGCCTATGCCGCCGCCGAGCAGCGCCTGCGCCAGTTGCAGTGCAGCCCCGAGGCTTTTGACCACCCCACCGGCACCGTGGAGTGGATCGAAACCCATATCTCCTGGCTGCTGCTGGCGGGTGATTTTGTCTACAAGTTCAAGAAGCCGCTGAAGCTGGATTTTCTGGACTTCAGCACCCCCGCGCTGCGGCGCGCCGCCTGCGAGGAAGAGCTGCGCATCAACCGCCGCACCGCGCCGGCGCTGTACCTGGGGCTGGTGGCACTCAGCGGCCCGGCGGGCTGCCTGCAGTTGCAGAGCGCCGAAGCGGCCCCGGCCGGCGCGGAGCCCGCCGTGCGCATGCGCCGCTTTGCACAGGAGGCACTGCTCAGCCATTTGCTGGAGCAGCAGCGCCTGCTGCCCAGCCACATCGATGCCCTGGCGCAGCAGGTCGCGCAGTTTCATGCCAGTGCGGCGGTGGCCACTGCCGAGCAGGGCTGGGGCACCGCACAGGCCGTCGTGGCGCCGGTGCAGGATTGCCTGGCGGCGCTGCAGCCGCTGTTGGCGCAGTGGGTGCCCGACATGGGCCCCGCGCTGCGGCCGCTGGCGCCGTGGTGCGCCGCGCAGGGCACTGCGCTGGGGCCGGTGTTTGCGCAGCGCCTGCAGTCCGGGCGGGTGCGCGAATGCCATGGCGACTTGCACCTGGCCAACCTGGTGCTGATCGACGGGCAGCCGCAGCTGTTCGATGCGATCGAGTTCAACCCCGCACTGCGCTGGATCGACTGCGTGGCCGACATTGCCTTTTTGGCCATGGACCTGGAAGCGCGCGGCCGCACCGACCTGGCCTGGCGTTTTCTGAACGCCTGGCTGGAGCACACGGGCGACTACGCCGGTCTGCAGGTGCTGCAGTACTACCGCGTGTACCGGGCCCTGGTGCGCGCCCGTGTGGCGGGCCTGCGGCTGGCGCAGGTGGAGGGTGAGGTTGGGGGCAACAAGCGCGCGGCCAGCCTGCGGGAAGTGCGGCGCTATCTGGCGCTGGCGCTGCGCTTCACAGAGCCCCGCACGGTCGAACTGTGGCTGGCGCATGGGTTTTCTGGTGCGGGCAAAAGCACGCAGTCGCAGGCGCTGATTGCCGAGCGCGGCGTGGTGCGCGTGCGCGCCGATGTGGAGCGCAAGCGGCTGTTCGGCCTGGCGCCGCAGGCATCCAGCGCGGCCGTGCGGGGCGGCATTTATACGGCTGCGGCCTCGCAGCGCACCCACGAAGCCCTGGCGCAGGCGGCCCGCTGGGCGCTGGGTGCGGGTCACACCGTGCTGGTGGACGCCACGTTCCTGAACCCCGCCATGCGCCAGCGCTTCATGGCACTGGCGACGCAAGCGCAGGTGCCGTGCCGCATTTTGTCGTTCGAGGCGCCTTTGGCGGTGCTGCGCGAGCGGGTGCGCAGCCGCCAGCTGGCGGGGGGCGATGCGTCAGAGGCCTCGGTGCAGGTGCTGGAATCGCAATGGGCGGCGGCCCAGCCGCTCTCGCCCGCCGAAGAGGCGCTGACGGTGCATGTGGACACCACCCGGCCGGTGGACTGGAGTGCGCTGCTGCCGCGCGCCGATGGCAGCATGCCGGCTACAACGCCAGTTGCCCGGGCATGAAATACAGCAGCACGCTGGTCATGACCAGGTAGCGAAAGAACTTGCCCACCGCCATGTAGGCCAGGCAAGGCCAGAACGGCAGCTGGAGCCAGCCCGCCACGGCGCACAGCGGGTCGCCCACCACGGGCAGCCAGCTCAGCAAACAGGTCTTGGCCCCCCATTTGCGCAGCCAGACGCGCGCGCGGCGCTCGGTGCGGCTGAGCTCGCGCGCCGGTTTGGCATCGGCGCCGGTGGGGTGGTTCAAACGGCGGTGGCGCCGTGCGGCGTCCCAGGCGCGGTGCGCCCCCAGGCCCATCCACCAGCTCACGCCGCCGCCCAGGGTGTTGCCCAGCGTGGCAACACCAATGGCGGGCCAGAACAGGTCGGGGTTGAGCTTGATCAGGCCAAACACCGCAGCCTCGGAGCCCACAGGCAACAGCGTTGCCGAGACAAACGACACGATGAAGACCGTGCCCAGGCCGAATTGCGGCAAGGCGAGCCATTCCAGCAGCTGGTGCATCCAGATTTCCATAGGCATCAAGTGTAGGGTGGCAGCCGCACGGGCGGCGGGCCCTGAGGAACCAGTCCTACAAGGCACTGCGCCGTTTGGCCACGGCACCGATGCGCCAGGGTTTGTATCTTCAGGTCAGTCCAACCCTTGGCAGATATCGGAAGGCTGCAATGCACCACTCTCCACGGTCCCCGTCTTTTCCTTACCTTGCGCATTGGCTCTCGGTGGTCTCCGGCATCTGCCTGGCGGCATGTGTGCAAAGCCCCCAGGCTGCTGTGTCCGCCAACGCGATGCCCCCCGTGGCGATGGTGTGGGACACAGGAACAGGTAGCTGCGTGGTTGGCGAGCGGCTTCGCACCGCGGTGGCCAGCGTGCGCACCGTGCTGCGGGCGCAAGGGATGGCGTTGAAGACATCTTGCCAGGCCGGCCAGGGTGCACTGGGGGTCCGGGTGGATGTGGTGGATGGCCTGCTCGCCAGCGCCGTGGTGCGTGGCCCGCTTGCCGAGGGCGAGCCCGTGGACATGGGCACCCCTGCGGGGGTGATCGGCGCGAAGGCCGGAAACGACAGCGAGGATATTTCGCCCGATGTGCAGCACAACCGCCAGTGGTTGCGAGCGCTGATGGCGCGCCACCAGTTCGACAACCTGCCGAACGCCTGGTGGCATTTTGCGCACCAGGCTGCGCCGCAACCGGCTGTGGCCGAAGTGGAGCTGGCGGAGCGTTGAGCCCGTTGCCCTGAAGCGGCGCAATGGGGACGGCGACCAAGGGGCCGGTCGTCGCATTTTTTGAAGAGTTTTGACGCGGCGGCGCATTTCGGTTGCTGAAATTTTGAGCAGGTACAATCCTGCCTCCTTTTTCAGCAATCGCTGCTGCCCTCCATCACGCCCCCTCCCATGCAGATCGGCCACATCCCTTTGGCGAATCGCTTGTTCGTCGCCCCCATGGCGGGCGTCACGGACCGGCCGTTTCGTCAGCTGTGCAAGGCGCTGGGCGCAGGCTATGCGGTGAGCGAGATGGTCACCTCGCGCAAGGACCTGTGGAACAGCCTCAAGACCTCGCGCCGGGCCAACCACGAGGGGGAGCCGGGGCCCATCGCCGTGCAGATTGCCGGCACCGAAGCGCAAATGATGGCCGAGGCCGCTGTCTTCAACATCGACCGTGGCGCGCAGATCATCGACATCAACATGGGCTGCCCGGCCAAGAAGGTGTGCAACAAGTGGGCGGGCTCGGCGCTGATGCAGGACGAGGCGCTGGCCGTGGAAATAGCCGCTGCCGTGGTCGAGGCCTGCGCACCGCGCAACGTGCCCGTCACGCTGAAGATGCGCACCGGCTGGTGCCAGCAGCACAAGAACGCCGTTTCGCTGGCGCGCCAGTTCGAGGCCGTGGGCATCCAGATGCTCACGGTGCACGGCCGCACGCGTGAGCAGGGGTACAAGGGCCAGGCCGAATACGACACCATTGCCGCCGTCAAGGCCGCAGTGCGCGTGCCTGTGGTGGCCAATGGCGACATCACATCGCCCGAGAAGGCGCGCCAGGTGCTGGCCGCCACCGGGGCCGATGCCATCATGGTCGGCCGCGCCGCCCAGGGCCGGCCCTGGATCTTTCGCGAGATCGGCCATTTTCTGACCACGGGCGAGCACCTGGCGCCGCCGTTGGTGGCCGAGCTGCGGCGCCTGCTGCTCGATCACCTGCACGACCACTACAGCCTGTACGGCGAAGGCACCGGTGTGCGCAGCGCGCGCAAGCACATTGCCTGGTACCTGCGGGCCTTGCCGGGGGGCGAGGCCTTGCGGCAACACATCAATACGATAGAAGACTGCACCACGCAGTGGCAGGCCGTGGCCGACTATCTGGATGCCCTCGGGCAACAGATGGACCGGCTGCCCGCCACCACCGACGCGGATGCGGAACCAGAAGAACAAGAGGGAATGGCAGCATGAGCAAGAAGAGCATCGAAGAATCCGTGCGCGAGAGCCTGCACAGCTACTTTCGCGACCTGGGCGGCGAAACGCCCGATGGGATGTATGACATGGTGGTGCGCCTGGTCGAAAGGCCGCTGCTGGAAGTGGTGATGAGCCAAGCCGACAACAACCAGTCACGTGCCGCCGAATGGCTGGGCCTGAACCGCAACACGCTGCGCAAGAAGCTGGTCGAGCACAAGCTGCTGTGAGCTTTTTGCTATATAAATAATAGCTATTAGCGCTTGATGGACGGGCGCTAGAGCACGATTTCATTCAAACTACGACCACCACCATGAACGCACTCCTCTCCGTCTCCGACAAGACCGGCATCGTCGAATTTGCGCAAGCCCTGCACGCGCTGGGCATCAAGCTCTTGTCCACCGGCGGCACCGCCAAGCTGCTCGCCGACAAGGGCCTGCCCGTCACCGAGGTGGCCGAGGTCACGCAGTTCCCCGAGATGCTGGACGGCCGCGTCAAGACGCTGCACCCCAAGGTGCACGGCGGCCTGCTGGCGCGCCGCGAGCTGCCTGAGCACATGGCGGCTTTGAAGGAACACGGCATCGACACCATCGACCTGCTGGTGGTCAACCTCTATCCGTTTGAAGCCACCGTGGCCAAGGCCGGTTGCACGCTGGCCGATGCCATCGAGAACATCGACATCGGCGGCCCCGCCATGGTGCGCAGCGCCGCCAAGAACTGGAAGGACGTGGGCGTGATCACCTCGGCCGACCAGTACGAGGCTGTGCTGGCCGAGCTGAAGGCGGGCGGCAAGCTGTCCGACAAGCTGCGCTTCGCGCTGTCGGTGGCCGCGTTCAACCGCATCGCGCAGTACGACGGCGCGATCAGCGACTACCTCTCGTCCGTCACCTTCGACGCCGAGAAGCTCTCCGAGGCCTACGTGCCCCAGCGCGCGCTGTTCCCCGGCCAGAGCAACGGCATCTTCACCAAGGTGCAGGACCTGCGCTACGGCGAGAACAGCCACCAGCAGGCCGCGCTGTACCGCGACCTGCATCCCGCGCCCGGCTCGCTGGTCACCGGCGTACAGCTGCAGGGCAAGGAGCTCTCGTACAACAACATTGCCGACGCCGACGCTGCCTGGGAGTGCGTCAAGAGCTTCGAGGCCGCTGCCTGTGTGATCGTCAAGCACGCCAATCCCTGCGGCGTGGCCGTGGGCCTGGATGCACTCAGCTCCTACAGCAAGGCTTTCCAGACCGACCCGACCAGCGCCTTTGGCGGCATCATCGCGTTCAACCGCGTGGTCGACGGCGCGGCCGCTGCGCAGATCAGCAAGCAGTTCGTCGAGGTGCTGATGGCGCCCGACTTCACGCCCGAAGCGCTGGAAGTGTTCAAGGCGAAGGCCAATGTGCGCCTGCTCAAGATCGCGCTGCCCACACGCGGCGGCCAGACCGACTGGGAGCGCGGCCGCAACGCCATGGACGCCAAGCGCATCGGCTCGGGCCTGCTGCTGCAGACGGCCGACAACCATGAGCTGGCGCTGACCGAGCTGAAGGTGGTGACCAAGAAGCAGCCCACACTGGAAGAAATGGAAGACCTGCTGTTCGCCTGGAAGGTGGCCAAGTACGTCAAGAGCAACGCCATCGTCTTCTGCAAGGGCGGCATGACCATGGGCGTGGGCGCGGGCCAGATGAGCCGCCTCGACTCGGCCCGCATCGCCAGCATCAAGGCGCAGCACGCGGGCCTGACCCTCCAGGGCACGGCAGTGGCGAGCGACGCCTTTTTCCCCTTCCGTGACGGCCTGGATGTGGTGGTGGATGCGGGCGCGACCTGCGTGATCCAGCCCGGCGGCAGCATGCGCGACCAGGAAGTGATTGACGCCGCCAACGAGCGCGGCGTGGCCATGGTGTTCAGCGGCGTGCGTCACTTCAGGCACTGAATTCGGTACATCCCCCTGAGGCGCTGCGCGCCTTCCCCCTTCTCTCGAATGGCTGCGCCGTTCGGGAAGGGGGACGCACCCGGCGCGGCGGGGCGGCCCTTGCGCGGGTGCGCTGGCATGAGCCTCGCCTGTGCCAACGGCTTGGGCGGTTCTACCAGTCATTGAAATGCAAAAGGCGGCTCGGGCCGCCTTTTTCTTTGCGTGCTGCCGATCAGGCCGCCACAATGCGCCCGCGCCCGCTGACACCTGCCAGCACCTTGAGCGATTTGTCGGTGCTGGCCGTGTAGGTGCGGCTGGTGATGGTGCTGACATACACCCAGTCGGCGCGGCATTCGGTGGCGGTGGCGGTCACCAGCATGTAACCCCGGCGCGAGGTGTCGCAGTATTTGAGCGGGGCAATGAGTTGCTGGAGCGCGCCCGCCAGCATGGCCGGGTTCTCTTTGGGCAGGTATTCCTCAAAACCGGGCGACGACACCGACGAGGTGGCGAACTCCACGCCCACCGCATTGCCGCCCATGTCTGCCAGCTCGTTGGCCCAGGCGTTGTGGGTGTCGCCCGACAGCACCACCAGGTTCTTGCCCAGGCTGCGGGCCGTGCCCAGCACGGTTTCGCGCGCGGCCTGGTAGCCGTCCCATGCGTCGAGGTTGTAGGGAATGGAGGGCTGGGCGAGGATGGCTTTTTCGGCAGCGGTCAGTGTGGCAGGGGCCGTCTGTGCCTTGGCCACGATGGCGGCGTATTGCGATACCGTGACGCCAGCGCCCGGCTGGATGGTTTCGACCAGGATGGGGGCCGGAATGTTCATGCGCCCCATCAGCACCTGCTGGCCCAGCACCTGCCAGGTGGCGGTGGATGCGGCCATCTGCTGCTGCAGCCATTGCGTCTGCGTGCCGCCCATGAGCTGGCGGGTGGGGGCGCCCACGGCGGCGGTGAAACCGGCAGCGTCAAAACCGCTGGCGGTGAAGAAGCGGGTGTAGTCGGCAGGCTCGTCGCGCCCGACCACGCGGGTGTCGAGCATGTGCAGCGCCAGCAGGTTGCCAAAGTTGAAGCTGCGGTAGATCAGGTCGGGCTGGGCGTTGCGTGTGGGCATCCACTCGTGGTAGGCCTGAAGGGCTGCCGCCTTGCGCGCCGCAAAGCTGCCTTCAGTGGCGCTTTGGTGGTTTTCGGCACCGGTGGCCCAGGTGTCGTTGGCGATTTCATGGTCGTCCCACACGGCAATCATGGGTGCGGCGGCATGCAGCGCCTGCAGATCGGGATCGGTCTTGTACTGCGCGTGGCGAGTGCGGTAGTCGGCCAGTGTGAGAATCTCGGTGGCGGGCAGCGACAGGCGGCCCAGTTGCTCGGCGTTGGCCGAGGCATAACCACCGCGCGGGTACTCATACAAGTAGTCGCCCAAGTGCACGGTGGCATCGAGGTCGCTGCGGCGTGCGGCTTCGGCATACACGTTGAAGTAACCCGCAGGGTAATTGGCGCACGAGAACACGGCCAGCTTGACCTGTGCCACGCTGCCCGTGGGCAGCGTGCGGGTGCGTGCTGCGGCAGACTGAGCCGCGTAGGCCTTGAAGCGGTAGTGGTAGGCCGTGGCGGGTTTGAGGCCAGTGGCATCGACCTTGACGGTGAAGTCCTTGGCGGCCGTGGCGGTGGCCTGGCCTTTGGCCACCACGGTGGTGAATGCCGCGTCGCTGGCCAGCTCCCACTGCACAGGAATGTCGGCGGTGTGGCCTGCAGGCGGCGTGACGCGGGTCCACAGCATGACGCGGTCGGCGAGCGGGTCGCCACTGGCCACGCCGTGGGCAAACCGCACCTCCGGGTCGTTGTCGCTGCCACCGCAGGCGGCCAGCGGCAAGGTGCCGAGCGCAGTGGCGCCCAGGGCCAGCTGGCGCACGAAGACGCGGCGGCTTTCATCGGCGGGAGCGGCGTCGCGGATGGGGTGGGGCGTGGGACGAACGGGAGTTTTCATGGTTGTGGCGTTCCGTACAAAACCGCCAAGGCTGACAGGCGGATGTGACGGCCTCATGAACGCAGCCCCATGCAAAAAACCCGTGGCAACGTTGTGCGTTGCCACGGGTTCTAAAGAAATGAAATCTGATTGTTTTTAGCCTGTAGCGCTTATCCAATAAGCGCTAATAGCTATTATTTTGTGAGCGATTTAAACACGTCGCGTGCAATGGCGACGGTGTCGGCAATGTCCTGCTCTGTGTGGGCGGCGCTCACAAACCCTGCTTCGTAGAGTGCGGGCGCGATGTACACGCCCCGGTCCAGCAGCCCATGAAAGAGCTGGTTGAAGCGCACGCCATCCGTCTTCAGAACCTGTGCGTAATTTTGTGGCAGCTCGGGCAGCAGGAAAAAGCCGAACATGCCGCCTTCGCAGTCGGCGCTGAAAGGCACGCCCTCGGCGGCTGCGGCAGCTGCCAAGCCATCCACCAGCGAGCGGCTGCGGGCGGAGAGCGCGTCAAAGAAGCCAGGCTTCTTGATTTCGCGCAGCGTGGCCAGGCCGCAGGCTGTGGCCACAGGGTTGCCCGACAGCGTGCCAGCCTGGTACACCGCGCCCAGCGGAGCGAGGTTTTCCATGATCGCGCGCGAAGCGCCAAAAGCCGCCAGCGGCATGCCGCCGCCAATCACCTTGCCCAGCACGGTGATGTCGGGCTTGAAGCCCGGGATGCTTTTTGCATAGACGCTTTGTGCGCTGCCCAGGGCCACGCGAAAACCGGTCATCACTTCGTCCAGAACGAGCAGCGCACCATATTCGGTGCACAGCTCGCGGCAGCGGCGCATGAACGGCACGCTGGCGCGCACCAGGTTCATGTTGCCGGCGATGGGCTCGATCATCAGGCAGGCGAGTTCCTTGCCATGCAGCACGAAGGCTTCTTCGAGTTGGGGGATGTTGTTGTATTCAAGAACAATGGTGTGTTGCACCACCTCGGGCGGCACGCCCGCACTCGTGGCGTTGCCAAAGGTGGCCAGGCCCGAACCGGCCTTGACCAGCAGCGCATCGGCGTGGCCGTGGTAGCAGCCCTCGAACTTGATGAGCTTGCTGCGTCCCGTGGCACCGCGCGCCAGGCGGATGGCGCTCATGCCCGCTTCGGTGCCCGAGCTGACCAGCCGGATCATCTCCATGGACGGCACCAGGCCCAGGATTTCTTCGGCCAGCTCGATCTCGCGCTCGGTGGGGGCGCCAAAGCTGAAGCCTTCCAGTGCAGCCTTTTGCACGGCTTCGAGCACGGCCGGGTGACCGTGGCCCAGGATCATCGGGCCCCAGGAGCCGATATAGTCAATGAAGCGCTGGTCGTTGGCGTCCCAGAAGTAAGCTCCTTGCGCACGCTTCACAAAGCGCGGCGTGCCGCCCACGGCCTTGAAGGCCCGCACAGGCGAGTTCACGCCACCGGGGATGAGCGCCTTGGCGCGTTCGAACAGAGGGATGTTGAGGTCAGTGTTTGGTGTCATGAGGGGGCATCACAAAGCCTTCGATGGCCAGTGTTTCGTCAAGGGGTTCGTCTTCATCGTCATCTTCATCATCGGGCTGGGCCCAGAACATGCGATCGGGAATGGTGTGGCCCATTCCTGGGCGGAATCCGGCATCCAGGCAGCGGTCCAGGTAACTGAGCGCCTCGCTCGTGGCTTCGCCGAGATCATTGCCGCTGGCCACCAGGGCCGTGAGGGCCGCCGAGAGCGTGTCGCCCGCGCCCGAAAAGGTGGCGTCAAACAGCTCGAACTTGACACTGCCCAGCACGGTCTGGGGCGACGCCAGCACGTTTTCTACAAACTGCTCGGGCAGGGGGATGCCCGTGACCAGGGTGTATGGCACACCCATCTCTGCGGCGGCGCGGGCGATGTCGCGGGCCGTAGGGCTGCGGTCGCTTTTCCAGTCGGGAAGCAGCCAGCGCCACAACGTACTGTGGTTTCCAACCAACACCGAGGTTTGCGGCAACAGCAGCTCGCGAAAAGCGTCCAGGTACTGGTCAATCAGGTCATCCTGCCACCACGAAAGATTGGGCATGTAGGCGATGACCGGCACCTCGTCGTAATCGGTAGTGATCTCTGCAATGGCGCTGATGTTCTCGGGGCTGCCCACAAATCCGACCTTGATGGCCTGCACGGGCAGGTCTTCCAGTACCGCCCGCGCCTGCTCGGTAACGGCCTCGTCGTCAAAGCCAAAGTGGGCGAATATCTCGGCTGTGTCCCGTGCGTAGGCGCCTGTGACGACGGCAATGGGGTGCCCGCCAACCGACGCGATGGTGCTGATATCGGCGGTAAGTCCGCCGGCACCGCTGGGGTCGCTGGCGTTGAAAACCAGCACGCAGGCGGGGCTGCCTTCGTCCATGGCCTCGTCGGCAAGGTCCGCTATATCAGAAGAAAGGGGGGTGTTTGTTGTCATGGGCCGGATTCGGCGATAAGGGTGGCACAGAAGCTGCAGCCCCGTGAGATGACTAGATACAATCGTTGCATTCTATGTGAAGGCCCATTAAGCTGTGACCGACTCGAAAACTTGGATGTGTCTGATATGCGGTTGGATATATGACGAAGCAAAAGGTTCGCCTGCGCACGGCATTGCACCCAACACTCCATGGGACCAGGTTCCCATGAATTGGACTTGCCCAGAATGCGGCGCACGCAAAGAAGATTTTGAGCTGGTTCAGATTTGAGGCGCTTTAGCACCCTGTGCTGATGCGTCGTTTGTTTTCTCCATTGGGAGCAGTGACAATTGACTACAACAGGCGCATCTTTCAAAGTGCTGGTGGTGGATGACAGCAATACCATTCGCCGAAGCGCCGAGATTTTTCTCAAGCAGGGAGGGCACGAAGTCCTGCTGGCAGATGACGGTTTTGATGCATTGGCTAAGGTAAACGATTACCAGCCACAGCTTATTTTCTGCGACATTCTGATGCCCAAGCTTGATGGGTATCAAACCTGCGCCATCATCAAGCGCAACGCCCGTTTTGCGGATACTCCGGTTGTCATGCTGTCGTCCAAGGATGGCGTGTTTGACAAGGCGCGCGGTCGCATGGTCGGCTGCCAGGAATATCTCACCAAACCTTTCACCAAAGACCAGTTGTTGCAGGCAGTGCAGCAATTTGGCAATTCCCAACAAGGAGCCATGTAATGCCTATCCAGAAAGTGCTGGTCGTTGACGACTCGAAGACCGAGTTGATGTTTCTGACCGACTTGCTGCAGAAAAAAGGCATGCAAGTGCGTACCGCTGAAAATGCCGAAGAGGCTTTTCGTCGGCTGGCCGAAGAAAAGCCTGATTTGATATTGATGGATGTGGTGATGCCGGGGCAAAACGGATTCCAGTTGACCCGTGCGATCACGCGTGATCCCCTCTATGCCGACGTTCCCATCATCATGTGCACCAGCAAGAATCAAGAGACAGATCGTGTCTGGGGAATGCGGCAAGGCGCACGCGGCTACATCACCAAACCGGTGGATCCGGCCGAGTTGCAGGCCAAGATAGACGCGCTGAACTAAGGCGGTTGCGCGTTCATGGCTAATCGCGAAGCACTGCGAGAACTCCAGACCCGTCTTGCCAGCCGTCTTCAGGCAGCAAGGGGTGAAGGTGTGTCTGTTTCTTCCTGGCTGGCGGTCGAAGCTGCCGGGCAGTCCTATTTATTGCCGCTGGGTCAGTCGGGTGAAATTTTCCCCTGGGTCACGGTGCAGCGGGTTCCCTACACCCAAAAATGGTTTCTGGGTGTAGCCAATCTGCGCGGTGGTCTTGTCGGTGTGGTTGACTTGGCTGGATTGCTGGGATCGACGGTTCCACGCACCGAGCAAACCCTGTCTGACGCCAGCCTGCTTGCTTTCAATGCAGCGCTGGAGGTCAATGCCGCGCTTCTGGTTGACCGGCTGGCGGGTCTGCGAGGCACTGATGCCTTTGTCTCCTCGGAGCCTCCCGCCGATGATGCCCCCGCCTTTTTTGGCACCACCTATGTGGATTCGAGCGGGGCCCGCTGGCAAGAGATCAATCTCCAGATCCTGTCCCAAACCCCTGCTTTTCTGAGTATCAGTGTTTGAGTTTTTCTGTAAGGCTGCACCATGTCCGTTGTGAATCAATTTGGAAAACTGTTCAATCGCAAGCCCGAGGAATCAGACACGGGGCTGGGTGCCGACGTGATCGGCGGTGGTCAGAATGTCCTGACAACGGGATCCATCGAGGGAAATACAATGCGTGAGTCGTATCAGACAGACGCCATGAACAGTGTTCAGGGTGATCCCGATGGCGTGTCGTCCGAGTTGTCCACCACGGACGCGGACGAAGATCTTATTTCTTTGCCATTGCTGGGCAGCAACACGGCGGCTGGCCACCAGCGGAATTTGCTCGCATTGCTGGCCATTGGCGTGGTGCTGCTGGCGCTGATTGCTGGCTGGGTGCTTCGGCAGGCGGATCGTTCCGCCCAGCAGCTGGCTGCTACCGGTCAGTCGCTGATGCAGTCGCAGCGGCTTGCCAAGTCTGTCTCGCAGGCGCTGGTGGGTAGCCCGCAGGCCTTTCCCGATGTGGTGGAGAGCTCAGGGGTGCTGGCCCGCAATGTGCGTGCTCTCAACAGCGGCGACAGCGAACTGGGCGTCGAGTCCCTCGGTGAGCAGTTCAAGTCCGACCTGGAGGGTACGACCCCGCTCATGGAGAGCGCGGAACGCAACGCCGGCGTGGTCATGGGCCAGCAGAAAATCCTGATGCAGGTAGGTGACGCGCTGCGCACCATCAACCGCCAGTCGTCTGATCTGCTGGAGATCGCTGAAACCGTGTTTTCGCTCAAGCTGCAGCAGAACGCGCCAGTCGCCGAAATTTCGGCTGCCGGTCAGCTGGTGATGTTGACCCAACGTATCGGTAAATCGGCCAACGAATTCCAGACCATGGAAGGCGTGAGCCCCGAGGCCGTGTTTTTGCTGGGTAAGGACTTGAACTCGTTCAAGGAAATTGCCCAGGGCCTGCTTGATGGCAGCCCTGAGCTGCGCCTGACGGCCACCAAGGATGCGCAGACACGCGAACAGCTCGAAGCGCTGATCAAGCTCTACGAAGAGACCCGCACGCAAGCCAGCGCCATTCTGGGCAACTTGCAGGGGCTGGTTTCTGCCCGTGAAGCCCAGTCCTCGATCATTAGCGACAGCGAGCCACTGCGTCGCCAGCTGGAAGGCCTGCAGGACAAGCTTTCTTCGCAAACGGGTCTGGGCGCAGGGCAATTTGCTGCCTTGGCACTGGCTGGCCTGTTCGTTCTGCTTTGCGGTATCGGAATTTCCCGCGTGCAACTGCTGGACAGCCGGGGTCGTCAGGCAGCGGCTGAAGGGCAGCAAAAGGATGCAAAGCGCCAGGAGCAGGATGCCAAGCGCGTCAACGACGCCAATCAGGCAGCCATTTTGCGTCTGATGAACGAATTGCAATCGGTGGCTGAAGGGGATCTGACACAGGAAGCCACTGTGACGGAAGACATCACCGGCGCCATTGCCGACTCGGTGAACTACACGGTGGAAGAATTGCGCCAGCTGGTGGGAAGCGTTCAGAACACGGCGACCCGCGTGGCGCAGACGACCGCCCAGGTGGACAGCACGTCGACGGAACTCCTTGCCGCTTCCACTGAACAGCTGCGTGAAATTCGTGAAACCGGCCGGTCCGTTCTGGACATGGCGACCCGAATCAATGAAGTGTCCACACAGGCGCAAGAGTCTGCCACGGTGGCTCGCCAGTCGCTGCAGGCGGCTGACTCGGGCTTGCAGGCCGTGCAGAACGCCATTGGTGGTATGAATTCGATTCGCGACCAGATTCAGGACACATCCAAGCGGATCAAGCGCCTCGGTGAATCTTCGCAGGAGATCGGTGAAATCACCGAGCTGATTTCCGACATTACCGAACAGACGAACGTGCTGGCCCTGAATGCAGCCATTCAGGCCGCTTCTGCGGGCGATGCAGGTCGAGGTTTCTCGGTGGTGGCGGAAGAAGTGCAGCGGCTGGCTGAGCGATCTGCCGATGCCACACGGCAGATTTCGGCCCTGGTGAAAGCCATTCAGACTGACACCCAGGATGCTGTGGCCGCTATGGAGCGTTCCACGCAGGGTGTGGTTGAAGGAGCCCGACTGTCTGACAGTGCAGGTACTGCGCTGACCGAGATCGACCGCGTGTCGCGCCGCCTGGCCGAGCTGATTGAGCAGATTTCGTCTTCGACGTCCCGTGAAGCCGTTCTGGCCAACGAGGTGGCCGACAACATCCAGCACATTTTTGCGGTGACCGAGCAGACGGGTGAAGGTACACGCACGACAGCACAGCAGGTGCGTGAGCTTTCGCACATGGCTGAAGAACTGCGCCAATCGGTGGCACGTTTCAAGATCGCCTAACGCCGCCATCAAGCAGTCATCAACCAGCGGCTCATTTCAGCCGGGGACGAATTCATGTCATCTATTGATGTCAACAATGCACCGGCCACAGATGGAATCCCGGGCGATCAAGACCTGGGTCCTTTGGCGTGGGTGCTTGACGAGCTGCGCAAATCTCTCGATGGCGCAGTCAAGGCGATGCGCCGCTTTGTGCGCGACGCCGAACTGGCACGTGAGTCGGATTTAGCGTCCCTGGATGCGGGTGCTTTGCGCATTGCGCGGCAGCAGCTGCACCAGGCGAGCGGGGCGCTTGAAATGGTGGGCATGGGTTCGCCAGCGCTGGTCCTGCGTGCCATGGAATCGGCTGTTCAAAAATTTGTGCAACGTCCTGAGCAATGCACGGATGAAGCGGCGGCAGTCATCGAGCGTGCCAGTTTCGCGCTCATTGAATACCTTGAAAACGTACTGGGTGGCAAATCCGCGTCTGCAGTAGCCCTGTTCCCTCAGTACCGGGATGCCCAGGCACTGGCGGGTGGCGAGCGTGCTCACCCCGCAGACCTGTGGCCTGCTGAGCGTCGCTTTCGTGAGCCGGAAGACTCTGTAGCCGTTGCTCCGCTGCCCTATGGCCCCGAAGCCCGGGCGCGCCTTGATTCCGCTGTTCTAAAAATCGTCAAATCGGGCGATCTGAGCGCTGCGACCAGCATGCGTGAAACCTGTCTGGGCTTTGTTGCGGCCCAGTCAGACCGACATGCGCGTGCCTTCTGGAAGATTTGTGCCGGCTTTTTCGAAGCCCTTGGCAAGGGCATGCTGGCCCCTGATGTCTATGTGAAGCGGGTAGCGTCCCGCGTGCTGATGCAATACGCCACGCTGGCCAAAGGCGACACCGCGATTGCGGATCGCCTGGTTCAGGATCTGCTTTTCTTCTGTTCACAGGCTAGGCCAGCGGACGGTGAAGAGGACAAGGCTCCGGCGCTGCAAGCAGTGCGAAAGTCGTTTGGCCTGGAGCGGTTCAAACCGGTCGACTATGAAACCGCGCGTTTCGGACGGTTTGATCCTGCCTTGCTGGCGCAGGCCCGCAAGCGCATTGCGTCCGCCACGGAAACCTGGTCGGCGCTCGCCGGTGGTGATCGCAACAAGCTTAAGCCTGCGGCTGATCAGTTCAGCCTGGTTTGCGACTCATTGCGCAAACTGCATCCGGGAAGCGAGAGTCTCGCTGCGGGCCTGACCCGTGCTGTTGAGGCAACGACGCGATCAGGAGAGCCTCCGTCCGCAGCGCTGGCGATGGAGGTGGCGACCTCGGTGCTTTACCTTCAGGCGGCTTTTGAGGAACTGGATGCTGCCGACGACCAGATGGAGGTGCGTGCAGAACGTCTCGCGGAGCGACTGGATGCCGTGGGTGCAGGCGCAGAGCCAGAACCCCTTGAGCTGTGGATGGAAGAGCTGTACCGGCGTGTCAGCGACAACCAGACCATGGGCAGTGTGGTGGACGAGTTGCGCTCCACCCTGGGCGAGGCAGAGAAATCACTAGACCAGTTTTTCCGCAATCCGCAAGACACGGCGGTGCTCGCGGCAGTGCCGGGCCACTTGGCACAGATGCGTGGCGTGCTGTCCGTACTGGGCCTGGACCAGGCGTCGCTGGCGGTGGTGCGCATGCGCGACACCGTCGAGCGGCTGCTCATCAATGAAATTCCAGAAGAAGAGCGCCAGCCCTCATTCGAGAAACTGGGTAACAGTCTGGGTGCGCTCGGGTTCCTGATCGACATGTTGAGCTACCAGCGCACGATGGCGCGCAAGCTCTTTGTCTACGATGAAGAACTGGGTGAGCTGCGCATTCTGGTGGGCAAAGCCCGCGCGCGTGCCACAGATGATGTGGCAGAAGCACCGGAGAAATTGGAGGAGCGCGTCGCTCCGCCGCTGCCCGATGTTGTGCCGCGCTTCCCTGCGCAGGAGGTGCCCGCGTCGGCACCGGCCGTTACGGCAACGCCGGCGGACGCCAGCCCTGCTGCTGCATCGGACGAGTTGGCATCCGATATTTTCTTTGACCTGCAAACACCGCAGGAGCCGTTGCCGGTAGCGTCTGACCTGCCACCTGTCGTGGTGCCCTCTGCCGTTCCCGCTTCGCAGCCGGAGGTGGACGATGAGTTGCTGGATGTGTTTCTGGAAGAAGCCCGCGAAGTCGTGGCCACTGGTCTGGCTGCCATCAACGTGCTGGTTGAAGAGCCCGCCAATCTGAGCGAGCAAACCACTTTGCGTCGTGCGTTCCATACGCTCAAGGGCAGCTCACGCATGGTGGGGCTCAATGATTTTGGTGAGGCAGCCTGGTCGATGGAGCAGGTGCTGAACGCTTGGCTGGCTGAGCAAAAACCCATGCAGCCCACTTTGCTGCAGTTGTCTTCCGATTGTTTGCAGGCATTTGACCGTTGGGCTGATGACATTGCTGCAGGGGCTGCATCGGCCTGGTCGCCGGAGGCATTCTGCAAATCTGCTGATGCTATGCGCCTTGACGGCAGCTTGCTGCCGCTCGTGGTGCCTGGGGCTGCAGTGGCATCCGTTGCACCCGATGTGGTGGAGCCGGAGATGCCGCTGGAGGCCGCGCCACGCGCAGCAGATGCGCCCGACACTGGCTTGCAGGCCGTCGAGCCATCGCTGGATGCGTTGTCTTCTGAAAAAGCCGGGGATGCGGGCGCAGTCGATGAGTTTGCGGCATTGATGGCGGATTTTGCTGAAACCGAGATGACGCCGGAATTCGCCGCGGTAGCGCCAGACGCGGTCGCGTCGGCAGCGACGGTGACCGAGGATATCGATTTCTCCGTGTTCTCCGAGGCTCTGAACGAGGCGCAAGCAACACCGGCAACGGTAAGCCAGTTGTTGCCTCTGGACCTGGAGTTGCCAGATCTGGAGCCTGCGTCTTCCGTTGCCATGGATGTCGACCGCACCGAAGCAGCGGCGATTGGTGCAATGCAGGATCAACCGGATGATCTTCCATTGATGGCGGCTGGTGAGCCTGAATTTTTGCCTGAGATTGCCCAGGCACCAGACTTCTCCGATGTGGCGGCGGCAAATTCGCCAGAGATCCTGGAACCGGTCGCGGCTGAAGCTTTTGTGCCCGAAGAAGAAGCTCCGTCTGATGAAGCGGTCAAGGTCATTGAAAGCTTGCGGATCGGTATTCCACTCTACAACGTGTACCTCAACGAGGCCGACGAATGGTCGCGGCGCTTGGTGACGTGTTTGCAGGAGTGGGCGCTGGAATTGCACGAGCCTTTGCCGGACATCGCTGTTGCCCTGGCGCATTCGCTGGCAGGCAGTTCGGCCACCGTGGGATTCACCGCACTGTCAGAGCTGGCGCGGGTGCTTGAGCATGCTCTGCAGCATGTTCAACTGCAGTCGGGCGGCACGGCAGAGCAGGCCGAAGTATTCATGGCGTCGGCAGATGACATTCGTCGTCTCTTGCACCAGTTTGCTGCCGGGTTCCTGAAGGAGCCGAGCGCGGAAGTGCTGCAGCAACTGCGTGAAATCCTGGAGACCGAGGTGGTCAACACCCTGTCGCCTCCTGAGGACGACTTCGATGAGTTCGGCGATTTCGCCGAGGCCCCTGAAGCTGAACAGACCGCTGAAATTGAGCCTGAGCCCGTACCAGCCGAGGCACCCACTGTGCAAGCGGCCGAAGTGGTGGCTGCAGGCTATGTCGCGCCGGCCTTGTCTATTGTTGGGAGTGACCGTGACCAGAACATCGACGATGCGATAGCACACGCAGTATCCGCAGGTTCAGATGTCGATGATGACATTGACGCCATCGATGTCATCGACCCTGATCTGTTCCCCATCTTTGAAGAAGAAGCCGCTGAGTTGCTGCCCCAGCTGGGCGGTGCGTTGCGACAATGGGCATCCCGTCCGGACAACCTCGGTGCACGCAACGAAGTGCTGCGTGCCCTCCACACACTCAAGGGTAGTTCGCGCCTTGCAGGCGCCATGCGCCTCGGGGAAATGTCCCACCGGCTGGAGTCTGCAATCGAGCAGCTCGACATGGAAACCGTCACCGCGGACCAGATCGAGCCGTTGCTTGCGAGTTTCGATGGTCTGCAGGCGAATTTTGAGTTCCTCCGCGTTGTTGGCGGGCAAGAACCTGCCGATGCCGTGGCTGCAGTCCCTGCGGCACCAGGCGATCTGGCCGACGCTACCAAAGTGTCGGGCGCAGCAACTGCGCCGGCGGTGCCTGCATCCGCACCAACGGTTCGGCTTCCCGGGGCTTCGCAGCTGGCGCCTGTGCGTGTGGCCGCGAACCAGTCGGTGCGCGTGCGTGCGCAGTTGCTGGACCGTCTGGTGAACCAGGCGGGCGAGGTCATGATCAGCCGTTCGCGCCTCGACGTTCGTCTGGGGCAGTTCCGCAATTCTCTGTCCGACCTGTCCGGCAACCTGGATCGGTTGCGCCAGCAGCTGCGCGACATCGAAATGCAGTCCGAGTCGCAGATGCAGTCACGTCTGGCGCTTTCCAAAGACTCTGCTGCCGGGTTCGATCCGCTTGAGTTTGACCGTTTCACGCGGGTGCAGGAGCTGACGCGCATGATGGCCGAGTCTGTCAACGACGTGGCTACCGTGCAGCGCAACCTGCAGCGCGCTATGGAAGGGGCCGAAGACGATCTGATTGCGCAGGGCCGCCAGGCGCGTGAGCTGCAGCGTGATCTGCTGCGCACCCGCATGGTGGAATTTGAAGGCATTTCCGAGCGTTTGTATGCGGTGGTGCGCCAGGCTTCCAAGGAAACCGGCAAGCAGATCAAGCTGGACATTACCGGCGGCTCCATTGAAATGGACCGTGGCGTCCTCGATCGCATGACGCCCGCTTTCGAGCATTTGCTGCGCAACTGCGTGGCGCACGGCATCGAGGCGCCCGACGCGCGGGTCGCCGCAGGAAAGCCAGCGTCTGGCACCATCACCGTGGATCTGCGCCATGAAGGCAACGACGTGTCGGTGGAATTCCGGGATGATGGTGCCGGTCTGGACCTTCAGCGTATCCGGGAAAAGGCTCTGGCGCAGGGCATTGTGCAGGCGGGCGAAGAAATCAGCGATGCCGATGCCGCCAACCTGATCTTCACGCCGGGCTTTTCCACAGCCTCCGAACTGACGGGGCTTGCCGGTCGCGGCATTGGCATGGACGTGGTGCGTTCCGAGGTCAATGCATTGGGCGGTCGAATTGAAACCTTCACCGAATCGGGCAAGGGTGCCGCCTTCCGCATGGTGCTGCCGTTGACCACTGCCGTGACGCAGGTGGTGATGCTGCGCGCTGGAGACATGTCGATTGGCGTGCCTGCCAACGTGGTCGAAATTGTGCGTCGCACCTCGGCGGCCGATCTCGAAGAAGCGTATCGCACGGGCTTCTTTGATGACGGCTTCGAGCAATTGCCTTTCTTCTGGGTGGGCGCTTTGCTGCAAGCTTCGACGCGCAGCAATGAAGCCGCAGGCAAGACCCGGCCCGTGGTGATTTTCCGCAGTGCGTCGCAACGCATCGCCATGCACGTGGATGAAGTGCTGGGCAATCAAGAAGTCGTGGTGAAGAACCTGGGGCCTCAGCTGTCACGCCTGCCGGGCTTGGCCGGGATGTCGGTGCTTGCCTCTGGGGCCGTGGTGTTGATTTACAACCCGGTGGCCTTGTCCACGGTGTATGGCGATCAGGTACGTGCGGCCAGCGCCGGCTTGCCCGTCACGCTGGAAACCGAAGGTGCTGGCACCGGCAAGCCTGCGACGTCGATGCTTGCAGGGCCCACGCAGGTGCCTTTGGTTCTGGTGGTGGATGATTCGATTACGGTACGCCGTGTCACGCAGCGGTTGCTGCAGCGTGAGGGTTACCGGGTGGCCCTCGCTGCCGATGGGCTGCAGGCACTCGAGCGCTTGCAGGAAGAGCGCCCAACGGTCGTGCTGTCCGATATTGAAATGCCGCGCATGGACGGCTTTGACCTGGCGCGCAACATTCGCGCAGACGGTGCGCTGCGGGGCCTGCCCATCATCATGATTACCTCTCGCATTGCAGAAAAGCACCGCGAGCATGCGATGGAGCTCGGTGTGAACCATTACCTGGGCAAACCTTACTCGGATGAAGAGTTGCTCAGTCTCATCCAGCATTACGCCCGGCTGGAGGCAACCGCAGAGGCATGATTCCGGTGGGCTGGCCCGCAAGGGCCGGTCAGCCCGGGCATTCTTGCCGGCACTGCCGGTAAGATGCCTGCATGATCAGGAGGCCTCATGGATTCGCAAACACCTGCGGCAGATGGCCGCCTGCTGTCTTGCCTTGCGCTGATGGTGCGCGAAGGCGCTTCGGACCTTTTTCTTCTGGCGGGTGCACCGCCCACGCTCAAGCGCCAGGGGGCCTTCCTGCCAATCACCAAGGGGTCGGTGACTGCCGAGGACGTCCGGACGATGGTGTATTCGATCATGCGCAAGGCGCAGATCGATGAGTTTGAAGCCTCGAAGGAATGCGATTTTTCGTTCCAGTCGCAGGATCTGTCGCGCTACCGTGTCAATGTGCACCTGCAGCGCGGCAATGTGGGGGTGGTCGTCCGCCATGTCACGGCCAAGATTCCTAGCCTTGACGAACTGGGCTTGCCGCCGGTGCTCAAACAGCTCGCCTTCCTGAAAGGTGGGCTGGTGCTTACCGTCGGTTCTGCCGGGTCGGGCAAGACCACCACACTGGCCGCGATGCTGGACTATCGCAACGAGAACACGGCGGGGCATATTCTCACCGTGGAAGACCCCATCGAGTACCTGCACACCCACAAGAAATCGTTGGTGACACAGCGCGAGGTGGGGCTCGATACCGCGTCGTATGACGAGGCCTTGCGGCGTGCGATGCGGGAGGCGCCGAACGTGATCATGATTGGCGAGATACGCGACCGGGCCTCCATGCAGCATGCGCTGCATTACGCCGAATCCGGGCATCTGTGCGTGTCCACTTTGCACGCCAACAATGCCAACCAGGCGGTGCAGCGGATTGTGAATTTTTTCCCCGAGCAGGCCCATCGCCAGCTGTTGATGGACCTGTCACTGAATCTGCAGGCCGTGGTGGCCCAGCGGCTGGTCAAAAACGTGCACGGATCGGTGGTGCCAGCGATGGAGGTGATGCTGCTCACCCCCTACGTGTCGGAGCTGATTCAGAAGGGCCAGATCGACGAGATCAAGACGGCCATTGCGCGCAGTGGTGAGCAGGGCATGTGCACCTTCGATCAATCGCTGTTTGAGCTGTATGAGCGCGGTGTCATCTCGCCAGCCGAAGCTGTGGCCAATGCCGACAACCGCACCGATGTATCGTTGCGCCTGCGCCTGGCCTCGGGTGCGCCCCTGGGGGTGGATGGAATGCGCATGAGCGACCAGACTGCCGAGGACGCACCACCCGCAGCGTGAACGTCCCGCCGTCTCAACGGCCCAGGCACGATCCACGATCACCCGGCCTTGACCACGGCATAGCGCTGCAGCGTGCGCAGTCTGGCACTGTCATGGTCTACCACGGGATGCGGGTACGTTTGACCTAGCGCCACCCCGGCCTCTTGCAGTTCCAGGGGGCGGGCCCGCCAAGGGGCATGCAGCGCTGCAGAAGACAGCCCGGCCAGTTGCGGCAGGTAGCGCCGAATGAACTTGCCCTTCGCGTCAAACTTTTCGCTCTGGCTGACCGGGTTGAAGATGCGAAAGTAGGGCTGGGCGTCGCACCCGCTGGAGCTGGCCCACTGCCAGCCGCCGTTGTTGGCGGCCAGATCAAAATCATTGAGGTGTGTGGCAAAGTAGGCCTCGCCCCGGCGCCAGTCGATGCCCAGATCCTTCACAAGAAAGCTGGCCACCACCATGCGCAGCCGGTTGTGCATGTAGCCCGTCTGGTTGATCTGCGCCATAGCGGCATCCACCAGCGGGTAGCCCGTACGGCCCTCGCACCAGGCGGCAAACAAGGCGTCGGCTTCGGGGCCTGATTCCCACTGAATGGCGTCATACGCCGGCTTGAAGCTGCGGTCCACCACATGGGGATGGTGGTGCAGGATCTGAAAGTAAAAATCCCGCCAGATCAGTTCGCTGAGCCAGGTGGTGGCACCCGGGTTGCCGTCCAGCATCAGCCGGTGCGCTGTGCGCGCCAGCAGGCGTGGCGAGATGGTGCCAAAACGCAGGTGCACGCTCAGATAGCTGGGGCCCTTGACCGCCGGAAAGTTGCGCGTGTCGTCGTACCGTTCGATCCGGCCCAGAAAGTCGTCGAACAACTGCTGTGCACCACTGGCGCCAGTGGGCAGCCTGGGTTGTGACAGGGTGGTGGCCTCGAACCCCAGCGACGCCAGCGTGGGGGCAGGTTGGCAGTGATCCAGCGGGCGGGGCGCCAGGCGGTGCGCGTGGCGCTCCACCGCGTAGCCTTTGAGCTGAAAGGCATCCACCTTCTTGAGCCAGGCGTTCTTGTAGGGCGTGAACACGCTGTAGGGGTTGCCGGTCTGCGTCAGCACCTCGCTGCGCTCCAGAATGGTGTGGTCCTTGAAGGTGTGAAAGGCCCTTCCGGCAGTGGCCAGCCGGGTGCGCACCAGGCTATCGCGCGCCAGGGCCTGGGGCTCGTCGTCGTGGTTGGCAAAAACAGCCTGGGCACCCAGGCTGTGTGCCAGTGCGGGCACCGCCTCTGTGGCCACCGCGTGCAGCACGATCAGTCCGCCGCGTGGGTGGGCAGACAGCGTTCGCAGCACCCCATCAAGCTCTTGCAACGACTCCCGGATGAACTCCACGCGCTTATCGGTCCGCGCCAGCGGGTTCAAAATTTCATGGTCAAAAACAAAGACGCAATGCACCTGCTGGCATTGGGTGAGCGCCCGGTACAGGGCTGCATGATCGGTGGCGCGCAGATCGCGGCGGAACCAGACGAGTCCGGTGGGGTAGGAAGGCTCGGAGGAGGGCGCCATGTTCACCGTTAAAATTAGCCAATGACATCCGATTCTGCGCCCATCAACCTGACGCATCATTTCCTGATCGCGATGCCCGGTCTGGAAGATGAGTCTTTTGCGCGCACTGTGGTTTACCTGTGCGAGCACAGTGAGCGTGGCGCCTTGGGCCTCATCATCAACAAGCCCTCCGACATCACGCTCAAGGGGCTTTTCGACAAGGTGGATTTGTCTTTGCGCCGTGAAGACCTCCGCTCTGAGCCCGTCTTTCAGGGCGGCCCGGTGCAGACCGAGCGCGGTTTTGTGCTGCACGAGCCCATGTTGATGAACCGCGCAGAGACCGACGAGTCTGCCTATGCTTCCACCATGACGATTCCGGGCGGCTTGGAGATGACCACCTCCAAGGATGTTCTGGAGGCCCTGTCCACCGGCGCGGGCCCGCGCAGGGTGCTGATCACGCTGGGGTATTCGTCCTGGGGTGAGGGTCAGCTGGAGTCCGAGCTGGCCGAAAACGCCTGGCTTACCGTGGGTGCCGACCTGTCGGTGATCTTTGACACTCCCGTGCCCCAGCGCTACGACAAGGCGCTGGCCCTCTTGGGGCTGCAGGCCTGGATGATCTCGCCGGAAGCGGGGCACGCATGACCGGCTTGCCCGTTCAGCCCGCCGTTCCTGCGCATTTTCAGACCTTTCTTGCTTTCGATTTTGGCCTCAAGCGCACGGGTGTGGCCACGGGCAACCGCATGCTGCGCAGCGCCACGCCGCAAGCCACCATCAAGGCCGAGGGCGATGCCCGCTTTGTGCAGGTAGCGCAGCGCATCAAGGAATGGCAACCCGACGCCCTGGTGATCGGCGTGCCCTACCACCCCGACGGCGCGAGCCACGAGAACACCGAGAAAGCGCTCAAATTCGGCCGCCAGCTGCGCGGGCGCTTTGGCCTGCAAGTGTTCGAGGTGGATGAGCGCTACAGCACCACTGAAGCCATCGCGGGCGGTGCCAAGGATGCCGACGCTGCGTCGGCCTGCATCATCCTGGAACAGTTTTTGAGGAATCTTCCATGAGCAACCCCTCCCATCCAGCGGCAGTCGAAGGATTTTCCGCCGGGCCGCCCCAAGGAAAATCAGCGCCCTCGGGGGGCAGCGCAGCACACGCAGTGGCAAGCGTGGGGGCTCTAGCCCTCGATGCCGAGGCGCTGTACCGTGAACTGCTGCGCGGCGTGCGCAGCATGCTCACCCCCACCACACATCTGGCGGGCATTGCCTCGGGTGGCGCCTGGTTGGCCGAGCGCCTGCAAAAGGACCTGGGCCTCGAAGGGCCTGCCGGCGTGCTCTCGTCAGTGATGCACCGCGATGACTTTGCCCAGCGTGGCCTGTCGGCCGGGGCGCAGACCTCGCTGCCGTTTGATGTGAACGGCGCCGATGTGCTGGTGCTCGACGACGTGCTCTACACCGGCCGCACCATCCGCGCCGTGCTCAACGAGCTGTTCGACTATGGCCGCCCAGCCAGCGTGCGCCTGGCCGTGCTGGTGGACCGCGGCGGGCGCGAGTTGCCCGTGCAGGCCGACTTTGCGGCTGCCCGCGTGGCGCTGCCGCCCTCGCAGTCGCTTGCGCTGGCGCGCGACGAGCAGGGCCGCTTCCAATTCCAAGTCAAAGAGGTGTGACCGTGCTGCACAAGCGCAACCCCCAACTCAACCACCACGGCGAGCTGATCCACCTGCTTTCCATCGAGGGCCTGCCGCGCGACATCGTCACGCACATCCTCGACACCGCCGCCAACTTCGTCAGCGTGAACGACCGCGAGGTCAAGAAGGTGCCCCTGCTGCGTGGCAAGAGCGTTTTCAACCTGTTCTTCGAGAACAGCACGCGCACGCGCACCACGTTCGAGATCGCGGCCAAGCGCCTGTCGGCCGACGTGCTCAACCTCGACATCGCCCGCAGTTCGGCCAGCAAGGGCGAGTCGCTGCTCGACACCATCGCCAACCTCTCGGCCATGGCGGCCGACCTGTTTGTGGTGCGGCACAGCGAGTCGGGTGCTCCCTATCTGATCGCCCAGCATGTGGCGCCGCACGTCCACGTCATCAACGCGGGCGACGGGCGCCATGCCCACCCCACGCAGGGGCTGCTGGATCTCTACACCATCCGGCACTACAAAAAAGACTTCAGCAACCTCACCGTGGCCATCGTGGGCGACGTGCTGCACTCGCGCGTGGCGCGCTCCGACAT
>ERZ1023696.15-NODE-15-length-44074-cov-9.618723_pt1 | contig 44074 bp, 38 predicted proteins | sample MGYA00520859_ERZ1023696 | MGnify/ENA primary metagenome ERZ1023696 (study PRJEB33180, sample SAMEA4046002) | wastewater metagenome | place: Denmark | collected 2016-03-13 | study: EMG produced TPA metagenomics assembly of the PRJEB13832 data set (Local surveillance...
TGGCCACGCTTTGCAGCGGGGTGCCGTCAAAGTCGTGCAGGTAGTTCAGCGCCCATTCGTCCACGCGGTCGGTCATCAAGAGCACTTCGATGCCCTTTTTCTTGAAGACTTCGAGTTGCGGGCTGTTCTTGGCGGCGGCCAGGGTGTCGGCGGTGATGTAGTAAATGGCCTCCTGGCCTTCCTTCATGCGCGCCTTGTAGTCGGCAAAACCGACGGTAGCCGTGTCGCTCGCGGTGCTGGCAAAGCGCAGCAGCTTGGCCAGGCGCTCGCGGTTACCGAAGTCTTCGCCCAGGCCTTCTTTCAGCACGGCGCCGAACTCGCCGTAGAACGCGGTGTACTTGCCTTCCTTGGCCTTGTCGTCGGCGTCCACCACATCGGTCACACCGTCAGCGCCCGCAGCAGTGTCGTGCTTGTCGTGTTTGGCCAGGTCTTCCAGCATGGAGAGCACGCGTTTGGTACTGCCCTCGCGGATGGCGCGCACGTCGCGGCTTTCCTGCAGCAGCTCGCGGCTCACGTTGAGCGGCAGGTCGCTCGAATCAATCACGCCCTTGACGAAGCGCAGGTAGCTGGGCATCAGCGCCTCGGCATCGTCCATGATGAACACGCGCTTGACGTAGAGCTTGATGCCCGCCTTCTTGTCGCGGTTCCACAGGTCAAACGGCGCCTTGGCGGGGATGTACAAGAGCTGCGTGTATTCGGTGTTGCCCTCGACGCGGTTGTGCGCCCAGGTCAACGGCGCCTCGTGGTCGTGGCTGATGGCCTTGTAGAACTCCTGGTACTGCTCGTCGGTGATGTCTTTCTTGGGGCGCGTCCACAGGGCGCTGGCCTTGTTCACCGTTTCCCATTCGCCGGTCTTGACCATGCCGCCGGGCTGGCGGCCACCGTTTTCGTCTCCGGGGTTGATGAGCTCGCCGTCTTTCCACTCTTCCTTTTCCATCAGGATGGGCAGGCTGATGTGGTCGGAGTATTTGGCGATGACCTGCTTGAGCTTCCAGGCGTTGAGGTATTCCTCTGCATCGTCGCGCAGGTGCAGGATGACGCTGGTGCCGCGCGCGGGGCGGGTGATGGTTTCCACCTCGAAATCGCCACTGCCGCCACTGGTCCAGCGCACGCCTTGCTCAGCCGGCAGGCCCGCGCGGCGCGATTCCACGGTGATCTTGTCGGCCACGATGAAGCCCGAGTAAAAACCCACGCCAAACTGGCCGATGAGCTGGGCATCCTGCTTCTGGTCGCCCGAGAGCTTGCCCATGAAGTCCTTGGTGCCGCTCTTGGCAATGGTCCCCAAGTGGTCGATGGCCTCCTGCTCGCTCATGCCGATGCCGTTGTCGGTGATGGTGAGCGTCTTGGCGGCCTTGTCGAAGGTGACGCGCACTTCCAGGTTGGGTGCGTCTTCGTACAGGGCGTTGTTGTTCAGCGCCTCGAAGCGCAGCTTGTCGCAGGCGTCCGACGCGTTGGAGACGAGCTCGCGCAGGAAGATTTCCTGGTTGGAATACAGCGAATGGGTGACCAGGTGCAGCAGCTGGGCAACTTCGGCCTGAAACGACAGGGTTTGTTTGCTCATGGTGGTTTTTCTCGTGTTGGAATCAATGAAATATGCGTGGCAGGGCTTGAACCCGCCCCTGCCAATACCGGCAGGCGGCAGTTATGGGCGGGTTGCGGGGTTTCAAGGCCCTGCCCGCTCGAAGCCCTGGGGTGAAAGGCTCTCCGCGCACGGGAGAGCCGTATTGGCCGGACGAAAAAGGCTCAGCCAGCGGCCGTGATGCGCTGCACCAGGGCTTGCAGCACCTGATCGGCCTTGTCGTTGGGCACCTGGCAGTCGCCTGCGTCGGCATGCCCGTTGCCGCCAAACTCCAGCATCAGATTGCCCAGATGGGCATTGCTGCTGCGGTTCAGTATGGATTTTCCGGCTGCCAGCGCGGTGTTCTGCTTTTTCAAGCCCCACACCACCTGCACGGACACGGTGGCCTGCGGGAACAGCGCATACACCATGAAGCGGTTGGTCGCCCAGATGGTTTCTTCCTCGCGCATGTCCAGCACCACCAGCTTGTCGATGCAGATACCGCAATGCAGTATCTGCTCTCTGGCCTTGGTCGCGTGCTCTTTGTAGAGTGCCACGCGTTCCTGCACATCGGGCAGCGCCAGGATTTCGTCAATCGTATGGTCGCGGCAATACTGGATGAGGTCCATCATCAGCGCGTAGTTGCTGATGCGAAACTCCTTGAAGCGGCCCAGGCCGGTGCGCGAATCCATGAGGTAGCTGAGCAGCACCCAGCCCTGGGGGCTGAGGATGTCCTCGCGGGTGTATTGGGCAGAATCCGCCTGGTCCACGGCAGCCATCATGTCGTCGGAAACCCGGGGGAAGGCCGCCTTGCCGCCGTAATGGTTGAAGATCACGCGCGCTGCCGATGGCGCGCTCGCATCAATGATGTGGTTGATATCACGCCGTCCGGCGTTGCTGACGGTTTCGGACTCGTGGTGGTCAAACACCAGGTGCGCACCCGGCACAAAGGGCAGGTTGGCGGTGATGTCGCGGGCCGTGATGGCCACCTTGCCGTCCTGCATATCCTTGGGGTGGGCGAAGGCGATCTCGTCAATGAGCTGGAGTTCATGGAGCAGCACGGCACAAACCAGGCCGTCAAAGTCGCTGCGGGTGACCAGTCGGTATTTCACGTCGCTCACAAACCCTCCTTATTGTTCGATCAAAGGCACGATGGTAGTGGCTCCACCGGCACCCGCGTTGCCGCCAGCGTGCAAAAGACAGCCACTCCGCCGCCTTCCACCACGGGCTCGCGCCCTTTCGGCCACCCGGCGGGTGTCAATGACAGGCTGCGCCGGCTCAGAACCGCTCGTTGGGTGACAGGTAGCGCCACTGGCCGACCGGCAAATTGCCCAGCGTCACGCGGCCTATGCGGATGCGCTTGAGCCCCACCACCTTCAGACCCACCAGTTCGCACATGCGGCGGATCTGGCGTTTTTTGCCTTCCGTGAGCACAAAGCGCAACTGTTCGGGGTTTTGCCAATCGACCTTGGCGGGCTTGAGCGGCTCGCCGTCAAGGCTCAGACCGTGGCGCAGGCGCTCCAGCAATTGGGGTGGAAACACGGCCTGCACATTGGTGCTGACAGGGTCGCGCTCGTCAATTTCCTGCAGCGGCGCGGAGCGCTCAGACGGATGGCGTGGCAGCGCCTGGCCCGGGGCCTGGTAGACCACTCGCACCAGGTATTCCTTGTCCACGGTGGAGTCCTCGCCAATCAGCTGGCGCGCGACGCGTCCGTCCTGCGTGAGCACCAGCAGGCCAACCGAGTCAATATCGAGCCGCCCGGCCGGTGCCAGACCGCGCAACTGGGGCGGCGAGAAACGGTTGCGGCTGGGGTCATCGCGCCAGTGGGTGCGCGGGTTGATCAGCGCCACGGCAGGCGTGTGGCCGTCCTCTGCCTGGCCGCTCACATAGCCCATGGGCTTGTGCAGCAAGATGGTGACGCGCTGGTCCTGAAAACCCTGCGCGACCTTGTCCACGTCGATGCGGTCGGTGGGCAGCACCTGCACGCCCATTTCCGCCACCTCGCCATTGACCTTGACCCAGCCCTGGGCAATCCAGTCGTCGGCCTCGCGCCGCGAGCACAGGCCCAGCTCGGCCATGCGCTTGTTCAAGCGCGATGTGGCCATGCCGGTTGCTCCGCCCGCACCGCCTGCAGCGCCTTTGCCAGCAGGCGGCGAGCGCACGGGCGCCTGGCGGACCGGCGCCACAAACCCGGCGGACGCCGTGCGGTAGTTGGGTGGCGCAGGGCCTCTTGCGGGCCGCGCCGGTGCGGGGCCCCGCGCGGGCGCGGCGGAAGCCCGGGGGCTGGCCTTGGCCGCCACGGCGGGAAGCCGCAACACCGGGCGGGCGGCGGGCGCAGCTGCGGCTGGATCACTCGGCTGGGAGACAGAAGCAGCGGCAGGGCCAGCTGGCGGACGGGAACGGGAAGAAGACATGGCGGGTATTTTCGCCTGTGGAGCCAGACGGTCCAATGAAAATCAGCCAGCGTTGCCAGAAACCGATCAGAGCGGTGAAGCTTCCCCCTGGCGGGCTTGCCAGGCCAGAAAGTCGTCGACCGGCAGGGGCCGCGCGATGTGGTAACCCTGCGCCTCATCGCACGCCAGGGTGCGCAGGCGCGCCAGAATGGCAGCGGTTTCCACGCCTTCGGCCACCACGGTGAGGCCCAGGTTGTGTGCCAGGTCGATGGTGGAGCGCACGATCATGGCGTCGTCCTCGCCTGCCTCCATGCCCATGACAAAGGATTTGTCGATCTTGAGCTCGTCCACCGGCAGGCGCTTGAGGTAGGCCAGCGACGAATAGCCGGTGCCGAAATCATCAATCGACAGCTTGAACCCCTGCTCCGACAGGCGGTTGAGCATGGCCTCGGCGCGCTGGGGGTCGTCCATGATGGCGCTTTCGGTGATCTCCAGGCAAAACGCGCTGGCCTGCACGCCGTGGCGGGCCAGAATGCCCGCCAGCCGGGTGCTGAGCTCGGGGTCCAGCAAATCCCGTGTGGACAGGTTGACCGACACGCGCAGCGGCAGGTGCCGCGCCTGGGGCGAAGCCAGCAAGCGGGCGACCTCTTCAAAGACCCACAGCGTGAGCTGGCGCACGAACCCCGTCTGCTCGGCAAACGGAATGAAGTTGACGGGAGGAACCAGCCCGCGCTGCGGATGCTGCCAGCGCACCAGGGCCTCGGCCGCCAGCCCCGGCTGGCCGTGCAGCGCAACCTTGGGCTGCAGGTACAGGCGCAGTTCGTTGTGCTCCACGGCCCGGCGCAGCTCGGACAGCAACGACAGGGTTTGCGCGCTCGCCAGATCAAAGCCGGGGTCGTATCGCAGCGCCCCGCTGAGCTGGCGCTTGGCCGCATACATGGCAATCTCGGAACGGCTGAGCAGGGTGTCGGCATCGTCGGCGTCGTCCGGCCAGCACGCAATGCCGATACCGGCGCTCAGATCCACACTTTGGTCTTCAAAGACCAGCGGCTCTTCGAACGAGCGGTGGATGCGGCGCGCCACCTCGTGGGCTGCAGCGGCATCGGCCCCTTGCAGCAACACGGCAAACTCGTTGCCGCCCATGCGGGCCACCATGTCCTGCGGTGCGCCCACCTGCTCGCGCAGCCGGCCCGCCACCGCCTGCAGCAGCCGGTCGCCAAAGGCATAGCCGAGCACATCGTTCACATGCTTGAACCGGTCGAGGTCCAGGGTCAGCACAGCCAGCGCTTGTGGCACGCCCACATTGGCGGAGGTGGCGGCCACCACGGCTGCACGAAAACGCTCGCGGTTGGGCAGCCCCGTGAGGCGATCCCAAAAGGCCAGCCTCCGAATCTCGCTTTGCTGCGCGCCGATATCGACCCGCATCTTGTCAAACGAGCGCGCCAGATTGCCGATTTCATCGGCGCGGTCGGTGTGCTCCATCGGCACGTCGTACTCGCCGCGGGACAATCGCCGTGTGGCGGCCAGCAGCGAGCGCAAAGGGGTCGTCACACGCTGTGCCATCACGCCATTGCCCAAGGCAAACAGCAGCACACCGGCCACCGTGATGATGGCCAGCAACACCTGCAACTGGCGATAGGGCGCAACGACCTCGTCCACCGAGCGCAGCAACAGCGCCTGCACATCGCCCCCGACCGTGTCCAGAGGACTGGCGCGTGCCAGCAAGACCCCTTGATCGGTGTCGAGCTCGCCTGTGGGGATGCCCTGGCGGCGCAGCATCGCCAGCGGGGCGGCGGGCAAGGTGCTCACCGGCACGGACAGCACGCCATCCTCGCCTTTCACCAGCAGCGCCACATGCACCGACAGCAACTGCCGCATTTCGTCCGCCAGGGGCTGGCTGACGGGAAACCCCATCAACACCCAACCGATGACCACCGGCGCCCGCATGGGCACCATGACAAACTGGTAGGGCACGCCACCGATCACGGCCATGCGGCTGCCCTGCGGCTGGCTGGCCAGCAGCGGCGCCACCTGCCGCACAGCGGCCTGGAAATCGCGTGCGCCGCCGGATGCGCTGAGCGAACGCAGGTTCAATCGGGTGTCCAGCAGCGCCGTCACCTCGGCGCCGATCCGGCTGCCATGGTTCTCCAGCACCGACTGGATGGTTTCCTCGTCATCCGAGTTCACTGCCGAGCGGAACCCGTAGTCGGCCGCCAGCAAGGCCGAGCCCTGGCGCAGCTTCTCTGCGTTCTGGTCAAGCAGCCGCCGCCAGACGGTTTCGTCGGTGTCGAGTTCGCGCGCGATCTGGCTGCGGGCGTTGCGGTCGATGGTGGTGCGCCCCTACGGCCTGTTCGGCACGCACGATCAGCAGCAGCAGCGACATGCCCACCAGCCGCACGATGAGGCTGCGCCGCAGCACAGACAGCTTCAAGGCTGCAACCCCTGCATGCGCACAGTCACCTCAGCGGTGCCGGTGGCAGGCACGATCAGCGCCTGCTCCAGTGCGGGCGCGCCCACGGGTAAGCGGGTGTGCCAGGTGCGCAGGCGGTAACTGCCAGCCGGTACGTCGTCGATCTGTGCCTTGCCCGTGGCCGCAAGGGACTGGGCGTAATAGGGGGTGTCCACCACCAGAATCCAGCCGACCATCTGGTCATGGATGTTGCAGCCCAGCACCACCACGCCGGGTCGATCGAACAGCACGGGGTTGGCCGGTGTGCCGGTGTAGAGCTTGAGCTCGAACTTCTTGGCCGGTGAGAACGAATACACATGGTGGCGCACCGTGTCGTGGTTGGGGAAGCGCACCTCGGAGCCCACCGGTACCACCAGCACTTCGGGCACAAACTGCTTTTTTTGCTGCGCCATCTCCAGCGCCGCCAGGGGGCGCACCTGGCGACGCGCTTGTGCCGACTCCAGAAACACCACGGCATCGCCCACGGGTTTGCCGGCCGCGTCCAGCACCTCGATCTGCACGGTGGCGGCATGCGCCGTCCCGGCCTGGCCCCATGTCAGGCACAGCACACATGCCATGCCGCAGGCCGTGCCGAGCGCAGGCGGCATCCAGGCGCGCACCAAGCCAATGCTTCGCTCCAGCCACACCGCAAGCATGGTCATGGTTCGATCGCCACGCCAATCAGCGCGCTGCCGTCACCCACCTGGCCGAGATCGGTGGCACGGCCCGTGGCCAGGTCTACGCGGTGCAGGCGAGTGCGTGGCTCGGAAGCCGTGCGCACCGCGATCAGGGCCGTGTTGGCAACGTCAGAAATGTCAAAGGCCACATCGGTCAACGCCCCCAGGCCCAGCGCGCCGACGGTGCGCAGCTGGCCGGTGTTGGGCGAGACGACGGGCACCGCGCCCTCGAGCGAGCCCTGCATGACCAGGGCGCCCCGTGCGCGATCAATGGCGTAGTTGGTGGTGATCGTTTCATCGCGGGTGTTGTAGGTGTAGGCGGCCCCCGCAATGTCGGGCGCGCTGCCAAAGTTGACATCGCCCACCACGTAGCGCAACGCCCCATCGGGCTGCACCCCGTCGCGGGTGGCATCGCCGTCCACCATGGCACCGGTGTCCGGGTGCAGGCGCAGGTTGTGGCCGGAGGGCGTTACCACGCGAATGCGGTCCACCGTGGGGTTGAAATCGAAACCGATCACCGCGCCGTCCAAAGGCAGTGCCACAGTCACCGCACCCACCGGGCTCAGCACGCCGTTGGCACGATCCACCCGGTAAAGCTGCCCGGACCTGGACAGTGCATAGAGCACGCCACGCGCCACCCGAAAATCGATGCCGATCAGCGCATCGCCCGGGGCCAAGCCGGTGAGCGGCTTGCGCTCTATCACCCGGCTCGGCTGCGCTGCCTCCAAACGGAGCAGCTCGTGAGAGCCGGAGATGGCATAAACCATTTCCGGGCCCGTGCCAGCCTGCGGCTGGGCCAAGCCTGCGCATCCCGCCAACATCCACAGGGCGGCAAACCCCACCAGCAAGCGCTGCTTGCGACAAAACAGAGGCATCAAAAACTCCCACACATGTAACTGGTTTATACCCTACGCCACCTACCACCGTGGCGGCGCAGCGCAACATGCAATTTCAAAACAAATATCATTTTTTATAGCACGTAGCGCTTAACACATAAGGGTTACAGCCATATTTAGCCTATAAATAAATGCGACAGACCCCGCCATGCGTGTGCGTCCGGCCCCCAACAGAGCCGCCCTATTTGTAACAGTGCCATGACGCAAAAAGCGTCCGCACAGCAGGCCAGGGCCCTGTCAAACGTCTCTGCACTGAAAGATGCTGGACCGCAACGCAGAAAGCTCCAGCACCCGCAGCCCGCCGTACTCAATGCGGATGGCCCCTTGCTGTTCGAGCGCAGCCAGGGCCTCATTGACGCGCTGGCGCGACAGCCCCACCAGGTAAGCCAGCTCCTGCTGCGTGATGCGCAGCACCTCGCCCACATTGGGGTAAAGCACGGGGTTGAACAACGAGGCCAGGCTGCGTGCCACCCGCACATCGGGGTTGTTCAGCCGGTCGATCTCGCGCGCCGCAATGAACTGCCCCAGGCGTTCATTGAGCTGGTTCATCACAAAGCGGTTGAAGCCGATGGAGTGGTCGAGCAGCCAGTGAAAGGTGTCGATCGGCAGTCCCGCCACCACACTTTTGCGCAGGGCCTGGATGTTGTAGCGGTAGGGCTCGCGCTTGAGCGCGGTGCCCTCGCCAAACCAGCCGCCGGGAGGCACGCCAGTGAAAGTCATGGTCTGGCCCTGGGCGTTGTCGCTGCTCATCTTGAGCAGGCCCTCCACCACGCCAAACCAATAAGTCACCGGCCGCCCGAGACGGCAGACATAGTCCCCCGCTTTCGCGTCGCCCACCAGCAAGGAGGCCACGGCGCGTTCACGCTCGGCGGGCTGCAACGGCATCAGCCAGGGAATGCCGCCCAGCTCGGCCTCTGTGGGCGGGCGACGGCGCTGGTGCAAGGACAGATCGTGGGTCATGCGCGATTCTTCGGGGCGATGGAGACTCGGGTTTTAGGGGAATACCACGAGCCGAATTGTCGTCATAAAGACAAAAAAATGCCAATCCTCGCCGGATGATGGCCCCCGTTGGGAGCATCGCTCCCTGATTTCCAAGGACCAGCCGGTGAAACATCCCATCCGTTCGAGCGCTTCGCAGGCCACAGGCCACCTCGTTTCCCTTCTGGCACGCCGCAAGCTGCTGGCGATGGCCGCGACGCTGCCCTGGCTGGGGGCAGGCAGCGTGCGGGCACAGGAGGGTTCGATCAAGATCGCCCAGTCCACCGCGCTCAGCGGCCCGCTGGCCGACCTGGGCTCGGCCATGCACCAGGGCGCCAAGGCCGCCTTTGCCGCCATCAACGCCAAGGGCGGAGTGCAAGGCCGCACCATCGAACTCGCCACACTCGACGATGCCTACGAAGTGCCCAAGGCACTGGCCAACGTCGAGCGGTTTCTGGCCGACAGCAGCTACTTTGCCCTGTTCAACTGCATGGGCACCCCCATGATCGACGCGATGCTACCCAAGGTGATCGAGAGCGGCATCCCTTTCTTTGCGCCGTTCACAGGGGCCCAGCTGAGCCGCACCAAGACCGCCCGCAATGTTTTCAACATCCGGGCAAGCTATGCCGACGAGGCCGAAAAACTGGTGCAGCACCTGTCCACGATCGGCATCCAGCGCATTGGCATCGTTTACCAGAACAACTCGTTCGGCAAGGAGGTATTCGACTCGGCCCGGCAATCCATGAGCCGACTCAAACTGCCGGAAGCCGCCGCTGTGACGGTTGAAAACAACGCCTCGGACGCAGGCGCGGCGGCGGCCAAGCTCGCAGAGGCCCACCCCGAAGCCGTCGTGATTGGCCTGGCGGGCAAGCCCACACTGGAGTTTGTGAAAGCGTTTCGAGCCCTCCGGCGCGGTGTAACGCTGTATGCACTGTCGGTCATGGGAACCCCTGCCACCGTGAAAGCGCTGGGAGCGGATGCGACGGGCATGGCAATTTCTCAGGTGGTGCCTCTGCCGTCGAACGTGGTCACACCGGTGGTGCGTGACTTCCAGGCGGCATGGAAAGCATCAGGCGCCACGGCAGAGCCTTCGCACCTGGCGCTGGAGGGCTACATCAACGCCCGTGTGTTTGCCGAGGCGCTGCAGCGCGCCGGGCGCAATCCAACGCGCGCCGCCTTTATCGACGCCACCTGGAACCTCAAAAAGTGGGATCTGGGTGGCTTCGAGATCAACGCCACCACACCCGACCGCAATGCATCGCGCTTTGTGGAACTGACGCTGGTGGGACGGGATGGGCGCTTTATCCGATAGCCCGTGGCAACGAGGGTTCAACCCCATGAGGACTTTCCCGTAAATTGTCGTCCGAAAGACATGACAACGTCAAAGTCAGTCCTAGCATGGAGTCCAAAGCACTGCCACAAGGCCGCGCACCCGGCAGTCACCGGGCTGACACCTCATTAATATTAGGAACCGGAATGAAGACCACGTTCCCGCAACTGCTGCTCAAGCATGCTGCCGAGCGCCCCACGGCCCCGGCACTGCGCGAAAAAGAATACGGCATCTGGCAAACATGGACCTGGAAGGATGCCGCCCAGACCGTGCGCCATCTGGGCTGCGGTCTGCTCGCCCTGGGCTTCCAGCGCGGCCAGAACCTGGCCCTGGTGGGCGACAACCGCCCCCACCTCTATATGAGCATGGTGGCCGTGCAGAGCATTGGCGGCGTACCCATTCCCCTCTACCAGGATGCCGTGGCCTCTGAAATGGCCTTTGTGATGGAGGACGCCGAAGTCCAGTTCCTGTTCGCCGAGAACCAGGAACAGGTCGACAAACTGCTGGAAGTGCGCGAAACCGTGCCCGGCATGGCACACATCATTTACGACGATCCGCGCGGCCTGCGCAACTACGACCAGCCCGGCCTGATCAGCACCGAAAAACTCAAGGAGCTGGGCGCCGAATGGGACCGCACCCACGCAGGTGTCTGGGATGCCCAGGTTGCACAAAACAGCCCCGACGACGTGTCTGTCATCCTCTACACCTCGGGCACCACCGGCAAGCCCAAGGGCGTGTGCCAGACGCACGCGAGCTTCATCGGCTCGGCCCAGGGCGGCGTCGAGGTGGACGGACTCAATCCCAAAGACAACGTGATCTCTTACCTGCCGCCGGCCTGGGTGGGTGACCACCTGTTCTCGCTGGCCCAGTGGCTGGTGGCGGGCTTCACCATCAATTGCCCCGAGTCGGCCGCCACCATATCGATCGACCTGCGCGAAATTGGCCCCACCTATTACTTCGCGCCGCCGCGCGTGTTTGAAGGCATGCTCACCTCCGTCTCCATCCGCATGGAAGACGCAGCCCCCTTCAAGCGCTGGATGTACTCCAAAGCCATGGACCTGGCCCGGCGCGTGGGCTCCGACATCCTTGACGGCAAGCCTGTGGGCCTCATGGACCGGCTGATGTACACGCTGGGCGACGTCACCATCTACGGGCCGCTGCGCAACGTGATGGGCCTGTCGCGCATTCGCGTGGCCTACACGGCCGGCGCCGCCATCGGCCCCGATTTGTTCCGCTTCTTCCGCTCCATCGGCATCAACCTCAAGCAGCTCTACGGCCAGACCGAGACCTGCGCCTATGTGTGCATCCAGAAGAACGGCCAGGTCAAGCTCAACACCGTGGGCCAGGCAGCGCCCGGCATTGAACTGAAGATTGCTGACAACGGCGAGGTGCTGGTCAAGGGCGTGTCGGTGCTCAAGGAGTACTACAAGCGCCCCGACGCCACGGCCGAGGTCATCGACGCCAATGGCTACTTCCACACGGGCGATGCCGGCGTGCTCGACCAGGACGGCCACCTGCGCATCATCGACCGCGCCAAAGACGTGGGCAAGCTCATTGGCGGCGCCATGTTCGCGCCCAACTACATCGAGAACAAGCTCAAGTTCTTCCCGCAGATCAAGGAAGCCGTGTGCTTTGGCCATGGCAAAGACCAGGTCTGCGCCTTCATCAACATCGACTACGAGGCCGTGGGCAACTGGGCCGAGCGCCAGGGCTTGCCCTACGGCGGCTATGTGGACCTGGCCTCCAAGCCCCAGGTGCTGCAGCTCATTGCCGAGTGCATCGGCCAGGTCAATGAAGGCCTGGCGGGCGAGCCCGGCATGTCCGACACGCAGGTGGCGCGCTTCCTGGTGCTGCACAAGGAACTCGACCCCGACGACGACGAACTGACCCGCACCCGCAAAGTGCGCCGCGGCTTCATCGCTCAGAAGTACGGCGTGCTGGTGGATGCGCTCTACGGCGGGCGCACCGAACAATTCATCGAAACCCAGGTCAAGTTCGAGGATGGCCGCACGGGCAGCGTGAGCGCCACGCTGCAGATCATCGACGCCAAGATCCATGCGCCTGCCAAGGTCAGTGCCTGAGACACCGGAAAGCACCCCATGACCCAGAAAAAGATTGGCGACGTCATCCTGGACGTCAAGAACATCAGCCTGCGCTTTGGCGGCGTGAAGGCCCTGACCGACATCTCGTTCAACGTGAAGGAGCATGAAATCCGCTCCATCATCGGCCCCAACGGCGCCGGCAAGAGCTCCATGCTCAACTGCATCAACGGCGTCTACACGCCCTCGGAGGGCTCCATTACCTTCCGTGGCAAGACGTTCGACCACATGAACAGCCGCCAGGTGGCCGAGATGGGTGTGGCTCGCACCTTTCAGAACCTGGCGCTGTTCAAGGGCATGAGCGTGATCGACAACATCATGTCGGGGCGCAACCTCAAGATCAAGAGCAACCTGTTCCTGCAGGCGCTGCGCTGGGGCCCGGCAGAGCGCGAGGAAATCGCGCACCGCGAGAAGGTTGAGCACATCATCGACTTCCTCGAAATCCAGGCCTTCCGCAAGACCCCCGTGGGCCAATTGCCCTACGGCCTGCAAAAGCGCGTGGACCTGGGCAGGGCCCTGGCCATGGAGCCGCAGGTGCTGCTACTTGATGAGCCCATGGCCGGCATGAACGTGGAAGAAAAGCAGGACATGTGCCGCTTCATCCTGGACGTGAACGACGAGTTTGGCACCACCATCGTCCTGATCGAGCACGACATGGGCGTGGTGATGGACATCTCCGACCGCGTGGTGGTGCTGGACTACGGCAAGAAGATTGGCGACGGCGCGCCGCAGGAAGTCCGCGACAACGAAGACGTGATCCGCGCCTATCTGGGCACCAGCCACTGAAAGCCTATGACCCCCACGCTTGTCACTTCGTGTACTGCGCTGCCCCCCGAGGGGGCCTCGGTCGCCTTGGGGCGGCCCGGCGCCGACCGACTTTGAACGGAACAAACAAATGGCATTCTTTCTTGAAACACTGATTGGCGGCCTCATGGCCGGCATGCTCTATTCCCTGGTGGCCCTCGGCTTCGTGCTGATCTACAAGGCCTCGGGCGTTTTCAACTTCGCCCAGGGCGCCATGGTGCTGTTCGCAGCGCTGGCCATGGCCCGGTTTGCCGAGTGGATTCCCCAATGGACCGGCATCGACAACATGATCGTTGCCAACCTGCTGGCCTTCGTGATCGCGGGCATCTGCATGTTTGCAGTGGCCTGGCTCATTGAGCGCCTGGTGCTGCGCCACCTGGTCAACCAGGAAGGCGCCACGCTGCTCATGGCGACGCTGGGCATCACCTACTTTCTTGAAGGCCTGGGCCAGACGTTTTTTGGCAGCGACATCTACAAGATCGACGTCGGCATGCCCAAGGAGCCCGTGTTCCTGCTCGAATCGATGTTCGAGGGCGGTGTGCTGGTGAACAAGGAAGACGTGATCGCCGCCGGCATTGCGGCCGCGCTGGTGGTGATATTGAGCATCTTCTTCCAGAAGACCAAGACCGGCCGCGCCCTGCGCGCCGTGGCCGACGACCACCAGGCGGCGCAATCCATCGGCATTCCGCTCAACCGCATCTGGGTCATCGTCTGGTGTGTGGCGGGTGTCGTGGCCCTGGTGGCCGGGATGATCTGGGGCTCCAAGCTGGGTGTGCAGTTCTCGCTGACCACCGTGGCGCTGCGCGCCCTGCCGGTGGTGATTTTGGGCGGCCTGACCTCGGTGCCCGGCGCCATCATCGGCGGCCTGATCATCGGTGTGGGCGAGAAGCTCTCCGAGGTGTACCTGGGCCCGTTCGTGGGCGGTGGCATCGAAATCTGGTTTGCCTATGTGCTGGCCCTGGTGTTCCTGTTGTTCCGGCCCCAGGGTCTGTTTGGCGAAAAAATTATCGATCGTGTGTGAAACACACGATTCGCCCGAAGGGCGCTTCGCGCAGCGAAGAATGATTTTTCGGCGAAGGGCACGCAGTGCCCGCAGCCAAAAGATCATCGCCCTTGGTTGAAAGTTTAGGAGTAAATAATGTTCTACCGCGAAAACGGCCAGTTCAAGACCAGCTACCGGGCAGACCAGCAGGTCTTCCCGATCGCCCAGGACCGCATCGCCATTGCCCTGCTGCTGGCGGTGGCCTTCCTGGTGGTGCCCATGCTGGCCACCGATTATTTTTACCGCGCCATCCTGATTCCGCTGGTCATCATGTCGATGGCGGCCCTGGGCGTGAACATCCTTGTGGGCTACTGCGGGCAGATTTCGCTGGGCTCAGGCGCCTTCATGGCCGTGGGTGCTTACGGCGCCTTCAACTTCTTCGTGCGCTTTCCGGGCATGCCACTCATCCCCGCGCTGATCCTGGGCGGACTGTGCGCCACGTTCTTCGGCATCCTGTTCGGCCTGCCCAGCCTGCGCGTCAAGGGCCTATACCTCGCGGTGGCCACGCTGGCCGCGCAGTTCTTCAGCGACTGGATGTTCCTGCGCATCAAGTGGTTCACCAACAATTCCGATTCGGGCTCGGTGTCGGTGAACAACCTGCAGGTCTTTGGCATACCCATCGACAGCGCCATGAGCAAGTACATCTTCTGCCTGGCGCTGCTGGTGGTGGTGGCCATGCTGGCAAAGAACCTGGTGCGCGGCGCCATCGGCCGTGAATGGATGGCCATTCGCGACATGGACGTGGCTGCTGCGGTGATCGGCATCCGCCCCATGTATGCCAAGCTCAGCGCGTTCGCGGTCAGCTCCTTCATTGTCGGCATGGCCGGTGCACTGTGGGCCTTCGTGCACCTGAGCTCGTGGGAGCCGGCAGCGTTTTCTGTCGAAATCTCGTTCCGCCTGCTGTTCATGGTGATCATCGGCGGCATGGGTTCCATCATGGGCGCGTTCTTTGGCGCTGCCTTCATCGTGGTACTGCCCATTTTCCTGAACCAGTTTCTCCCGGCACTGGCCTCAACGTTTGGATTTGACATTTCCACGGCGGCGGTGTCGCACGCCGAATTGATGATTTTTGGCGCCCTGATCGTCTGGTTCCTGATTGTCGAACCCCATGGACTGGCAAAGCTGTGGTCCATCGGCAAGCAGAAGATGCGCCTGTGGCCGTTCCCACACTGATACCCGCCACTGCAGGAAACCACTTACACGCAATTCCGGATACCGGCAGCCCTGATGGGCGCGTCCACTACCCATTTCGCATTTCCCCCGCGCTTCAATACTTTCATTCAAAGGAGACATCCATGAAGCTTTCGAAACTTGTGATTGCCGCAGCCGCCGTGGCCGCCTGTGCATCGTCGCTGAGCACCAGCGCTTTCGCACAGGCCAAGGAGCAGTTCTTCCCGCTCCTGTCCTACCGCACCGGCCCCTACGCGCCCAACGGCACGCCCTGGGCCAACGGCAAGCAGGACTACATCAAGATGATCAACGCCCGCGATGGCGGCATCAACGGAGTGAAGATCGCCTTTGAAGAGTGCGAAACCGGCTATGCGACCGACCGTGGTGTGGAATGCTACGAGCGCCTCAAGAGCCGCCCGGGCGTCGCCATGTTCGATCCGCAATCGACCGGTATCACCTTCGCCCTGACCGAAAAAGCCCCTGCCGACAAGATCCCGCTGATGACGCTGGGCTATGGCCTGTCGGTTTCGCAGGACGGCATGGCATTCAAGTGGAACTTCCCGCTGATGGGCAGCTATTGGACGGGCGCCGACATTTTGCTGCAGCACATTGGCAAGGGCCTGGGCGGCATGGACAAGCTCAAGGGCAAGAAAGTCACCCTCGTGTACCACGACAGTCCGTTCGGCAAAGAGCCCATCCCGCTGATGCAGGAACGCGCCAAGATGCACGGCTTCGAGCTGCAGATGCTGCCTGTGACTGCCCCTGGCGTCGAACAGAAGGCCACCTGGCTGCAGGTGCGCCAGAGCCGCCCCGACTACGTGCTGCTGTGGGGCTGGGGTGTGATGAACTCCACCGCCCTGAAGGAAGCCCAGGCGACGGGTTACCCACGCGAGAAGATGTATGGCGTGTGGTGGGCCGGTGCCGAACCCGATGTGCGCGACGTGGGCGAAGGTGCCAAGGGTTACCACGCACTGGCGCTCAATGGCTCGGGACAGCAGCCCAAGGTGATCCAGGACATCCTCAAGAACGTGCACGACAAGGGTCAGGGCACGGGTCCCAAGGACGAAGTGGGCTCGGTGCTGTACACCCGTGGCGTGATCATCCAGATGCTGAGCATCGAAGCCGTGCGCCGCGCGCAGGAACGCTTCGGCAAGGGCAAGGTCATGACCGGCGAACAAGTGCGCTGGGGCATGGAAAACCTGGCCCTCGACCAGAAGAAGCTGGACGCCCTGGGCTTCAACAACGTCATGCGCCCCATCTCCACCAGCTGCGCCGACCACATGGGTTCGACCTGGGCCCGGGTGCAAACCTGGGACGGAAAGAAGTGGGACGTTGGTGCCGACTGGTACCAGGCGGACGAGCAGATCCTCAAGCCCATGGTCAAGGCTGGCTCTGAGAAGTATCTGGCCGACAAGAAGATGACGCGCCGCGATGCGGCGGACTGCCAGAGCTAAGGACATCCCCCTGAGGCGCTGCGCGCCTTCCCCCTTCTCTTGCAGCGCTACGCGCTGCGGAAGGGGGACAACGCCAGCGCTGCGGGGCGGCCCTTGCGCGGCGTTCCTGGCCTGGGCCGCGCCAGTTATTACCGGCTGTGTTTACAGCCGCCAATCGAAAGGGGTGCACCGCAACCCTTTCGATTGGCAAAGCGAAGGCAACACAATGGACTCCAAAAACATCGTTCTGAACGTCAACGGCATCGAGGTCATATACAACCACGTGATCCTCGTGCTCAAGGGTGTCTCGCTGCAGGTGCCCGAGGGCAGCATCGTCGCCATCCTGGGCGGCAATGGCGCCGGCAAGACCACCACGTTGCGCGCCGTCTCCAACCTGCTCAAGGGTGAACGGGGCGAGGTCACCAAGGGCAATATCGATCTGCGCGGCGAGCGCATCGAGAACCTCTCCCCCGCCGATCTGGTCAAGCGCGGCGTGGTGCAGGTGATGGAAGGGCGTCATTGCTTTGCCCACCTCACCATCGAGGAAAACCTGCTCACCGGCTCCTACACGCGGTCGAGCAAGGCCGAGATCGCTGCCAACCTGGAAAAGGTCTACAACTATTTTCCGCGCCTCAAGACGCGCCGCACCTCGCAGGCGGCCTACACCTCAGGGGGCGAGCAGCAGATGTGTGCCATTGGCCGCGCCCTGATGACCAACCCCAGCATGGTGCTGCTCGACGAGCCGTCCATGGGCCTGGCGCCCCAGATCGTGGAAGAGGTGTTCAACATCGTCAAGGACCTGAACACCAAGGAGAAAGTGACCTTTCTTCTGGCCGAGCAGAACACCAACATGGCACTGAAGTACTCCGACTACGGCTACATCATGGAATCGGGCCGCATTGTGATGGACGGTCCATCCTCCGACCTCGCCAGCAACGAAGACGTGAAGGAGTTCTACCTGGGCGTGGGCGGTGGTGAGCGCAAGAGCTTCAAGGACGTCAAGAGCTACAAGCGCCGCAAGCGCTGGTTGGCTTAAGGAGCCCTCTGTGGCACTGCGCGCCTTCCCCCTCAGGGGGACGCACCCGGTGGCCTGGCAAAGCCAGTTCCACGGGTGCGCTGGCGATCGCCGCGCCGGGATTCAAGGCAGCGCCCTTTGTTGATCTCAGTTCAAAACGTTTTCGCTCTTAATTTGATAGCTGCTTGCGCTTTATAGATAAGCGCCAGAGGCATTTTTGACTCAAACCTACCCAAAGGAACCCAGGCATGAGCACGTTCTATGACGCCTTGGAAACGCGCAGCCCAGCAGAGCGTGAAGCGGCGCTGATGGCGGCGCTGCCGCAGCAAATCGCCCATGCCCAGAAGGCATCACCCGCATTTGCCAGCATTCTGGCGGGGGTGGATGCCGGGTCCGTCACCAGCCGCGAGGCGCTGGCTGCGCTGCCGGTCACACGCAAGCACGAGCTGCTGGAGCGCCAGCAGGCTGGCCGCGCCACCAACGTGTTTGGCGGCTTCAGCGCGCTGGGCTTTGGGCCGGGCATGACGCGCGTGTTTGCCAGCCCTGGAACCATCTACGAGCCCGAGGGCACGCGGCCCGATTACTGGCGCATGGCGCGGGCCATCCACGCCGCAGGCTTTCGGCCCGGCGAGTTGATACACAACAGCTTCAGCTACCACTTCGTGCCCGCAGGCTCCATGATGGAAACCGGCGCGCATGCGCTGGGCTGCACGGTCTTCCCCGGCGGCACGGGCCAGACCGAGCAGCAGGTGCTGGCCATGGCCGAACTGCAGCCTGCGGGCTACATCGGCACGCCCAGCTTCCTCAAAATCATTATCGAGAAAGCCGCTGAACTGGGCGTGCCCCTGCCGAGCGTGAAAAAGGCCCTGGTCTCTGGCGAGGCGTTTCCACCCAGCCTGCGCGACTGGTTCGCCGAACGCGGCATCGCCGGCTACCAGTGCTACGCCACGGCCGATCTGGGGCTGATTGCCTATGAGACCACGGCACGCGAAGGCCTGGTGCTGGACGAAGGGGTGATCGTCGAGATCGTGCGCCCCGGTACGGGAGATCCGGTGCCGGAGGGCGAGGTGGGGGAAGTCGTGGTGACCACCCTGAACACCGACTACCCGCTGATCCGTTTTGGCACCGGCGACCTGTCTGCCGTGATGCCCGGCATGTGCCCCACCGGCCGCACCAACACGCGCATCAAGGGCTGGATGGGGCGTGCCGACCAGACCACCAAGGTGCGGGGCATGTTCGTGCACCCGGGCCAGGTTGCCGACATTGCCCGCCGGTTTCCACAGGTGCTGCGGGCCAGGCTGGTGGTCAGCGGCGAAATGGCCAACGACGAGATGGTGCTGCAGGTCGAGACGCACGAAACCGCCGAGGGCCTGGCGCAACAGCTGGCCGAGGTCACCCGCGAAGTGACCAAGCTGCGCAGCGAAGTGCAAATGGTGGCCCCAGGCTCCCTGCCCAACGACGGCCGCGTCATTGAAGACGCACGCAGCTATCGCTGAAATGCCACACCGGGGCTGGCGCGGTTTGCTCCAGCGCAAAAACCCGGTGGTGGATCGCGCGCAGGGAGTGCAAAGTTTGCCTAGCGTTTACCCTGATTTTGCTATGTTATTAATAGCATAATGCGCTTACCACATAAGCGCTAGGTGGTGATATTAATAAAATTCATCCCTGACAAGCGCCAAGTGATTTCCTCAATACGCCCCTTGGGAGGGCTCGCTATCATGGCGCGTCCAAGTACAGGAGCCTTTCATGAAAAAAATGCCGAAACTCGCACTGATTGCCATCGCTGCGGCCGCCTCGCTGGGTGCCCACGCCCAGGATTACCCCGCCAAGGACAAGACCGTCACTCTGGTGGTGCCCTTCACTGCAGGCGGCCCTACGGACCGCGTAGCGCGTGACCTGGCCGAAGCCTTGCGCAAGCCGCTGGGCGTTACCGTGGTCGTGGACAACACGGCAGGTGCAGGCAGCTCGATCGGTGCAGCCCGCGTGGCCCGCGCCACCCCCGATGGCTACACCCTGCTGCTCAACCACATCGGCATGTCCACCATGCCTGCGCTGTATCGCAAGCTGTCGTTCAGCGTGCCCAACGATTTCGAATACCTGGGCATGGTCAACGATGTACCCATGACCCTGATCGCACGGCCCAACATCCCTGCGAACAACATGAAGGAGCTCACCGGCTGGATCGCCCAGAACAAGGGCAAGATCAATCTGGGCAATGCAGGCCTGGGCGCTGCGTCCCACCTGTGCGGCCTGATGTTCCAGAACGCCATGCAGGTCGAAATGACCACGGTGCCTTACAAGGGCACGGCGCCAGCCATCACCGACCTGATTGGCGGCCAGATCGACCTGCTGTGCGATCAGACCACCAACACCACTTCGCAGATTGAAGGCAAGAAGGTCAAGGCCTTTGCCGTGACCACCTCCAAGCGACTCACCACCCCCGCACTCAAGGACCTGCCCACGCTGGCCGAATCGGGGCTGAAGAACTTTGAAGTGACCATCTGGCACGGCCTGTATGCACCCAAGGGCACGCCAGCGGCCATCGTGACCAAGATCAACGATGCCCTCAAGCTTGCCTTGAAAGACCCCGAATTCATCAAGAAGCAGGAGGGTCTGGGTGCCGTGGTGGTAACGGACAAGCGCATCGAGCCCGCAGAGCACAAGAAGTTTGTTCAGGCTGAAATCGACAAGTGGGGCGCCGTCATCAAGGCCGCTGGCACCTACGCCGACTGAGCCCCAGCGGTTTTCCACCGCGCCGCTGTCAGCCGCCTGCCCTCTGGGGCCAGGCGGCTTTTTTCATGGGGAATGCCCGCAACACCACCGCCTGGGGCTGCGTGAGCACAGCAGTGTGCTTGGGGTTATCCACCTGCACCGCCCGGCACAGGACGCGTAGAACCAAGGGGTCTTCACAGAAAGGAACACCATGACCCCACGCATCAACACCTTCCGTCGCCGCAGCCTTGCCACCGTGGCGGCTGTCACGTTCGGCTGCACATTCGCGGTGCTGCCATCCGCGCATGCCCAGGGCGTTTGGCCCACCAAGCCGGTGCGCATCGTCGTGCCCTTTGCGCCCGGTGGCACTACCGACATCCTGGCGCGTGCGCTGGTGCCGGACCTTAGCCGTGCGTTTGGCCAGCAGTTCATCGTGGACAACCGGGCGGGCGCCGGAGGCAACGTGGGCGCAGAGATCGTGGCCCGGGCGCCCGGCGATGGCTACACCCTGCTGATGGGGACCGTGGGAACGCACGGAATCAACCGGGCCCTTTACGCCAAGCTGCCCTACGACCCCATCAAGGACTTTGCCCCGGTGACGCTGGTGGCTGCGGTGCCCAATGTAATGGTGATGAATGCCGACAAGGCCATGGCGTTGGGCGTGAAAAACGTGCAGGACTTCATCCGTGTGGCCAAAGCCAGTCCGGGAAAGATGAACATGGCGTCCAGCGGCAACGGCACGTCCATCCATCTGGCGGGAGAACTGTTCAAGAGCATGACAGGTACCTACATGCTGCACCTGCCGTACCGAGGTTCAGGGCCGGCGCTGATGGACATGGTGGCGGGCAATGCCGATGTAATGTTTGACAACCTGCCATCGTCCATGGCGCAGATCAAGGCAGGCAAGCTGACCGCGCTGGCGGTGACCAGTGGCGAGCGCTCTGCCGCGCTGCCCGACGTGCCCACGGTGGAGCAGGCCGGGGGCCCCGCGCTCAAGGGCTATGAGGCGAGTTCATGGTTTGGCCTGCTGGCGCCTGCAGGAACGCCACCCGACATCGTCAACCGCATTCAGCAGGAAGTGGCCAAGGCCCTGGCATCACCGGCCATGAAAGAGCGGCTGCTGGCGCAGGGGGCCATCCCCGGAGGCAACACCCCCGCCGAGTTCACCCGGCATATCGACAATGAGCACCGCAAATGGGCGGGCGTGGTGAAAGCCTCGGGCGCAAAGGTCGATTGAGGACTGCGCAAAACCAGGGGTCGCTTCAGGCGCCCCACACCACGTCGTGCTCTTGCGCCACAGAACGGCGCAGCATTTCAAGAAACGGCGCCGCGCGCTGGTGCAGGCGCACGGTGTCCGGGCGCTCGACGGCCTCATCGTCCGTCGGCTCCTGCGCATCGGTTAGCGCCTCGTCGGCCGCAACAGCGGCTTGCAGCGCAGCCATGGCCGCCGGAATCTGTGCGGCCGTGATGATGCCGGTGGGACCGGGCGTCTTGCCGATAATCTGAAGGATCTGGCGCCCGTGGGGTTCGAGCATGATCAGATCGGGAGCGGAGCGGGATTTGAATTTGTAGAGCATGACGTGGGTGCCTCGGTGTAGATGTAGTCGCGCGTAAACGGATAAGCAGATTGTGCCCCCGTCAACGTGCCAGAGCCCATGTTGCCATCGGGGTGCACTGCCAGCATCTGGTGCAGTGCCATCCAGCCGCGCTCAAACCCCAGGGCACTGCCAGCCAGATACAGCCGGTAGGCGCGCAATGCCTTGTCTGCCCGCTCCGGTCCCGTCTGCGCCAGCAGCACCTGGCGTGCAGGTTCCAGCGCGGCTTCCAGCGCGTCCGACCAGGCCCACAGCGTGCGGGCGTAATGGGGGCGCAGATTTTCGGTGTCCACCATCTCCAGCCCGGCCTGCGCCATGTCGTGCAACACGGCACTGGCGTGCAGTAACTCGCCGCCCGGAAAGATGTATTGCTCGATGAAATCGCCCATGCCGGCGCCCAGTTGCGCGTTGTCCACACCACCGGCGGTGATGCCGTGGTTGAGCAGCAGCCCGCCGGGGTGCAAGAGGTTTCGCACGGTGGCGAAGTAGGCGCTCATCTTCGCCCGCCCCACATGCTCGAACATGCCCACGGATGCCACCTTGTCGAAAGGCTTTTCGGCCTGGAGTTCCCGGTAGTCGCACAGCTGCACGCGCACCCGCCCCGCGAGCCCGCGTGCCGCTATGAGTTGCTGCACATGCGCATGCTGGTTGCGCGATACCGTGATGCCCGTCGCATCCACACCATAGTGCTCCGCAGCCCACAGCAGCAGGGCACCCCAGCCGGCGCCTATGTCCAGAAAACGCTCACCCGGCTGAAGACGCAGCTTGCGGCAGACCAGATCCAGCTTGGCCTCCTGCGCGCGCGCCAGCGTCATGGTGGGGTCGCGAAAATAGGCACACGAATACACCCTGAGCGGGTCCAGCCAAAGCGCATAAAAATCATCCGACAGGTCGTAGTGAAACTGCACCTGGCGCGCATCCTGCGGCACGGAGTGCACCGCCATCGATCGCGCACGCGCCAGCACCTGGCGCCACCAGTGATGGCGCGAGTCCTGCACCGGGTTGCGCGCCAGCAGCCCGGCGGCAGCGGCCATCAGTGCGCGCATGCTGCCTTCCAGCGCCACCTTGCCCTCGACAATCGCCGCACCGACCTTGCCAATTTCCCCCGAGGCCAGGGCCACCAGCGCCATGCGGTCCCGAAACCGCAAAGTTACGGCCGCGTCACGCGCACCCAGCTGCTGCCCCGCAGGCAGCTGAACCGCCATGCGGACCGGCAGCGTCTGAAGACGCCCTTCGAGTATGTGCAGCAAGTGCTTCATGATTGCGCATTCTTGAAGTTGCCATCCGGCGCGTCAACACGCCATCGGCGCATCAAGGGAAAGCGCCACTCAGCGGCTCAGCCCCGCCTGCGGCCAGCAGCAGGCCTCTCGCCGCCCTCCCGTTGGAGGGGCACGGGTCTGAAACCCGTTTTTGGCGCAGCAAAGGTTCGATCTACTTACCTTTGGTTTCTGCGTTCCTGCGTACCCAAAAATTCGCGCCTGCATCCGCAACGCCCCGGTGAATCCCGGCAACCCTGCAGTGCATCGAAAGTACCGACCGCTCGCCACCAGCACGTCAACTTTGCCGGGCAGCGCGCACCGCGCCCACCCGGCAAACGTCAGGCAGGGGGCCGCTGCACCTCACAGGCCGGGTGTGGGGCCACACGCCGCCATTTCACCCACCAGACCCGCATCGCCGAGCCATACAGAATGAATGCCAGCGCAGCTCCCACCAGCGGTAGCGCAGCGAACACCCAGCCCGTCAATCGCTCGCCCCCCATGCCCACACCAACCAACAGAGCCACGGCCGGATTCACAAACGAATAGCTGCCAGCCAAAGCAGCCGAGGTGTTTTGCAACAGCCACAGGTAGGCATTGAGCGCAACCAGGGTTCCAAAGACCAGCAGATACACCCAGGCCACCCACGAGGCGGCACTCACCTGCGCCAGTGCACCCAGGGGCTCCACCCACAAGGCCACGCCCAAACCCATGGCACCTCCCGTGAGCCATTGCGCTGCTGAAGCCATGGCGGGCGCCGGCAACAACAATTTGCGCGAGGCGTAGGAGCCGACGCTCCAGCACAGCGGCGCACCAAAGGCCAGCAGCGCACCGAGCCAGGTGGCCGAGAAATCTCCCTCCAGCGCCAGCAGCAGGGCACCGGCCACGCCCAGCGCCAGCCCGATCCAGCTCGTGGATGGCACCCGCTCGCCGCCCCAGCGCGACCACAGCGCCAGCCACATGGGCATGGTGGTGACCACGGTGGCCATCAGGCCCGAACCGATGCCCAGCTTTTGCGCAAAGCCGATCAGGTTCATGGCCAGAAACACCATCAGCCCGCCAACCAGGGCCGAGTTGCGCCACTGATGCGCCGTTGGCAGCGCATGTCCCTGCATGAGCGCGATCAGCAGCATCACGCCACCGGCGCACAGGAAGCGGATCGCGTTCATCAGCAGGGGCGGCATGGTCTGCAGTGCGATGCCAATGGCGAAATACGTGGTGCCCCACACCACATAGACCAGCAGCAAGGCCACCGCAACGGCCCAGGTGCGCTGCACACGGGCTTGCGCATTGAAAATTGCCGGCATATTCTTCCCCTTACCGAATAATTTATGGAAACCACAAGGTTTTCGGAATTTTTACCAAAATTTAGCCTTCATGCAAGCAAATATTCAGACAGATGACATGGACGCCAGAATAATTTCGGCGCTTGGCGCGGATGGCCGGCGTTCCTATGCCGACGTGGGGACTGAAGTGGGGTTGTCCACCGCTGCCGTGCATGAGCGCGTGAAGAAGCTGCTCGACAAAGGGGTAATCCGTCGCTTCTCGATCAGCGTGGCCCCGGAGCGGGTGGGGCTGAACTTCACGGCTTTCGTGGCCATCCGCAACGACGGCGGCATCCACTGCCGTGACGTGGCACCGCGTCTGCGTGCCATGCCGCAGGTGCAAGAGCTGCACAGTGTGGCGGGCGAATACGACTTTTTGGCCAAAGTGCGCACCACCCATGCGCGCGCGCTGGAGGATGTGCTGTACGAGATCAAGGCCATTGCGGGCGTGGCACGCACCACCAGCACCGTGGTGCTCAACACCGAGTTTGAAGACCGCCCGCTGGACCTGGGCTGGGTGAATGGAGACAAAGGCGGCTGAGCAATGCGACCACTGCCCGCGCCCCGTTTGCACCCCGCACCACAATCCCGCCATGCACCACAGCACGCCCTCCGCCGCCCACCGCTACGCGGTGTCTTACGCACCCAACCCTGGCAGCCTGGGCTGGCTGGCCGGAAGCCACTGGCTGGGCCGCTGCGCCGCACTGCTGCAGCCCCTGCAGCAACCAGAGATTGAGGGCGTGAGCCCGCAAGACCTGCTGCAGCTGACCGCTGCGCCACGCATCCATGGCTGGCATGCCGCACTCATGGCTCCGTTTGCGCTGGCTGCCGGCACCGACTGGGTCACGCTGCACCACGAAGTTCAAACGGTGGCGCACAGCCTGGAACCGGTGGTTTTGCCACCCCTGCATGTGGAGCGCATCGACGACTTTCTGGCGCTCGTACCGCTCGCCTCCCCCGCTGCCAATGCGCTCATCCACAAGGCTGCCGCACGGTGCATGACCCAGCTGCAACCGCTGGCAGCGCCGCCGTCCGACGCCGGTTTGGCCCATCAGCAGTCCGCAGACCTGACGCACCGGCAGGCCCAATTGCTGCAGCACCCAAGCCACCCGCTCAAGCTGGACGAGTACCGGTTTTACCTGCCCATCACCGGCCCCCTGCAACAGGTGGACGCCCAGACACAGGCCCTGGTGTTCGACGCCGCACAGGAGTTCTTCTCCGACCTGCCCCCGCTGCGTTTCAACAGCCTGGCGTTGTTCGCCCAGCCGGCACCGGGCACGGATTTCGTGCTGCTGGACCACCTGGAGATGGCGCGCTAACAGTCGCCCCTGCAAGCCGCCTGATCATGGCTACCATCTTGCCGTCGCTGCACAGGCCCGCGCCCCGCGCGGCGGATCCATTCACGCCCCGACCTGCCAGCGCCTGAAGCTGCACTCCCCCCACCACCGACCCAGCCATGCCCCGCATCACCATCTATCACAACCCCCAATGCGGTACGTCCCGCAACACCCTGGCCATGATCCGCAACAGCGGCGCCGAGCCCGAGGTCATCGAATATCTGAAGACCCCACCCGACCGCGCCACGCTGCTAGCACTGATTGCGGCCACCGGCCAGCCAGTGATCAACGCAGTGCGGACCAAGGAAGCGCTGTTCACAGAACTGCACCTGGGCGCCCCTGGCGTGACCGACACGCAGCTCATTGACGCCATGCTGGCCCACCCCGTCCTCATCAACCGTCCCATCGTCGTCACGCCGCTGGGCACGCGGCTGTGTCGCCCGTCCGAGCAGGTGCTGGACATCCTGCCCGCACCGCAGAAGGGAGCCTTCACCAAGGAGGACGGTGAGGTGGTCATCGATGCCAAAGGCCGACGCGCCTGACGCACCGCCCGCAGCACACCCTCGCACCCCCCGTCTGCACACCGTGCCGCACAACCTGTCATGAGGCCATCGTCCCAACGCTGGACCGTGGCACGCCTGGGCTGCGCGCAAACGCTGGCCTGGGCCTCGACCTACTACCTGCCCGCCATGCTGGCGGTACCCATGGCGCGCGACCTGGGCGTGGCAACGTCCATGGTGTTTGCCGCGTTCTCGCTGGCGCTCATCGTGTCGGCCTTGCTGGGGCCGCTGGCGGGCCGGGCGATTGACCGGCACGGCGGCCGCCCGGTGCTGGTCGGCACCAATCTGTGGTTTGCCGCCAGCCTGGCGGGCATGGGCATGGCTCAGGGCCCCGTGGGGTTGTTCGCGGCCTGGGCGCTGATGGGCGTGGCCATGGGCTCGGGCCTGTACGAAGCGGCCTTTGCCACGCTGGTGCGTCTGTACGGCCAGGGCGCACGCGGGGCCATCACCGGCATCACCCTGATTGCGGGTTTTGCGAGCACCGTGGGCTGGCCGCTGTCGGCCTGGATGGAATTGCAATGGGGCTGGCGTGGCGCATGTTTTGGCTGGGCGGCCTTGCACCTGCTGGTGGGCTTGCCACTCAATGGCGGATTGCCCGGCATCGAGAACGCGGCAACCGGGCAGAATGCACCGGCACCGGCACCGGCCTCGGAGAAAGCCACGCAGGCATTGCCGACGCCTGCGGCCTCCGACGCGCCCCACGCGCTGCGCACTGCGGTGTTGCTGTCGTTTGTCTTTGCCGTGACCTGGTTCACCAGCACGGCCATGGCTGCCCACCTGCCGCGCGTGCTGCAGGCCAGCGGCACATCACTGCAGGCGGCGGTGGCCATCGCAGCGCTGGTGGGCCCCGCCCAGGTGGTGGCACGCCTGCTGGAGTTTGGCCTGCTGAGTCGCCTGCACCCGCTGCTGTCGGCCCAGCTGGCCGCCGCCGCCCACCCGGTGGGCGCGGCCATCCTGATGGTGGTGGGCGCCCCGGCAGCGGCGGTGTTCACCGTGCTGCACGGCGCGGGCAATGGCATCCTGACCATCGCCAAGGGCACGCTGCCGTTGGCGTTTTTCGGCCCGGCGGGCTACGGCGAACGCCAGGGCCTGATGATGGCACCCGCCCGCGTGGCACAGGCCTTTGCGCCGCTGCTGTTTGGACTGCTGATCGATGGCGTGGGCGCTGCGGCCTTGTGGGTTACCTCCCTGCTGGGTGTGGCGGCGCTGGCGGCGTTGTGGATGCTGCGGCCGGTAGTGCGGCAATAGTCGCTGGCACCCCGGGCCTGTCGCACCCTGATCCGCCCGTCTGCCAAGGTCAGCCCAGGAACGCCATTACTGCCGAAACAAGCGCAGCCGCCCAGCCCACACGGCGCGCAGTTTGTGCGGTCTTTCTCTCTGTCGGAAACAGCTCGCACCGGCGCCACATCCACACATTGCCCAAACCCGCCACCAGCAAGCCAGCCACCACAATCCCAACGGACGCAAACGCCGCGCCCAGCACCAGGCCACCGATCGGCGTCATCCAGGTGAACACGCCAATGGCGTTGGCCGTGCTGGCCAGCACATGCGACAGCCCGCCGCAGTCACTGCATTGCGCAGGGCCCTCTCGCGTGGACCAGCGAAGCGCTGCGTTGCTGACGCCGGGCTGCTGGCAATGGGGGCAAACGTGCTTCATGCGGGCAGGGCCGGTCGGCGGCGCAGCCTGGCATGTCGGCCGTACAGCACGGTCTTCACGGCACCACAAACTTTGCCCGCGCCTTCAAGGCCAGGGTGCGCGCATGGCAACCTTCCAGATGGTCGTTCACCAGCCCCATGGCCTGCATGAAGGCATACACCGTGGTGGGCCCCACAAAACTCCAGCCGCGCTTTTTCAGGTCTTTGGCCAGGGCAATGGACGCGGGCGACGTGGACAGGGTGCGCGCCACCTCGCGCGTGATGCGACCGGGCCGGTCGGCGGCCGCAGGCTCATGGCGCCACACGTAGTGCGCCAGCGAACCAAACTCGCGGCGCAGCTCCAGCACGCGCCGCGCATTGTTGATGGTGGACTCGATCTTGCCCCGGTGACGCACGATGGCTGCGTCCTGCACCAGGCGCTCCACGTCGCGCGCACCCAAGGCCGCGACCTGCTCCGCATCGAAGTGGGAAAACGCCGCACGAAAGCCCTCGCGCTTGTTCAGGATGGTGAGCCAGCTCAGGCCCGACTGAAAGCCCTCCAGACACAGCTTCTCGAACAGGCGTCGGTCGTCTGCCACGGGGAAACCCCATTCATGGTCGTGGTAGTGGCGATAGCCGGGGGTGGCCTGGCACCAGCTGCAGCGCGGGCAACCGGCGTCATCCACACACAGGCCCGTGGGCACATCGGCGGTCGGCTCGGGAACAACGTGGGTCATGGTGCATTCTAGGGATGACCTGCACGCGCACAACCCCGTATCCGTTTCGCAGAAACTGGTGGGCAAGCCCTGCCCGGGCCTTGTGTCTACACTGCAGACTCCCCCTTTTTTGCCCTGCCGACATGCCCCCTTCGTTTCTGCCACGCCTTGCCCTGCTCTGCCTCATGGTGCTGGCACTGCCGGGATGCGCCAGCCACGGCAGCACGCTCGGGTACTACTGGCAATCCGTGCGTGGGCACCTGCAGATCATGCAGGCGGCCGAGCCCATCGACCAGTGGATCACCCGCACCGACACCACCCCCGCACTGCGCGAGCGCCTGCACCTGGCCCAGCGCGCCCGCGCCTTTGCCGTGGCCGAGCTGGGCCTGCCCGACAACGCCAGCTACCGCCGCTATGCAGACCTCAAGCGCCCCGCCGCCGTGTGGAACGTAGTGGCCGCGCCGCCCTACGCGCTCACGCTGCACACCTGGTGCTTTCCGGTCACGGGCTGCATTGGCTATCGCGGTTACTTCGCCGAAGCCGATGCCCGGGCCGAGGCCGCACAACTGGCACAGCAAGGCCTGGAAGTCGAGGTGTATGGCGTGCCCGCCTACTCCACCCTGGGTTACATGAACTGGGCGGGCGGCGACCCGCTGCTCAGCACGTTCATCGCCTGGCCCGAGGGCGAGTTTGTGCGCCTGCTGTTCCACGAGCTGGCGCACCAGGTGGTCTATGCACCGGGCGACACACTGTTCAACGAATCGTTTGCCACGGCGGTAGAGCGGTTGGGCAGCGCGCAGTGGCTGGCGACCCAATCCACACCACAGGCCCGCCAGGCTTTTGCCGAAAGCAGCGCGCGGCGCAATGCCTTCCGCGCCCTGACGCGCGCCACCCGGGAGAAGCTGGCTGCGATTTATAAGCAAAAACAGGCTCCAGCCCATGACAGTAAAGCGCTAGCAGCTATGAAAACAGAAGCAATGCAATCCTTTCGAAGCGACTACGCCGCGCTGCGGGCCGGCTGGCTGGAGGCCCCCAGCGATCGCCCCACCGCCATGAATGCCGCGCAGCTGGCGGGTTATGACCGCTGGGTGGCCCATGCCAACAACGCCAGCTTTGCCGCACAGGCCGCCTACGACGAACTGGTGCCCGCGTTCGAAGCCCTTTTCGCGCGTGAGGGCCGCCAGTGGCCCCGGTTTTATGATGCTGTCAGACAACTGGCAAAACAGCCCGAAACGCAACGCCACCAGAGCCTGCGCGCACTATCACCCCCCAAGGAGCCACCCGGTGCCTGACATCCACATCCACCGCGAACACCACCTGGGCTTCCAAGAAGCCCGCAAGGTCGGCGTGTCCTGGGCCGAAAAGGCCGAAAAAAAATTCGACATGGACTGCAGCTATGAAGAAGGCGATACGCAGGACACCCTGTATTTCAGCCGTGCCGGCGTGAAAGGCACCCTGCTGGTGGATGCCCACCAGTTTGAAATGAAGGCCGCGCTGGGCTTTTTGTTTGGCGCCTTCAAGGACCGCATCGAAGCAGAAATCGGTGAGCAGCTCGATGCACTGCTCAACGCCCCCCACCCCGCTGCGCACATGGCACCGGCAACCCAAAAGAAACCGGCCAAGGCCGTCAAAGACAGCACCACGGCCCGCCGCGCGCCCGCCAAGGCTGCGGCCCGCAAAGCCTGAAATGACAGCACCGCACACACCGCCGTCCGCCACCACACCGGCCGGGACAACGCCCGCCTACGAAACGCTGTCCGCCCTGCTGCACACCCGCTACAGCTGCCGCGCTTTCCTGCCGCAGGCGCTGGACCGCGCCACCATCGACCGCATCCTTGCCGCCGCGCAGCGCACGGCCTCATGGTGCAATGCGCAGCCCTGGCAGCTCACCATTGCCAGCGGTGCCACGCTGGCGCGCCTGCGCAGCGCCCTGCAGGCCCATGTGGCCGCCGAGTCCCCGGCGCCCGACCTGCCCTGGCCGCGTGAATACCGGGGCGTCTACCAGGAGCGGCGCCGCGAATGCGGCTGGGGCCTTTACGAAGCCCTGGGCATTCCCAAGGGCGACCGCGAGGCCTCGGCACGGCAGGCCGCCCAAAACTTCACCATGTTCGGTGCGCCGCATGTGGCCGTCGTCACCAGCGACGAGGCCCTGGGCGTGTATGGCGCGGTGGACTGCGGCGCCTACGTTGGCAACTTTTTGCTGGCCGCCCACAGCCTGGGCGTGGCGACCATTGCGCAAGCCGCGCTGGCCGCCTACCCCAGTGTTCTGCGCGAGGCGCTGGGCATTGCGCAAGACCGCAGCATCGTCTGCGGCATCTCGTTCGGCCTGGCCGACCCGGCGCATCCGGCCAACGGGTTTCGCACGCAGCGCGCAGCACCGGGCGACAGCGTGACCTGGCGCGACTGACGCACTTTGGGACGCACTGTGCGCCGCATCGGCCCATGAAAAAAGCGGCATGAAGCCGCTTTTTTCATGGACGTGACCCGCGCTTCAGCTGAGCGACTCAATCAGGTCGATGTACTGCTGCTTGGCAGCATCCAGACCGGTGCCCTTGAGCTTTTCCCATGCGTCCCACTTGGCGCGGCCCACCACGTCGGAGAAGCTGGGCTTCTTTTCGGTGTTGTCGCCCGCCGTGGCCTGCTTGTACAGCGCATAGATCTTCAGCAGCGTGACGTTGTCGGGACGCTCGCTGAGGTTCTTGGAATTGGCCACAGCGGCTTCGAAAGTGGCGTTCAGGTCGGCCATGTCGTTGGTCCTTGATGGAAAGGTTGGGTAGAGAACGGTGTCGGCAAAAATTTGCTGCGCTGTATCTTAGAACGTATTCACGCTCTCAGGGCCGGTTCAGTCCCTGCACCGCCTGGAACATCGACTGCCGCGCCTGGCTGATGATCTGGCCCTTCCAGGCGTCGGTGTCGGTGTAGAACGCGGACAGCATCTGTGCCTTGATCTGCGCGGCCTGTGCGGCGGGGGCCTGTGGGTGGAGATAGAGCCAGTGCTCGGCACGCAGCGCCTGCAGCACGTCCTGCAATGGCAGCGTGCCGTATTCCATGGCAATGCCGGTGAACTCGGCCTGGGGGCATTCGTCCAGGATGGCGGTCCACATCAGCCCGGTAAGAAAGGCCGAGGTGGACGAACCGTCGTAGATGGAAGTGACGGGCGTGGCGCCGTCGCCCGCCCACCAGTGGCGCGCGCGCTGCACGGCGGCGGCATCGTCAGGCCCGCAGTAGATGCGCTCGCCCAGGCCACTGGGTCCCAGGCCTGTATGCAGATCAATCCAGCCCACGCGCGATGCCCGGCGGCCATGCTGGCGCAGCACGGCGCGCAGCGTCTGGTTGCTCCAGGTCGGCGCCGTGCCACCAAAGTAAAGGCCCTGGGCAAACTCATGCTGCCCGCGCGTGATGGCGGCCTGCCAGGCCGCTGCGCCATGCGTGGCGATGTAGGCCTGCACCGCCTGCACGTTGTCCGCCTGCGGTGGCCACGCATGGGGCAGCAGCAGCGGTGCCACTTCGCGGTAAGCGGCGTTGACGGGAAGTGGCTGGCTGAAGTCGTGGAAATTGCGGTTCAGGTCCACGTTCTCGTGCGTGGTGCGGCGCAGGTGCGAAAACCCATAGGGGTTGAGCGCATGGATGTACAGCACGGCCACGCCTTGGGCGTGCGCCAGGTCGCGCCACTCCTGGTCGTGCAGCGCAAACACCTGCACGCCACTGCCGCAAAACCCCTCCACCCCATGGCAGCCGCTGCTCACGATGAGCAGCTTGTCGGCGTCGGGTGGGCCATCGCGCACCACGTCCATGGCCAGGTCTTCGCCATCGCGCCCCAGCAAAGGATGGCGGTGCGATTCGATCGGCAGGCTGGCCGTGGCGGCGGCCTCCAGGAACTGCGTGCGTGCACGCGCGTAGGTGGGAGCAAACGCCTGGACGATACCGATCATGGTGTTTCCTGAACAGATGGCAAAAGGAGCGTGCGCGGTGGTGCCGCCTGAGAACTCGCGCCCGATTCGTGAAGATGCCCAGCGTCCCGGCTGCCTTGCACCGGCCAGTCGCCGGTCAATCGCGGGCCTGCGCCAGCCATTCTTCGGCCAGCCGCACCCAATAGGTGGCGCCCAGCGGAATCAGGTCGTCATTGAAGTCGTAGCTCGGGTTGTGCAGCGTGCAGGGGCCGCCGCCGTGGCCCAGGTCGCGGTGCCCGCCGTCGCCGTTGGCAATAAAGCAGTAGGCGCCGGGCCGGGCCTGCAGCATGAAGGCGAAGTCTTCGGCGCCCATGGTGGGCTCTTGCACCAGCACGTTGGCCTCGCCCACGATGCTGGCCATCACCTTGCGCGCAAAGTCGGCCTCGGCAGCCGAATTCACGGTGGGCGGGTAGTTGCGCACAAACTCGAAATCGCAAGTGGCTTCATGCGCGGCGCAGGTGTGTTCGGCCACCTGTTTCATGCGCGCCTCGATCATGTCCAGCACCTCCAGCGTGAAGGTGCGCACGGTGCCCTGCAACTCGCAACTGTCGGGTACCACGTTGGTAGCCTCGCCCGTGTGGATCATGGTGACCGAGATCACGCCCGCATCCACCGGCTTCTTGTTGCGGCTGATGATGGTCTGAAAGGCCTGCACCATCTGGCAGGCAATGGGCACCGGGTCGATGCCGGTGTGCGGCATGGCGGCGTGGCCACCCTTGCCGTGGATGGTGATCTTGAACTCGTTGCTGGAAGCCATCACCGGTCCCGGGCTCACGGCAAACTGGCCCATCTTCATGCCCGGCCAGTTGTGCATGCCGAACACGGCCTGCATGGGGAACTGCTCCAACAGGCCGTCCTCGATCATCACGCGCGCGCCGCCACCGCCCTCTTCCGCTGGCTGAAAGATCAGGTACACGGTGCCATCGAAATTGCGGTGTTTCGCAAAGTGCTGCGCCGCCGCCAGCAGCATGGCCGTGTGCCCATCGTGGCCGCAGGCGTGCATCTTGCCGTGGTGCTGGCTCGCATGGGCAAAGGTGTTGAACTCCTGCATGGGCAGCGCGTCCATGTCGGCGCGCAGGCCGATGGCACGGCCGCTGGCGCCGCCGTCCCGCCCCTTGACGATGCCGACCACGCCGGTCTTGCCCAGCCCCCGGTGGATGGGAATGCCCCATTCGGTGAGCTTTTGTGCCACCACATCGGCGGTGCGCACTTCTTCAAAACACAGCTCGGGGTGGGCGTGAATGTCCCGGCGCACTGCGGCAATACCGGCGGCCTGGGTGACGATGGAATCAATAACGTTCATGATGTGCATCCTTACGAATTCACAGTCTAGCCCGGCTTGCAGATGGCCGCCCACCCGTACGTTGACGCCCCCACGCCATGATTTCACCCCACGCCCTGGAACTTGCGCAAACCCTGGTGCGCATGAACACCGTCAGCCACCGCTCCAACCTGGAGCTGATTCATTTCATCCGCGACCATCTGGCGCAACTGGGCGTGAAAAGCCGCCTGACCTGGAACGCCGATAAAACCAAGGCCAACCTGTTTGCCACGCTGGGCGAGGGCAAGCCCGCCGGGGTCATCCTGTCGGGCCACACCGACACGGTGCCCTGGGACGGACAGGACTGGAGCATGGACCCGCTGGGCGCCGTGGTGCAGGACGGCAGGCTTTTTGGCCGTGGCAGCGCTGACATGAAGGCCTTCATTGGCATCGCCCTCTCGCAGGCCGAGCAGTTTTTGAACAGCGACGCCCCCTTTGCCGTGCACTTTGCCTTCACCTACGAAGAAGAGATCGGCTGCTTTGGTGTGAAGGAACTGATTGCCGACCTGCGCGACGCAGGCATCCGGCCCCTGGCCTGCATCGTGGGAGAACCCACCAGCATGGTGCCCGCCATCGCGCACAAGGGGGTGTACCGCTACAAGTGCTGCGTGCGCGGCAAAGAGGCCCACTCGTCGCTGACACCGCAATCGGTCAACGCCATCGAAATGGCGGCCCGCGTGGTGGGCCGGGTGCGCGACATGGCCGAGGGGTTCGAGCGCAACGAGCCGCGCTTTGCGGGCTTTGACGTGCCGTTCTCCACGGCCAGCGTGGGCCAGTTTCACGGCGGCATCGCCGACAACGTGGTGCCGCGCGATGCCGAGTTTCGCTACGAGTTTCGCAACCTGCCCACCGCTAACGCCGCCCAGATGCAGGCCGAGGTGGTGGCCTACGCCCAGGCGCTGGAGCCGGCCATGAAGACGGTGGCGCCCGCGGCAGGTTTCAGCTTCGAGACCATCTGCGAAATCCCCAGTTTTCTGGGCAGCAAGGACGATGCCGTAACGCGCCTGGCGCAAGAGCTCACCGGCGAGAAGGGCACCACGCTGGTGGCCTTTGGCACCGAGGCCGGCCTTTTCAAGAACGCCGGCATTCCCACCGTGGTGTGCGGCCCCGGCAGCATTCAGCAGGCGCACCAGCCCGATGAATTTGTGAGCCTGGAACAGTTGGCGCGCTGCGAGGCGTTCATGCAGGGACTGGCGCGCACGCGCGCCTTGGGCTGAAAGAACACCCGCCGCGCTGGCGGAGTCAGGTTCTGACGCGGCCGTCGCCGGTGAGCATCGACATTTCCACAAAACTCGATGCCGTGTGGTCCGAGCTGCGGAAAGACACCGGGAACCCGGAAATCACCTGCGACCCCAGGGATTCCATGCCTGCGATGAAGCTGTCGTGGCTGAGCTTGCCACCGGCCAGCGCCGGACGCAGGCCTTCGGTGAAAACGCGGGCTGCCAGGTACCCTTCCAGGCTGGAATAGTTGGCCTGCACCTTGTCGCCGCCCTTCTTGATGGCCTCCAGAAACTCGCGTGTGATCTGGCGTGAGGGCTGGTAGGGTGAGGGCACCACCTGCGACACCACCACACCTGCACCGTCCTTGCCCAGCTCGTCGGCCAGCGCCTGGGTGCCTACAAACGACACGTTATAGAACGTGCCGCCAAAGCCCGCCTTGCGCGCAGCGCGCACAAACGCAGCACTGGCCCCATAGGACGAAATCTGCACCACGGCGTCGGGCATGGCGGGCACCAGCTTGTCCACGGCGGCCTTCACGTCGGTGGTATTGCGCTCCACCGTGGCCGTGGCTACGGGCGCAAGCTTGAGATCGGCGAGCGCCTTGGTCACGCCATCCAGCCCCGCCTTGCCATAGGCATCGTTCTGGTAGAACACAGCGATCTTCTTGAGCCCCAGGTTGGTGAGCTGGCGCACGATGAGCGCGGTTTCGTCGTAGTACGAAGCGCGCACATGAAAAATCAGGCGGTTGAAGGGCTGGCGCAGCGCCTCAGCCCCGGTGAAGGGGCCAAAAAACGGCACTTTGGCCTGGGTGAAAATCGGCAGCGCCGCGAGGCTGGTAGGGGTGCCGATGTAGCCAAACAGCGCAAACACGTCGTCGGCAATCAGCTTTCTGGTGTTTTCGGCGCAGCGGTCGGGCTCGTAGCCGTCGTCCATGGTGCGGATTTCCACCGTGCGCCGGCCCACGCCGCCCTGGGCATTGAGGCGGTCAAAAAAGAGCTTGGCGCCCAGGTTGAACTGGATGCCCAACTGGGCCGAAGGGCCGGTGAAGGGCGCCGACTGCCCCAGCACGATACGGCCTTCGCCTTGCGCCTGTGCCAGATTGAAGCCTCCCAGCGCTGCCGCGCCCAAGCCTACTGAAAATTGTCTGCGCCCTATTGCCTTTTGGTTCATGGTGAAATCTCTGCTCTTGTGAACCGAGTGCGCCCCCCGGTGCTGCCGGTAGGCAGCCTTCCTGGACAGGGCACAAGGTATGCACTTTATTACCTATCCTGCAGTTTACCGACCGACCCACCGAATGCCCTCGCCATCTGCCGCCAATTCCCTGCCGTCTGCCCCCTTGCAGGTGCGTGGAGCCTGCCCGCACGACTGCCCCGACACCTGCGCCCTGCTCACCACGGTGGAAAACGGCGTGGCCACCCGCGTGCAGGGCAACCCCGACCACCCGCACACCGATGGCGTGCTGTGCACCAAGGTCTCCCGCTACACCGAGCGCAGCTACCACCCCGAGCGCATCCTCACGCCCCTCAAGCGCACGGGCCCCAAGGGCAGCGGCCAGTTTGCACCCGTCAGCTGGAACGAAGCCCTGGCCGAGATCACGCAGCGTCTCGGCGCCATCGCAGCACGCAACCCAGAGGCCATCCTTCCCTACAGCTACGCGGGCACCATGGGCATGGTGCAGGGCGAGAGCATGGACCGGCGCTTTTTTCACCGCCTGGGCGCCTCGCAACTCGACCGCACCATCTGCGCGTCGGCCGGTGCCGAAGCCCTGGTGCAAACGCTGGGCGGCAAGGTGGGCATGAAGGTGGAGTTTTTTGCGCAGGCAAAGCTCATCCTGATCTGGGGCAGCAATTCGATTGGCAGCAACCTGCATTTCTGGCGCTATGCGCAGCAGGCCAAACGCAACGGCGCACGGCTGGTATGCATCGACCCGCGCAAGACCGAAACCGCCGACAAGTGCCACGAGCACATTGCCCTCTACCCCGGCACCGATGCCGCGCTGGCCCTGGCACTGATGCACGAGCTGATCAAGAACGACTGGCTGGACCACGACTACATAACGCGCCACACACTGGGCTGGGAGCAGCTGCGCGAGCGCGCCCTGCAGTGGCCGCCCGAGCGCGCGGCCGAGGTCTGCGGCGTGCCCGCCGAGCAGATCCGCCAGCTGGCCCGCGACTATGGCACCACCCAGCCCGCCGCCATTCGCCTGAACTACGGCATGCAGCGCGTGCGCGGCGGCGGCAACGCCGTGCGCGCCGTGGCCTGCCTGCCAGCGCTCACCGGCGCCTGGCGCCACCGCGCGGGCGGCATGTTGCTGTCCAGCTCAGGCCAGTTTCCGGCGCAGCGCGCAGCGTTGCAGCGGCCCGACCTGATGCCTGCGCGCACGCCACGCACGCTCAACATGGTGCAAATTGGTGACGACCTGCTGCGCGAGGCCTCGCCCGCTTTCGGGCCCCGCGTCGAGGCCCTGGTGGTTTACAACAGCAACCCGGTGGCCGTGGCGCCCGATTCCGGCAAGGTGGTGCAGGGCTTTGCGCGCGAAGACCTGTTCACCGTGGTGCTGGAGCATTTTCAGACGGACACGGCCGACTACGCCGATTTCATCCTGCCCGCCACCACGCAGCTCGAACACTGGGACGTGCACCTGGCCTATGGCCACACCGATGTGTTGCTCAACCGCCCCGCCATCGCACCCCTGGGCCAGGCCCGCAGCAATGCGCAGATCTTCCGTGACCTGGCCGCGCGCATGGGGTTCACCGAGCCCTGCTTTGCCGACAGCGACGAAGCGCTGTGCCGACAGGCCTTTGGCGATGCGGTGGACTTTGCCCTGCTCGAAACCCAGGGCTTTGCCACGCTGGCGCTGCCCGACGCGCCGTTTGCCGAAGGCGGTTTTGCCACGCCCAGCGGAAAGTGCGAATTTTTCAGCGCCCGCCTGGCCGCGCAGGGCTTGGACGGCCTGCCCGACCACCTGCCCAACCACGAGCTGCAGGGCAGCTCGGCACACTACCCGCTGGCCATGATTTCACCGCCAGCGCGCAATTTTTTGAACTCCACCTTTGTGAACGTGCAAAGCCTGCGCGACATCGAAGGCCGCCCCGTGCTGGAGATCCACCCCGACGACGCACTGGCGCGCGGCATTGGTGACGGCGCCGTGGTGCGCGTGTTCAACGACCGCGGCAGCTACCGCTGCCACGCTGCGGTGTCGCTGCGCGCGCGGCCCGGCGTAGTCAACGGCCTGGGCATCTGGTGGCGCAAGCTGGGGCTCGACGGCACCAACGTAAACCAGCTCACCAGCCAGGCGCTGACCGACATGGGCCGGGCGCCCACGTTTTATGACTGCCTGGTGGAGGTGCAGGCCTGTGCCCCGCACGCGGCTTGATCCCTCGGGTGCTTTGCACACCCGGACCATTCACCTATCGCATCAAAAACCATAGCTGCTAGCGCTTATCAGATAAGCGCTAGCAGCCAATTTCTCTCAAATTTTCTCCGCCAGCGCCCGGCACCCTGCTGGCGCTCCTGCCTGCAGGCAACCGGTGCTGCGGGCTTCAGCCCAGCTTTTTCAGCAACGCATGCGCCGCGGGCTCCGACGACGCGGGGTTCTGCCCCGTGATCAGCAAGCCGTCGGTGATTGCATAAGGCTGCCAGTCGCCCAGCTTGGCGTAGTGCCCGCCGTTGGCCTTGAGCATGTCTTCCACCAGAAACGGCACCACGTCGGTCAACCCCACGGCGGCTTCCTCGGTGTTGGTGAAGCCGGTCACGTTTTTGCCCTTGACCACCGGCTGGCCGTCCTTGCCCTTGGGGTGGCGCAGCACGGCGGGTGCGTGGCACACGGCGGCCACGGGCTTGCCGGCGTTCAGCGTGGCCTCGATCAGCGCGATGGAGTGCGCGTCTTCGGCCAGGTCCCACAGCGGGCCGTGGCCACCGGGGTAGAACACCGCGTCGTAGTCGGCGGCCTGCACGTCGGCCAGGCGCTGGGTGCTGGCCAGCTGCTTTTGCGCGGCCGCATCGGCCTTGAAGCGGCGCGTGGCGTCGGTCTGTGCGCCGGCATCGTCGCTTTTGGGGTCCAGCGGCGGCTGGCCGCCCTGGGGCGATGCCAGCGTCACGTCCGCGCCCGCGTCCTTGAACACGTAGTACGGTGCGGCAAACTCTTCCAGCCAGAAGCCGGTTTTGGCACCGGTGTTGCCCAGCTGGTCGTGGGAGGTGAGAACCATCAATATCTTTGGCATGCAATGTCCTTTGGAGTGATCTTGTGGCCGGGCCGCATGGGCGCAACGATGCGCCAATGCCCCGGCCGCCAGCGTGCTTACAGTGCCGCTTCGAGGATGCGGCGGCTCACGGCGGGCGTCACCTCGCGTTGCTCGCCCAGTTGCACCATGCCGTGCGCTTCGAGCTGCGCCACCACGGTGTCGATGGCCTCGGCGCCCAGGCCGTAGCCCGACAGGCGTGTGGCGATGCCCATGCTTTCAAAGAAGGCGCGCGTGCGCTCGATGGCAGCGGTGATGCGTTCATCGTCAGTGCCGGTGGTGATGCCCCACACGCGCTCGCCGTATTGCAGCAGCTTTTCACGCTTGGGCACGCGGCGTTCGTTGAGCAATGCGGGCAGCACGATGGCCAGGGTGCGCGCGTGGTCGATGTTGTGCAGCGCCGTCAGCTCATGACCGATCATGTGCGTGGCCCAGTCTTGCGGCACACCCGCACCAATCAGGCCGTTGAGCGCCATGGTGGCGGCCCACATCAGGTTGGCGCGGTCGTCGTACACGGGCTCGGGTGCCGTCAGCAGGCGCGGACCGATCTCGATCAGTGTCTGCAAAATGCCTTCGGCAAAGCGGTCTTGCACAGGTGCGTTGACCGGGTAGGTCAGGTACTGCTCTACGGTGTGCACAAACGCATCCACCACGCCGTTGGCCAGCTGCTGGGGTGGCAGCGTGTAGGTTTTGGTGGGGTCGAGCACCGAGAACAGCGGGTAGGTGTGCACGCTGCTGAAGGCCAGCTTGGCGCCCTTGCCGCGGTGCGTGATGACGCTGCCGTTGTTCATTTCGGAGCCCGTGGCGGGCAGCGTGAGGACGGCGCCAAACGGCACGGCCTGCGTGATGTTGCGCCCGCGCTTTTCGAGGATGGCCCAGGCGTCGCCTTCAAAGTGCACGGCAGCGGCGATGAATTTGACCGCGTCGATCACCGAGCCACCGCCCACGGCGAGCAGAAAATCAAAGCCGCCGCTGCGCACCTGATCCACGGCTTTCATCGAGGTTTCGAAGCTCGGGTTGGGTTCGATGCCGCTGAAGGTGGCGTGCTGGCGCTCGCCCAGTGCGGCGCGCACTTCGGCCAGCGTGCCGGTCTTTTCGGCGCTGGCGCCACCGACCAGGATCAGCACCTTGGCGGCAGCGGGCACCAGCTTGGCCAGTTCGGCCACACGGCCCTTGCCGAAAACGATGTGGGTGGGGTTGTGAAAGTCAAAATTCAGCATGGCAGTCCTTCGGGGGTTGAGTGGGAGACGGTGATCGCAGGGTTGCCGCAAAGGGAGCCGGCGCGCGAGGAAGCGTCAGTGGGGTGAAAACAAGGTGTGCCAGAACGCATGGGCCGTCTTTCAGGCGGGTGCCATGTCCAGCAGCTGCTCGGTGCTTTTCAGGGCATGTTCGAACGCCGTGCCATCGCGGCGCAGTTTGGCCAGCAGGCTGGCGCCCAGCCACAGCTCGTACAAGGTCAGGGCCAGGGCCGCCGTGTCGGCACGGGCCGGCACCGCGCCCTCGTTCTGGCATTGCTGCAGGCACAGGGCGATGCGCTGAACGATGTCGTCGGTGCCCCGGCGCAGCGCCAGACGCATGGGCTCGGACATGTCGGCCACCTCGGCGCTGAGCTTGACAATGAGGCACCGGGCGCCTGCGGCTTCGGTGGCACAGCCATCAACGGCTGCGTCAGCGGGGGCGGTGCCGCACTGCGACACGTTCCAGTAAGACCAGTAGCGCATCAGCCGCGCCCGCGCCGGGGTGCCGGCATCGTCGGGCTGCAGCAGCGCATCGAGTTGCGCCAGATAGCGCTCCAGGTACTGCGCCAGCAGCGCTTCGCCAAAGCGCTCCTTGCTGCCGAAGTAGTGATAGAACGAACCTTTGGGCACGCCCGCCGCCGCCAGGATTTCGGCCAGGCCCACACCCACAAAGCCTTTGGCGGCAATCAGCCGCTCGCCGCAGCGCAGGATGTGGTGTTTGACGAGGGGTTGCTGTTCGGTGGTCACGGGTGCATTGTGCCGCCATTAGACCGGTCGTCTAGTTACCCCCGAGACACACCCTTGCCATCCATGTGGCCTTTTCACCGGTGCGCTCTGGCGTCGCGTGCGCCTCAGGTAGCCATGTGATTTCCGGGCACCCGCCAGGCGGCAGCCAGCGCAGGTGACAGGGTGCCAGACTGCACCGGGGTACTGTAGTATTTGCTATTATTATAATAGCTTATAGCGCTTTACCCATAAGCGCTACAGGCACTTTTCATTCACATTTTCTCGCCAACCCTGCTCACGCGCCTGCAGGCGGCGCAATGGCCTGGTCGATCGCGCCGAAGATGCTGGCGCCGTCCGGGCCCTTGGTTTCGATGCGAATGGTGTCGCCGAACTTCATGAACTCGGTGCTGGGCTGGCCGTCCTGGATGGTTTCGATGCAGCGCTTTTCGGCGATGCAGCTGTAGCCCCTGGGCCACTCGGTGCGGCCGCTCTGCTCCACGCCCTTGTTGCTCACGGTGCCGCTGCCGATGATGGAGCCGGCGCGCACGTTGCGCGTCTTGGCCACATGGGCAATCAGCTGGCCGAAGTGGAAGGTCATCTCCGGGCCGGCGTCGCACATGCCCACCTTGCGGCCGTTCCAGGTGGAATGCACCACCAGGTTCAGGCGGCCGTGGTCCCAGGCGTCACCCAGTTCGTCGAGCGTCACAGCCACAGGGCTGAACGCAGTGGCGGGTTTGCTCTGCAAGAAGCCAAAACCCTTGGCCAGCTCGGCAGGAATGAGGTTGCGCAGGCTCACGTCGTTGGCCAGCATCACCAGGCGAATGCCGTCGAGGGCCTGCTCGGGGCTGGCACCCATCTTCACGTCGCCGGTGACCACGGCAATTTCGGCCTCGAAGTCAATGCCCATGGCCTCGCTGGGCACCACCACATCGTCGCAGGGGCCGATGAAGTCGTCGCTGCCGCCCTGGTACATCAGCGGATCGGTGTAAAAACTTGCGGGCACTTCGGAGTTGCGCGCTTTTCGTACCAGTTCGACATGGTTGATGTACGCAGAGCCATCGGCCCATTGGTAAGCGCGCGGCAGCGGGGCCATGCACTGCTTGGGATCGAACGGGAAGCCATGGCGCGCGCGGCCGCTGTTCAGCTGGTCGTACAGGTCCTGCAACTGGGGCGAAAGGAAGTTCCAGTCATCCAGCACCTGCTGGAGCTTGCTGGCTATGCCGGTCGCATAATGGGCTGTGCCCAGGTCGCGCGAGACGACAAGCAGCTGGCCGTCGCGCGAGCCGTCTTTGTAGGTGGCGAGTTTCATGGGGACAGAACCTTTGTCTTGGTGAAAATGGCGCTCGCGCCCAGCAAAAATTACGCTGGGTGAAATTGATTTAACTAAACAAAACTTGCAAATTTTAGTGCACATGGACAAAGAACGTGCAGGCATCCAGTCCGTGGAGGTGGGGTTTTTGCTGCTGGAGGGGCTGACGCGCTCGCGCGGGCCGCTCATGCTGAAAGACCTGGCGGCCTCGGCCGGCATGAGCGCGGCCAAGGCCCACCGCTATCTGGTGAGCTTTCAGCGCCTGGGGCTGGTGGTGCAGGACAGCCGCACCGCACACTACGACCTGGGCCCGGCGGCGCTCAAGCTGGGCCTGGCCTCGCTGTCGCGCCTGGATGCGGTGCGCCTGGCGCGCGAACGCATGCCTGCACTCATGCAGACCATTGGCCACACCCTCGCCCTGGCGGTGTGGGGCAACCGGGGGCCGACCATCGTGCACTGGGAAGAGTCGTCCCAGGCCGTTACCGCCAACCTGCGCCTGGGCGATGTGATGCCACTGCTGTCTTCGGCCACGGGCCGCTGCTTTGCCGCCCACATGCCGCGCGAGGCCGTGGCGCCCCTGCTACAGGACGAGCTGGCCCACGCCGGCAAGCTACGCCGCACCGATCTGCCCACCACCGCGGCGGCGGTCGATACCCTGCTGACCGAGGTGCGCACGCACGGATCGGCCCGCGTGGTGGACACGCTGCTGCCCGGCATCGTTGCGTTCTGTGCGCCGGTGTTCGACGCCGACGGCCACCTGGTGCTGGGCATCACCACGTTGGGCTCGGTGGCCACGTTCGATCCCAACTGGGGCGGCGCCATCGACACCCCCTTGCGCGTCGCCGCTGCCCAGCTCTCGCAAGACCTGGGCGCGGGCTGCGCCTGACACCCGCCGGAGCCCCTGTGATGCCACGCCGGCCGCTGCTTGTATTGACCCTTCTGGTGCTGGCGCTGCACTGGCTGGTGCTGCAAGGAATGCCCCTGGACTGGGACGGCACCCCATCCGCAGCCCCGGCGGCACCGGTTTTCAGCACCCGCAACATTGCCCCACCGCCGCCCCGCCCCGTGGTGGCGCCGGCATCTCCGG
>ERZ1023696.17-NODE-17-length-41158-cov-7.532646_pt1 | contig 41158 bp, 37 predicted proteins | sample MGYA00520859_ERZ1023696 | MGnify/ENA primary metagenome ERZ1023696 (study PRJEB33180, sample SAMEA4046002) | wastewater metagenome | place: Denmark | collected 2016-03-13 | study: EMG produced TPA metagenomics assembly of the PRJEB13832 data set (Local surveillance...
GTGCGCGGGAGCGGGGGACGACGGGCGTTGCAGGCTCTTTGGATGCGGTGGGGGACGTTGCTGCAGAGGGCGCATCCCGCAGGCGTTCGGCAATCAGGGCTTCCAGCGGGTCCACGGGTTCTGCGGGGTACAGGTCCACCACCAGCCGGTGGCGGTAGGCGGCCACGGGCGGGAGCGTAAACACCTGGGGCAGCGCAGCCTGCTTGAGATCAATCACCAGACGCACCACCCCCGGCGTGTTCTGGCCCGCGCGGATGCCGGCAATGTTGGGGTCGTCGGGTTTGACCTTGGCCACCAGCTCGCGCAGTTCGGGGCTCAGGTCGATGCCTTCAATGTCCAGCGCCAGGCGGGGCGGGGTGGTAACGAAAAACTGCTTGGTGGTGAGTTGACCGTCGGATTCGATGGTGACGCGCGAATACTCGGGCGCCGGCCACACGCGCACCGCCAAAATGGTGGCGCCCCGCGCAATTTGCTGTGTGCCCAGCAGCAGCACCAGGCTGCCAGCCTGCAGCAGCGTGCGGCGCGACGGGGCGGACGGCAGGGACGGGTGCAGCGGGCCGGGGTCGGGTGTCATGCGTTCATTCCTTGCAGCAGGCTGCGGCCCAGGGGCGTGTGGGCCAGCAGCGTGACCTTCCTTTCGGTTTCGTCAGTTGCTTCAATGTATATAGCAAGGTCGGCAAGCGGAGTAAGCGCCGCAGCCTTTTCTGGCCATTCTGCCACCTTGAGGCCCGGGCTGGCAAAAATGTCCCTGAAACCAGCGTCTTCCCATTCGCGCGGGTCGTCAAAGCGGTAGAAGTCGAAGTGCCACACCGTCGTGGCGTGAGGGGCGAGCCCCGGCGCCTCGTGTGGCTCAACCACGGCATAGGTGGGGCTTTTGATGCGGCCCTGCACGCCCAGCGCGCGCAGCAGGTGGCGCACCAGCGTGGTCTTGCCGGCCCCCAGATCGCCATGCAGCGTGAGGAAGGCATTGGCCAGCAAGGGCTGCGCGGCCAGCGTGCGGGCCCATGCCGCCGTGTCGTCTTCGCTGCGCCAGTTCAGCACGCGCGCGCCGTCGGCAGGGGCTTGTGGGGCGGAGGTTTCTACAATCCGGCCGATATGTGGTGCAACAGTCAACTCGTTCCTCAAGTGCGGGAGTGGGCCCGTGAGCTGGGATTTTCCCAAATTGGCGTGGCGGGCGTGGATTTGTCTGCGTCCGAGCCCGGATTGATGCAGTGGCTGGCGCAAGGGTTCCATGGCGACATGCATTACATGGCTGCGCATGGCCTCAAGCGCGCCCGCCCGGCCGAGCTGGTGCCGGGCACCGTGAGCGTGATCACCGCGCGCATGGACTACCTGCCGCGCGACATGTCCATGCAGGCGCATGGCGGCTGGCAGGCCGTGGAGTTTGCCCGCCTCGCGCGCCCGCAAGAAGGCATTGTGTCGGTGTATGCCCGGGGGCGCGACTATCACAAGGTGCTGCGTGCGCGACTGCAAAAGCTGAGCGACCGCATCGCAGAGGCCGTGGGCCCTTTTGGTCACCGCGTGTTCACCGATTCGGCGCCGGTGCTGGAGGCCGAACTCGCCGCGCGCAGCGGCCAGGGCTGGCGCGGCAAGCACACGCTGGTGCTCAACCGAGAAGCGGGCTCGATGTATTTTTTGGGCGAGATTTACGTGGACATGGCGCTGGCGCCGAGTGAGCCCGTCACTGCGCACTGCGGCAGCTGCAGCGCCTGCATCGACGTGTGCCCCACGCAGGCCATCATTGCGCCGCACCGGCTGGATGCGCGGCGCTGCATCTCGTACCTCACCATCGAGCACGCGGGGCCAATACCGATAGAGCTGCGCCCGTTGTTGGCCAACCGCATCTATGGCTGCGACGACTGCCAGCTGATCTGCCCCTGGAACAAGTTTGCGCAGGTCAGCCGCCTGCCGGATTTTGACGAGCGCAAGGGCCTGGCGGGCCAGCAGCTGGTGCATCTGTTTGCCTGGGACGAGGCCACCTTCTTGCGCATGACCGAGGGTGGCCCCATCCGCCGCATTGGCCACGAGCGCTGGCTGCGCAACGTGGCCGTGGCGCTGGGCAACGCGCTGCGTGCCACGGGTGACGGGGCCGTGCGCGCGGCGCTGCAGTCACGGGCGCAAGACCCCAGCGAACTGGTGCGCGAACATGTGGCGTGGGCGCTTGATTTTGAGTGAAAAGTGCCTCTAGCCCTTTATGGATAAGCGCTAGCAGCTATAAAAACAGGAGTTATCAGCCCTTTGCCAGCAGCCCTGTGGCTTTGAGCGTGACCGCCAGCCCCTGCACAAACTGTGCATAGCCCGCCGCATTGGCATGCACGCTGTCGGCGCGCAGGTGCTCGCTGGCCAGCACATCAGCCCAGCCTTTGCTGTGCAGCGGAATCTTCAGTGCGCTGGCAATCTCTTCGTACATGGCGTGATCGCTCAACCGGCCTGCCGCCGCCATCAGCGACAGCTCGGGCACGGCCACCAGCAGCACCTGCGCGCCACTGGCGCGGGCCTGCTCGCAGATCTGGCGCACGTGGGTGCGTGTGACCGATGCGCTCTGGCGGCGCAAAAAATCGTTGCCGCCAATGCTCACGATCACCAGCGCGGGGCTGTGCGTTTGCAGCAGCGCGGGCAGTCGCTCCAGCGCCTGTGCTGCGGTGTCGCCTGAGACGCCGCCATTGATGACTTTCCAGCCTGTCAGGCGCTGCAGCACGGCGGGGTAAGCGGCATCGGGTGATGCGCCCACCCCCGAGGTCAGCGAATCGCCCAGGGCCAGCACCGTGGCCCCGGGCGCAATGGGCTGGGCGCGCGGCGCTTTGCGGCCACAGGCGGCAAGCGGTGCCAGCAGCGCGCTCACCAGGCCGGCCGCCAGCACGCGCCGGCGCGAAGTGTGCGAGGGGCGGGAGAGGCCGCACGCTTCGGGTGGGAGTGGTTGAGTCTTCATCGCAAAAACCCCAGCGCAAAAGGCAGGCTGACGACGCCCAGCAGCGTGGACAGTGTCACCAGCCCCGCCACATACGGCCCGTTGTAGCCCATGCGCGCCGCCAGCACATAGCAGGTGGAGGCCGTGGGCAAGGCCGAGAACGCCAGCAGCACAGTGGTCTGCACCGGGTTGAGTGCAAACAGCTGCGCCATGGCAAATGCGATGAGCGGCTGCGCCAGGTGGCGAATGGCCAGCACGGCGGTGCTGAGCGTTTTGCTGCGCGTGAGCAGGCCGAACTGCATGCCCGCGCCCGCCGCCATCAGGCCCAGTGCCAGCGAGGCCGCGCTGATGCGGCTCACCGTGGGCTCCAGCCACTCGGGAATGCGAAAGCCCAGCAGGTTGGCCACCAGCCCCGAGGCAGTGGCAATGATGAGCGGGTTGCGCAGCAGTTCGCGCGCAAAGCCATGCTGCCCGTGGCGTGCCATGGGCCATACGGCGGCCACGTTGAACAAGGGCACGCAGACACCGATCAGCACGGCAATCAGCAGCAGGCCCTGCGCGCCGGCCAGCCGCTCGGCCAGCGCCAGACCGATGAAGGAGTTGAAGCGAAACGCCACCTGCGCGCTGGCTGCGTGGTCGCGGGCGTCGATGCGCTTGCCCAGCCACGGCCAGTACGGCAGGCTGTAGGCCAGCGCAATGCCCGCCAGACCAGAAAGCAGGCCCGCGCCAATCAGGCCCGACGCGGCGCCGATGTCCACCGGGCTCCTCACGATGGACTGGAACAGCAGCACCGGAAACAGCAGGTAGTACACCAGGCTTTCCACCGGCTGCCACACCGAGCGGTTGAGTGCGGTGTAGCGACAAACCAGGTAGCCGAAGAGGATGAGGGTGAAATCGGGGAGGAGGAGCTGGGCGTAATTCACGGTGCCGAGAATACCCGAGGGGGCCGTTGTGTGCGGGTTGGCCCCTATGGGGAATCCATAGGTCTGAGCGCCATGCGTTGCGCATACGATAGGTTGGTCTTTTATCCACACAAAGGAGAACTGAATGCACCGTCGTCAATGGCTTGCTCTCACCCTTGCAGCCGCTGCTGGCAGCGCCGCGGCCCAGGGCTATCCCACCAAGGTCATCAAGCTGCAAGTGCCGTTTGCACCCGGTGGCACCACCGACATCATTGCCCGCGTGATTGCAGACCCGTTGGGCCGCGCGCTGGGCCAAAGCGTGATCGTGGAAAACAAATCGGGTGGCGGCGGCATCGTGGGCGCCAACGAAACCGCCAAGTCGGCACCCGATGGCTACACGCTCGGCGTGGCCACGGTGTCCACCACGGCGGCCAATCCGGCCATCAACCCCAAAACGCCGTACAACCCGCTGACCGATTTCACGCCCATCATCAACATTGCGGCCACGCCCAACATCATTGCGGTGCACCCCAGCTTCGCAGCCAAAGACTACAAGTCGTTCGTGGCCGAAGTCAAGAAGTCCCCTGGCAAGTATTCATACGCGTCGTCGGGCACGGGCGGCATTGGCCACCTGCAGATGGAGCTGTACAAAAATCTGTCCGGCACTTTCGTGACCCACATCCCCTACCGTGGCGCAGGCCCCGCCCTGAACGACACCGTGGCCGGCCAGGTGCCCATGATTTTTGACAACCTGCCTTCAGCACTGCCCTTCATCAAGGAAAACCGCCTGGTGCCCATCGTGGTGGCTGCACCCGAGCGCGTGGCGGCGCTGCCCAATGTGCCCACCTTCAAGGAACTGGGCCTGGAGCCAGTGAACCGCATGGCCTACTACGGCATCGTCGGGCCCAAGGGCCTGCCCAAGGAGGTGGTGGACAAGGTCAACGCAGCAGTGCGCAAGGCGCTGCAGGATCCGGCCGTGAAAAAGCGCATTGAAGAAACAGGCTCGATCATCGTGGGCAACACCCCCGACCAGTTTGCCGCGCAGATCAAGGCCGAGTACGCGGTGTACAAAGACGTGGTGGCCAAGCAGAAGCTGACGCTGGAATAATCCGGCGGCTTGCCACGCCAGCCGCCCGCAGTCCGGGCGGCTTTTTTACGTGCTATCGTTTTTAGATGCTTGCTGCCAGCCTGACCGCCATCGATACCTTTGTGGACGCCCTTTGGCTGGAGGACGGCCTGGCCCGCAACACGCTGGCCGCCTACCGGCGCGACCTCACGCTGTATGGCACCTGGCTGGCTGGCCAGCAACCCGCACTGGCACTGGATGACACGGCCGAGCACCACCTGCAGGCCTATTTTGCCGAGCGCCATGCCCAGACGCGGGCCACATCGGCCAACCGGCGCCTGACGGTGCTGCGGCGGTATTTTCACTGGGCGCTGCGTGAGCGCCGCATCAGCGCCGACCCCACCGTGCGGCTGGAGGCGGCACGCCAGCCGCTGCGCGTGCCCAAAACCCTGTCGCAGGCACAGGTGGAGGCGCTGCTCAATGCGCCCGACGTGGGCACGCCGCTGGGCCTGCGCGATCGCACCATGCTGGAGCTGATGTATGCCAGCGGCCTGCGCGTGACCGAGCTGGTCACGCTCAAGACCTTTCAGCTTGGCCTGAATGAAGGCGTATTGCGGGTGATGGGCAAGGGCAGCAAGGAGCGTCTGGTGCCGTTTGGAGAGGAGGCGCGACTGTGGATCGAGCGCTACCTGCAGGAGTCGCGCGGCATGATTCTGGGCGGCCAGCAGACCGAGGACCTGTTTGTCACCCAGCGGGGCGCCGGCATGACGCGCGTGATGTTCTGGATGATCGTCAAAAAGTGGGCGGCGGTGGCGGGCATTACCGCGCCGCTGTCCCCGCACACGCTGCGCCACGCCTTTGCCACGCATCTGCTCAACCATGGGGCCGACCTGCGGGTGGTGCAGCTGTTGCTGGGACATGTCGATATTTCCACCACCACCATCTACACCCATGTGGCGCGCGAGCGCCTGAAAGCGCTGCATTCACGCCACCACCCCCGGGGGTGACGGCGGTAACGGGGTGGCAGCGGGGATAACGGTTGAACGGTGCAGGCAGGTCCGGGCGATCTGCGCCAAAATCGGCAGCTTTCCCTGAACATCGAAAGCCGTCATGCCCTTCAAAAGCCGTCGCAGCCTGCTGGCCGCCCTGTGCCTGAGCGCCCTGGTGCCACCACTGGCCCATGCCCAATCCCAACCGGCCGCCTGGCCCGCCAAGCCCATCCGCATCGTCGTCGCTTACCCCGCAGGTGGGGTGAGCGACACGGTGGCGCGTGCGCTGGCAGACAAGCTGGCGGTGCAGCTGGGGACCCCGGTGGTCATTGAGAACAAGGCGGGCGCCAGTGGCAGCATCGGCGTGGATGCCGTGGCCAAGGCAGCGCCCGATGGCTATACCCTGGGCTTTGCCGCCATCAGCCCGTTGGCACTCAACCCCCATCTGGGCAAATCGCCGTTTGACCCGCAAAAAGACATTGCGCCCGTAGTCAGTGTCATGTATTCGCCCGTGCTGTTGCTGGGCACCCCGGCCAGCAAGGCGAAGGATTTTCGCGATCTGCTGGCCACCGCGCGCGCCAAGCCGGGGGAGATCCGCTGGACCACCTCGGGCCCGGCGTCGCTGGGCCACATCATGCTCGAGCAGATCATGGCCAGCGCACAGGTGCAGATCACCCATGTGCCCTACAAGGGGGGCGGCCAGCAGATGAACGATGCCCTCGGCGGGCAGTTTGAAGTGCTTTCCACCAATGCAGGCCCTGCGGTGCAGCAGCATGTGAAAGCGGGCAAGCTCAAGCCACTGGCCGTTGGTGCCCCTGCGCGGCTGGCCAGCCTGCCCGACGTGCCCACGCTGGCGGAGCTGGGCCTGCCTGCTGCCAACATGTCATCGCTGTTTGGCATTTACGCGCCAGCTCAGACCCCAGCTGCGGTGCTGGAGCGGCTCAATGCCGAGCTGAACAAGGCACTGGCACTGCCCGATATCCGCAGCAAGCTCGATGCCACCGACAACGTGCCCACGGGCGGCACGGCGGCCGAATTTGCCCGCCAGATTGCGCTGGAATCCGAGAACAACGCCCGCATCATCCGCAGCGCGGGCATCAAGGCCAACTGACTCTGGGGGGCGGGCAGCCGAAAGCTGCTTCTTTTTTTCCCCTCGGAGCGGGGCCTTTCACGCCGCGCGTGCCGCCCCTTTGGATGTGGGCGGCACGGTGACCGGATTAGTCTTCGTTCAGCGTTTCCGCCCAGGTGAGGGCTTGCAGGTGCGCCCAGTTGACCTGGCGGTTGGACAGGTGCAAGGACTCGGCGGCCTTGGCAAATGCGGCCTCGTCGCCGCTTTCGCAGGCGCGTGTGAGTTCGAGAAACGGCGCAAAAACGCCGGTGCCGTGCAGCAGTGCGTCCGTCACGGGTTGGGGCAAGGCCACCGATTCCAGGGCTTTTTCCAGGGGCACGCCCAGCATTACATCCAGCAGTGAGAAAACGCCCACCACAAAGGCGTTGTCGCATTCCTCGGGGGGCAGCAACTCGGCGGCCAGCAACTCCATCAGGCGACCACGCACCACCGCAGTGGTTCCCACGGCCGGCGGGGGACCGCCTGCGCGCGACGTGGTCATGAGCAAGGCGGCCCAGCGGAACAGCTTCTTGAGGCCCAGGATCATCACGGCATGGCGGAACGACGTGACTTCGCACGACAGGCCAAAGCCCGACGAGTTGATGAAACGCAGCAGGTTGAAAGACAGCGTGGGGTCTTTCTTGAGCAGGTCTTCGATCTCGGCCGTGCTGGCCTGTTTGCGCACCAGGTTGATGAGCTGGATGATGGTGGCCTGCGACGGGCGTATGGTGGTGGCCTTCACCAGCGAGGGTTTGGCGAACCAGTAGCCCTGGAACAGCTTGACCCCCAGATCCGCCATCAACTGGTATTGCTCGGGGGTTTCCACCTTTTCTGCAATCAGCGTGGCCTGGCTGTGCATGCCGGCAAATTTGACCAGCGGGCCCGCCAACTCGGGCTTGAAGGCCTGCATGTCGAGCTTGATAAAGCCCGCCAGCGGCAACCACGACACATAGCTGCGCTTGAGCACATGTTGATCGAACGCCAGCCGGAAACCCCGGGTGCGCAAGGCGTCCAGTGTGGCCACCCGGGCTTCAATTTCCTCGGCCGTGGCGCTGTCGGCGAGTGGGGGCACTTCGAGCACCACCTTGTCGGGGTGGATGAGTTCCAGGTGCCCGCCGGCGAGGCTTTCATGCGTGCAGTTGATGAATACGGTCTTCTTGCCCACCAGTGCTTCGGTGCCGGCATACGACAGGGCATTGAACAGCAGTGCGGCATCACTGGCAGCGGTATGTGAGTCCGACGCCGTGGAGCGGTCGAACAGCTCGTAACCATAGACTGCTCGGTTGGCGTCCACGATGGCTTGGCGTGCAATGATGGCCAGATTGTCGGTCTCTGTGCCGTCTGGGGCAGCCACTTCGGCTTGCGGAATGTCTTGTTCGTTGGTGCTCGACATGGATACGCTGGTAAGGGTGTTGCGGGGGGTCCGGTCCATTCTAGACCGGAGGCTCTGCCCGCAAGGTCAGTCCGTGAGCTGGTCCGCCCAGGCCAGTGCCTGCAGATGGGCAAAGTTGATTTGCTGGCTGGACAGGTGCAGGGTGCCCGCTGCACGGTCAAACACGGCGTCATCGCTGGATTCGCAGGCCTCGGCGAGCGTGAGCAGGTCGCCCAGGAAGCCTTCGCGCCGCAGCAGGGCGTCCGCGACCTCATCGGGCACGCTCAGCAGGCCGAGCGCTGATTCGATGGGCATGTTCAGCATCACGTCCAGCAGCGAGAAAATGCCCGCCACAAACGCCAGATCGGCCTCTTCAGGGGGCAGGGTTTCCAGGGCCAGCAGTTCCATCAGCCGCCCACGCACCACGGCGGTGTGGCCCACCGGCGACGGCGTGCCACTGGAGCGCGAGGCGGTCAGCAGCAGGGCCGCCCAGCGGAACAATTTTTTCAGGCCCATGAGCATCACTGCCTGGCGGAAGGATGTGATCTCGCGGTTCAGGCCAAAGCCCGAGGAGTTGATGAGCCGCATGAGGTTGAAGGCCAGTCCCGCGTCTTTTTTGAGCACTTCCTCGATGTCGTCCGTGCTGGCCTGCTTGCGCACCAGGTTGATGAGCTGGATGATGCTGGCCTGCGAGGCCGGGAGCAGCTTGGCCTCGACGAGCGCGGGGCGGGCGAACCAGTAGCCCTGGAACAGATCAATGCCCTGGCTGGAAACCATGTCGTATTGCTGCGCGGTTTCCACTTTCTCGGCAATCAGCTCGGCCTGCGAATGCCGGCCGGCATAGCTGATCAGCACGGCCAGCTGGTCGGGGGCGAGCACCGACAGATCCAGCTTGATGTAGTCTGCCAGCGGCAACCAGGGCGCGTAGGCGGATTCGAGCACGGTGTGGTTGAACGCCAGGTGAAAGCCGCGTTCGCGCAACCCCGCCAGAATGGGCAGGCGGGCCACCACCTCGGCGCTGGCGGCATGGCCCAAGGGGGGGATTTCGAGCACGACCTTGTCGGGGTCCAACAGTTCGAGGTGACCACCCGCCAGGCTTTCATGGGTGCAGTTGACGAAGATGAGCTTCTTGCCCACCAGCTCTTCGGTTCCGGCATGGGAGAGCGCGGTGAACACCAAAATGACATCGGTGGCGGCCGTATGCCCTGCGCCTGTGCGTGAGCGGTTGAACAGCTCATAGCCCACCACCATGTGCTGCGCGTTCACGATCGCCTGCCGCGCAATCATGGCAACAGACGACTGGTTGGGGGGCGGCGGTGAGTTGGCACCGTTGGCAGGATGTGTGGACATGGGGTGGGGGGTGTTGGTTTCAGCGTGCCAAGAATGCCGGACGCGGCGTTGGCGGATTGTAGAAAGGTTCGGCGTTTAGGGCGCCTGGATCACCCCTGCTGCAGCCACAGCAATTCGGCTTCGGTAAAGCCGGCGCTGCGGCGTGCGGCCTCGTTGAACGGGGGCTTGAGCCGGGGCGCCTCGTACTGGCGCACGAGCTGGCCATAAAGGCTTTCGGGGTCCAGCCCCTGGCGCGCGCACAGCCAGCGGTACCAGTGGTTGCCAATGGCCACGTGGCCCACCTCGTCACGCAGGATGGTGTCCAGGATGTCCACGGCAGCCAGTGCATCGGGGGTGCCCACCTGGCGCAGCTTGCGCTGGATCTGCGGCGTGGCGTCCAGGCCGCGCGCTTCCATGGTGCGGGGCACCAGGGCCATGCGGGCGACGATGTCGTGCTGCGTTTTCTCGCACATGGTCCACAGACCCTGGTGGGCCGGGAAATCGCCATAGTCGTGGCCCTGGCGGCGCAGGTGGTCGCGCAGCAGCCTGAAGTGCTGGGCCTCTTCGGCCGCCACGCGCAGCCAGTCGAGGTAATAGGCCGGCGGCATGCCATCAAAACGCCAGACCGCATCAAGGGCCAGGTTGATGGCGTTGAACTCAATGTGCGCAATGGCGTGGATGAGGATGGCACGGCCCTGTGCGGTGGCCGGGGAGCGGCGCGCGACCTCGGTGTGGCGCAGCAGGGCGGGGCGCTCGGGGTGGCCGGGCAGGGCGGCGGCCTCTGGCGGGGCTGCAGGGGCTTGTTCTGCTATTGAAAGCATAGCTGCCTGCGCTTGAAGGTCAAGCGTTGCGGCCGCTTTTTGTTCTGGGTCTGAGAGGCACAAGACCTGCAGTGCACGTTGGCGAAGCTCCATCCTTACAATTCTAGGCCCTGCCTGGAGTTGGTTGGAGGGCCAGAGCAGATGCTTTGTAACCAACCGGCAGATCCATTTTTTACGGAGTGTGTTGCATGGCGATTTACGAACTCGATGGCGTGGCCCCGCGCGTGGCGGCCTCGGCCTGGGTGGCCGACACCGCGCAGGTGATCGGCAACGTGGTGCTGGGCGAGAACGCCAGCGTGTGGTTTGGCACGGTGGTGCGCGGCGACACCGAGGCCATCACCATCGGCGCAGGCACCAATATCCAGGATGCGAGCGTGCTGCACGCCGACTTCGGCCAGCCGCTGGTAATCGGTGAGCGCGTGACGGTGGGCCACCAGGTCATGCTGCACGGTTGCACCATTGGCGACGAAACGCTGATCGGCATTGGCGCCATCGTGCTCAACGGCGCCAGAATCGGCAAGAACTGCCTGGTGGGCGCGGGCGCGCTGGTGACCGAGGGCAAAGAGTTTCCCGATGGCTCCATGATCATCGGTAGCCCTGCCAAGGCCGTGCGTGAACTGAGCCCCGAGCACATCGAAGGCCTGCGCCAGAGCGCCCGGCACTACATGGACAACGCGCGCCGCTTTCAAAGCGGCCTGCGCAAGCTGGCCTGAAGCCCGCCCACCGAGCCCGACTTTTTTCTGGAATCCCTGCGTGTCTGAACTCCACAAGTTTCTTTTCGATGGCATGCCCGTGCGCGGCATGCTGGTGCGCCTGACCGAGGCATGGACCGAGATCCTGCGCGTGCGCGCGAGCAACTCCGCCACTGGCGCCTACCCTGCACCCGTGAGCGAACTGCTCGGCGAAATGGCCGCAGCCGGCGTGCTGATGCAGTCGAACATCAAGTTCAACGGCGCGCTGGTGCTGCAGATTTTTGGTGACGGGCCGGTCAAGCTGGCGGTGGCCGAGGTGCAATCCGACCTGAGCCTGCGTGCCACCGCCACGGTGAACGGCCCTGTGGCCGACGATGCGCGGCTGAGCCAGATGCTCAATGTGGCCGGTGGCGGACGCTGTGCCATCACGCTCGACCCCAAGGACCGCCACCCGGGCCAGCAACCCTATCAGGGCGTGGTGCCACTGCACGGCGACCACCATGAAAAGCTGGAGCGCCTGTCGGATGTGCTGCAGCACTACATGCTGCAGTCCGAGCAGCTTGATACGGTGCTGGTGCTGGCTGCCAACGACACCGTGGCGGCCGGCCTGCTGATCCAGCGCATGCCCCTCAAGGGCGAGGGCAACCTGGCTGCGGGCCTGACGCACCGCGAAAACGAAGACCAGATCGGCCGCAACGAGGACTACAACCGCATTGCCCACCTGGCATCAAGCCTGACCCGCGAAGAGCTGCTGACGTTGGACGTGGACACCATCCTGCGCCGCCTTTTCTGGGAAGAAAAGCTGCTGCGTTTCGAGCCGCAGCAGGGCGACACCGGACCTCGTTTTGCGTGCAGCTGCAGCCGCGAGCGCGTGGGCAACATGTTGCGCAGCCTGGGCCAGGACGAGATCGAGAGCATTCTGGCCGAGCGCGATGACGTCGAGGTGGGCTGCGAATTCTGTGGGCAGCAATACCGTTTTGACGCGGTGGATGCGGCGCAGATTTTTGTCTCTCCCATGATCAGCCAGCAGCCTGTGCCGCCTGCCATTCAATAATTCACCCCTCAACGGTCGGCAGCGCCCCGGCCGGTGAGGGCGCTGAACAGGCGATGCTCGCATTCGGGGTCGCTGCATTTCTCGCAGTCCCAGGCGCGCAGGCGCATGGGTTTAGCATCCGACACGCCGTTTGCGCTTATCGCATAAGGCTTAACAGCTATTGAATTAATAGCGTTTAGCGCGTTTTCGACCCGCTCGGGACCTTGGCCATACACCACGTGGTAGCGCACGGCAGCATCCGCCAGCAAGGCGCGCAGGTGTGCATCGCAGGCCTCGCGCCGGGCTTGTTCGGGTGCGGCGCAGGGCAGGTCCAGCCCCATCAGCAAGGTGATGGCGGCGCTGTGCAGGGTGTGGCGGATCGCGGTGGGCAGCTGTGGAGCGTCTGCCACGGCAATCTCCTGTGCCGTCATGGCGGAGTCTGCCAGTCGGTGCTGAAGGGCCTCGGCCAATGCGGGGGCGCCGGTGCCGGGTGCACCCAGCAGGGCAATGGTCTGCTGTGCAGGCACGGTGGCGATGAAGGATGCAGCCCGGCAGCTCAGCGGGGCATGTAGTGCACGTAAACCTCGTTGGGCTTGACCATGCCCAGCTCGCTGCGTGCCTTTTCTTCCACCATGTCCAAGCCCTCCTTGAGGTCGTGCACCTCGGAGTTCAGGCGCTCATTGGCCTGCCGGGCCCGGTCGTTTGCGGCGATCTGCTCATCGAGCTGACGCTGCATCTCCTGGACACGGGGAATGCTTCCCCGGCCCAGCCAGAGCTGGGCATGAAGGACTGCCAGCAGGGCCAGCAGGACAACGGGCACAAGACGAAAACCCATGGCCTAAATGGTACGCCTTGCCGGGGCCTGCGTTGCGTCCGGTCGTGCTGGCGCCGCCCTAGGGCGCCGGGGGGCGCCTGAGCGATCGCAGCAGGACCGGGCAGCTGGCATGGTTTAGCGCAGGTTGTAGAACGCCGCGCGGCCCGGGTAGTGGGCAATCTCGCCCAGGTCTTCCTCGATGCGCAGCAGCTGGTTGTACTTGGCGATGCGGTCCGAGCGCGACAGCGAGCCGGTCTTGATCTGGCCTGCGTTGGTGCCCACGGCGATGTCGGCAATGGTGCTGTCTTCGGTTTCGCCCGAGCGGTGCGAGATCACGGCCGTGTAGCCCGCGCGCTTGGCCATTTCGATGGCGGCGAAGGTTTCGGTCAGCGTGCCGATCTGGTTGATCTTGATGAGGATCGAATTGGCAATGCCCTTGTCGATGCCTTCCTTGAGGATCTTGGTGTTGGTGACAAACAGGTCGTCGCCCACCAGCTGCACGTTCTTGCCCAGGCGCTCGGTCAGGATCTTCCAACCATCCCAGTCGCCTTCGTGCATGCCGTCTTCGATGCTGATGATGGGGTACTTGTCGCACCACGATGCCAGCATGTCGGTCCATTGCTGGGCGGTGAGCTTGAGGCCGCCTTCGCCCTCCAGCACATACATGCCGTCCTTGTAGAACTCGCTGGCGGCGCAATCGAGGCCCAGGGCGATCTGCTCGCCGGCGGTGTAGCCTGCGGCTTCGATGGCCTGCAAGATCAGCTGGATGGCGGCTTCATGGTTTTCAACGCTGGGCGCAAAGCCGCCCTCGTCGCCCACGGCGGTGCTCATGCCCTTGTCGTGGATGATCTTCTTGAGCGCATGGAACACCTCGGCACCCCAGCGCACGGCTTCGCGGAAAGTGGGGGCGCCCACAGGGATGATCATGAACTCTTGCAGATCGAGGCTGTTGTTGGCGTGCGCGCCACCGTTGATGACGTTCATCATCGGCACGGGCAGCTGCATGCCGCCCATGCCGCCCAGGTAGCGGTACAGGGGCAGGCCGGACTCTTCGGCGGCGGCGCGGGCCACGGCCATGGAGACGGCCAGCATGGCGTTGGCGCCCAGGCGGCTCTTGTTATCGGTGCCGTCGAGGTCGATCAGGGTCTTGTCCAGGAAGGCTTGTTCCGACGCGTCCAGGCCCAGCACGGCTTCGGAGATTTCGGTGTTGATGTGCTCGACGGCCTTGAGCACGCCCTTGCCCAGGTAACGGTTCTTGTCGCCGTCGCGCAGCTCAATGGCTTCACGGCTACCGGTGGACGCTCCGCTAGGCACGGCGGCGCGGCCCATCACGCCCGATTCGAGCAGCACGTCGCACTCGACGGTGGGGTTGCCGCGGCTGTCCAGAATCTCGCGACCTACGATGTCAACGATGGCACTCATGGTTTTCCTTTTGCAGAAGTTTTAAATCAAATCGGGCTCTAGCGCTTGCTGGATAAGCGCTAGCAGCTATTAATTAATGAGCGAATATCGAATGCGCGTTCAGACGCCTTCGACACACACCATGCGCATGACCGCCGCGCCTTCGCGCGCTGCCTTGGCTTTCTGGTACTCGGGTGTGTCGTAGAAAGCGCGGGCCGCGTCAAAGCTCGGAAACTTGAGAATCACAGTGCGGCCGGGGTTCCAGTCGCCTTCCAGCACTTCAACCTTGCCGCCGCGCACGCACACTTCAGCACCGTGGGCCTGCATGGCCACGGTGCTCCACTTGCGGTACTCCTCATACTGCGTGGGGTTGGTGACGGTGACGGATGCGATGACGTAACCACTGCTCATGTCTCAGGCTCCAAAGTTGTTTTCGAGGAATCCGCTTTTCTTGGTGATGTCGTCGAGCGCCACCAAGGTCTCCAGCAGCGCCTTCATGTGCTTGAGCGGCACGGCATTGGGCCCGTCCGACCAGGCCTCGGCGGGCTTGGGGTGGGTTTCCATGAACAGGCCCGCCACACCCACTGCCACACCGGCACGGGCCAGCACGGGCACCATGTCGCGCGCGCCACCGCTCACGGCACCCAAGCCACCGGGCTTTTGCACCGAGTGGGTCACGTCGAACACCACGGGCGCACCGGAGTTGCGCATCTCGGCCAGACTGGTCATGTCGGCCACGAGGTTGTTGTAGCCAAAGCTCACGCCGCGTTCGCAGGCCAGGAAGCGGTCTTGAGACAGGCCCACCTCCTGCGCAGCGGCACGGGCCTTGTCGATGACGTTCTTCATGTCCCAGGGCGCGAGGAACTGGCCCTTCTTGATGTTCACCGGCTTGCCGCTCTGTGCCACGGCACGGATGAAGTCGGTCTGGCGGCAGAGGAAGGCCGGCGTCTGCAGTACGTCCACCACGCTGGCCACCTCGGCCACCTGGGAGGCCTCGTGCACATCGGTCAGGATGGGCAGCTGCAGTTGGCGGCGCACTTCATCAAGGATCTTGAGGCCCGCTTCCATCCCCACGCCGCGCTGGCTGGTGCCAGACGAGCGGTTGGCCTTGTCAAACGACCCCTTGTAAATCAGGGGAACGCCCAGTGCCGTGCAGGTCTCCTTGAGCTGGCCTGCGACGTCCAGCGACATCTGCAGGCTTTCAATGGAGCAGGTACCCGCGATCAGGAAGAAGCGGTGTTCCAGGCCGACGTCGAAGCCGCAGAGTTTCATGGCGATGCTCCTTGCTTACGCTGCGGCCTTGGCGGCCTGGTGTTCTACGGCCGCCTTGATGAAGGCGTTGAACAGCGGGTGGCCGTTCCAGGGCGTGGACTTGAACTCGGGGTGAAACTGCACGCCGATGTACCAGGGGTGCACGTTTTGCGGCAGCTCGACGATTTCCGTCAGGTGCTCGCGCTGCGTCAGCGCCGAGATCACCAGGCCCGCCTTGCGCAACTGGTCGAGGTAGTTGACGTTGGCTTCATAGCGATGGCGGTGGCGCTCGGTGACCACGTCGCCATAGATGCTGTGCGCCAGCGTGCCGGGTGCCACGTCGGAGCTTTGCGCGCCCAGGCGCATGGTGCCGCCCAGATCGGAGTTCGCGTCGCGTGTCTTGATGGTGCCGTCGGCATCCTTCCACTCGGTGATCAGGGCGATCACCGGGTGCTTGCAGGACGGATCGAATTCCGTGGAGTTGGCACCAGGCAGGCCTGCCACATGGCGGGCGTATTCGATGGTGGCGACCTGCATCCCCAGGCAAATGCCGAGGTAGGGCACCTTGTGCACCCGGGCGAACTTGGCCGTGCAGATCTTGCCTTCCACACCGCGCGAGCCAAAGCCGCCAGGCACGAGGATGGCGTCGTACGGGGCCAGCTTGTCGGCTTCCTGGCCTTCGATGGATTCGGAGTCGAGGTGGTCGATGCGCACACGCACATGGTTGCGCATGCCGGCGTGGCGCAGGGCCTCGTTGACGGACTTGTAGCTGTCGGACAGCTCCACGTACTTGCCCACCATGGCGATGCGCACTTCGCCCCGGGGGTGCTCGGTCTCATGAACCAGGTCGTCCCAGCGCTTGAGGTTGGTGGGGGGGGTGTTCAGGCGCAGCTTGTCGCAAATGAGGCCGTCCAGGCCTTGTTCGTGCAGCATGCGGGGCACCTTGTAGATGGTGTCCACGTCCCACATGCTGATAACGCCCCATTCGGGCACGTTGGTGAACAGCGAGATTTTTTCGCGCTCTTCTTCCGGGATGCGCCGGTCGGCGCGGCACAGCAGGGCGTCGGCCTGGATGCCGATTTCGCGCAGCTTCTGCACGGTGTGCTGGGTGGGCTTGGTCTTGAGCTCGCCAGCCGCAGCAATCCAGGGCACATAGGTCAGGTGCACAAACGCCGCGTTGTTGGGGCCCATGCGCAGGCTCATCTGGCGCACGGCCTCCAGGAACGGCAGCGACTCGATGTCGCCCACCGTGCCGCCGATTTCGACAATGGCCACATCCACGGCATCGGGCGTGCCGATGCCGGCGCCGCGCTTGATGAATTCCTGGATTTCGTTGGTGACGTGGGGAATGACCTGCACGGTCTTGCCCAGGTAGTCGCCGCGGCGCTCTTTCTCCAGCACGGACTGGTAGATTTTGCCCGTGGTGAAGTTGTTGGTTTTCTTCATGCGCGTTTCAATGAAACGCTCATAGTGGCCCAAGTCGAGGTCGGTTTCTGCGCCGTCATCGGTCACAAAAACCTCGCCGTGCTGAAACGGCGACATGGTGCCCGGATCTACGTTGATGTAGGGGTCAAGCTTGATGAGGGTGACTTTGAGTCCCCGCGATTCGAGGATCGCGGCAAGGGAGGCTGAGGCGATTCCCTTGCCCAGGGAAGACACCACACCGCCGGTGACGAAGACAAATTTGGTCATGTCTTTTTTGGTGGTGGGAAATTGGGATTATAGATGGCCCCCCGGCAAGCGGCCGCGGCGGGGCCTGCTTCTGTCTGCTAAATTCGCGCCATGAATGAGCTTGCTGGCAAACACATTGTTCTGGGTCTGAGTGGAGGCGTGGCTTGCTACAAGGCGGCCGATCTGTGCCGCCAGCTCATCAAGGAGGGGGCCACCGTGCAGGTGGTGATGACCGAGGCAGCCAGGCAATTCATCACGCCGGTCACCATGCAGGCCCTGTCGGGCAGGCCGGTGCATGGCTCGCAATGGGACGCGCGCGAGCCCAACAACATGCCCCACATCAACCTTAGCCGCGAGGCCGATGCCATCCTGGTTGCGCCCTGCAGCGCCGACTTTGTGGCGCGCCTGGCGCAGGGGCGGGCGGATGAATTGTTGAGCCTGCTGTGCCTGGCGCGACCACAGGAGCGTGTGCCCTTGCTGCTGGCACCGGCCATGAACCGCGAAATGTGGGCGCACCCGGCCACGCAGCGCAACCTGGCCCAGGTGGCCCAGGACGGCGCCACGGTGCTGGCCGTGGGCAACGGCGACCAGGCCTGCGGCGAAACCGGTGACGGCCGCATGCTGGAGCCGGAGGAGTTGCTGGAAGAAGTGATTGCCTTTTTCACGCCCAAGGTGCTGGCGGGCCAGAAGGTGCTGGTCACGGCGGGCCCTACGTTCGAGGCCATTGACCCGGTGCGTGGCATCACCAACCATTCCAGCGGAAAGATGGGTTTTGCCATTGCGCGCGCGGCCCGCGAGGCTGGCGCCGAGGTCACGCTGGTGGCGGGCCCGGTGCATCTGGCCACGCCGCGCGGTGTGCATCGCATCAACGTGCAGTCTGCACAAAATATGCTTGAAGCCGTTATGCAGAAAGCGCAGAAAGCTACTGTTTTTATAGCGACTGCGGCGGTAGCTGACTGGCGTCCGGCCACGCAGTCGGAGCAGAAGATCAAGAAGGATGGCTCTGGCCAGACGCCAGTGCTGGGTTTTGTCGAAAACCCGGACATCCTGGCCACCGTGGCGCAGTCGCAGCACGCGCTGGTGGGCGACCTGTTCTGTGTGGGCTTTGCGGCAGAAAGCCACGATCTGCTGGCCCACGCTACGGCCAAGCGCCAGCGCAAGGGCGTGCCATTGCTGGTGGGCAATCTTGGCCCTGCAACCTTCGGGCAGGACGACAACGCCCTGCTGCTGGTGGACGCGCAGGGGCATCGCGAGTTGCCCCGGGCATCCAAGCGCATCCTGGCCCAGCAGCTGGTTGCAGAGATTGCCCAGCGCCTGCCTGCTTTGCAGGCCTGACCGCAAAGGATTTCCACGGTGATTCCGCCTGTCCGCCCCGACTGGGATACGCCTCCCGATGGTGATTTCGCCCGCTATGTGGATCGGTTGGGTGCCAATGCGCCGGCTGCGGCGCGCCCCCCGAACACAAATGCGGCAGGGCCTGCCGGGCCGACCCGTCTGCAGGAGGCGCCCCAGCGTGGTGATAGCGCACCCAGACCACCCGTGCAAGCACCTCCCCCTGACCTGGCTGTGATGGCCGGGCAGCTTGGGGGCAGGCTTCGTGGCGCACGGGTCGTGCTATTGGTGGCGATAGGGATCCACGCCATCGCCTGGCTGGGTTTTGGCCGGGGCTCACTGCCGGTTTTGATGTTCATGGCGGTGTTGTGGTGGGGATTGGGCAGGGTAGTGCAGATACTCCCCGGACTGCTCTCACTTCCCCGCAACGCCGAAAATCAGGGCGTAGAGTCCTGGCGACAGCGCTTGCGGGCACGGGCCCCGCAGGGCAAAGCAGAAAGCAAGAAGTGAAGATTGACGTCAAAATTCTTGATTCGCGCATGGCGAATCAGTTGCCGACTTATGCCACCCCCGGTAGCGCGGGCCTGGACCTGCGGGCCTGCATCGATGCGCCCTTGGTGCTGGCACCCAATGCCTGGCACCTGGTGCCTACGGGCATTGCCGTTTTTATCAAAGACCCCGGATACGCTGCGCTCATCCTGCCCCGCTCGGGGCTGGGGCACAAGCACGGCATTGTTCTGGGTAATCTGGTGGGCCTGATCGACAGCGATTACCAGGGACAGCTCATGGTCAGTGCCTGGAATCGCAGCACGGTGCCTTTCACGCTGGGGCCCATGGAGCGGCTGGCCCAGTTGGTCATTGTTCCCGTGACGCAGGCGCAGTTCAACGTGGTGACCGAGTTCGAGGCCACCGAGAGGGGCGAAGGCGGCTACGGGTCCACGGGCAAGGGGTGAGGGGTGAGGGGTTTTCTCGTCCCTGCACTGTTTCATGCCCGTGTCCTTGTGTCAGCGCATTCCTACGCGGCACAGAGCCCAATGCCGACCTGCACCGTCGTGCTTCGCCGTCCAAGTGTGCCTCGGGCCCATGCTTCAATTGTTTTGAATCGGGTGGTGAATGGCTTCGCCAAGACGCTGCCCTCATAGAGATATTTCAAGGAGAACTGATATGCGCCAGATCACACGTACCGCCACCTTGGTGGGCTCTGTCTTTATGTTCGGAGCCTTGGCCGCATGTGCGCCACAGCAGACCTATCCGAGCCAGTATCCATCGGGCGGTTACACGTCAGGCGGCTACCAAAGCAATGCACCGGTTTATTCGAACAATGCCATGGGCACGGAATACGGCCGTGTTGCCAATATTGAGGTGTTGCAGGGTCGAAGCCAGGGGCAAACCACCGGTGCAGGCGCAGTCCTGGGTGCCGTGGTGGGTGGAGTATTGGGCAACCAGGTGGGTGGCGGATCGGGCCGCACTGCCGCAACTGCCGTGGGTGTCATTGGCGGAGCGCTTGCAGGCAATGCCATCGAAGGGCGCAACAACAACAGCGGCGGCGAGGTGCAGGGCTATCGCATTTCGATTCAGCTTGACCAGGGCGGCTATCGCTCTTACGACGTAAGCAATCCGGGCGACCTGCGTACGGGCGACCGGGTGCGTTTGTACAACGGTCAGATTTCCCGCCAGTAAGCAGCCAGCGCGACGTGGTGGCCCGCAAGGGCCGCCATTTCAGTGCAGCAGCGAGTTGCCTGGTGCCTGGGGCTGTATGCGAAAAAAGCCCGTACCCGCCGTGCCTTTGCCGATTTCTTCCTCTGTGGCTTCGCGAACGCCTTGCACCGTGAGTTGCAATCGCAGGGCGATTCCGGCAAGTGGATGGTTTCCGTCCAGCACCAGATGCTCTGGGTAGATTTCTGTCACGGTGTAAAGACCGCTGCGGGGCGCAGTGGGGTTGACGCCCTCGGGCAGTGCGCTCCCATCAAACGTCATGCCCTCCTCAATCTCAGGCGGGAACAGTTCGCGGGGCTCCAAAAAAAGCAGTTGGTCGTTGAAGTCGCCAAAAGCATCCTCGGGCTCCAGGTGCAGCGCCAGCGTCGCACCAGGGCCATGGCCTTGCAGTGCTTCCTCGATGCGGTGCAGCAGGTCTTCGCCGCCCACCAGGAATTCCACCGGGTCGTCGAGCACGTCCAGTTCTTCGCCCAGGGTGTCTTTCAGGGTCCAGGTCAGAGCGACCACGCATTGTTGGGTAATTTCCATAGGAGAATTGTCGCAGTTTGATCAACGGCCCTGCAAATGGGCGGACAGGTTCTCATGGATATCCAGCAACCCCTCTCCCTGCTCGGCGGTTTGACTCCCGCGCAATTCATGCGTCGGCACTGGCAAAAAAAGCCTTTGCTGGTGCGCCAGGCCATCGCGCAATTCACACCGCCGGTGTTGCGGTCCGAGCTGTTTGCGCTGGCTGCGCAGGAGGGCGTGGAGTCCCGGCTGGTGCAGCAGGTCAAGGATGTCTGGAAGTTGCGCCACGGCCCCTTTTCGCGCCGGTCATTGCCTGCCCTCCAGCAGCCCAACTGGACGCTGCTGGTGCAGGGTGTGGATCTGCACAACGACCAGGTGCACGCCCTCATGCAGCAATTCCGTTTTGTTCCGGATGCGCGCCTTGATGACCTCATGATCAGCTATGCCAGTGATGGCGGAGGCGTCGGCCCGCATTTTGATAGCTACGATGTATTTCTGCTGCAGGCCCATGGTCGCCGCCGCTGGCGGATTGGTCGCCAAAAAAACCTGAGCCTGCGGGACGATATTCCGCTGAAAGTGCTGGCGCAGTTCGAACCCGAGCAAGAGTATGTGCTCGAGCCCGGGGACATGCTGTACCTTCCGCCCGGATATGCCCACGACGGTATCGCCGAAGGGGAGTGCATGACCTACTCGATCGGTTTTCGGGTTCCGGCGCGTGCCGAACTGGCCAACGAGCTTCTGCTGCGGGTGTCAGAAGATGCGGACGAGGAAGCTGTCCCGGTTTTGTACCGCGATGCGGGCCAGGATGCAGTGGAGCTGCCCGCTGCCATTCCCGAGCGGTTGCACGAATTTGCCCGGGATGCCTTGAAGCGCGCATTGAGCGAGCCCCTGGTGCTCGAACGCGCGCTGGGTGAGTACCTGACCGAGCCTAAGCCCAGCGTATGGTTTGAGCCGAATGACGCAGGTGTGATGCTGGAGGGTTTGGCACTGGACCGGCGTACCCGCATGATGTACGACGCGCACCACGTGTTCATCAATGGCGACAGCTATCGCGCGGCAGGCCGCGACGCCACGTTGATGCGGCGCCTGGCGGATCAACGCCGCTTGAACAGCCGTGATCTGGCGCGTGCCACTGACGATGCCCTGGAGCTGCTGTCTGCGTGGTGCGACGCTGGCTGGGCCCATGCCTGCAAAGACCCACAGGAAACCCCATGACCGATGCGGTAACCCCAGCCCCTTCATTGCCTGATTTGCCTTCTGGGCGGTTCAGTGGTCGCGAGGCGTTCATGCAGCTTGTGCGTGATGGGTTGGCCACAGCGGCGCGTGAGGGATGGTCAGAGATTATTGTGAGTGATTCCAACTTTTATGACTGGCCGCTGGGAGAGCTTGCTGTCATTGAGTCGTTGCAGCAGTGGGCCCACAGTGGCCGTCGGTTCACCATGCTGGCTTGCACGTTTGACGAGGTGATACGGCGGCATCCGCGTTTTGTGCGCTGGCGCGGCACATGGGATCACATCATCAGCTGTCGACGCAGCCCTTCGGCAGACCCGCTTGACCTCCCCAGTGCCTTTTGGTCGCCAGCCTGGGTGATGCACCGCCTCGATCCCGTACGCTGTGTGGGGGTTGCCGGCTTTGAGCCGGAACGCCGCGTTTTATTGCGGGAATCACTCAATGAATGGTTGCGAAGCAAAAGTTCACCCGGATTCCCGTCAACCACATTGGGGTTGTAACGTTGATAGTGCTCAATGCATGAAAAATGAATTGCGTTTCATGTGGGAATTCAGCGTTATTCGGGATTGACGAAATCCCAATATAATTGTTGATTGCGCAGAAACGCACGCCCATGCATTCGGCCAACGCGTCAACGGCTGCACAGGCTGGTCGTGGTGGCTACTCCGGTTTTTTGTCTGTCCAACTAGGAAAATTGAAATGAAGAAATCGCTCGTTCTGGCTACCCTGATCGCTGCTGCTGCCCTCGCCGCTTGTGGCAAGAAGGAAGAGCCTGTTGCTGCTCCTGCGCCAGCTCCCGTGGAGGCACCTGCCGCCGCTGCGCCTGCTTCTGACGCTGCTGCGCCTGCTGCCGAAGCCGCTGCTTCTGCTGCAGACTCCGCCAAGGCTGCTGCCGATGCTGCTGCAACTGCCGCAACTGGCGCACAGACCGCCGTTGACGCTGCTGCAACCGCTGCAACCGATGCCAAGGCTGCTGTGGACGCTGCTGCAACGGCTGCTACCAGCGCTGCTTCCGCTGCGAAGTAAAGCCGGCACGGATTTCAGGGCCTGCCAGCCTTGCTGGAGCCTCTGAAACCAAGGGCCCCGACCTGTTCACAGGTGCGGGGCTTTTTTGTTGCTGCCCATTGTGTTGCGATGTCTGCAGAGGCTGGGTAGCTCTTGCGCGGCAATTTGCCGCTGAGTCTTTTGCCAAGGGGATGCGCTGCGTAGTCGCGGCGACTACACCACGTTGATCCAGTCCGTTCCTTTAGTGGGCGAGGCAATGTCCACACCCTCAGCGGGCCAGTCCAGGGCGTGTGCCAGCGCTTGCTGCGCCAGCCGGGGCTGGTTGTTCTGCGCGCTGAGGTGTGCCGCGACCACGCGATTCAGACCCGTGTGCCGAACGGCCGCCAGGATGCCGGCAGCGTCGTGGTTGGCCAGATGCCCATGCACACCCGCAATGCGTCGCTTCAGAAAAGCGGGATAGCCGGATGCTGCGAGCATGTCCGGGTCGTGGTTGGCCTCCAGCAGCAGCGCGTGGCAACCCTGCAATTGCTGCAGCACATGGGGGCTCGCGTGGCCCAGGTCGGTAAGCAGGCCAAGGTGAGAAGCGCCATCGGTGCAGCGCAATTGCAGCGGTTCCCGCGCATCGTGCGGCACGGTAAAGGGCACTGCGCACACCGTGCCGAGATCGATGGGAACCATGTCGTGGGCCATCTGCAGCAGCCCGTCAAAATCTGGCGCACCTATCGCCACATGGGTGCCGCGGCTCATAAAGACGGGAATGCGGTGCCGCATTGCCACGGTATGGGCACAGCCGACATGGTCTGCGTGTTCATGCGTGATGAAAATGGCATCGATCTGGTCGATGCCCAACCCCGCCGCACCCAGCCGGGTGGCAAGTTGCCGGATGCCGAAACCGCAGTCCACCAACAGGCGGCGCACCTGCAATCCGTCGCCCGCTTCCACCACGGTGGCGTTGCCTGAGCTGCCGCTGCCCAAGCTGCGAAAGCGCAGCATCGGCAGGCGTGCTTATTTCAGGTCGTCTGCCAGCACGCGCAGGATACGTTCGGCGTTGGCAGACGATTCGGGCGCACCGGCCTCATTCAGCACGGAAACCGTGGTGGCTTCACCCTGGCTGCGCACCACCACGCGGTACTTCAGCGGGGGAGTGGCGGCAGATCCGCCCAGCAGCTTGCTGAAGAAGCCTGGCTCCTTCTTGTCGGTTCCGGGCGCCACGTAACGCACAAAATACAGGCCGTCATTGCGGTTGCGGTCTTCGACGGTGAAGCCCGTGCGGTCAAGGGCCAGGCCCACACGGCGCCACGCGCGATCAAAACCTTCGTCCATCTGCACGACCGGGACGTTGTTGACCGAGGTCATGCGCACGCTCGCGGCCTTCAAGGCCGGCGCTGCCACCACGGCCTGGGATTGCTCTTGGGGCACACCGAGCTTGACCATCAGACGGCGCAGGAATTCGGTTTCGAGTTCGGGGTCGGCGGCGCGGGGCTGCCAGACGGTGCTGTCCTTGGACGTGCTGGTGTAAACCTCCACCATGCCGCGGTGGGTGACGTAAATCTCGGTGCCGCCGGCGGCATTGCGCTCCAGGCGCGTGCGGAACTTGTCGCGCTCGCCCGTGGAATACAGCGAATCAAAAACCTTGCCGAGGGTGGCGCGAATCACGTCCTGCGGCAGCTTGGCGCGATTTTCCGCCCAGTCGGTCTCCAGAATGCCCAGGTCAGCCTGGTCGACAACCAGGTTGAAACCGTTCTCCAGCCAGTACTCCCGCACCGGGTCCCACAACTGGTCGGCCGGTCGGTCGATCACCAGCCAGCGCTGGGCGCCGTTGCGTTCGATGCGGACATCGCCGATTTTCGTGGCTGCTGCTCCGGAGGTGGCAGACGATTTGGTGTTCTGGCCAGCCTGGTAGGCTGCGGCAGATACCGCGCTGCCGGGTACCGCATAGCGGTTTTCTCGGGACAGTTGCGTCAGGTCGGGGGGCACCTCCAGTGTGGCCCCCTGGGTGGCGCTTTTGTAGTCGATCTTGTCGTTTTCCAGAACGGAGCAGGCGGAAAGCGCCATGGCAAGGCCCAGCAGGCCCAATCGTGCAGTGTGATTCACGCGGAAATCCTCAGAGTGTCTCGGGTGTCAGGGCGGTCGGGTTAAAGCAGGCCGCTGGCGCGCAGGGCTGCTTCCACGGTGGCTTCGTGGCCCTGGCTCAGGGGTGTCATGGGCAGGCGCATGGTGCCTGCGCACAGACCCATGCGGGCCATGGCCCACTTGACGGGAATCGGGTTGGCTTCAATGAACAGGTTTTTGTGCACCGGCATCAGCTGGAACTGGATGTCCATGGCGCGCCGCACATTTCCGGCAAGCGCCGCAACACACAGTTCGTGCATCAGGCGGGGTGCCACGTTGGCGGTCACGCTGATGTTGCCGTGACCACCGCAGAGCATCAGGGCCACGGCGGTGGGGTCATCGCCCGAATACACGGCGAAGTCCTTGGGCAAATCGCGGATCAGCCACTGGGCGCGCTCGATGTTGCCGGTGGCCTCTTTGATACCGATGATGCCGGGCACCTGCGCCAGGCGCAGCACGGTGTCGTGCAGCATGTCTGCCACCGAGCGGCCAGGCACGTTGTAGAGCACCATGGGCAGGTCGCCCGTGGCCTCGGCAATTGCCTTGAAGTGCTGGTACTGGCCCTCTTGCGTGGGCTTGTTGTAGTAGGGCACGACCTGCAGCTGGCTGTCGGCCCCTACGCCGCGGGCAAACTTGGCCAGCTCGATCGCCTCTGCCGTGGAGTTGGCGCCACAGCCGGCCATGATGGGCACGCGCTTGGCGGCCTGCTCCACGGACACGCGGATGATCTCGCAATGCTCTTCGACGTTGACCGTGGGCGATTCGCCCGTGGTGCCCACCACGCCGATGCAGTCGGTGCCTTCGGCAATGTGCCAGTCGATCAGTTTGCGCAGGGCGGGGTAGTCCACGCTACCGTCCTCGTGCATGGGGGTGACGAGGGCGACGATGCTGCCGGTAAGGGGGACGGAAGAAGAGGTCATGTCCGCAAGTGAAAACGGTAAAAGGGCATTCTAACTAGACCGGAAGGTCCAGACGGTATCGAACGGGCTGGCGTGGGTGCGCGGTTTCGCGCACGGCCGCAATGCGCTGCACGAAACGTGCGGGCGCGTCCACAAAGCCGTCTTCGTACGCAACGGTGCGAAGGGTCGCACAGGCGGCAAGCAACTCGCCGGGTTGCAGCAAAAAATCGGCCCGCGCAGGGCGTCCAACGGTTTCATTGCCGCTTGCAAAGGTTTCATAAATCAGCACACCGCCAGGGGCCACGCTGTCCACCAGAAGGGGCAGCAGCGGGCGCCAGAGGTAGTTGGTGACGATCACCGCGCCAAACTGTCGGCCAGCGAAAGGCCAGGGGCCGTCTTCAATGTCGGCACAGTGAATTTCACCCCAGGCCGCGCACGCCGCCACGGCATCGGCCGAGCGGTCTACGCCCACGGTGGGGTGGCCGTGCTGGTGCATCCAGCGCAGGTGCCTGCCCGCGCCACAGGCCACGTCCAGCGCGGTGCTGCCTGGCGGCGCCAGGGTTGACCAGCGGCGAACCCAGTCGGATGGTGCTTCAGTGCCGTGCATTGAGGAGAATAATTGCTATAAAAATAGTAGCTGCTAGCGCTTGCTTTATAAGCTCTAGACGCTAAAAAGGCTTAAAAATATCAAAAACATGCCCACATCTGGTCTGCCAGCATGACCATGAACCCCGGCACGGTGTACATCGCAAACACCGCCAGCAAGATCAGCAAGGCGGCCACCCAGCCCAGCAGCCGGGCAAAGCGGGATGTGAGGCGCGGTGTGGGGATGTGCATGGGGCCGTCAAGGGTGTTGGGTTACTGGTCGTTTTTCAGGCGGGCTGTGGCGTGCCGCGCTGGATGGGGGCTTCCTTGACGGGCAGATTCACCAGCCCCGCAAAAATACCGAGCCCGATCGCGATGTACCACACCACATCGTAGCTGCCCGTGCGGTCATACAGATAGCCGCCCAGCCACACCCCCATGAAGCTGCCCACCTGGTGGCTGAAGAAGACAAAACCTCCCAGCATCGACAGGTGCTGCACGCCAAAGATCTGCGCAATCGTGGCATTGGTGGGGGGCACGGTGGACAGCCACAGCGCCCCCATGACGGCAGAAAACACGTACACCGACAGCGGCGAAAGCGGTACCAGCAGAAAAATCGAAATCACCACGGCCCGCGCAAAGTAGATGAAGGCAAGGATGTTGCGCTTGGGCATGCGCTGACCCAGCGTGCCCGCAATGTAGGTGCCAAACACGTTGAACAGCCCGATCAGTGCCAGCGCATAGCTGGCCACCTGGGGCGAGAGCCCGTGGTCGCGCAGGTAGCTGGGCATGTGCACGCCAATGAACACCACCTGGAACCCGCACACAAAATACCCCGCCGTCAGCAGCAGAAAGCTGGGGTAGCGAAACGCCTCACCCAATGCCTGCACAATGGTCTGGTCGCGCCGGGCGGGGGTGGATGCGTGGAACCCGGGCTCGCGCAGTCCGAAGGCCAGCGGAACAATCAGCAGCACCATCAGCGACAGCGCCAGCAGCGCCTGTTGCCAGCCCAAACTGCTGATCAGCCAGCCCTCTACCGGCACCATCAGAAACTGGCCAAACGAGCCGGCCGCCGCCGCCACACCCATAGCCCACGAGCGTCGTTCGGGCGCAATCTGTCGGCCCAGCACGCCGTAGATCACGGCATAGGTGGTTCCGGCCTGGGCCGCGCCAATCAGCACACCCGCCGTGAGTGCAAACAGGGTGGGCGTAGGTGACAGCGCCATGCCAGCCAGCCCCAGGCCATAGAGCACTGCGCCGCCTATCAGCACGCGAAACGCGCCAAACCGGTCGGCCACCATGCCGACAAAAATGCCGATCACGCCCCACGAGAGGTTCTGGATGGCAATCGCCAGGGCAAACGACTGGCGTGTCCAGCCCATCTCCTGGGTGATGGGTTGCAACCACAGCCCGAAGCCGTGGCGGATGCCCATGGACAAGGTCACGATGGCGGCACCGCACGCCAGCACCTGGAACATGGACAATTTTTGGGGATTCGTGTGCATGCAAGGAATGTAGCCAATCCGGCGTGCATTTGCCTGACGCCTGCACGACGCGCGGCGCGCCATCGTGCTGCAGGCTGGGTATTTATCCAGTCCCAACAGCGCTGCGGCACTACAATCCGCCCCATGTCTGCCAAACCGTCATCAGTGTCCGCCAGCGAATATTCCGAGGGTTCCATCCGTGTGCTCAAGGGCCTGGAGCCCGTCAAGCAGCGCCCGGGCATGTACACCCGCACCGACAACCCGCTGCACGTCATTCAGGAGGTGCTGGACAACGCCGCCGACGAGGCACTGGCGGGCTACGGCAAGAAAATCAAGGTCACGCTCCATGCCGACGGCTCGGTCAGTATCGAAGACGACGGGCGCGGCATTCCCTTCGGCCTGCACCCCGAGGAAAAGGCCCCGGTGATCGAACTGGTGTTCACCCGTCTGCACGCGGGCGGCAAGTTCGACAAGGGCAAGGGCGGGGCCTACAGCTTCTCGGGCGGCCTGCACGGTGTGGGCGTGAGCGTGACCAACGCGCTGGCCACCCGGCTGGAAGCCACCAGCTACCGCGAGGGGCAATCGGCCCGGCTGGTGTTCTCGGCGGGCGATGTGATCGAGCCCCTGGTGGCGCGCCCCCTGGAGGCCGGTGAGCGCAAGCAGGGCACCACGGTGCGCGTTTGGCCCGACGCCAAATACTTCGAATCGAGCGCCTTGCCGCTGGGCGACCTCACCCACCTGCTGCGCAGCAAGGCGGTGCTGATGCCGGGCGTGTCGGTCTCGCTGATCAACGAAAAAACACGCGACACCCAGACCTGGCAATACAAGGGCGGCCTGCGCGACTACCTGCAGCAAACGCTCAACGGCGACCCGGTGATACCGCTGTTTGAAGGCGAGGGCTTTGCCGACAGCAGCAACGACAGCTTTGCCGAAGGCGAGGGCGCCTCGTGGTGTGTGGCCTTCACCGAAGACGGCCAGCCCGTGCGCGAAAGCTATGTCAACCTGATCCCCACCAGCGCGGGCGGCACGCACGAAAGCGGCCTGCGCGATGGCCTGTTCAACGCCGTCAAGAGCTTCATCGAGCTGCATTCGCTTCTGCCCAAGGGCGTGAAGCTGATGCCCGAAGACGTGTTTGCGCGCGCCAGCTATGTGCTCTCAGCCAAGGTGCTCGACCCGCAGTTCCAGGGCCAGATCAAGGAGCGCCTGAACTCGCGCGACGCGGTGCGGCTGGTCAGCGGCTTCGTGCGCCCCGCGCTCGAGCTCTGGCTCAACCAGCATGTGGACTACGGCAAAAAGCTGGCCGAACTGGCCATCAAGGCCGCACAGACGCGCCAGAAGGCCGGCCAGAAGGTCGAAAAGCGCAAGGGCTCGGGTGTGGCCGTGCTGCCCGGAAAGCTCACCGATTGCGAAAGCCGCGACATCGCCTACAACGAAGTGTTCCTTGTCGAGGGCGATTCGGCCGGTGGCAGCGCCAAGATGGGCCGCGACAAGGAGAACCAGGCAGTGCTGCCCCTGCGCGGCAAGGTGCTCAACACCTGGGAGGTAGACCGCGACCGGCTGTTTGCCAACAACGAAATCCACGACATTTCGGTGGCCATGGGGGTGGACCCGCACGGCCCCAACGACTCACCCGACCTGTCGGGCCTGCGCTATGGCAAGGTCTGCATCCTCAGTGATGCCGATGTGGACGGCTCCCACATCCAGGTGCTGCTGCTCACGCTTTTCTTTCGCCACTTCCCCAAGCTCATCGAAACCGGCCACATCTATGTGGCGCGCCCGCCGCTGTTCCGGGTGGACGTGCCCGCGCGCGGCAAGAAGCCTGCGGCCAAGATGTATGCGCTGGACGAGGGCGAGCTCACCGCCATCCTCGACAAGTGCGCGAAAGACGGCGTTCCGCGCGAAAAATGCCAGATCAGCCGCTTCAAGGGCCTGGGCGAGATGAACGCCGAGCAGCTGTGGGAGACCACGCTCAACCCCGACACCCGGCGCCTGTTGCCCGTGCAGTTGGGCGGCACCGACTTTGCCGCCACCGAGGTGCTCATCACCAAGCTCATGGGAAAGGGCGAGGCGGCATCCCGGCGCGAGTTGATGGAGCTGCATGGCGACGCGGTGGAAGTGGACATCTGACCGCAGATGCCTGACCGCCCCTTGTCGGTGTTTCACATGCTCACCATTCATCGCCTTTTAGGCCTCTTGCGCTTGCTGGCTGTGCCTTTGCTGCTATTGATAGCGCAGCAGGCAGCGCATGCCGACCTGTGGGCATTTGTGGACCCGCGTGGTGTGACCCACTTTGCCGCAGAGCAGGTGGATGCGCGCTACGAGCTGTTTTTCCGCGGAACGCAATTCGACTCCTCGCGCGATGCGCCTGCAAGCGATCAGCGCCCTGGGCAGGCGCAGCCTCCCGCGGTGCGCTTGCTGGCATTTTTTGACATTTCGCCCGATTACAAGCGCGTCAAGCACCATTTGCGGGCCTCGGCCAGCCGCCAGGGGGTGGACTACGAGTTGCTGCAGGCCCTGATTGCCACCGAATCGGGATTTGACGCTGGTGCCGTGTCACCCAAAGGAGCTATCGGCCTGATGCAGGTCATGCCTGCGACGGCAGGGCGGTTTGGCGTGGCGGCGGACACCCGCCGGACGGTGGCGCAGAAGCTGTTGGACCCGGCCTTGAATGTGTCTGCCGGCACCCGCTACCTGCGCTATCTGCTCGATCTGTTTCCCGGCCGTCTGGACCTGGCCCTGGCTGCCTACAACGCAGGCGAGGGCGCGGTGCAAAGGGCGGGCAACCGGATCCCGGCCTACAAGGAAACCCAGAACTATGTGCGCACCGTGCTCGGCCTGTATGCCCAGCTCAAGCCGCCAGCGCCTGTGCTGGCGCAGCGTGCGGGCCCCGGCCGTGTGCGCATGGAGCTATCGGGCGGCGCCTTGAACCGGGGCAATCTGCCCGCCACGCGTGTGGCCCCGCCCCAGAACGTGACTGAACCGAACCCGAACGAATGAGCGACCAACCCACTCTCGATTTCACTACCGCCGGCGACGGGGGCGACTCCCTGGATCTGGCCGGTTATGCCCAGCGCGCCTATCTTGAATATGCTTTGTCGGTCGTCAAGGGCCGTGCATTGCCCGACGTGTGCGATGGCCTCAAGCCCGTGCAGCGGCGCATTTTGTATTCGATGGACCGCATGGGCCTGGGCTACAGCGGCCCCACGCGCAGCACGGCGGCCAAGCCCGTCAAGAGTGCCCGCGTGGTGGGCGATGTGCTGGGCCGTTTTCACCCGCACGGCGACCAGTCGGCCTACGACGCGCTGGTGCGCATGGCGCAGGACTTTGCCCAGCGGTACCCGCTGATTGACGGCCAGGGCAACTTCGGCAGCCGTGACGGCGATGGCGCTGCGGCCATGCGCTATACCGAGGCGCGCCTGTCGCGCATCACCAGCCTGCTGCTCGACGAGATCGATGAAGGCACGGTCGATTTCATGCCCAACTACGACGGCAGCACGGAGGAACCCCGCCAGCTGCCCGCACGCCTGCCGTTTGCGCTGCTCAACGGCGCCAGCGGCATTGCCGTAGGCCTGGCCACCGAGATACCCAGCCACAACCTGCGCGAGATTGCCGACGCCTGCATTGCGCTCATCAAGGCGCCCTCGCTCAGCGCCGAAGACCTGCTGGCGTTGGTGCCCGGCCCGGACTACCCCGGTGGCGGCCAGATCATCAGCAGCGCGGGCGATATTGCCGACGCCTACCGCACGGGCCGTGGCAGCCTGAAGGTGCGTGCGCGCTGGAAGATCGAAGAACTGGCCCGTGGCCAGTGGCAGCTTGTGGTCAACGAGCTCCCGCCCGGCGTGAGCACACAGCGCGTGCTCGAAGAAATCGAAGAAATCACCAACCCCAAGGTCAAGGCCGGCAAAAAGGCGCTGAGCCAGGACCAGACACAGCTCAAGGCCAGCATCCTGGCCGTGCTGGACGTGGTGCGCGACGAGTCCAGCAAGGACGCGCCTGTGCGCCTGGTGTTCGAGCCCAAGACCGGCAAGACACCGCAGCAAGAGCTGATCACGGCGCTTTTGGCCCACACCAGCCTCGAAACCTCGGCACCCATCAACCTCACCATGGTGGGGCTGGATGGCAAGCCCGTGCAGAAGTCCATGCGGCTGATGCTGGAAGAGTGGATCGCCTTCCGCCAGGGCACCATCACCCGCCGCACGCAGCACCGGCTGACCAAGGTGCTGGACCGCATTCACATCCTCGAAGGGCGGCAGACCGTGCTGCTCAACATCGACGAGGTGATTGCCATCATCCGACAGGCGGACGACCCCAAGGCCGCACTGATTGCGCGCTTTGCCCTGAGCGACCGCCAGGCCGAAGACATCCTCGAAATCCGGCTGCGCCAGCTGGCGCGGCTGGAAGCCATCAAGATCGAGCAGGAGCTGAAAGAACTGCGCGAAAGCCAGGGCAGGCTCGAAGACATCCTGAACAACCCCGGCTCGCTGCGCCGCACCATGGTCAAGGAGATCGAGGCCGACGCCAAGACATTTGCCGATCCGCGCCGTACCTTGATCCAGGCCGAGAAAAAAGCCGTGGCCGAAGTCAAGGTGGTGGACGAGCCCGTCACGGTGGTCGTTTCACAAAAAGGCTGGGTGCGTGCGCGCAATGGACATGGCCACGAGGCGGCCAGCTTTGCCTTCAAGGCGGGCGACGGCCTGTATGCCACGTTTGAATGCCGCACCGTGGACCAACTCATCGCGTTTGGCAGCAATGGCCGCGTGTATTCGGTGCCGGTGGCCCTGCTGCCCGGTGGGCGCGGCGATGGCCAGCCGGTCACCACCCTGATCGAGCTGGAATCGGGCACGCAGCTGCTGCACTACTTTGCCGGTCCGGTCAGTGCCACGTTGCTGCTCTCGAATTCGGGCGGCTACGGCTTTTTGGCCAGCGTGGAAAACCTGGTTTCGCGCCAGAAGGGGGGCAAGTCCTTCCTGACGCTGGGAGATGGCGAGACCGTGTGCCCGCCTTCGCACGCGGCGGGCAGCACCGGCGGTCAGCCGCTACCTGCCGCCACGCATGTGGCCTGTGCCTCGGCGGGGGGGCGCATCCTGACGTTCGAGATCAGCGAACTCAAGACCATGGCCAACGGTGGCCGTGGCCTGATGCTGATCGACCTGGAGCCCAAAGACCAGCTGGCGGGTGCCGTTGCTTACACGCGCAGCATCCGCATCGAGGGCGTAGGCCGGGGCGGCAAGCTGCGGGAAGAAACGCTGGAAATCCGCTCGCTCAACAACGCCCGCGCAGCCCGTGGACGCAAGGGCAAGGCGGCAGATCTGGGGTTCAAGCCGGCCTCCGTGACGCGCGTCGAATAGCCGCCGTGTCGGCAGGCGCATTTGTCGCCTGTCGGAAATCCTGGTGAGGTGCGACGCCCGGGGGAATGCCCTGGATTTGTAGGAAAATGAAAAATCACGCACTATCAGTTACGAATTATCGGACTGCAGGAGACAAATCATGCTGAATCAACTTCGCATTGCCCACAAGCTGTGGCTGGCGGTCGTCCTTATCGTGGTCATGCGCTGATCGCTGTAGTGGGTTTTTCGGGGTACCGGTCGGCCAAGGTGCAGGCGCAGGCCGACGCGGTGACCAAAGAGATGGAGGCCCGGGTCTCTTCCGCCATCCGCTGGGCTGGCCTGACCGAGACCAATGCGGCGCGCACGCAGGCGCTCATCGTCAGCAGCGATCCGGCGGTAGAGCTGGAGTTCAAGGACGTCATCGCAGCCACTTCGGCGCAAATCAGCGAAGTGCAGAAATCCATGGAAGGCATGGCCTTGTCCGAGCAGGACAGGGCGCAGATGGCCAAAATTGCCGCTGCGCGCAAAACCATGACCGAGCTGCGGGCGCAAGCCAGGCAGCTCAAGGCCGATGGCCAGGCAGAGCAGGCCGTGGCCCTGGTCAAGCAGTCCTACAACCCTGCGGTGTCTGCTTATCTGCAGACGTTGGGCGACTTTGTGCAGATGCAGCAGCAGACTGCGCAGACGACCCTGGCGGAGATGACGGCTTCACGCATGTTGACCGTGAAAATGGCGGCGGTGGCGGTGGGCGCCTTGCTGCTGGCGATCATTGGCGGGGCCTATTTCCTCATTCGCAGCATTGAGCAGCCCCTGGCCCAGGCCAACGACCTCGCTGCCCGCATTGCAGCGGGCGACCTGAGCATGCAGGCCACCGTCACGCGTGGCGACGAGTTTGGTGATCTGCTGCGATCGCAATACGCGATGAGCGATGCCCTGGGCCGCGTGGTGCACCAGGTGCGCCAGAGCACCGACAGCATTGCCATCGCCAGTGCCGAAATTGCCACCGGCAACCACGATCTTTCCGCGCGCACCGAGCAGACATCGAGCAACCTGCAGCAAACCGCAGCCGCCATGGAGCAGTTCACCAGCACCATCCAGCAAAGCGCTGGCAGTGCCCAGCAGGCCAGCAGCCTGGCGGTCAGTGCCACTGGCGTGGCACGACGCGGCGGTGAGGTGGTAACGCAGGTGGTTGCCACCATGGACGAGATCAATCAAAGCAGCAAAAAGATCTCCGACATCATTGGTGTCATTGATGGCATTGCATTTCAGACCAACATCCTGGCGCTGAACGCGGCCGTCGAGGCAGCCCGTGCTGGTGAGCAGGGACGAGGTTTTGCGGTGGTGGCCAGCGAAGTGCGCAGCCTGGCCCAGCGCAGTGCCGAGGCCGCCAAGGAGATCAAGCAATTGATCAATGCGTCGGTGGAAAAGGTGGACACCGGCTCTCGGCTGGTGGCGGATGCCGGCTCCACCATGGCCGACATCGTGCAATCGGTTCAGCGCGTGACCGACATGATTGGCGAAATCACGGCCGCATCCACCGAGCAGGGTGCAGGCGTTTCCCAGGTCAACCAAGCGGTGGGCAATCTTGACCAGATGACGCAGCAAAACGCGGCACTCGTCGAGGAAAGCGCAGCCGCAGCACAAAGCCTGCGTGAACAGGCTGAGCAACTGGCGCAGATGGTGTCGGTGTTCAAGGTCAACGCAGCCGCCTATGGCGTACAGGCCCCGGTGGCCCGCGCCGTGGCAGCCCCGGCCCCCGGCATGGCTGCAGCCGCTGCCAGGGTGCAACGCCCTGCCGTGGCAAGCAAACCTGCCGCCAAGCGGCTGGCGGGTGCGGGCAGCGCGCCCAGTGCTCCGGCCCCTTCTGCCGAGGAGCCGCGCAAGCCCGCTGCACCGGCGCCCCGAGCCACTGCCGTGGCAAAGGGTGGGGACGACGATTGGGAAACTTTTTGAGTCGCTGACCCCGAAGGGCGCTGAGCGCTCAGTTTTCAGTTCAGTTCAGCGATCAATTCGATCTCGACGCACGCACCCATGGGAATCTGTGCCACGCCAAAAGCGCTGCGCGCGTGCACTCCTTTTTCACCAAATACCTGGCCCAGCAACTCGCTGGCGCCGTTGGTCACCAGGTGCTGCTCGGTGAAGTCGCCGGTGGAGTTGACCAGGCTCATCACCTTGACGATGCGTTGCACCCGGTTCAGGTCGCCCCCGCAGGCGGCTTGCAGTGTGCCCATCAGGTCGATGGCCACGGCGCGGGCAGCGGCCTTGCCTTCTTCGGTGGTGATGTCGCGGCCAAACTGGGCGGCCCAAGGCTTGCCGTCCTTGCGCGCGATGTGGCCGCTCAGAAACACCAGCTTGCCGGTCTGCACATAAGGCACATAGGCAGCCGCCGGCACGGAAACCGGGGGCAGGGTGATCTGGAGTTCTTTCAGCTTGTCGTAAACGCTCATGGTTTTCCTCGGATGGGTGGCAGACATGACCGGTCGGGGCGCAAGCGCAGGCGCATTGCCCTGATGCCGGTGCAGAGGGCGCCAGTGTTACACATGCGTGTGCGAGAAGTGCCCATTTTTGCGCCGTGGGTTGCGTTTAGCATGTGCCCATGCCGCCCATTTCCTCCAGCGTATTCCGCCCTGCTGCGCCGAAACCGCACGAGGAGAGTTCCGTAGGGGGCGCATGGCGCTTGCCGGCGTGCTTGCTGGGGGCCCTGGTGGGTGCCGCGGTGCAGTTGCAGCAGCCCCAGCTTTGGCCCGGGCCTGTTTATGGCGTGCTGCTGGCCTTGGCTGGTGTGGCCTGGCTGGTCAGCAGCCTGCGCCGCGCATGGTGGGGTCATACACCCTTGGCTGCTGAGCGGCGCTGGCGCAGTGCGCGGGCCATGGGCTTTGCGGCCTGCGCGGGGGCGCTGGCCTTGTTTGCCGTGTGCGGGCTGCGTGCCGGTGCCTATGCCTCCCATGCGCTGGCCCCGGGGCTGGAAGGGCGTGACCTGCGGGTGACCGGCGTGGTCGCTGCCATGCCGCAGGTGAACGAAATGGGCGTGCGCTTGCGCCTGGAAGTTGAGGCTGCGTTTTGGCAAGGCGCTGCGGTGACATTGCCCCCGCTGGTGGATGTGTCGTGGTACGGCGATGCGGCGCTGGAGATGGCGCAGCCTGCCGATGCATTGCGGCAGCCCCCATCGCTGCGGGCGGGCGAGCGCTGGGAAATGACGGTGCGCCTGAAGGCCCCCCATGGGGCACGCAACCCCCACGGTTTCGACTACGAGCTCTGGATGTGGGAGCAGGGCGTGCAGGCCACGGGCTATGTGCGCACCGGTTCCAACGACTTGCCGCCGGTGCGGCTCGGCAGCACCTGGCGGCACCCCGTCGAGCGTGCGCGCCAAGCGGTGCGCGATGCCATCGTGTCCCGCCTTGCCGGCAGTGCTGCAGCAGGGGATGCGGGGCAGGTGCGGGTCGCTGGCGTGGTGGCCGCCCTGGTGACGGGTGACCAGCGTGCGATTGACCGCGCCGACTGGGATGTGTTTCGCGCCACCGGCGTGGCGCATCTGATGAGCATCTCGGGTCTGCATATCACCCTGTTTGCCTGGCTGGCGGCGCTGGTGGTGCGGCGGCTGTGGTGCCGTTCGCCGCGTTTGTGCCTGGCCGTCCCGGCCCCCTCTGCGGCCCTGGTGGCAGGTGTTTTGCTGGCGGGTGCCTATGCGCTCTTCAGTGGCTGGGGCGTGCCCGCGCAGCGCACCGTGCTGATGCTGGCGACCATTGCTGCGCTGCAACTGAGTGGGCGCCGCTGGCCTTGGCCACAGGTATGGCTGCTGGCCTGCGCCGTGGTGGTTGTGGTGGACCCGTGGGCGCTGTGGCAGGCGGGGTTCTGGTTGAGTTTTGTGGCTGTGGCAGTGTTGTTTGCTAGCAATAATATAGCTGCTAGCGCTTATGGAATAAGCGTTAGAGCCCGTTTTTATGCACTTTTACGGGAGCAGTGGGTGGTGACGCTGGCGCTGACACCACTCACGTTGCTGCTGTTTGGCCAGGTGTCTCTGGTGGGGTTTGTGGCCAATCTGTTGGCGATACCGTGGGTGACGCTGGTGGTGACTCCGCTGGCACTGGCCGGGGTGCTGTGGGCACCGTTGTGGAGCCTGGCTGCTATGGCCCTGCAACCCCTTGCCGCGTTCTTGCAGTGGCTTGCGGCCTGGCCCCTGGCCGTGGCGTTTGTTCCGATGGCGCCATTGTGGGCGGGTGTGGCGGCGGTGGTGGGGGGGGCCCTGCTGGCCATGCGTGTGCCGTGGGCGGTGCGCGCGCTGGCGCTGCCCTTGCTGCTGCCCGCGCTGTGGTGGCAGCCAGTGCGGCCTGCGCCGGGGCAATTTGAACTGCTTGCTGCCGACATTGGCCAGGGCAATGCCGTGCTGGTGCGCACCGCCACGCATGCACTGTTGTACGACGCCGGCCCGCGCTTCAGCCGCGAAAGCGACGCGGGCCACCGCGTGTTGGTGCCCCTGCTGCGCGCGTTGGGGGAGCGGCTGGATCTGCTCATGCTGAGCCACCGGGATTCTGACCACACCGGCGGCGCGGCCGCCGTGCTGGCGCAACAACCCCAGGCGGCCTTGACCGGCTCGATCGAAGCCGAGCATGAATTGCAGGCCCTGCGCCCGGCCACGCCCTGTGTGGCGGGGCAGCGTTGGGATTGGGATGGCGTCGCCTTCGAGGTGCTGTACCCGGCGGCGGGCCAGGGCACGCCCGTTGCGGCTGGCAAGGCCAGCGCGCCCGCCGTGCGCACCAATGCCGCCAGCTGCGTGCTGCGCATCGCCACCCTGGGGCCTGCACCCGCAGTGGCCTTGCTGGTGGGCGACATCGAGCAGGCCCAGGAGCAGGCCCTGGTGGCCCGTGCCGCACCGCTGGCCGCCGATGTGCTGCTGGTGCCACACCACGGCAGCAAGACCTCATCGAGCGCGCCGTTTCTGGATGCGGTGCAGCCGCGTACCGCTTTGGTGCAGGCCGGTTACCGCAACCGCTTTGGGCACCCGGCGCCCGAGGTGCTGGGGCGTTATCAAGAGCGAGATATCCGGGTGGTGGAGTCCGCGCGCTGTGGCGCCGCCACCTGGCGCTCGGTGCAGCCATTGCAGGTGCGCTGCGAGCGGGATGCCGGGCGGCGTTACTGGCAGCACACCATGGCGCCATAGTTCGTGCGGGCGCTGTTTTTTGTGGGGCAACACAGGCGGTGGGCGCGCAACTTGCTATCCTGATTGCAGGAGGCCCGCTGATGCAAAAATTCGACGAGATGTACGCCATGCTGCCCTTTGATGGCAGCGATGTGCGCGAGCACTACAAGCGCTATGGGCAGTGGCTCGCGCGCCAGCCCGTGGATGTGATGCAGGCCCGCCGGGCCGAGGCCGAGATGATCTTTCGGCGCGTGGGCATCACGTTTGCGGTGTATGGCGCCAAGGACGAAGGCGGTGCGGGCAGCGAGCGGCTGATTCCGTTCGACCTGATCCCCCGCATCATCCCCGGCCATGAATGGGCGCAGATGCAGCGCGGCCTGGTGCAGCGAGTGACGGCGCTCAACCGCTTCATCCATGACGTCTACCACGGGCAGGACATCCTGCGTGCGGGCGTTGTTCCCACCGACCTGGTGCTGAACAACGCCCAATACCGCCCCGAGATGGCTGGCGTGCAGGTGCCCCGGGACGTCTATGCACACATCGCCGGCATCGACATCGTGCGGGCCGCCGACACGCAGGGCAACGGCGTGTATTACGTGCTGGAAGACAACCTGCGTGTGCCCTCGGGGGTTTCCTACATGCTGGAAAACCGCAAGATGATGATGCGGCTTTTTCCTGAGCTTTTCAGCGCGCATGCGGTGGCCCCCGTGGCGCATTACCCCGACATGCTGCTGGAAACCCTGCGGGCCAGCGCCCCGGCCACCGTGGCAGAGCCGGTGGTGGTGGTGCTGACGCCCGGCATGCACAACAGCGCCTATTTTGAGCACGCCTTTCTTGCGCAGCAGATGGGCGTGGAGCTGGTGGAAGGGCAGGACCTGGTGGTCAAGGACCGGTTTGTTTACATGCGGACCACGCGCGGCTTGCAGCGGGTGGATGTGATCTATCGGCGGGTGGACGATGATTTTCTCGATCCGCAGGTGTTTCGCCGCACGTCCACGCTGGGTTGCGCGGGCCTCATGGAGGCCTATCGCGCGGGCAACGTGGGCATCTGCAACGCTGTGGGAACCGGCGTGGCCGATGACAAATCGGTGTACCCCTATGTGCCCGAGATGATCCGCTTTTACCTGGGTGAAGAGCCGATCCTGAAAAACGTGCCCACCTGGATGTGCCGCAAGCCCGACGATCTGCAGTATGTGCTGGCGCACCTGTCTGAACTGGTGGTGAAAGAGGTGCACGGCGCCGGCGGCTACGGCATGCTCATCGGCCCGGCCGCCACGCAATCAGAAATCGAAGACTTCCGCCGCGCCCTGCTGGCCAATCCGGCGGGCTACATCGCCCAGCCCACGCTCAGCCTGTCCACCTGCCCGACCTATGTGGAAAGCGGAATCGCTCCGCGCCACATCGACCTGCGCCCCTTTGTGCTGAGCGGCCGGGAGGTGCAGATGGTGGCGGGTGGCCTTACACGCGTGGCCTTGCAAGACGGCTCGCTGGTCGTCAACTCGTCGCAAGGCGGCGGCACCAAGGACACCTGGGTATTGGGACAAGAAGGGGGCAAAACATGCTGAGCCGCACTGCCGATCATCTGTTCTGGATGTCACGCTACACCGAGCGGGCAGCTCTGTTTGCGTCAGCAAACAGCGGGGGCGCTAACAATTGTGCAAAGCACTTGTTATGCGTCCACCAAAAGGCTGCTGAAGGCAGACTTTCACCACAACACAGCGTGCGCGCGCAGCGCGTTCGGGGTTCTCTGCCCGGGGAGGAAACATGCTGAGCCGCACTGCCGATCATCTGTTCTGGATGTCACGCTACACCGAGCGGGCAGAGAACACCGCCCGCATGCTCAATGTGAGCTACGAGACCTCGCTGCTGCCGCAGTCTGCCGCCATGGCCCAGGAAGGCTGGCTGGGGCTGCTGTCGATCAGCGAGCTGATTCCGGCCTATACCGAAAAGCACGGTGAGGTCGCCCCTGCCAAGGTGCTCGAATTCATGGTGCGCGATGGCGACAATCCGTCGTCCATCTTGTCGTGCCTGCGGGCCGCGCGAGAGAACGCGCGGGCAGTGCGCGGCGCACTCACCACCGAAGTCTGGGAAACGCAGAACCAGACCTGGCTGGAGCTGGCCCGCCAGCTGGACGGCGGCGCCTTCGAGCGCGACCCGGCCCAATTTTTTGAGTGGGTCAAATACCGCTCGCACCTTTCGCGCGGTGTCACGCTGGGCACCATGCTGCAGGACGAGGCCTTTCATTTCCTGCGGCTGGGCACGTTTCTGGAGCGCAGCGACAACACGGCGCGCCTGCTGGATGTGAAGTTTCACGCCGTCAACAACGACTTTTTTGGCCGTGCCAGCGAGCGCAACCAGGAGAACGACTTCTACCACTGGAGCGCCATCTTGCGCAGTGTTTCGGCGTTCGAGGTGTACCGCAAGGTCTACCGCGACGTCATCACCCCGGGGCGGGTGGCCGACCTGC
>ERZ1023696.18-NODE-18-length-41020-cov-8.569193_pt1 | contig 41020 bp, 33 predicted proteins | sample MGYA00520859_ERZ1023696 | MGnify/ENA primary metagenome ERZ1023696 (study PRJEB33180, sample SAMEA4046002) | wastewater metagenome | place: Denmark | collected 2016-03-13 | study: EMG produced TPA metagenomics assembly of the PRJEB13832 data set (Local surveillance...
CCCGCATCCCCACGCCCCGCCCCAGTCGCCAAGGCCCCGGTGGCAGCGCTGCCGCCGAAGTCCAGCAGCCCAAAACCAGCGGCAAGTGACAACGACGATTGGGAGTCCTTCTGAACCGGGAGCGCTGCGTAGCCCCATCGAAGCAAGTCCGCGCACGGTAAACCTGCGCTCCATGCAAAGAAGCCCTGCCAGCGTGAGCTGGCAGGGCTTCTTTTCTTCGCCCCCAGTCGCCACAGGGCAACCGAGGGGACGCAAGAGAACGCCGATCAGTCGGCCTGCTTGCGCAGGAAAGCCGGAATTTCCAGATCGTCCATGCCGCCCGACGACAGTGCATCGACGCGGGCTGCTGCCTGCGTGCGGTTGGTGCGCCAGACGCTGGGCACCGACATGCCGCCGTAATCGGCCTGGGAACCGACGCCCATGCCGCCTGCCACGCCGACGGCTCCGCCCATCACGCCGCTGGTGGTCATGGGCATCTGGTAGGCCATGTTGTCCGTGCCCGTGCGCAGGCCGCCCTGCACCACCGAGATGGGCTGGCGGCGCGCATTGGGGCGCGACAGGCCCGTGGCCACCACGGTCACGCGGATCTCTTCACCCAGGCTGTCGTCGTAGGCAGCGCCGTAGATGACATGCGCATCGGGCGAGGCGTAGGCGTTGATGGTGCTCATGGCCAGGCGCGATTCGGACAGCTTGAGGCTGCCCTTTGCGGCGGTGACCAGCACCAGCACGCCCTTGGCGCCCGACAGGTCGATGCCTTCAAGCAGCGGGCAGGCCACGGCCTGCTCGGCGGCAATGCGGGCGCGGTCGGGGCCGCTGGCGGTGGCCGTGCCCATCATGGCCTTGCCAGGCTCGCCCATCACGGTGCGCACGTCTTCGAAGTCGACGTTCACATGGCCGTATTCGTTGATGATTTCGGCAATGCCGCCTACGGCGTTTTTCAGCACGTCGTTGGCGTGGGCAAAGGCTTCGTCCTGGGTGATGTCATCGCCCAGCACTTCGAGCAGCTTTTCGTTGAGCACCACGATCAGCGAATCGACATTGGCTTCGAGCTCGGCCAGGCCGTTGTCGGCATTGCTCATGCGGCGGCCACCCTCCCAGTCGAAGGGCTTGGTGACCACGCCCACGGTGAGAATGCCCATTTCCTTGGCCACACGCGCAATCACCGGTGCGGCGCCGGTGCCCGTGCCGCCACCCATGCCGGCGGTGATGAACAGCATGTGCGCGCCCGAGATGGCGGCGCGGATGTCATCCACGGCGGCTTCGGCGGCTTCGCGGCCCTTGTCGGGCTTGCTGCCGGCGCCCAGGCCGCTTTGGCCCAGCTGGATGGTGCGGTGGGCGGAGCTGCGGGTCAGCGCCTGCGCGTCGGTGTTGGCGCTGACAAACTCAACGCCCTGCACGCTGCGGGCAATCATGTGCTCGACAGCATTGCTGCCGCCGCCGCCCACACCGATTACCTTGATCTGGGTGCCCTGGTTGAATTCTTCGGCTTCGATCATTTCGATGGTCATGTTGGAGCTCCTGTTTCTAAATACGTATTCAATTGCCAAATGGGGAAAGGGGGTCTGTTTCGCGGGACATAGGGCGGTCCGATACATCGCCATCGCCCGCGCGGTATGCGATGGGGACTCCCTCTTGCTAGCCAGATCGCCCCCACGCTTGCAACTGCGTCTGCTGCGCTGCCCCGCAAGGGGGCCTTCGCGCCTTGGGGCGGCCCGGCGGCGCTCATGCCTGGGTATTTCATGGTCAGAAGTTCCCCACGATGAAATCCTTGAAGCGCCCGAACGCGGTCTTCATCGACCCGCTCTTTTGCGCCACCTTGAACCCACGAAGACGTGCCAGGCGCGCTTCTTCGAGCAAGCCCATGACAGTGGAGGCACGGGGCTGGGCGACCATGTCCGACAGGGCGCTGGAATACTTGGGAATGCCGCGGCGCACGGGTTTCAAAAAGATGTCCTCGCCCAGTTCGATCATTCCGGGCATGACCGAGCTGCCGCCGGTGAGCACGATGCCCGATGAGAGCACCTCTTCGTAGCCCGACTCGCGCACCACCTGCTGCACGAGCGAGAAAATTTCTTCGACCCGGGGCTCGATCACGCCAGCCAGCGCCTGCTTGCTGAGCATGCGCGGGCTGCGGTCGCCCAGGCCGGGCACTTCCACCTGGGCCTCGGGGTCGGCGAGCAATTGCTTGGCGTAGCCGCTTTCGACCTTGATGTCTTCGGCGTCCTTGGTGGGCGTGCGCAGTGCCATGGCAATGTCGCTGGTGATGAGGTCGCCCGCAATCGGGATCACCGCCGTGTGGCGGATGGCACCGCCGGTGAAGATGGCCACGTCGGTCGTGCCCGCGCCGATATCCACCAGCACCACGCCCAGCTCGCGCTCGTCATCGGTCAGCACGGCCTGGCTGCTGGCCAGTGGGTTGAGCATGAGCTGCTCGACTTCGAGGCCGCAGCGGCGCACGCACTTGATGATGTTCTCGGCCGCACTCTGCGCACCGGTCACGATATGGATCTTGGCCTCCAGACGGATGCCACTCATGCCGATGGGCTCTTTCACGTCTTGCCCGTCGATCACAAATTCCTGCGGCTCCACCAGCAACAGGCGCTGGTCACTGGAGATGTTGATCGCCTTGGCCGTCTCGACCACGCGCGCCACGTCGGCGGCGGTGACTTCCTTGTCCTTCACGGCCACCATGCCGCTGGAGTTGAGGCCCCGGATATGGCTGCCCGTGATGCCGGTATAGACGCGCTGGATCTTGCAGTCGGCCATCAGCTCGGCTTCTTTGAGCGCCTGCTGGATGCTCTGGACGGTGGCGTCGATGTTCACCACCACGCCACGCTTCAAGCCATTGCTCGGGGCCACGCCCAGGCCTGCGAGTTTGAGCTCGCCATTGGGCAACACCTCGGCCACCACGGCCATGACCTTGGCCGTGCCGATGTCCAGCCCCACCACGACGTCTTTGTATTCTCTTGCCATATCAGTGTCTGCCCTTCATTGTTCTGTCCTGTCGCATCTGCTGCACGCGGCTATTTCTTCGCAGCCGCTTCCGCGGTGACTGTCGTCACGCCACGCAACCGCAGCGCATAGCCTCCGGCATGCCGCAGGTCTGCCGACTCCAGTGCGTCCGCACGGCGCTGGTATTGCGCCGCCACCCCCGTCAGTGTGCTGATGAAGCGCTGCGTGCGTTGCACCACTTCTTGTTGCGTGCCGCCTCCCAGCTCCAGCGCTGCGCCGGTGTCGAGCGTGGCGCGCCAGCCGCCGCGCCCGGTGAGTTCCAGCGCATCCACAGCCATGCCCAGCGGCTCAAACAGTGGCTGCAGTACGCCGTGCATCTGCAGCACCTCGGCCGAACTACCCTGGGGACCCGTGAGGCGGGGCAAGCCTTCTTGCTCCACATCGCCCACATTGGCCTCGAAAACCTCGCCCTGGCTGTTGACCAGTGCCGAACCGGTTTCGCCCCCCCAGAAGGCAACAGCATCGTGTTCCTGCAGCTCCACGCGCAGGCCACCCGGAAACTCGCGCCGCACCAGGGCCTTGCGCACCCAGGGCGCCTGCTCGAAGGCCGCGCGCGCGGCCCGCAGATCGATGGTGAAGAAGTTGCCCGCCAGCTGCGGCGCCACATTGGCGCGCAAGGTCACTGCATTGTTGTGCACCAGCTCACCCTGAACCACGATGCGCGCCACAGAAAAACCGGGATAACGCAACACCCAGCGCGCCCCCGCTGCCAGCAAAAGCAGCACGCAGCACAGGAACAAGACCGAAGCGGTCAGGTTCATGAGCTTGACGTCCAGCGGTGCGGGCAGCGACTGGTTCATGGCGTGGTGGCCTCCTGGGGCTGGCTCTGTGCCGGGCTCAGCGTGGCACCGGGCGGCGTGTCCAGCGTGGCGGTGGCGAGCACGCCTACGCACAGGTCTTCGTAGCTGATGCCCAGAGCCCGTGCCGACATGGGAACCAGCGAATGACCGGTCATGCCCGGCGAGGTGTTGATTTCCAGCAGGAAGGGTTTGCGGTCACTGGCGCGGATCATGATGTCGGCCCGCGCCCAGCCCCGACAGCCCAGCGAACGGAAGGCCTGCACCACCAGGCGCTGGATCTCGCGTTCTTCCGCCTCGGGCAGGCCGCTTGGGCAGTGGTATTGGGTGTCGTCGGTGAAATACTTGTGTTCGTAGTCGTAATTGCCTTGCGGCGCCACGATGCGGATCACCGGCAGCGCATGGGCGCTGGCGCCTTCGCCCAGGATGGGGCAGGTGGTTTCATCGCCCTCGATGAACTGTTCGCACAGCACCTCGGGGTCGTATTTCGACGCCAGCGCATAGGCCTGCTCGCACTGCTCGGGCGAGGACACCTTGGTCAGCCCGATGGTCGAGCCCTCGCGCGCGGGCTTGACGATCATGGGCGCGCCCAGCGCCTGCAGCGCCATAGCCGTTTCCTCGCCGCTGGCCACAAGACGCCAGTCGGGCGTGGGCAAGCCCTCGGCACGCCAGATGCGCTTGGTCATGATCTTGTCCATCGACATGCTGGACGCCATCACACCCGAGCCGGTGTACGGAATTCCGAGCAACTCCAGCGCGCCTTGCACCGTGCCGTCTTCACCGTGGCGCCCGTGCAGGGCAATGAAGCAGCGGGCGTAACCGCCGCGCTGGAGTTCGCCCAGTTCGCTCTGTGCCGGGTCGAACGCGTAAGCATCCACACCGCGCGAGCGCAGCGCCTGCAGCACGCCGCGGCCGGACATCAGGGACACATCGCGCTCGGCCGATGCACCACCCATCAGCACTGCCACCTTGCCCAACGTGCGGGCGTCAATATTTGAGCCAAATGTGTTCATTGCGCCCTCCCTGCTTGCGGCAACCGCTCATTATTTTGTAGCAAATCAACCACCTTTCCGGGCACGGCACCAATCGAACCCGCACCCATGCACATCACCACGTCGCCATCTTTTGCGTTGTCTGCAATGGACTGGGGCAGGTCGGCCACAGCGTCAACGAACAAGGGCTCTACCCGGCCGGCCACGCGCAGCGCACGCGCCAGCGAGCGGCCGTCTGCGGCCACCACGGGCGCTTCGCCAGCGGCATACACCTCGGTGAGCAGCACGGCGTCGGCACTGCCGATGACCTTCACAAAATCTTCAAAGCAGTCGCGCGTGCGGCTGTAGCGGTGCGGCTGGAACGCCAGCACCAGGCGGCGCCCAGGGAAAGCCCCGCGGGCCGCTGCCAGCGTGGCGGCCATTTCGACGGGGTGGTGGCCGTAGTCGTCGATCAGCGTGAACTGGCCACCGTCCTTGGCGGGCAGTTCGCCATAGCGCTGAAAGCGCCGGCCCACGCCCTTGAAACCGGCCAGCGCGCGCTGCACGGCTTCGTCCGGAATGTTCAGCTCCACGGCCACCGCGATGGCCGACAGGGCGTTGAGCACGTTGTGCTCGCCCGCCAGGTTGAGCACCACCTCCATATCGGGCAGCGTGACGCCGTTGCGTCGCTGCACCGTAAAGCGCATTTGCCCCGCCTCGGCCTGCACGTTGATGGCGCGCACCTGGGCGTCTTCCGAAAAGCCGTAGCTCGTGATGGGGCAGGTCACGCTTTGCAGAATGTCGCGCACCGCCGGGCTATCGACGCACAGGATGGCAGTGCCATAAAACGGCATGCGGTGCAGAAAATCGATGAAGGCCCCCTTGAGGCGACCAAAGTCATGCCCGTAGGTTTCCATGTGGTCGGCATCGATGTTGGTGACCACAGCCATCACGGGCAGCAAATTCAGAAACGAGGCATCGGACTCGTCGGCCTCGACCACGATGTAGTCGCCGCTGCCCAACTTGGCATTGGCGCCCGCGCTGTTCAGGCGCCCGCCAATCACAAAGGTGGGGTCGAGTCCTGCCTCGGCCAGCACACTGGTCACAAGGCTGGTGGTGGTGGTCTTGCCGTGCGTGCCGGCAATGGCGATGCCCTGCTTGAGGCGCATCAGCTCGGCCAGCATGAGGGCGCGTGGCACCACGGGAATCTTCTTGTCGCGCGCGGCCAGCACCTCGGGGTTGTCGGCCGTGACGGCGGTGGAGGTGACCACCGCATCAGCCCCCTCAATGTGCGCTGCCGCGTGACCCAGGCAGGTCTTGATGCCCAAGCCCGCGAGGCGGCGCAGCGTGGCGCTGTCACTCAGGTCCGAACCCGAGATCTGGTAGCCCAGGTTGAACAGCACCTCGGCGATGCCGCTCATGCCGGCGCCGCCCACACCGACGAAATGAATATGGCGAACAGCGTGCTTCATGCAGACAACTCCTCGCACGCTGCCACCACTTCGCGGGTGGCATTGATTTTTTGCATGTTTTTGGCCTTCTCGGCAATATCGACGAGCGCTGTGCGCTCTGAATTCAATAGCATCTTCGCCAACCCTTCGGGGGTCAGGTCGCTTTGCTGCACCAGCCAGCCGCCGCCCGCATTCACCAGAAAGCGGGCGTTGGTGGTCTGGTGGTCATCCACGGCAAAGGGGAACGGCACAAAGATGGCGGCAGCACCCACGGCGGCAATCTCGGTCACGGTGCTGGCGCCGGCGCGGCACACGATGATGTCGGCCGCAGCAAACGCGCTGGCCGTGTCGTCGATGAACGGGGTGAGCTCTGCCTGCACACCGGCAGCCTGGTAGTTGGCGCGCAAGGTGTCGATCTGCGTGGCGCCGCTCTGGTGCGTGACCACTGGCCGGTTTTCCGCAGGGATCAGCGCCAGAGCCCGGGGCACGATGTCGTTGAGCGCCTGCGCGCCCAGGCTGCCACCCACCACCAGCAGGCGCAGGGGGCCCGTGCGCCCGACAAAACGCTCTGACGGCGCTGCCTGGCGCGTGAACGCCGCGCGCAGCGGGTTGCCTACCCATTGGGCCTTCTTCAGCACCCCTGGAAACGCGGTGAACACCCGGTCGGCCACACCGGCGAGCACCTTGTTGGCCATGCCGGCCACCGAGTTCTGCTCATGCAGCACCAGGGGCTTGCCGCACAGCACGCCCATCATTCCGCCCGGAAAGGTGATGTAGCCGCCCAGGCCCACCACCACGTCGGGCTTCACACGGCGCACCACCTGCAAGGCCTGCCAGAAGGCGCGCAGCAGGCGCAGCGGCAGCAACGCCAGCGTGGCCAGGCCCTTGCCACGCACACCGGAAAAATCAATGAGTTCGAGCGGAAAGCCGTGCTGCGGAACGATGCGCGACTCCATGCTGCCCGGTGCACCCAGCCAGTGCACGCGCCAGCCGCGTGCGCGCAGCTCCTCAGCGACGGCAAGGCCCGGGAAGATATGGCCGCCGGTGCCGCCAGCCATGATGAGTGCCGTTTTCTGGCTCATACGCGGCCTCCGCGCATCAGGCGCTGCGCCCCTGGCATTGCATGCGCAATGCTGAGTTTTTTTTGGTGAAACAAACTGCTCATACGCGGCCTCCGCGCATCAAATGCTCCGCATTCGGCAGCGTTGACACGCTGCTGCAGCCTGTTTTGGTGAAACAAACTGCTCATACGCGGCCTCCGCGCATCGAATGCTCCGCATTCGGCAGCGTTGACACGCTGCTGCAGCCTGTTTTGGTGAAACAAACTGCTCATACGCGGCCTCCGCGCATGAGCAGTTTGTTTTCATAATCCACGCGCAATACGACCGCGAGCGCGACGAGGTTCATCAGGATGGCAGAGCCGCCAAAGCTCATCAGCGGCAGCGTGAGTCCCTTGGTCGGCAGCGCGCCCAGGTTCACGCCCATGTTGATGAAGGCCTGAAAGCCCATCCAGATGGCCACGCCCTGCGCCACCAGGCCAGCGAATACGCGGTCCAGGGCGATGGCCTGGCGGCCGATGTGCATGATGCGGCGTGTCATCCAGACAAACAGCACGATGAGCGTGAGCACGCCCACCAGGCCAAACTCTTCGCCGATGACAGCCAGCAAAAAGTCGGTGTGCGCCTCGGGCAGCCAGTGGAGCTTTTCAACGCTGCCGCCCAGCCCCACGCCAAAGATTTCCCCACGCCCGATGGCAATGAGCGAATGCGAAAGCTGGTAACCCTTGCCCAGCGCGTGCTCTTCGCTGAACGGGTCGAGGTAGGCAAACACGCGCTCGCGCCGCCATGGCGAACTGGCGATCATGACGGCGAAGGCCGAGACCAGCACGCCCGCAATCAGGAAGAACATGCGCGCATTGACGCCGCCCAGGAACAGGATGCCCATGGCGATCACCGCCACCACCATGAAGGCGCCCATGTCCGGCTCGGCCAGCAGCAGCACGCCCACAATGGCCACGGCGGCGCCCATGGGCAGCACGGCGCGAAAGAAGCGCTCTTTCACATCCATCTTGCGCACCATGTAGTCGGACGCATACACCAGCACGGCAAACTTGGCCAGCTCCGAGGGCTGGAAGTTCATGATGCCCAGCGACAGCCAGCGCCGCGCACCATTGACCACAATGCCCACATGCGGGATCAGCACCGCCACCAGCAGGACGATGGAGACCACGAACAACCAGGGCGCCACACGCTCCCAGGTGGCCATGGACACCTGGAACGCCAGCAGCGCCACTACAAAACCGACAACCAGCGCACGCGCGTGAAGCATGAGGAAGTGGGTGGGCGCGATCTTGCCGAAACGGGGGTTGTCCGGCATGGCAATCGACGCCGAATACACCATGACCAACCCCCAGGCCAGCAGCGCCACCACCACCCACAGCAGGGTCTGGTCAAAACCCAGCACGGCGGCGGGCGTGCTGCGGGTGGGGCTGTAATCGGTGCCGCCCACGCGCACCGGCAGCACATCGGCGGCCTTGCCAGACAGCCCTCCCAGCCAAGCCGTAAGGCGTTGCCATGCACTGGTGGCGGCGGTCATTGCATGCCCTCCAGTTCCTGTCCGGCATCGTGTGCCAGCTCGCGCACGGCGTCGCAGAACACCTGCGCGCGGTGTGCGTAGTCCCGAAACATGTCAAAGCTGGCGCAGGCGGGAGACATCAACACCGCATCGCCCGGACGGGCGTGCTGCGCGGCCAACTGCACGGCGTGCGGCAGCGTCTGCGCATCGACCAGCGCAACACCCGCACCCTGCAGTGCAGCGCGAATCAACGGTGCATCCCGGCCCATCAGAACCACTGCCCGCGCAGAGCGCGCCACCGGCGCTGCCAGCGGCGAAAAGTCTTGCCCCTTGCCCTCGCCGCCCAGAATCACCACGAGGCGGCGATCTGCCCCCAGACCGGACAGCGCCGCCACCGTGGCGCCCACATTGGTGCCCTTGCTGTCGTCGAAATATTCCACGCCTGCCACCACACCAATGGGTTCCACACGGTGCGGCTCGCCGCGGTACTCGCGCAAGCCATACAGCATGGGGGACAAAGCGCAACCCGCCTCACAGGCCAGCGCCAGGGCTGCCAGGGCGTTGATGGCGTTGTGGCGCCCGCGAATGCGCAACGCATCGGCCGGCAGCAGGCGCTGGATGTGCAGCTCGGGCTCTTCGCTGCGGCCGCGCTTGCGGGTTTCGTCCGACTCCAGGGCACGCACCAGCCAGGCCATGCCGCTCACCATTTCGATGCCGAAGTCGCCCGGGCGCCGGGGCATGTCGCCGCCAAATGTGGTGTGCGCGCGCTGCTGAGGTTTTTGCAATTTCACGCGCACGGGCTCCGGCAGCATGGCCATCACCGCTGGTTCGTCGCGGTTGAGCACCATGACTGCGCTCTGCCCGAAGATGCGTGCCTTTGCAGCGGCATAGGCCTGCATGTCGCCATGCCAGTCCAGGTGGTCCTGCGTGATGTTGAGCACCGTGGCGGCCGTGGGCTCAAAGTCCACCACGCCGTCGAGCTGAAAACTCGACAGCTCCAGCACCCACACCTGGGGAAGCGTGCCCGCGTCGATATGGGACGCCAGCGTATCGAGCAACGTGGGGCCGATATTGCCGGCCACGGCCACGGTTTTGCCCGCGCGCTCGACCAGCTGGCCCGTGAGCGAGGTGACCGTGGTCTTGCCATTGGTGCCGGTGATTGCCAGCACCGCTGGCGCATACCCGTGCGCAGCGCGCAGTGCGGCAAGGGCCATGGAATACAAGCTTAATTCGCCTCCAGTGCTTATACCCATTGCGCTAGCAGCTACGAAAACAGGAGCAATTGAGTCAGGACTCAACCCTGGCGAGCGGTACACCGCGTGCAGGCCCTGCCCTTGCACCAGATGCGCACCAAAGGCGCCCGCCACGAAACGCACCTGTGGCAGCTCTTGCTGCAAGGCAGCCAGCTGGGGAGGCAACTGCCGCGTATCGGCCACGGTGACATGCGCGCCGCAGCGCACGCACCAGCGCGCCATGGCCAGGCCCGAAGCACCCAGCCCGAGGATGAGGATGTTCTGGTCTTGCAGCGGCGCCATGCCTTCGCCTGGGCGACCGGCCGGCTCGGCAGGGGCCTGAGCGGGGTCGGCCGCCGATTCGCCACCGTCTTGCGCAGCCATTGGCAACACGGCGGGCGTGGGCTCTGGCGCGGCCACTTCGGCAAAGATCTGCGCCACAAAATCGGCCGCAGCCTTGGCGGCAGAAATGGCCGGGGCCTTGTCCAGGCTCCAGGTGCTGCCACTGCGACCAGCACTTGCTGCGACGCCCGGGGCCTCGTCTGTGACCGCACGCAACTCACCAGCGCCTGCGGCTGGCGCAAGCGGGGAGCTGGGCGCACCCGCCTCTGCCTCCAAAGGCGTGGCCACGGGGTGGGCAGGAAGAATGGGGTCGTTGTCGCTCATCGCAGTTTCAGGGTAGACAGGCCTACCAGGCACAGCAGCATGGTGATGATCCAGAAGCGCACGACCACCTGCGTTTCCTTCCATCCGCTCTTTTCAAAGTGGTGGTGCAGGGGTGCCATCTTCAGCAGGCGGCGGCCTTCGCCATAACGCTTTTTGGTGTACTTGAACCAGGCCACCTGCAGCATCACCGACAGCGCCTCGACCACAAAAATGCCGCCCATGATGGCCAGCACGATCTCCTGGCGCACGATGACGGCGATGGTGCCCAGCGCAGCGCCCAGTGCCAACGCGCCGACATCGCCCATGAACACCTGCGCCGGATGGGCGTTGAACCAGAGAAATGCCAGGCCTGCGCCCGCCATGGCAGCGCAAAAGATCAAGAGCTCGCCGGAGCCGGGGATGTGCGGAAAAATCAGGTATTTCGAATACACCGAGCTGCCGGTGACATAGGCAAACACACCCAGGGCCGAGCCCACCATCACTACCGGCATGATGGCCAGGCCGTCCAGACCGTCGGTCAGGTTGACGGCGTTGCTGGAGCCCACGATGACGAGGTAGGTGAGGATGACAAAACCCAGCACACCCAGCGGGTAGCTGATCTCTTTGAAGAACGGCAACTGCAACCCCGCCTTGGGCGGCAGGTCGAGCGAGAAACCCGACTGCACCCAGCCCACGAAAAGCTCCCACACCTTGGCGTTGGAGCTCTCGGAAATGCTGAACACCAGGTACAGCGCTGCAATCAGGCCGATGACCGACTGCCAGAAATACTTCTCGCGCGAGCGCATGCCCTCGGGGTCCTTGTTGACCACCTTGCGCCAGTCGTCCACCCAGCCAATGGCACCAAAACCCAGCGTGACCAGCAGCACGATCCAGACAAAGCGGTTGGACAGGTCAAACCACAGCAGCGTGGATATAGCAATCGACAGCAAGATGAGCACGCCGCCCATGGTGGGCGTGCCGCTCTTGGACAGGTGCGACTGCATCGCATAGCCGCGAATCGGCTGGCCGATCTTGAGCGAGGTGAGCACGCGGATCACCTTGGGGCCCGCCACCAAGCCAATGAGCAGCGCCGTCATGGCGGCCATCACGGCGCGGAAGGTGAGGTACTGGAACACCCGAAAAAAGCCGAACTCGGGCGACAGACCCTGCAGCCATTGCGACAGCATCAGCAGCATGGGACACCTCCTTGCACGGTACGGCGGGCATCAATGGCTTGCATCATGCGGCGCCTCCGAATGGACGATTTCTTGTTGTTCTGCGTTGGCGACCATCGCGTCCACCACCTGTTCCATCTTCATGAACCGCGATCCTTTCACCAGCACGCTGCCCACCTGGGGCAATGCCTCGAGCACCGCCGCCTGCAGCGATGCCATGTTGTCAAAATGCCTTGCGGCGCCGAACGCCTGGGCGGCGTTGGCCGACTGCACGCCCAGCGCATACAGGTGCGCAATGCCCGCCGCGCGCGCATGGGCGCCAGCCTCAGCGTGAAACTGCGGGCCCTGGTCACCCACCTCGCCCATGTCGCCCATCACCAGCAGCTGCGGTGCGGGCAGTGCGGCCAGCACATCGATGGCGGCGCGCATGGAGTCGGGGTTGGCGTTGTAGGTGTCATCCACCACGGTGATGTCGCGCCCCGCATGCCGCACGCTGAGCGCGCGCGAGCGCCCCTTGACGGGGCTGAATGCAGTTAGGCCGCGCGCAATGGCATCCAGCGAAACGCCGGCCGCCACGGCGCAGGCGGCAGCCGCCAGCGCATTGGTGACGTTGTGCAGTCCCGCAATCTGCAGGGTGCACGACAGCGCCCCGACGGGTGTGGTCATCTCGACCTGCCATTTGCCTTGCTCCCAGCTGGCGCGCCCACACTGCACATCGCCCCCCGCGCCAAAGGTGATGCACCGGCGCGGCGCAGCAAGGCGCGCCCACAGGCCGGTGTAGGCATCACCTGCAGGGAACACCGCCACGCCATCGGCGGGCAGCGCCGCCAGCACCGAGCCGTTTTCTTCTGCCACGGCCTGCACCGTGTGCATGAATTCGAGGTGTTCGCGTTGTGCGTTGTTGACCAGCGCCACCGTGGGCTGCGCGATGGCGGCCAGGGTGGCAATTTCGCCGGGATGGTTCATGCCCATCTCGATCACCGCGGCGGCGTGCTCTGCCCGCAGGCGCAGCAGCGTCAGGGGCACGCCGATGTCATTGTTGAAGTTGCCCTGTGTGGCAAAGGCCGCGTCACCCTTCCAGGCGCGCAGGATGGACGCCACCATCTGCGTCACCGTCGTCTTTCCGTTGCTGCCTGTGATGCCAATCAGGGGCAGGCTGAACTGGGCACGCCACGCGGTGGCCAGCGCGCCCAGCGCAGCCAGGCTGTCGGGCACCTCGATGCCGGGCAGCCCGGCAGCTTCGAGCCCGCCATGGGCCACGGCGGCCACGGCACCCGCATCGCGGGCGTCGGCCAGGAAGGCATTGGCATCAAAGCGCTCGCCCTTGAGCGCCACAAACAGGTCACCCGGCTGCAACGTGCGGGTGTCCGTGTGCACGCGTGCCACCGGTGTGGCCCCATCGCCCACCAGGCGCGCCTGGGGAATGCTTTGGCGAATCCAGTCGAGCGCTTGCTGCAGGTTCATCATGCCCATGTGCTGGCTCCCCGGGCGGTCAAGGCTGCCTGCGCCTGCGCCATGTCGTCGAACGGCCGGCGCACACCGGCCGTTTCCTGGTAATCCTCGTGGCCCTTGCCGGCAATCAGCACCACATCGGCCGCATCGGCTTCGCCAATCGCCAATGCAATGGCGGCAGCGCGATCAGGCTGTGCCCGCACGGTTTCGCCCGCGATCGTGCCTTGCAAAATCTGGTGCAGGATGGCCACGGGCTCTTCGCTGCGCGGGTTGTCGCTGGTCACCACCACCCAGTCGGCATGCTGCTGTGCCACCGCACCCATCAGCGGGCGCTTGCCGGCATCGCGGTCGCCGCCGCAACCGAATACACACCACAGCTGCCCCCCGCGCTCCACGGCCAGCGGGCGCAGTGCCTGCAGGGCCTTGTCCAGGGCGTCGGGGGTGTGGGCATAGTCCACCGCCACCAGCGGCTGCCCCGGCGCCACCAGCCGCTGCATGCGGCCCGGCACGGGTTGCAGTCCAGCGCAGGCCTGCACGGCATCCAACAGCGGCACACCCTGGCTGCGCAGCGTGGCCAAGACACCCAGCAGGTTCAACACGTTGTAGTGGCCAATCACGCGGGTTTGCAATGTCTGCTGCTCTGCGCCTTCCACCACGGTGAAGCGCAGCCCCTGGTCGCCCAGGGCAATGTCCTGCGCCGCCAACCGCGCCGGTCCGTGGGCCGAGATGCTCCACAGATCCAGCGCGCGCCCCGACAGTTCGGAATGCAGCTGCACTCCGGCCGGATCGTCCACGTTGATGACGGCCGCCTGCAGACCCGGCCAGTCAAACAAGGCCCGCTTGGCCAGCCAGTAGTCGGCCATGCTGCCGTGGTAGTCGAGATGGTCCTGGGTGAAATTGGTGAAGATGGCCGTGCGAATTAGCGTGCCATCCAGGCGCGCTTCGGCCAGCCCGATGGAAGACGCCTCGATGGCGCACGCGCCCAACCCCTGATCAACATACTGGCGAAACGCGCGCTGCAGGCGCACCGGGTCAGGAGTGGTCATACCCGTGGATTCAAGGGCTGGCGCAACACCCATACCCAAAGTGCCCACCAACGCACAGCCAGCAAGCGCAGGTAGCTCTCTATTTGATAGTGCATTCAGGGCGCCCGCCAGCCACCACGCGGTGCTGGTCTTGCCGTTGGTTCCCGTCACTGCCAGCACGGCGAGTTGACTGGTGGGGTGATCAAACCACTGTGCGGCAATGGGCCCGGTGGCGCCCTTGAGGCCATGCAATGCGGCCATGTGGTCGCCCGTGAACCCGAACGCCTCCACACCCGACTGCTCCACCAGACAGGCTGTGGCGCCCCGCACCATGGCATCGGCCACATGGGCACGCCCATCGGTGGCGGCGCCCGGCCAGGCAATGAATCCGTCACCCGGGCGAATCAGACGGCTGTCGGTCTGCAAGGTGCCGGTGACGCGCTCACGCAGCCATTGCACGGCGTCATGGGCAGTGGTCAATGTATGCATCACAGCGACTCCTCCACCCCGTCGGTCATGATCTGCGGCTTGACGGCCACGTCCGGCTGCACGCCCATCATGCGCAAGGTCTGCTGCACCACCTCGCTGAACACCGGCGCCGCCACGAGGCCGCCATACACCTGGCCGTTGCTGGGCTCGTCGATCATCACGGCCACGATGATGCGCGGCTTGTCGATGGGTGCCATGCCGGTAAACCAGGCGCGGTATTTGCCGGCGGCGTAGCTTTTGCCCACCTGCTTGCGGGCGGTGCCAGACTTTCCGCCCACCGAGTAGCCCACGGTCTGTGCCTTTTGCCCCGTGCCGCCGGGCCCAGCGGCCATCTGCAGCATCTTGCGCACCTGGTCGGCCGTGCGCTCGGAAAACACGGGCACGCCGATGGCGGGCTCGGTACTTTTGAGCATGGTGGCAGGAATGACGCGCCCACCGTTGGCGAATACGGTGTACGACCGCGCCATCTGGAACAGGCTGGCCGACAGGCCGTAGCCATAGGACATGGTGGCCTGTTCGATCGGGCGCCAGGTCTTGTAGGGCCGCAGACGGCCACTCACCACGCCAGGAAAAGCGAGTTGCGGCTTCTGGCCGAATCCGGCGGCAGAGAAGGTCTCCCACATCTCGCGTGCGGGTATCTGCATGGCGATCTTGGTGGTGCCCACGTTGCTGGACTTCTGGATGACGCCCTCGACGGTGAGCGCACCGTAGTTGTGCGTATCCGAAATGGTGGAGCCGGTGATGGTGAGCCGGCCCGGCGTGGTGTCGATGACGGTGTCTGGCCGCATGCGGCCCGATTCCAGCGCCAGACCGATGGTGAACGGTTTCATGGTGGAGCCGGGCTCGAACACATCGGTCAGCGCACGGTTGCGCAATTGCTCGCCGGTGAGGTTCTGGCGCTTGTCGGGCACATAGCTGGGATAGTTGGCCAGCGCCAGCAACTCGCCGGTGTGCGCATCGAGCACCACCACGCTACCGGCCTTGGCCTTGTGCGCCGCCACCTGATCGCGCAGCTTTTGATAGGCAAAGAACTGCACCTTGCTGTCGATGGACAGCTGCATGTCGCGGCCATCCACCGGCGGCACGGTCTCGCCCACACCTTCGACCACGCGGCCCAGGCGGTCCTTGATCACGCGGCGCGAGCCGGCGCGCCCGGCCAGCTCGCTGTTGAAGGCCAGTTCCATGCCCTCCTGGCCCTTGTCTTCCACATTGGTGAAGCCCACCACATGCGCGGCCGATTCACCCTCGGGGTACTGGCGCTTGTATTCCTTGCGCTGGTAGATGCCCTTGATGTCCAGCGCCGCAATCTGCTGGCCCACGTCCCAATCGAGCTGACGCTTGACCCAGACAAAGGACTTGTCCTCGTCCGCCAGCCTGGCGTTCAGCTCGGCCTGGGACATGCCAAGCAGACGGGCCAACTGCTTGAGCTTGGCACGCACCTCGGGCTTGTCCTGCTCCACATCTTCGGGAATGGCCCAGATGCTGGCCGCCGGCACACTGGAGGCCAGAATGAGCCCATTGCGATCGAGAATCTTGCCCCGATTGGCGGGCAGTTCGAGCGTGCGCGCAAAGCGCACCTCACCCTGCCGCTGAAAAAATGCGTTGCCAAACACCTGCACATAGGCCGCACGCGCTGCCAACCCGGCAAAGCCCAGCGCAATCATGGCAACAATGAACTTGCTGCGCCACACGGGCGTCTTGCTGGCCAGCAGGGGGCTGGAGGTGTAGAGCACGCTGCGGCTCATGGCTGCGACTCCGGCGCGGACGTGACGGCGCCCGCAGGATCAGCGACATACTGGGTGATGGCGGGGGTAGCGGTGCGCATGTGCAACTGGGCCCGTGCCAGCTTTTCCACCCGCAGCGGCGTGGCCTGCGCGCGCTTTTCAACCTGCAGCCGCTGGTGCTCGGTCTCCAGGCGGCGCGACTCAGACACCGCGCGGTCCAGCTGGGTAAACAGCCGGCGCGATTCGTACTGCGTGTGCACCAGATACAGGGCACTGGCCATCACCGCCACCAGCAGGACGAGATTGAGCCGGGTCATGCGGCGACTCCCCGGCTTGCATTGGCGCCAGCGGCGTGCATTGTCAGGCCTCCGTGCGCTCTGCAACGCGCATGATGGCGCTGCGCGAACGGGGGTTGGCTGACACTTCGGCCGCGCTCGGCTTGATCCGGTCCAGCGCGACCAGCTTCATGACCTTGGGCGGAGCAAAAGGCATCCGGCGGTCGTAAACCTCCTTGGAATGCTGCGCAATGAACTGCTTGACGATGCGGTCTTCCAGCGAATGAAAGCTGATCACCACCAACCGCCCGCCAGGCTGCAGCACCGACAGGCTGGCTTCTAGGGCTTGCTGCAGCTCTTCAAGCTCAGCGTTGATGAAAATCCGCAAAGCCTGAAATGTGCGCGTTGCAGGGTTCTGGCCCGACTCGCGGGTCTTGACCGCGCCAGCCACGAGATCGGCCAGTTCGGCGGTGGTTGCAAGAGGCCCCCGTTCCTCGCGCCGAGCAACAATCGCCTTTGCAATGGGGCCAGCAAACCGTTCTTCACCGTAGTCACGTATCACCTCCGCAATCTGTTGAACCTCGGCAGTGGCCAGCCACTGGGCCACGCTTTCGCCCCGCGTGGTGTCCATGCGCATATCCAGCGGGCCATCAAAACGAAAACTGAAACCGCGCTCGGGGCTGTCGATCTGGGGTGAGCTCACCCCCAGGTCCATCAGCACCCCGGCCGCGCTGCCCGGCGGCAAATCCGCCAGATGGCGAAAACCTTCGTGCCGAATGGAAAAACGCGCATCGGTGATGCGCGTTGCCTCGTGGATGGCTTCCGGGTCCTTGTCGAACGCCACAAGGCGCCCCTGTGGCCCCAGCCGCAGCAAAATTCGCCGGGAGTGGCCGCCACGCCCAAAGGTGGCGTCCACCCAGGTGCCGGCAGGCTCGGGGCCCGCGCCGCCCAGCAGCGCGTCCACGGCTTCATCCAGCAGGACGGTGGTGTGTTGCAGATCAGGGGTCACCACGGGCCTTAAAAAGAAAAATCCTTGAACACATCGGGCATTTCGCCCTGCATGGCCTGCGCTTCCTGCGCGTCGTAAGTGGCCTTGTCCCACAGCTCGAAGTGGTTGCCCATGCCCAGCAAGATCGCATCCTTGGCGATACCGGCCGCCTGGCGCAACTCGGGCGACACCAGCACGCGGCCGGTGGCATCCATCTCGACATCCATGGCGTTGCCCAGAAAGATCCGCTTCCACCACTGGGCCGCCATGGGCAGCTGGCCAATGCGTTCGCGAAACTTCTCCCATTCGGGGCGGGGAAACACCATCAGGCAGCCATGGGGGTGCTTGGTGATCGTGAGTTGGCCGGCCGCAGTCGCGCTCAGGACGTCACGGTGCCGGGTCGGCACAGACAGCCGACCCTTCGCATCGAGACTCAGCGACGAGGCACCTTGAAACACTTAACGATTCCCCTACTCGGTTGATACCCCGGAATCCGAAAAACGGAGTCCAAGGGCACTTTTCACCACTTAATTGCACTTTTTTGCACTGTAGCAGGAAAAGCACTCATGACAAGAGGGCTTGCAACAAACTTTTGCAATGAAATCAAGGACTTAGGAGCGTTTTTAGAAGAAGGAAAACAGTAAAACCTGTTATCCAATAAGCACTTACAAGTGCCTACTCAAGTGATACCTGAAGGCAGAACATGCCTCTGCGGGAATGGGCAATCCGATGCAGCACGGGGCGCGAAGCCGCAGACAGCGCTGCGGGGCGCCAAGGCAGCGCAGCGCAGAGGCCGGAACCGCCCAGGCTGCGAATCTGCGTCAGAGGATGTAGCGCGACAGGTCTTCGTCCTGGCTCAGGGTTTGCAGCCGCGTGTCGACATAGGCCGCGTCCACGGTGATCGTCTGGCCAGAAAGGCGCGCCGCATCGAAGCTGACATCGTCCAGCAGCCGCTCCATCACGGTGGACAAGCGGCGTGCACCGATGTTTTCCGTGCGCTCGTTCACATCAAAGGCAATGTGCGCCAGGCGGGTGATGCCTTCAGGCAGGAAGTCGAGCGCAACCCCTTCAGTGGCCAGCAGCGCCTGGTATTGCTTGACGAGCGAGGCGTGTGTCTGCGTGAGGATGGCTTCAAAATCCTGCACCGACAAGGATTCGAGCTCCACCCGGATCGGAAAGCGCCCCTGCAGTTCGGGAATCAGGTCGCTGGGCTTGGACAGGTGGAACGCGCCGGAAGCGATGAACAGGATGTGGTCCGTCTTGACCATGCCGTATTTGGTGGACACCGTGGTGCCCTCCACCAGAGGCAGCAGGTCGCGCTGCACGCCCTGGCGGGACACATCGGCGCCGCTGGTCTCCTGGCGCGCCGCCACCTTGTCGATCTCGTCGATGAAAACGATGCCGTTCTGCTCGGCATTGGCGATGGCGCGGGTGCGGATCTCTTCCTCGTTCACCAGCTTGCCGGCCTCCTCCTCGGTGAGCAGCTTCAGGGCCTCGGCGATCTTGAGCTTGCGGGTCTTGCGCTTGTCCTGCCCCATCTGGCTGAACATGCCACGCAACTGCTCGGTCATTTCCTCCATGCCCGCTGGGCCCATGAGCTCCACCTGCGGGCGGCTTTCGGTCAGGTCAATCTCGATGTCCTTGTCGTCCAGGCTGCCTTCACGCAGCTTCTTGCGAAACACCTGGCGAGCCGTGCTGTCCGTGGCCGGCTCGGTGCCCGCGGCGGCGCGGGCTGGCGGAATCAGCACATCCAGGATGCGTTCTTCGGCCGCATCTTCGGCGCGCGTGCGCACCTTCTTCATTTCAGACTCGCGCGTCTGCTTGACAGCCATTTCCGCCAGGTCGCGGATGATGGCGTCCACATCCTTGCCCACATAGCCCACCTCGGTGAACTTGGTGGCTTCGACCTTGATGAAAGGCGCATCGGCCAGCCGGGCCAGACGGCGCGCAATCTCGGTCTTGCCCACGCCGGTGGGCCCGATCATGAGGATGTTCTTGGGCGTGATTTCGTGGCGCAGGCTGCCCTCAACCTGCTGGCGGCGCCAGCGGTTGCGCAGCGCAATGGCCACGGCGCGCTTGGCACTGGCCTGGCCAACGATGTGGCGGTCAAGCTCGGAAACGATTTCCTGGGGGGTCATGGACGACATGGGAGAAATTCCAGTCAAATATGGCTCTAGCGCTTATGCAATAAGCGCTAACAGCTATGAATAATATAGCAACCCAACACCCGCCATCAAAGCGTTTCGATGGTGTGGTTCATGTTGGTGTAAATGCAAAGTTCACCGGCGATTTCAAGCGACTTCTTGACGATCTCCTGTGCAGACAAATCAGTGTTCACCAGCAACGCCTTGGCTGCGGAGTGCGCATAGGCACCGCCCGAGCCGATGGACACGATGCCCTGCTCGGGTTCGAGCACATCGCCATTGCCAGTGATGATCAGCGAGGCACTCGCGTCGGCCACGGCCAGCATGGCCTCCAGGCGACGCAGCACGCGGTCGGTGCGCCAGTCCTTGGTGAGTTCGATGGCAGCGCGGGTGAGGTGCCCCTGGTGCTTTTCGAGCTTGGCTTCGAAACGCTCGAACAGCGTGAAGGCGTCGGCCGTGGCGCCGGCGAAGCCCGCCAGCACCTTGCCGTGGTAGAGCTTGCGCACCTTGCGCGCCGTGCCCTTGACGATGATGTTGCCCAGGGTGACCTGGCCGTCGCCCCCAATGGCGACCTGCAGGCCCTGGGGCGTCTGGCGGCGCACGCTCAGGATGGTGGTGCCGTGAAACACCGGGTGGTTGTCGTTTGATGAGTCCATAGCTGCGGCAGATGGGGCTTGCCGCCCATTTTGCAAGCACACCTCACAACCTGCACTGGCGAGGCCAGCGGCCGCTGTGCAAGCGAGTGCCTGTGCCTGCGCGGGTTGCCGACGTAGCCCCCGGTCCCGCGCAGGGCGCGCGAGGCAGCGGAAGGCTTGAGCCCCTTCAGCGAGGTGTCACTAATTTTTGCGTGGAACCACCCACGCGTGCTCGTTGACACCGATCACGTTGAAGAAAACCGCCACCAGACGGTGCAGATTGTGGAACTGCACCACATGGCCGTGGGACTGCTGCTCGGCCGCCCAGTTGAGCACCGAGCCGGCGGCGCCAAAATCAATGCGGATAAGCCGGTCGCAGGCAATGGTCAGGGGCTCACCGGGGCGCAGCAGCGCCTCAAATGGTTCCAGCAGGGGCGTGGCATCGCCATCAATGTGACCGCTCAGCGCCGCCGTCCGGGCCGCCTCGGGCGCGGTCTGCACCGCAGAGTCGGCCGCCTCGGGGGCCAGCAGATCCTGCCCGTCGGCCTGCGCACCGGGCACCGGTGCGTTTTCGCTGTCGGAATAGCCGCAACGCGGCGCGGTCCACGAGGGCGGCGAGACTTCAAAGGTTACGCAGTAATCCAGCGCAACCAGCTCGAACTCGTCCGGGCTGGCCATGAGCCGCATGGCCGCCATGCGCAGGCGCCACCACTCAGGGCTGTTGGAGCGGTCGCCCGACTGGGTCTTGCTCTCCAGCAGGGTCTTGAGCGCAGACACGCCGGAAAACACAAACTGCCCGCTGCGATCCGCCCATTGGGTGAACTGGTCGGCCAGCAGCGGCACGGCCGCTTCGTCGATGGCGGTCAGCCTGCCCCAGGCCAGGGTCCAGGGCGATGTGGCACGCCCCAGCGCGGCCTGCAACGCAGCCACCGACGACACCGCCACCGTCGAAGGTGCAGCCCAGCTGAAATCACGCCGTGCCGCCACCGGTGCCGCAGCCGGGGCCGCTGCAGGAGCCAGCCCCAGTTGATCGGGCATCGAAAACCACAGCGGAGCCGACCGGCTGAAGCGCGCGGCAAAATCGATGGCCAGGGTGTCAAAACGGTCTTGCTGGCCTGTCGCACGGTACAGGTCAAACAGCGTCATCCAGATTTCCAGTTGCTGCTGCGGGTCGTCCTGCGCGTGCTGGGCGAGAACATCCAGCAGGCCAGACTCAGCGCCCGCATGGTCGCCATTGGCAAACCGGATGGCGGCTTCTTCTAGATCGGGTTCGTGCACGAATTCCTCCGGTTCGACTGCGGGTTCAGACTCGGCACCAGGGGCTTCGGTACTGAAAGACGCCGCAGGTGCGTCAGCCAGCATGGGGGCGTCCTTGCCGCCAAACCCCGCAATGGCCATGCTGTCATCTGCAAACAAAGGGGCCACCGAGGGCCGGGCCTCCAGCGGAACCTGCAAAGTGCCGGGCGTGGTGGGGGCATAAGCGCGCGCAGCAGCGCCCTCATCGCCCGCGGGCTGCATGCTGGCAGGCTGGGTGGGCGCATCTGCAGACTGCTTGCTCTTCCACCACTGCTGGGACATCTGCGCTTCGATCTCATCGATCTTCTTGAGCGTCACCGCGCGCTCGTCGGGCGAAGCCATGCTGCTCTGAAAGAACGATGGCCTGCCCGTGGGGTCTTCCGCGCGCTGGCCTTGCAACACTTCACGCTGGCGCAGTTTGCGCAACTGATCGAACTCACGCCGGCGCACGAAGTCGTTGCGACGCTTGCGCTCGATCATCTCCTTGAGCATCTGCTTGCTGTACTGGCTCTCCCTGTCGCCCTGGATCGAATCGAGCTCCGTCCAGTTGACCGTGGGGTTGCGCACAAACCGCACCACCTTGGACAGCAGGCCGCCGGGTGTGGTTTCTTCCTTGCTCATAAGCAGTCAGACGGTGTGCGCATGAAGAGTTCAGGCCGGTTCGCCTTCAGTCTCCAAACATTTTTTGTTTGAGTTCACGGCGTTGCTGGGCCTCCAGCGACAGCGTGGCGGTGGGTCGGGCGATCAGGCGTCCCACGCCGATGGGTTCGCCGGTTTCGTCGCAATAACCATAGTCGCCCGAATCGATGCGGCCAATGGATTGCTCGATTTTCTTGAGAAGCTTGCGTTCGCGGTCGCGGGTGCGCAATTCCAGTGCGTGCTCTTCTTCGATGGTGGCGCGGTCGGCGGGATCGGGCACCACCACGGTGTCTTCGCGCAGATGCTCGGTGGTTTCACCGGCACTGTTGTGGATTTCCTGCTTGAGATGGACAAGCTTGAGACGGAAGAACGCCATCTGCTTGTCGTTCATGTACTCGCTGTCGGGCATTGCCATCACTTCGGCGTCGGTCAGCTCTTCGGCCGACTTGGCTTTCCAGTTGTTCGCCAATTTGGGGTCTTTTTTGGCTGCCGTATAGGTGGGATGCACTTGCGCAGTCGTGGGCATGGTGTGTAGATAACTGGCTTTGGCAGCGGTTGAAGCCACCGCCTGTGCCATGGATGGTACGGTCAATTGGGCCAGCCGGGAAGAAGGCCGGGTGCTGCGCACAGGTACTTGACTGCCGGCCTGCAAAGGCTGGGCTGGCACATCTGCCACTGCCGGTGGGGCAACTTTGGGGGTGGCCTTGGCAGTAGCCTTTGCAGCAACCTTGGTTGCCGCTGGGGCGGCGGCAGTTTTTGCCGCGGTTGGGGCCGCTTTTGCGGCTGCCTTGGGTTTGCTGGTTTCGGCTTTCACTGACGGGACTCCTCGCGTAACGGGCTGGCCCGGGCTGCACAGGCAGCCAAGGGCGGGTGGCAAGCCTTCCGGGGTTTTACCGGGGCGCGATTGTATCGACCTGCGCCAAGGCAAACGGGAACGTTGCAGATACAACACAAAAGGATGTAGGGCCATACCCGCCCCACCAGGTGCAATCCGGTCAAACCAGACTCTGCTCCAGCCCCTGCAGAAAGATGTCCTTGGGCAGGTCTATGCCAATGAACACCATCTTGCTGGTGCGCGCCTCACCCTCGGCCCACTGGGGGCCCAGGTCACTGCCCATGAGCTGGTGCACGCCCTGGAAAATCACCTTGCGATCGGTGCCCTGCATGTTCAGCACGCCCTTGTAGCGCAACATGCGCGGACCATAGATGTTGACGATGGCACCCAGAAAATCCTCCAGCTTGGCCGGATCGAACGGGCGGTCTGAGCGGTAAACGAAGCTTTTGACGTCATCGTCGTGATGGTGGTGGTGCCCGTGGCCTTCGTGGCCGTGCTGGTGCGATGGGTGGTTGCACTGCTCGCCATGCACGTGGTCATGGTCGTGATGATCGTGCGCCTCTTCTTCCTCCTTGAGGAAATCGGGGTCGATATCGAGCTTGGCATTGAGGTTGAAGCCCCGCAGGTCCAGCACCTCCTTGAGAGGCACCTCGCCAAAGTGCACGGCCTTGATGGGCGCACGCGGGTTCATGTGCTTCAAGCGATGGATCAGCGCATCGGTTTCCCCGGCGCTCACCAGATCGGTCTTGGACAGGAAGATCTGGTCGGCAAAGCCCACCTGGCGGCGCGCCTCCTGGCGGTCATTGAGCTGCTGGGCGGCATGTTTGGCGTCCACCAGCGTGATGATCGAATCGATCAGGTAGGTTTCGGCGATTTCTTCGTCCATGAAGAAGGTCTGCGCCACCGGGCCGGGGTCGGCCAAGCCGGTGGTTTCGATCACGATGCGGTCGAATGCAAGCAGGCCCTTGCGCTTTTTGGCTGCCAGCAACTGCAGGGTTTCGCGCAGGTCTTCGCGGATGGTGCAGCAGATGCAGCCGTTGCTCATCTGCACGATCTGCTCCTTCGAGTCGGTCACCAGGATGTCGTTGTCGATGTTCTCTTCGCCAAACTCGTTTTCGATGACGGCGATTTTCTGGCCATGGGCTTCGCTCAGCAGGCGCTTGAGCAGCGTGGTCTTTCCGGAACCCAGAAAGCCGGTGAGGATGGTGACAGGAATGAGGGACATGGGAAACCTTGGGAGATGCAACGGGCCGTGCAACCCGCTGCCAAATGGTGTGGCGCTGGGGAGCCAGACCGCAAAAGGGAAGAGTTTAGCGGGGGACCAAAGCCCGTGCCGGACACTGCCAAACCGTGCCACTTGCTGCCGGTACAAGCAACATTTCCCCTATTTCGCTGGCGCCTCGTCCACCGCGCGCAGCATGCGCAGGCCGTTGAACACCACGATCAGGCTGGCCCCCATGTCGGCAAACACGGCCATCCACATCGATGCGCCGTTGAACAGCGCCAGGAACAAAAAGACCACCTTGATGCCCAGCGCCAGGGCAATGTTCTGCCAGAGCACGGTGCGGGTCTGGCGCGACAGCCGGATGAGCTGGGGAATGCGCCGCAAATCGTCGTTCATGATGACCACGTCGGCGGCCTCCATGGCCGTGTCGGTACCGGCGGCCCCCATCGCGATGCCGATGTCTGCCCGGGCCAGTGCAGGGGCATCGTTGATGCCGTCCCCCACCATCGCCGTGAGGCCATGGCGCGCCTGCAGGGCCTCAATGGCCGCCAGCTTGTCTTGTGGCAGCAGGTTGCCCTGCACCTCATTGAGGCCTGCCTGGGCGGCGACGGTGCGGGCGGTCACGGTGTTGTCACCCGTCAGCATGACCGGCACCACGCCCAGCGCATGCAGCGCGGCCAGTGCTTCGCGCGAGCTGTCCTTGATGGTGTCGGCCACGGCAAACAAGGCCAGCACAGCGGCATCGGTCGCCAGCAGTGTCACCGTGCGCCCCTGTGCCTCGTGGGCGGCCAGCCGCGCCTCGATGCCGGGGTTGCACAGACCCAGCTCCTCCATCAGGCGGTGGTTGCCCAGCACCAGCCGCTGCCCTGCGACACGGGCCTGCACACCGCGCCCCGGCAGCGCCGTGAAGGCTTCCAGCGCACCGCCAGGTGCCGCGCCAGGGGCCGCACCCTGCGCCGCTGCCAGCCCCTGCGCAATGGCCCGCGATACCGGGTGGTCGGAATGCCCCGCCAGATCGCCCGCCCAGCGCAGCACCTGCGCCGAAGCCACCGGGGCGTTCCCCTCTGGCGACGGCAGCACCTCGGTGGCCACCAGCCGGGGCCTACCTTCGGTGATGGTGCCCGTCTTGTCGAGCGCTATCGCCTTGATCTGGTGGGCGGTTTCCAGATAGACCCCACCCTTGATAAGAATGCCGCGCCGCGCGGCCGCCGCCAGGCCGCTCACCACCGTGACGGGCGTGGCGATGACCAGGGCACACGGGCAGGCAATCACGAGCAGGACCAGGGCCTTGTACAGCGCCTGCGTCCATGCCACATCCACCAGCCAGGGCATGAGCACTGCCACTGCCACGGCCAGCGCAAACACCACGGGCGTGTAGATGGCGGCAAACTTGTCCACAAACTGCTGCGTGGGCGCGCGGCTTCCCTGGGCCTGCTCGACCGCATGGATGATGCGGGCCAGCGTGGTGTTGCTGGCCGTGGCCGTGACCCGCATTTCCAGGGTGCCGGTGTCGTTGATGGTGCCGGCAAACAGGGTGTCGCCCACGGTCTTGTCCACGGGCATGCTCTCGCCCGTCACCGAGGCCTGGTTCACCGCACTCGCGCCCGCGATGACCACGCCATCGAGCGGCACGCGCGCGCCCGGCCGGATGCGCACCACGGCGTCCAGCGCCACGCTGGCCGCCGCGGCCTGCTGCCAGGCGCCGTGGGGCTGGCGCACCTCGGCCGTGTCGGGGGCCAGGTCGAGCAGGCCCTTGATGGCGTTGCGCGCCCGGTCCACCGAACGCGCCTCGATCAGCTCGGCCAGGGCATACAGCGCCATCACCATGGCGGCCTCGGGCCACTGGCCGATGACAAACGCCCCGGTCACGGCCACGGTCATCAGCGCATTGATGTTGAGCCGCCCCCGCCCGAGCGCAGCAACGCCCTTGCGGTAGGTGGAAAAACCGGCCAGCCAGATGGCGGCAGCGGCCAGCGCCATGCCCGCCACCTGAAACTCCCGCGTCTCTGGCGCCCAAAAAGCCAGCAGCTCGGCGGCCACGGCCAGCCCCAGCGCCAAGCCCAGGCGCCCCAGGCCCCCGGCGCCCAGCTGGTGGCTGTGCGCCTGCGCGCCCTTGCCCACAACGTTTTGTGCCAGGGGCTGCGGATCAAACCCTGCCCGCCGGATGGCCGCCAGGATTTGCGGCATGGCCGACGGCAGCGCATCGATGGCCAGCGTGCGGGCAGCCAGCTGAAAATGCAGGCCGCGCAGGCCCGAAACACCCGCCAACGCGTGGCGAATCTCGCTTTCCTCGGCCGCGCAGTCCATGGATGCGATGCGAAAAACAGTTCCATGGCCGGCACCCGGCGCGGTGCTTTCAGCGCCCTGCCCGGCGGCCGGTGCAGGGGGCGGAGCGGACGGCGTGCACGAACAATGGCCGCAGGCATCCGCCGGAGCGGGAGGTGTGTGGGGAGATGGGCTCATGGTTGCTTTCCTTGCTTGCCGCTATTGGAAACCCTGATGCCACTTCAGAGTCAAGCACGCCCGAGGCGTACCATCGCCGCACCTCCACCCCTGCGGCGCACCCCATGAAAATCGGCGAGCTGGCCACCCTGACCCACACTCCGGTCGAAACCATCCGGTATTACGAACGCGAGGGCTTGCTGCCCCAGGCCGCCCGCACCGGGGGCAACTACCGCATCTACAACGAGGCCCAGGCCACACGCCTGTCGTTCATACGGCATTGCCGGGGCCTGGACATGACGCTGGACGAGATCCGCACGCTGCTGCGCTTCAAGGATGCCCCCACCCGCAACTGCGGCGATGTCAACGCCCTGCTGGACGCGCACATCGGCCATGTGGCTGCGCGCATCCGTGAGCTGCGCCTGCTGGAAAAGCAGCTCAAGAGCCTGCGCGAGCAGTGCCACGAGGCGCAGGACGCCGCCCACTGCGGCATTCTCAACGAGCTGACCGACATCGCCAGCCGGCCGGGCCGCCCCAACGCGGGCCATGTGCACGGCACGCATGCCCGCTCGGCGGCGCACAAGGCGGCGCCGGCGCCGGCGCTGCAAAAAACGGGCAGCTAGCCGGCTCCGTCAGCCCTTGCGCATCACCACCAGGCCCTTGAGGTATTCGCCCTCGGGAAACTCCAGCGTCATCGGATGGTCGGGCGCGCCGCCCAGGCGCTCCAGGATGTAGCCGTCCACCCCGGCATCGGCGCCTGCCGACGCCACGATTTTGTGGAACAGGTCGGCGCTGATGCCGCCTGAGCACGAAAACGTGAACAGCACCCCGCCCGGCGTCAGCAGTTGCAGCGCCAGCCGGTTGATGTCCTTGTAGGCCCGCGCGGCGCGGTCGGCATGGGCGGCGGTGGGGGCAAACTTGGGCGGGTCGAGCACGATGGCATCAAAACGCTGCCCCTCCTTGAGAAACTGGCGCAGCGAGGCGTTCACATCGGCGTCCATGAAACTCGCCCGGTTCACGTCAAAACCATTGAGCGCCACATGCGCCCGTGCGCGCTCCAGCGCCGGACCGGATGAATCGATCGAGACCACCTGACCACCCGGCGCGCCGCCTTCTGCCTCGGCCGCGCGCATGCCCGCCAGCGCGGCCACGCTGAAGCCGCCGGTGTAGCAAAAGCAGTTGAGCACGCGCTGAAAACCCAGGCGCCGGGCGTAGTCGGCAAAGCGCTTGCGGCTGTCGCGCTGGTCCAGATAAAAACCGGTCTTGTGGCCCTCTGCAATGTTGAGGGTGAGCTGCCACTGGTGCTCATGAATGGTCAGCTCCACGGGCGGCGCCTCGCCCCCGGCTACCGGCCCGCCGCGCAGCCAGCCCGTGGCGGGCTCCAGGCCTTCCAGGGCGCGCACGCTGGCGTCCGAGCGCTCGTACAGGCGGGTGAGGCCCGTTGCCTGGAGCAGTGCGTCCGCAATCACCGCCTTCCAGCGCTCGGTGCCCGCGCTGGTGAACTGCGCCACCAGCGTGTCGCCATAGCGGTCCACGATCAGGCCGGGCAGGCCATCCGATTCGCCGTGCACCAGCCGCACGCCATCACTTTGCACATCAAAACGGGCTCTAGCGCTTATAGAACGTGCGCAAGCAGCTATGAAAAACGGAGCATCAATGCGCTGCGCTTCGTCAAAGCTCCACACCCGCGCACGGATGCGCGACGCAGGGCTGAACGCCGCCCAGGCCAAAAACTGCCCCTCATGCGACTCCACGCGCACCGTCTCGCCACTGTCGCCACTGCCTTTGGCGATGGCGCTTTCAAAGATCCAGGGGTGGCGGCGCTACAGCGAGCGCTCTTTGCCGGGGCGTAGACGGAGGGTTTTCATGGGGCAATTGTCGGTGGTTTGCGCCCGGCCATGCCACCCCGCCCCGGCGCTGTGTCTGCGATTACTTGCGCCGCGCCCGCGGGTGCGCCGCGTCATACACCTTGGCAAGGTGCTGAAAGTCGAGCCGCGTGTAGACCTGCGTGGTAGTGATGTTGGCGTGGCCCAGCAGCTCTTGCACGGCGCGCAGGTCGCCGCTGCTTTGCAGCAGGTGGCTGGCAAACGAGTGGCGCAGCATGTGCGGGTGCACGGGCGTGGTCAGGCCCGCCTGCTGGCTGCGCTGGCGCAGGCGCAGCCAGACCGACTGGGCCGTGAGGCGCGCACCGCGCTGGCCCACGAACAAGGCCCCATCGAGCCGCGCTGATCCCTCACCGCCAAACGGCGTGGCGCGCAGCGCCAGCCAGGCCTGCAGTGCCGCCACGGCGGCGCTGCCTACAGGCACGCTGCGGCGCTTGCTGCCTTTGCCGAACACATGGGCCTCGCAGGCCTGCAGGTCGATCCAGCCGCGGCCGTGGCGCTGGGTGTCGGGGCCGGGCACGGCATCCAGCCCCACCAGCTCACCCACGCGCAGGCCGCAGCCGTACAGCAGCTCGACCATGGCGGCATCGCGCGCCTCCAGCCAGGGGTCGGCGCCGGCGTGGTCAAACTCGGCCAGGCGCACGGCGTCGTCCACGCCCAGCGCCTTGGGCAGGGGCTTGGGTGCCTTGGGCGCACGCACGTCCTGCACGGGGTTGTGGGCCATCAGGCCCTGCCGGCCGGCCCAGGTGAAAAAACCGCGCCAGCCCGACAGGATGAGCGCAATACCGCGCCCGCTGCGCCCTGCGCTGTGCATCTGGGCCACAAAGCGGCGGATGTGCGCTGTCTGCAATTGCAGCAACGGCACATTCACGCCCGCCGCCAGCTGCGCAAGCCGCTCCAGATCAAGGGTGTAGAGCGTGAGGGTGCGCGCGGCCAGGCGCTTTTCGAAGCGCGCATGGTCCAGGTACCGCTGCACATCGGGATCGGCAGGGAGCGGCGTGGCTGGTGCTTCAGGCATGGGCTCAGTGCCCGTAAAGCGGCATTGGGCGCCCCAAATCCACCACGGCACCGCACTGCAGCAAGGTGCGTACCGGGCCGCTGGTGGCGCCGGCCCGGGGGGGCCGCGCGAAGTGCCGCAGAGGGGAGTTCACCGCAAGCGCATCAGTGCGGCGCTGGCCAGCTCGGCCAGGCGCGTCAGAAATTCGGTGCCCATGGTGGCGTCAAAACGCTGCGGGTCGGGCGAGCCCAGCACCAGCAGGCCAAAGGCCGGCGTGGCGCTGTCCACGGTGCCCTCGCGCAACGGCAGCAGGGCCAGCGACTGGGCGGCCTCACCGTCGCCGTGCGCCAGCCAGGCCGCAGACTCGAAACCCAGGTTGGGGCCGCAAAACGGCATGGTCAGCGAGGTGGCAAAGGCCCTCGAATCCTCGCTGGCGCCCTGGGTGAAATCGGCGTCAATATACGGCCCCGCCACACCCCACACCCGCACGGCAGCCTGCGGCACATCGAACAGGGTTTGCAGGCCGTCCACCAGGGCGTGGGGCAGGTCCATGGGGTCACGCACCTGCAGCAGGGCACCGGTCCATTGGTGCACCTTGGCGGCGATGGCCGCATTCTCGTGGCTGTGGCGCACCATTTCCATGATGCGCAGCTCCAGCCCCTTGATCTTCTCGCGCAGCATTTCGGCCTGGCGTTCTTGCAGGCTCACGGCGCGGGCTCCGTGCGGGCTGGTGATTTGTACGCTGGCCAGCACCTCGGCGTGGCGCTCGAAGAATCCGGGCGTCTGGGTGAGGAACTGGGCGATGTCGTCTTCGGTGATCGGTGGGATGTGGGAGCTGGTGGTCATGGCGTGTCAGGGAGTTCGATCTGGCCTTCAAATACCGAAGTGGCCGGGCCAGTCATGAAAACGGAATCGGCCTCCTGGCCGCTCCAGGCGATGGTGAGCAGGCCGCCGCGCGTTTGCACGTCTACCTGCGCGTCAAGCAGCCCCAGGCGTACGCCCGCTGCCACGGCGGCACAGGCGCCGGTGCCGCAGGCCAGGGTTTCGCCCGCGCCGCGCTCGAACACACGCAGGCGCACATGGCTGCGGTCCACGATCTGCAGGTAACCGGCATTCACCCGCTTTGGAAAGCGCGGGTGCGATTCGATCAGCGGGCCGGTCTGGGCCACGGGCGCGGTGTCCACATCGGGCACCAGTTGCACGGCGTGTGGATTGCCCATGGACACAACCGCTATCAAAATAGAAGCATCTTGCGCATATCCAGCAAGCGCTAGAGGCCATTTTTGCCCTGAACCCTGCGCCACGGGCGTGAGGCCGGTCGCGTCAAAGGGCACCAGCGCGGCATCGAACACCGGGCGGCCCATGTCCACCGTCACGCGGCCGTCGGGCGTGAGCCGGGGCGCAATCACGCCGGCCAGCGTCTGCACGCGGATGGTGTCCTTGGCGGTCAGGCCCTTGTCATGCACATAGCGCGCAAAGCAGCGCGCACCGTTGCCGCACTGCTCCACCTCGCCGCCATCGGCGTTGTGGATCACGTATTCGAAATCGATGCCCTCGCCCGGCGACGGCCGCACGGTGAGGATCTGGTCGGCACCCACGCCAAAGTGGCGGTCTGCCAGCAGGCGGTAATGCGCCGGCGTCAGGCCCAGGCGGCCCCGGGTTTCGTCGAGCACCACGAAATCGTTGCCCGCGCCCTGCATTTTGGTGAAGCGAATCTTCATGGGCCGGATTATCGTCGCTGGGCTGCCAATCACCTCGGCCAGCACCGGTTTCACTGCCGGGCTAGGCTTGCGCTCTTTCGGCGCCGCTTGGGACGCCACCCGCAAGGAGTCCTCCATGCCCCATCTTTCCGCCTTTGCCATCACCCACAAATGGCCCGCGCAGCACCCGGACCGCATCCAGCTGTATTCGCTGCCCACGCCCAACGGCGTGAAGGTGTCGATTGCGCTCGAAGAGATGGGCCTGCCCTACGAGCCGCATCTGGTGCGCTTTGAGACCAACGACCAGACCTCACCCGAGTTCTTGTCGCTCAACCCCAACAACAAGATCCCCGCCATCCTCGACCCCAACGGCCCCGGCGGCCAGCCGCTGGCGCTGTTCGAGTCAGGCGCCATCCTGCTGTATCTGGCCGAGAAAACGGGCCAACTGATGCCGCAGGATGCCGCAGTGCGCTACCAGACCATCCAGTGGCTGATGTGGCAAATGGGCGGCGTGGGCCCCATGTTTGGCCAGCTGGGCTTCTTTCACAAGTTTGCCGGCAAGGACTACGAAGACAAGCGCCCACGCGACCGCTACGTGGCCGAATCGAAGCGCCTGCTGGGTGTGCTGGAGCAGCGCCTGACGGGCCGCCGCTGGGTGATGGGCGAGGACTACACCATCGCCGACATCGCCATCTTTCCGTGGGTGCGCAACCTGGTGGGTTTTTATGGCGCGGGCGAGCTGGTGGAGATCGAGCGCTTTGTGCAGGTGCAGCGGGCGCTGGCGGCGTTTGGGGAGCGGCCTGCCGTGCAGCGCGGCCTGGCCGTGCCCGGCCCGCATTGAGCTTTGCAGGCAACCCGGCAAAGCTCAGTCGTCCGACGAGAAACCCGATGCGGCCACCACCGGCGCCCAGCGGTCGCGCTCCTGCGCGAGCTGGCGCGCATAGTCATCCGGGCCCGAGGCAATGGGCTCGAAACCCAGCTTGGCCAGGGTCTCGATCACGGCCGGGTCCTTGATGGCGGCGCGGGCCAGCTCGGCCAGGCGTTCGACCAGCGCGGGCAGCGTGCGCGCAGGCAGGAACAGGCCGTAGCTCTCCACACCCTGGATACCGGCAAAGCCCTGCTCCTCGAACGTGGGCACCTCGGGCAAAAAACGCGAGCGGCGCGCATCTGTCACGCCCAGCACCCGCACCCGGCCAGAGGGCAAATGCGGCAGGCAGTCGCCCACGCTGAAGCACCCCGAGGCCACCTGCCCACCCATCAGGTCCTGCAGGCCCGGGGCTGCGCCGCGGTAGGGCAGGTGCGTGAGCGCAACGCCCGCTGCCCGCGCAAACTGGTTGCCCAGGAAGTGCGGCATGGCCCCGGCGGCCGGTGACGCATAGCCCTGCGGCTCGGGCTGGGCCTTGGCCCAATCGGCAAACTGGCGCAACGTGCGCACCGATTCGGGCACCTTGGGTCCGACCATGAAGCCGCAGGTGGACAGCGCTACGGGCGACACGGCGATCGCATCCGTGGCCGGCTTGTACTGCAGGCGCTTGAACACATGGGGGTAGATGGTGAACATCGACGAAGGGCTGAGCAGCATGGTCAGGCCGTCGGGCGCCGCATCCTTGAGCGTGGTCACGGCGATGCGGCCGCCGGCGCCCACCTTCTGTTCCACCACCACGGTGCCCAGGCGTGGGCGCCAGGTTTCCGCCAGGCGGCGCGCCGTGGCGTCCACCGAGCCCCCGGCCGGAAAGCCGACCAGGATGCGGGGCGAGCCCGTCTGGGCGCGGGCGCCGAGCCCGGCGGAGGCAAGAGCGGCCGCGCCCAGTGCGCGGCCCAGGTTCCAGCCGAGCTGGCGGCGGTTGATCGGATGCATGCAGGGGTCTCCTTGAGGGGGTTTTCAGGGTGTGGGAACAAACCCGGAGGGGCGAGCGCCGTTGCTCACCCGGACGGTGGCATGGGGGTGGCGAGTGCGTTGGCGGCGGCAGCCAGCCGGTCGAGCAGGCGGCGCAGCTGCGGCCCCTCGTCGCCCAGCGCGGCCAGCAGCGCCTCGTCGTGGGTCCGCACCTGGGCGGTCACGCTCTCCAGCAGCGCCAGGCCGGCCGGGGTGGGGTGAACAGTCCAGGAGCGGCGGTCCAGAGGGTCGTCGGCACGCTGCACCCAGCCTTGCTCGCACAGCCAGTCGGTCAGACGCATGCCGCCACTGCGGTGCAGGCCCATGGCGTCGGCCAGCAGGCCCTGGCGCAGGCCCGGGTTCTGCGCCACCAGCACCAGGGCCGCAAAGCGCTGCGGGCTCACATCCGCACGGTCCACGCTGCGTTGAAAGTGCAGGTACAGGGCGTTCTGCGCCCGGCGCAGCGCGTAGCCCAGCAACTCGTCGAGCACGCCATAAGCCAGGCCGGGCAACGGCCGCAGCTCGGCCTGGGCCCGGTCGGCTGGCTGGGCGCTGCGCGCGGGCCTGGCGGCAGCGGTGCGGCCCGCAGGTGCGCTGAACTGGGGTTTGCGACGGCTTGCATTTTTTAGTTGCATAGCGCAACAATATCGGTGAATTTTGATGTGCGTCAACCCCAAAAACCCGGAGACACCCTATGAACCCCTCCCGCTCCATCGTTGTGGCCGGCGGCGGCATCGGCGGCCTGACGGCGGCCCTGGCCCTGGCCGCGCGCGGCCACCACGTTACGGTGTGCGAAGCCGCCGTTCAGCCGCGCCCGCTGGGCGTGGGCATCAACCTGCTGCCGCATGCGGTGCGCGTGTTCGCCGGCCTGGGTTTGCTGCCCGCGCTGGAAGCCATGGCCGTGCACACGCGCGCGCTGGTGTTCGCCAACCGGCACGGGCAAACCATCTACGAAGATCTGCGTGGCCTTGCCGCGGGCAGCAGCCATCCGCAGCTCAGCATTCACCGCGGTCACCTGCAGATGCGGCTGTGGGACGAGGCCGTGCAGCGCCTGGGGCCGGCCCAGGTGCGCACCGGCGAGCGCGTGGTGGCCGCGCGCGAAACCGCCAACGGCGCGGTGGCCGAGATCCTGCACGCCGACGGCACGCGCAGCGAGCGGGCCTGCGACATCCTGGTGGGGGCCGACGGCATCCACTCGGCGCTGCGCCAGCAGTTTTACCCCGACGAGGGGGCCCCGCGCTGGAACGGCATGATGATGTGGCGCGGCACCACGCTGGCGCGGCCCTTTCTGGACGGCCGCACCATGGTGCAGGCCGGTCACCGGCGGGCGAAGTTCGTGGTCTACCCGATCGAGCCGGTGCGCCCAGACGGCCTGCAGCGCATCAACTGGATCTGCGACCGCCGCCTGCGCGAAGACGGGTTTGGCGGCGGCCTCACGGCCCCCAGCCGCGAGGACTGGAGCAAGCCCGGCTCGCTGGACGACCTGCTGCCCACTTTCGGCAGCTGGCGCTTTGCCTGGCTCGACGTGCCCGGACTGATCCGCGCGGCCGAGCAGATCCTCGAATGGCCCATGGTGGACCGCGACCCCCTGCCGCGCTGGCGCCATGGCCACACCACGCTGCTGGGCGATGCGGCGCACCCGATGTACCCCATCGGCTCGAACGGTGCGACGCAGGCCATTCTGGACGCAGCCGCGCTGGCCGATGCGCTGGACGGCCATGCCAGCATCACCGCCGCGCTGAATGCCTATGAGGCCGCCCGCCTGCCCATGACGCGCGACATCGTCGCCATGAACCGCCGCGAGGGGCTGGACGCGATCCTTGACATGGTGGAAGAAGCTGCGCCCGAAGGCTTTGCGCACATCGAAGACGTGACCGACCCGCGCGTGCTGGCCGAATGGGTGCAGGCCTACAAGAGGGCCGCAGGCCACCAGGTGGCCCGCCCGCAAGCCGCCCACTGAGCAACCGCCTTGGAAGGCAAGCGCAATGGTGCGCTGGATCACAAGTGGAGCGATGCGTAGCTATCGCGTCAAGCATCGTCAGCAGTTTGCGCATGCAGGGCATGAGCGCGACCTTGTTGCACTTGCCGGCGGCCAGTGAGTGCTCGACGCTTTTATGGTCCGGCCTGCCGTGCGGCGCGGGCTGGTCCTACCCGCGCGGGACTGAGAAAACTCACTCGAGCAGCAGCACATCGATGCGCGGCACCACGGCCAGCCGCGCAGGCAGGCCGATGGTGCCGATGCCCCCGGTGACGAACAACGGACCCGCCTGCGTGGTGTACAGGCCCTCAAACCAGCCCTGCGCGCTCATGCCCGGCAGCACCAGTTGGCGCGTGACCCAGGGCAACATGATCTGGCCGCCGTGCGTGTGGCCGCTGACCACCAGGCTGGCGCTGCCCGCTGGCAGCAGTGCTGCCGTGTCGGGCTGATGGGCCAGCACCAGCCGGGGCGCCGTGGGCGTGCCCGGTGGCAGCAGCCGGGCCATTTCGCCACGCGGCTCCCCGCCCCACAGGTCGCTCAGGCCCATCACATCCCAGCCCTGAAATTGCAGGCGCCGGCCATCCAGCACCTGCACGCCGTGGTCCTGCAATGCCTGGCGCAGTGCCTGTGCCAGCGGTGGCCCGGGCGCCCCGGTATCGTGGTTGCCCAGCACGCCCCACACCGGGTGGCGCAGCCGGGAAAACGGCTGCAGCAGCGCATGCAGGTCGCGCGGCGGGTCGTACGTCCAGTCGCCAGCCACCACCACGGCATCCACGTCCAGCGCATTGAGCCGGTCGACCAGCCGCTCAATCTGCCAGCCCCGCACGAACAGGCCCGCATGCACATCGGCCACCAGCGCCAGCCGCAGCGGCGGCAGCTTTGCGGGCGTCTGCAGGTGCAGCCGGTGTTCGCGCACGGTCAGCAGGCGCGGCTCCACCAGGCCGCTGTAGGCCACCAAAGCCAGCGCAGCCAGCCATGCCAGCCGCAGCATGCTGCGCCCCGCCGGCTGGCGCAGGCACAGCAGCGCGGCGCCACACCAGGGAATCACCGCCCACACGGCCCAGAAGATCCAGAGCTTGAGCAGCACGACACCTTCGCGCCCGGCATCAGTCCAGCTTTCTTCCCGATCCAGCCAGGCCAGCACCACCGACAGCAGCAGCCATGCCCAGCCCACGCCTGCCAGCGCGCGACGCACCTGCGCGGTGCGGGAAGTAAAGGCCGAAGAAAACGGGGGTCGATCCATCGTGGGTTGTCGCTTCATCAATGAGGGCGACGCATTGTGCCCGCGCCCCTCCTGCCGCCCTGCCCATAATGCAGTCCATGACACGTCCCAGCCAGCTACTGCACCCCCACCGCGAACCCGTTGCCACCCGCCCCGCCGCCACCGTGCTGCTGCTGCGCGATACGCCGGACAACGGCGGTCTCGAAGTGCTGATGACCCGGCGCTCGGGCACCGCCAGCTTTGCACCCGGCGCCTACGTGTTCCCCGGCGGTGGCATCGACGCGCTCGATGCTTCGCCCGAGACGCACGCTGCCGCCGACCGCCGACCGGCGCAGGGCGACCTGCACCTCACGCAGGCCATTGCCGCCATCCGCGAGAGCTTTGAAGAGCTGGGCGTGCTGCTGGCGCGCCACACCGGTGGCCCCCGCAAAGGGTTGATGGCCGACGCACACGACATTGCCGCCATCAACCGCCACCAGCCCTTTGCTGCACAGTGCACCGCACGCGGCCTGCGCCTGGCGGCCGACAGCGTGTACCTGCTGGCCCACTGGACGGGTGACCGCGACCTGCCCCGGCGCTTTGAGGTGCCTTTTCTCGTGGCCCGCATGCCCGAGGGCCAGGAGCCCGTGGCCGACGAAACCGAGCAGTTCGAGCCCGTGTGGGTGCGCCCGGCCGATGCGCTGGCGCGGCACGAGGCGGGCCAGTTCTTCATGATCTATCCCACCATCCGCACACTGCAGCGGCTGGCCAAGTTTGACGCCACCCAGGCCGTGCTGGATGCCGTGGCGCACGAACAACCTCTGTGGGTAAGCTGCCCGCGCGCCGGTTTGCTGGGCGGCACGGAAGCGCGCTACATGGAGGACGAGATGCCGTTTGGCGAGCTGGCGCTGGTGTGCCCCGACGGGCAGATCGTGCACCCGCTCGACTGGCAGACCGAACGGGCCGTGCCGCTGCTGCGCAACGTGCAGCGCCTGACCGCCCCCAACCCCGGCGTGATGACCGGCCCCGGCACCAACAGCTACCTGGTGGGCGACCCGGCCACCGGCTTCATCGCCATCGACCCCGGCCCGGCCGATGCCGAGCACCTGGACAAACTCTGGCGCGCTGCCGGGGGCGACATCCGCATGATTGTGTGCACCCACTCGCACCCCGACCACTCGCCAGGCGCCGCGCCGCTGCAGGCGCTGTGCGTGCAGGCGGGCCGCGCTGCGCCGCCCATTCTGGGCCTGCCCTCGGCCCCCACCGCGCGCGCGGCCAGCGCCTTCACGCCCGACCGGGCGCTACAAAATAATGAGCTGCTGGCGCTTATGGGAAAAGCGCCAGAGGGCAAAATCACCCACACCCTGCAGGTCATCCACACACCCGGCCACGCGGCCAACCACCTGTGCCTGCTGCTGCAGGAAGACGGCCTGCTGTTCAGCGGCGACCACATCCTGAACGGCAGCACCACCGTGATCGACCCGCCCGACGGCAACATGGCCGACTACCTGGATTCGCTGGACCGGCTCGACGCCTTGTGCGCCGAACACAGCGTGGAATTCATCCTGCCGGCCCATGGCCATGTGCTGGGAGGCCCGATCAACGGCGCACGCAGCGCCATTGCCAAGCTCAAGGCCCACCGCCTGGCGCGCGAGGCCAAGGTGCTGGCCGCCATGCAGGCGCTGCCCGATGGCAGCATGGAAGACTGGGTGCAGCACGCGTACGACGACGTACCCCCGCGCATGTGGCCGGTGGCCCAGCGCTCGCTGCTGGCGCACGTAGAACGTATCCGCTCACAGCAGCCCGGCAACAACTGAACAACAAGAACAGCTCCCAACCGCATTCATTCAATGACCGACAAGAACCCCGACCCCACCCACATCCGCCTGGCCAAGCGCGTGGCCGAACAACTGAACTGCTCGCGCAGCACGGCCGAGCAATTCATCGAAGGCGGCTTTGTGAGCGTGGACGGCCAGGTGGTCGAAGCCCCCGGCGCCCGCGTGCGCCCCGACCAGGCCGTAACGGTGGCGCAAGACGCCAGCCTGCTGGAGCTGACCCCGGTCACGCTGCTGCTGCACAAGCCGGCGGGGTTTGAAGCAGGCCTGGGCGTGCCAGCCGGGCAAGCGGCCCACGCCAGCCGCAGCCAGGGCGCCACCCCGGCCACCACGCTGCTGAATGCGGCATCGCACCTGGGCGACGATGCCTCGGGCATCCGCGTGCTGCAGCGCCACTTCAAGCAGCTCGAATGCTTCACCCCCCTGCCCACCGAGGCCAGCGGCCTGGTGGTCTACACGCAGGACAAGCGCATTGCGCGCAAGCTGGCCGAAGACATCGAATCGCTGGAGCAGGAGTGCATCGTCGAGGTGAAGGGCAACATCGCACCCAACGGCCTGCAGCGCCTGTGCCACGGCCTCTCATTCAACGGCCGCCCGCTGCCCCCCATCAAGGTGAGCTGGCAAAGCGAGACCAAGCTGCGCTTTGCCCTCAAAGGCATCCGCCCCGGGCAGATTCCGGCCATGTGCGATGCCGTGGGCCTGACCGTGGTGGCCCTCAAGCGCATCCGCATCGGCCGCGTGCCACTGGCCAAGGTGCCCGAGGGGCAGTGGCGCTATCTGCAGCCGTGGGAGCGGTTCTAAGACGTTTTTGGCACATGGCGCCATAGCGCGACGCGGTTGCGCAGCATCATCAAAAACAATAGCTGCAATCGCTTACTCCACAAGCACAAACGCCCATTTTGATGAAGACTTTTTACCACCACCGCTGATACACTGCGCTGCAACTCTGGAGGGAGTTCATGAACCACAACGATTCAGGCAGTGCAGCGCAACTGCCCCCCAACCTGGCCCTGCAGAGCATCGAGGCCCATCCCCTGGAATTCACCGGCAGTGGCGGCGAATATTTCCGCGTGTGGATCGTGAATGTGCTGCTGGGCATTCTCACGCTGGGTTTCTACACCCCCTGGGCACGCCGGCGCACGGCCCAGTATTTCTATGACCACAGCATGGTGGCCGGCAGTCCGCTGGAGTTCACTGCGCAGCAGCGCAAGATGGTGATGGGCTTTGTGATGCTGGTGCTGCTCACCGTGGCCTACAACATTGCCGCCGAGTCGGGGCAGGACACGGCGGTGGCGCTGTTTCTGTTGGCTGGCGCGGTGCTGGCGCCCTTCATCTGGGCCAGTGCCATGCGTTTTCGCCTGGGGGCCACGCGCTGGCGCGGCTTGCGACTGCAGTTCACCGCCAGCTGGCGCGAGGTTTATACCGCCAGCTGGCCGGTGTTTGCCCTGGCGCTGGTGTGGATGGCCGTGGTGTTCGGGCTGCAGGCCCTGGCGCCCGAGGTGGCGCAGGCGGCCCCGGCCGTGGCGGGCGAGAAAGTGCGCAAATCGCTGCCGGCCTTCACCGCGCCCATGGGGGCCTTGCTGGCGCTGGGTCTGGTGCTGTCGTTGCTGTGCATCATTCGCCTTGAATACAACTACAAGAGCCTGCTGGTGCTGCGCGCCCACCTGGGCACCGAGCCGGGCCGCTGGAAGCCCGTGTACATGGATTTCGTCAAGATCTGGCTGGCCACGGTGGCGGTGTTCATCGTATCGGCCCTGGCGATGGGCGCCCTGCTGGCCGCGCTGGCGGGCGGCTCTTTCGCACTGTTCGCCGGCCAGACGCAGCGCATGGGCCTGTGGCTGGTGGTGGTGATTTTTGTGGCCATCGTGGGCGGTATCTTTTTGCTGTTGCTGGCCTCGGCACCGGCCCGCGCCTACCGTGAGGCGCGCATGTTCCAGCTGATGTGGAGCAACGTGGGCGTGAGCCAGGTGGCACGCTTCAAATGCCAGCTGGGCACGGGCCGCTATGTGCTGCTGCGCCTGAAAAACATGCTGCTGACCCTGCTCACCCTGGGCCTGTACCGGCCCTTTGCGCGGGTCAGCGAATACCGCATGAAGTTCGAGTCGGTCACGCTGCACATCAAGGGCGGCGTGGACCAGATCGCCGGCATCCTGGTGCGCCAGCAGCAAGGCGGCCTGGGCGATGCCCTGGCCGATGCCGCTGGGCTGGACCTGATTGGATGAGCAAGAACACCTCCCTGAGCGGCTGCGCCGCTTCCCCCCGCTCTCACATCGCTGCGGGGCGGCCCTTGCGCGGGGGCCGCTGGGCTGGGCCGCGCCAGTTTTTGGGGTTGGTGCGCTGCGCGGACGAGGCGGCCAGGTGAACAGGTCTCACGAATCCACCGGCGCGCCGGGCGATCTGCTGCCCGCACGCTGGTTTGATGGCCTGAGCAGCAAGGCGCAGCCGGTGATGGTGGGTCTGCAGCCCACGCCCAAGGGCCCCTCGCTGCTGCTGCACCCGATGGCGGCGCCGGGCGCGGCACCCC